>Ga0307513_10008882_pt1 | contig 12778 bp, 11 predicted proteins | sample 15_EM_MG_FD_202174 | JGI IMG/M metagenome (GOLD analysis project Ga0307513, IMG submission 202174) | Populus trichocarpa ectomycorrhiza microbial communities from riparian zone in the Pacific Northwest, United States - 15_EM | ecosystem: Host-associated > Plants > Roots > Unclassified | place...
CTTTGAAAGGATCCAAGGATCTACCAGGACCAGCGTCGTACTTGGATACATCGAGAGCAAAGAAGATCTTGGGCCTCACAGAGTTCATTGATCCGAAGAAGATGGTTGACGACGTGGTGGATGATTTGATTGATCTCCAGAAACGTTGGGCATTGGCAGCCTAACTAGAACACAATTACGATAGGAAAATATTATAGCGAACAAGGAATGAGAGCTTGGAAGGCATTATACTGTAAGAGGGTTGGATAGCGTCCGTATTTAAATATAGGGTATCTGCGAGTCCTCGGCGGCCGATATAATTCGTTTAATCAAAACCCAGTGAACCTTTCGTCATGCTGACAAGTAGCGACTTCGATTTAATGAGCGAAGAAAGCCAACCTCCAATCGTAATTCCCCATAGAATTCCCAAGTAACCCGCACCGGTGGACTATGAACAGGCAACCATCAGGGTCAGACGGAACCAATGTCAGAATTAATGGAGACCACACACCTTTCCATTTGTCAAGACCACCATTTCATATGACCCCTTGTATTGAATCGTGCGCTTCTTGGATCCAAGAAGCGAGAGGATGTTGTTCGAGATAACTGCTACATGGAACGGAGCCTTTCCGGCTTGTTTCTGCTCGGCCCAGTCCATGGCATCTCCGCCAGCGAAGATACGAGGATGGTTAGGAAGCTGTAGTGTAGGCTGGACCTTGATGTACCCAGAGGGCGTCAGAACATCGGAGCCAAGGGATTCGACGAACTTGGTGTTCGGACGAGGTCCTCGCGTAGAAACCTAGGGATTTAAAATGCATGAGAATGCGGATATGAGGAGGAGGAAGGAACGTACGACAAGGTCTGCAGGAATGGTTTTCTTTCCGCGAGTGGTGATGTAGCCGTCTTTAATCTCGAAGTCGTCCACAAAGTCATCGAGCACCAATTTCACCCCACGCTTGAGGAACTGGGTAGCAACGTTTTTCCTCCAGCTCTCTGGATAGGTATCGTTCAAGACGGATTTTCGGCTGTGCACGATGGTGACATTCTTCTTCTATTCAATATCAATAAATAAAGGGGTAGATAAACTCGGAAAAATGACGCATACCGGTGACAAGTCCTTTAACTCTCCGGCGAGTTCTATGAGAAGACTTTGATTAAAACGGGGACGGCTAGAGATATGGTGCACAAGACCCACCTAGTCCAACCGACCCTCCACCAACAAGAACAATATCGTTCGCTTTTCCAAACTTTTCGCGCCATGTAGTTATCCATTCTAAATGCTCTTCCTTGTTGTCCGGGAAATTGATAGGGCCCTCCCAGATACTTCCAGGAGTAAGGACGAGAACGGAAAAGTCGATGTGATCGCCATTTTCCAGAACTACATACCTCCCCTTGGTGTCAGAGTCGACGATGGACGTAACTTTGGCGTTGAGTACCCTTTTGTTGGGGCCGTTGTGTTTGGCTCCAAAGGGCATTAGAGTTGTATCCTCCAGATTTCCTTCGGACGTTACCACCAGGCGAAGAGAAGCAGGGAGATGAGTAAAATATGGGCGAGGCGTGATTAGGATGAGGTTGGATGCCGTCGCGTCGAGATGGCCGGCAAGCGCGTTGAAGGTGCTGATCCCGACGTTGCCACCACCGACGATGATAATGTTTTGGCGTTCCTGTGTGTTAGACATTGTAATAGGCGAGAATTTTTTGAACTTCTCCCACCAACAGGAGGATTTATATATGCTTTTACCCCATCGCTTTCATAGCAAGATGACATATTTTTGTCCTTGGGCGTCAGCTCAATGTGTCATCTACATAAGCAAATAGATGATCTTGGTGATCGACATGACGGCAGAGAAGTGGGTGATGTAATGGGTTTGACACATCTTATAGGTAAGGATTATAGGACCCGGGCGGGCCGGGCCTGCCTAAGAACTTGGGCGAGAACTCCGATCAACAGGCGAGCTTTCCTTCATCGGCCAACACCCTCCTCGACACAGACTCCCACTCTCTGGTATGAATATATCAGGGTGGGTAACCCGTCTCTATGGCGGTACAGCATTGCCTATCCGTTTTGAGAAAAACTACCGGTTGTCCGTCGGAAGGAATCCGAAGTCGTGTTGAGAGTGGACAGGTGTGCGATAATGGCTGTATTCCACAACATGCCTGGGGAAAACCGGCATTACTCTGGCGAAGTTCCTGTTGACCCGATTTTGAGCGACCAAAGCATCGTGGTCGGTGACTATACCCCTTCGCTGCCACCCAAGGAGTCTCATTCACATGTGTGTAACTTCGAATGCGCCTGCAATGTGCTGAAGCGCTACCCAACCAGAAGTTACAGCGCTACCTTCGGACTTCGTCAATGCCAACGATGATAACCCCAACCATCTCCTAGCACTCCCTGTTGAACTGACTCAAAAGAGCTTGGGCTCGACGGGTGAGGAGATCAGGACATCTTCAACTTCGTTGGCATCAGGGAGTGGGCTGGTTGCTTTCCTGGCCGATATCATCGCCCAGAAGTATTCCCAAATGAGACTGTTCTCGTCGGGGTGGTAGTGTGCCTGTCGCAAGATTATAGTAGTTACACAGCTTTATGTGAGTCCAGTTATTTAGTCAGACATGTCAGCTATTCACCAACTTGAACGTTTTGCAGCTCCCTTCCCTCAAAGCCATTTCTCTACCGCCTCCCTCAAAATATTACGGTCATACCAATTCTCTCCTGACTTATCTACCTTCGCAAAGGGACGGCTTGAACTCATAAACGGCACCGTAAGTTTTCCTTGATACGTTCGAGATTCTTGAGTGACTTAACCATTTCAAACCCCAAGTTATGTCTGCCATCTCGTAGATTATCTATTGCTGAACATATCGATATGAACAGTGAGCTTTACTTTTTGCTTGCTTTTTTTCTTCTATTGCGCTCATCCAGTTTCCAGCGACCATGAGGCCAGGAGAAGAGCGGGATACGGCAATCGAGATGTACCAATCCCCAAGAGGAATAAGTAGATACATTTGCGTCTCTAGGCCTCTATCGCTTGCCATTGTGGGGTACTTGAGGTATTCTGCGTTTCACCTGTCGTTTTTCGTGTCTGTGGTGCTCAAGGGGGGGTGGGGTTAAACAAATTCCTGGGGTAGAGACAGTCGTTCACACACACGCAATCTTACTTGGGAGGAATCGACTCCATATCGCAATTTTTTGGTAAAATACATACTTACACAAATTTCAAGCTATCGAACACTTTGATATATTACGAGCTCTAGGCTGCCGATGCCCAACGTTTCTGGAGCTCTCAAATCATCCACCACATCATCCACCATCTTCTTATGAACTCTGAAGCCCAAGATCTTCTTCGCTCGCGATGTATCCAAGTGCGATGCTGGTCCTGGTAGATCACATAATATATTTGCAGCACGACTTGGATGCTTGAGCATCAAGGGCCATTGACGTCCTCAAACGGCGTTGCTGACGAGTACTTAGCGAACAAGAACTGGTCAGGGGTCGTGTATCTTGGGCGAATCGTCGTTATTTCAGGAATTATAGAGTACATACAGAATTTGATATCGAATGAATGAGATAGGAGGGATCATTTCACGATAGAGTTTACGCCTCGAGCTGGAGGGGATTAGGTCAACGACGGATATTTTTTGTATGGAAAGCAAAGCCGAAATACCTGACAGATAGTCCTTTGCGATACTCGCGCTCTACATGTGGATGTTAGCTGGTTAAATGGATTAGATAATGGAGATCTTACCAGTCCTTTTACTATCTCGTACACGCTTTTGTCATGATATCGCAGGCCTGTTGTTGGATCCGTGTAGGGTGCCTAGGGAAATGGTCAGTGCAACATTCGTCTGACGAGGGCAGAGGCATTACCTCCAAACCCGTGATATCACAGAGATGTTTATGAGGTATAACGGAAGGAGGCGCCTCTATTGTCGTATCTGTATAAGCATGTCAATGTCATGCAAAATGGACGATGGTGGTCTCCTTACAGGTCGGTACTTCCTCTGGTATATTCGACGCGGCCTGTGGGTCCGTCTTGGCCAGTTCCTCTCTCTCTAATCTCCTTGCTTCCCTTTCCGCTTTCTCTCGTTCTCGTTCTTGTCCAAGCACCGCCTTCAAGTTCTTCGTTCGACGGTTGACGTTCTTGGAGTAATTCGGATTTTTAAAGGGCCGAGGTTGGTGGAGATATGACAGCTGAGCAGCCAATGTCTGGATCTACGTAAATTTGTGTCTTCCAACCTGAATAGTTGAAACGAACTGGAGTCAGAGGTGTCGCAGCTCCATCCGAAGGAGCTTTCTTCTTGAATCCTCCTTTCGGAGGCCTGAGTAGGGTAATTAGCACGAAAATTTATCAAAATAACAGGCCAGGGAACCATACATGACGTCCACGAGCAGGTAGAGAGACCCAACAGGTCGGTATGATGGTTTAGTTCAACTTCAAGCGTTCAATACGCTGGTGTTCCAAACAGTATCAAATTCAGAGAACCGGCCCGCCGGACATCCTTCTCCAAAAGAAATAAGATGCAAGAAAAGTATGTACAATAGGACATCAAAGTAAGGAAAGTTTCTCTAGAAGAACCTTCTTCCCCTTCCCTTCACTCGCTTCAACCTGCTTGAAGACATCTGAAGCGGCAAACCACTCTTTAACCGACTTTCGTCCAGTAGCTACGTCACCCCGAATCAAGGCCTCACAGAGTTCGGCAACGACGAAGGCGCCGTTGCCATTTCCTATACACATTGCAACGATTTTCTCACGTCCGACGACTGTAACGAATTCTGAGGCAAAAACGGAGGTGTCCCATGATGATGTAGGTACCCTTTCGACGGAGTTGGTACTATGACTGTAGTGGCCTCCTTGGAGGAGAGATTTATACAGGCGCGATGTAGGTGGGAGATCGACGGGGTGAGGTTCCGGTATTGATGGCGAGGCAAGGCTTTTGAGGAGGGTTTGCGTAGCGCCAGATTTGTCTTGCAGACCATTATCAGTTTCGTCCATTTTCGCTAAGAACTGAAATAAACTGACCTCCTTCTGCGAAAAGCATGATCTCTGTCACCACCAAACTGCCCGTTGGTTCTCGAATTAATGTCTCTCCAGAATCCTCCACCCAGCGGACGAGGTCTTCACTCGCTGCCCGGCGTACTTCCTCTTCTCGGCTGTCCGGGCTCTTTTTACTCGTCCGTGAGCGGACCTCGTCTGTCTCAGCTAATGAGGCGATTTGGGCGGGGGTGAAATGGCGCCGTGTTCGTGGGACGAGGAGGTATAGAAGACTCCGGCGCCCTTGCGGGGTGGGGTATAATTTCTGGGCAACAGCCGTAATAGATGATATGAGACTTTTGGCTAGGAGTTTAGTATCGCTGGAGATGGGTAAATAGCTGATTTACGAATTAAGATGGACAGTACGAACTCAATGACATCTAATGCCGTGAATAGCACGAGTTGGGCCTCATCGTCGAGGCACATGCGTTCGATATGAGGTTTTAAGACTTTTAAGATTTGTTTCCGATCCTATTATTGGTGTTGATAGTATTCTTGATCTGTAAATGGCAAGGGCCCACCTTTGCGGTTCCTTGAGCGAGAAGCTCGCGCACAACTCTACTTCCGTCTTTGGTGTGCACCATCTCAGCGAGAACTTCCTGGCAGCTATCAAAAAAATCCATGAGACGAGATAAAAGTACGATTTTTGAACGACTTATACCTATCAAAAATCTCCCGCCTCAGCTTTTCTTGATCGGGCTCAGGGGATGTGTTGATAGCGGTGAGGTATTCCCAAAGTGCACGATGAACCACGGCATGTGTCACAGCACCTTTATCGGAATTGTTGAAGCTATAAGAAACGTCAGCATTTATTCGTGGAATTGAAAGAGTTAGTCACATTGTTATGAGGTTGTCCTTAACTGCAGCGAGGATTCTTCGTCGACGCTCAGTGTCGGCTCCTTCCAACACTCCACTGAGGCCCTTCTTTGCACGTTCCTTCTCTTCGTCACTGCCACTAGTTAGGCTGAACAGGGCAGCCTCCTTTCCATAGAATTCCCGGAGAAGGATTGTCCGTTCGTAGGCGTTTGCGTAAAGTTCGAACGCATCAGCAAGTACAGAAGATGCTTCACGATGGAGAAGCATTCGGAGAACGTGCGATTGGAATTCGAGGAGGATATTCGTTCGATGTGTTGGGCACAACCGTATGAGTTTTGTCACTAAGAACTGCGGAGCGAGTAAACCAAAACATTCGGAAATGATTACAAGGACGACGAACCTTAGAATATTTGTTCTGAGCTAATTCCTTATATTTTCCCTTGAGCTCAGCTGCAATCTCATCTCGCTCTTTCTGGCCACCATATTTGACGACCGATTGAACAATACGGCTAGCATCGTGCTTGAAGACGATGTCAGTCACCCGACCACGGATGACATTCATGAGGTTCTTGACGTGTTTTTGGCGTTCGGTCGCTGGGATATTTTTCTGTCGGACAAGGGACCAAACTTTTTTGGCGTCGACCAGAAGTGTCGAGTGAGGTTTGGCGGCACGACGTTGTTCCTGCAGAACTTTTTGTGCTTTATGAGACTCGCGGGCAGCTAATTGGCAACCATATCAAGTTATTATATTTTTCAGAGAACAGGGATACAGTACACACCGTTTGGATCTTTTGGCTGTTGCTCAGGCTTCGAATCAACTTGCATAGCCTGTTCATCCTCTTCTACCGCCTCAAATTCATCTACATCATCCCCAACGTCTTCCGCGTCGCTCTGGTCTGAATCTGAACCGTTATCCTGAGTTATAGCCTGCGTGATCGGTCGGCTTCGTTTTTTGTCGGATTTTGTGCTCTCAAGATGAACTTTTTTCGCTTTTGGACCAGTTTGAGTTGGAGCTGTACGTTTCTTTCCAGATTTTTGCGACGCAGCCATATTTTAGGGATTTTGATGTGGCGCCCTGGAAGTAGAGATTCAGAATGGATCCAGTGGGACCTCCAAATTTGGTATCTACTTTTTTATCACATTATTGTGACCAAGCCGTGACAGGCGGCTCGTCGTTCGCCACGACGAATACCACCAATACAACGTGCTCGAATGACAATCACTCTTTAAATTGACGTCCCTATTCATTGCGCCGAATTCTATCTCCCGCCAAGGTCTCTCGGCTGTGTCAACATAAATAAGGAAATTCGGAATTGCAACGGAAGGCACCATGTGTCCTTTGACATCTCGGTGACTTCTGTATGTTGGAACTCACCTTTTTGGAGAGTACTTAGGATATCGAAGTAACAGGCTATCAAGGACTTTTTTGCCCATTGCATCAGAGGTGATTGGCCTCACTATATACCGCTGACAAACCTTGGTTTCGAAGGCCAGTAACCAATTATAAAAAAGACGGAGATCAGAGATTATTAACCAGCGCGACTATATTTGGTTTGACGTCAATGGCTATGCGGTCGATGCTCCAACTTGCCTATCCAACATCAACTGATCCCTAACTTCCTGGTTCTTTCAGAGATGGCGGATCCTCTCACAATCGCACTCGCGGTGGTCACTTTAGCGACAGCATTGAAAGATATCATTGAATTAGCAAAGAAGATAGAAGGGTCATTTGCAAAGGTGAGCTCTCCCCTTCACGATGAGAAGGTATCGCAGAGTTTACCTTTTCCCTTTTCGTAGGTTTCTCAGAATCTTCAGACTGCGCAAGGGCTGTCCAAGGAAGTCCTTAGTACTTTGTTTCAACTTCAAGAATTCTGTGACCGACATTATGAAGCTTTGAGTGCCTCAGACGAGATGAACACAGCTCTTAGGGAACTCATGGGGTGAGCCTTGCGAGTCTACTTGCCCTCTCTGGACTGACAATATGGCTAGGACTATGCGGGCTGTATTCAACCAATGCAGCGAATTAATTCCCCCGCCCTCTGAGAAAATGATTGGCAGGATTAGAGTCACTGTCCATGCCTGGAAAAATCGCAACAAAGTCGAAAGCATCCTTCGGGGCCTTAAGAATTACGTCAATGAATGCTATCAACTGTTCATAGTCAGTCCCATCGAATCTCTAACCTGATCTTGACTACAAATAAATTCTTTCATCATTTAGGTGTTTGGAATCATGAGGATTGAGCGACAGCTTGTGGCCCTCACTACTACCTCCACCACCCGAAGGTTGACCTTGACCGAAAGCCAGATCTCAGCGACACAGGACAGTGAAGGAAGAATGATTACTCTCCCGCAACGAAACCAACCACAGCAACAGATTTGCAGCTCAACCGTTTCTAATGAAAGGATCGGTTCTTTCGTTGGGTCCAGTTCCATCACAATGTCGAAAGTTCCCTCAAACATCACAGAAGACGTTATTTCGGACATGTATCTTCGTCTTCAAGTCAACGCCATTGATCAAACCCTCGTCCAGTTAACCAATTCCAACCTCTACCTTTACGGAGAACCTTTAGTGGAATATCAACAACCGTTTGCCCCTCTCATCGAGAATAGCTTCCTGCCGGGCGATAGGAAGGTCTTGCATCAGCAAGTTGTACAACGAACGCTGGAGATCCAGTCTGTTTTACGAACGAACTCAGGTTCTGTCTCCATCCAAGAAGGCGCATGGGAGATGGTTAATCTCTCGATCGCCCTTCACACCCTCGATATGTTGGAAGAAGCGGCCACTATCGGCTTATGGACCGTCAGTATGTTCAGAACGCTGGTCGGCCTTGATTCGAGGACCTATCTGCCTTATCTCGTTCATACCCTTCGACATCTCTCGAAATTCTACACGGACGTTAATCAGTTGGACGCTGCTCTCGACGCCATTGAAGAGTCTGTGAGGCTAAGTCGGAGCTTACAAACCCCGACCGCGTCAGAGGAGGCGAAGGTTCAGCTGGCGGGATCCTTGGTGACATCTTCCACGGTGCTCACTGCAAAAGACGAACATGAACAAGCACTTCAAGCTGCACATGCCGCTGTGGAGGTCCTCGAAGCAATTTTCATCGGGAAGGTGAATCAAGAACACCCCATGGAACGAGGATTTATCCTCAGAGAATTCGATTGGGATGAATTGCTGGATACAGTGTCGGAAAAAGCGGTTTGCGATTATGCGCGAGCTCTGCACACATTCTCATGGACACTCGAAAACGTGGGGTTGGTCGCGGATGCTGCAAAGATCGAAATCAAGGCGTTGGAAACCTTTCGTATCCTATCCCCTTTTTACCCCAATGGTCCCATTCAAACCGAAATAGCCGGTATTCTTGCCCGACTCGCAGAACAGGAATTCCGCCCATTCATGACACTCGAAGACGCCTATTCATACTCGAAAGAGTCGGAAGAGATTTATCGCAAATATTTCGAGCAAAACCCCAAGAAGTACGGGAAGCTTCTGTGTAACGTACTTTGGGAACAAGCAAACATTCTTGGATCGCTCAACAGGGACGAAGATGCTCTTAATGTCTGGCAAGAGATGACAAACATGGCGAAGGAAATTATCGAGGATCACATCTATGTTGCACGAGCTTTGTACCAACTCTCCTGGACCTTCCGACGTCTCAGCCTTCATGACCAAGCGGCCTTAACTCGGTCGGAATCAGTAAAGACCTACCAGGCGGTCCTGAAAACGACGTCCGAAATCGAAGCAAATGCGTATTACGACCTCGCAGTGGACCTTCACCTCGCTGGCCGGCAGCAAGAGGCAGCACAAGCTGCCGAAAACGCTGTCTCGCAATATCGGACACTCGCCTTCCAAGATCCGGATCAGTTCACCAAAAAACTCGCTCGTGGTCTCAACTTACTCGGTGCGATTCTCATCCATGCAATCCAATACGAACGAGCCCTACACGAGGCCCACGAAGCCGTTAGACTCCACGAAACCCTCATCCAGACGGACCCCAGTCTTCTCTCGGAGTATTTGCGAGCGTTACAGCTTAATTTATCTGTGGCGGAACTGCTGAACAACCCGGACAAGTCCATTGAAAGGAGCGAGTATGTTGTTGAACTTTATCGCGAAGTGATTAAACAATTCCCAGATGAGGAATGGCACTTAGCTGATGCCACGACACGACACTCACGTATTTTGGCCATGCACGAGCGACTCCCAGAAGCGCTTCGTTGGAACCAAGAGGCAATCGACTGGTACCAGGCGCACCCCGCCAGTGATACTGATGGCGCTCTTCGACATGTGCAATGCCTAATAGAGCAAGGCAGTGTTTGGGATCATTCTGGTCATTCAGAGCGAGCTTTGGAACTCATCCAACAAGCTGTCGCAGTCGGGAAGCCATATTCCTTCGACAGTCCCGCTGTTGCCTCCGACACCGTGGGTGCGATGTATCGCGCTGGCCATCTCATGTGTGAACTTGGTCGCTATGATGACGCAGTTGTGACTAGTCTGGACGCCCTCGATTTCGCCCGTAAAGTCACCCTGGCTAATATCGTCGATCTAATAGGATCTCTGCAGGTCGCTGCAATGTCCCACAAATTTTCCAAGAAACCAGAAAAGGTTATCGAGTTCATGAAGGAGGCGATCGAAATCCACCAGTGCGACGAAATGATTACCACTTCCAAGACGAACAAATATAACCTCATCACGCTACCCCAGTGTATTCAAAGTTTATCAGAAGGGTTTGCGGAGACTGGCGACGAAGCTCAGGCTTTGATCCATGCTCAAGAAGCAGTGGCAGCGACCCTCAGGTTAAAAGCAGAGCAACCGGTTCTACCTTGGTCTGCCGTTGAAGAAACCTACATGTGCAGCATTTTGAACCTCTCCATTCGCCTTTTAGCCAATGGCACCCCTTTGTTGGGTTTGGACCATGTTGCCGAAGTGAAGGAGTTTTACCGCAAACGTTCGGCAAAACGGAATGGAGCATACACCACATACGCGACCGCGATACGAACCCATGCGATATTCCACTGTGCTCTTGGACGACATGAAGAAGGCATAGCACTCCGGACGGAATTCATGGAGTTGCGGAAGCATCTGAAATCGATCTTCCCTAGCCTTTCCGACCTTGTCGATAACGACTGCAATAATGAAATTACTCGACAATCTTGGGTCTCCATTCTTTCAAAACTTGACTGCCACCACCAAGACGAGAACTAGAACCACTTTCTCTTCTCTATTTACTTTTATTCATTTTTGGGATACATGGGCTAAATTACTATTATTTATGTAATTACAGTCGTTTCGGAAATTCTTATCCGGCGGTGAATTCCGGTGTTTTTAAATAAACAAATAGAATTAATCAAGAATTAATTCAGGAAATTCCCAGTCAACTCTGGTTCGTTTTGAATGAAAACACCACCATTAGATTGGCGTTGAGAAGCCGCATCGACAGATATATAAAAATTAGGAAGAAGAGAGGTTTGAAGAACAAGTTGAGGTGGCTTTGATTTCATGACCACTGTATGGCTTTTGAGCAATATAGCATAAATCTTGAGAAATTTTGCATCTAGGACACATACATATCTGCAGTTGGCCGAAGTAGGTGTCCTTAAGTGAGTTCACTAAAAGTGAATGAAAATTGGTGAAGATAGTATGATCCTTGTCAAAGCTGGCTTCAACCTGTTTGCTACTCTGTCACTCCATTCTCAAAAAAGCACCATTGTTCAATATAGTATCTTTATTTGAGTAGTATGAAACCAAAATTGAGGATTTTGAATAAGAAATGAGCAAGTAATCTTGCTCAGACTATCCCACATCACTCAACCCATCGCAATTCATGTTCAGTCAAAATCTTACCCAGACTTCACTTCACTCCAACTTCTTTACACCTATAGATGCGTATTTTCAATGCAAATCCAATGGTTTCATTTTCATTTGAAACGAACCAGAATTGAGACCACTGGGGATTTTATATAATTTCCTGAATTAATTCTATTTGTTTATTTTAAAACACCAGAGTTTACCTGCCAGACAAGAATTTCTGAAATGACTGTAAGATAATTTGCTTTGTGTAAATGAAGCGTTGTTTTCACTGCTTTCACCTGCTGCTGCTGCCCTCTTCTTCTCTTCTTTCTGCTTCTCCAGCTTGGCATGAATGGTAATCTAGGGCAGAAATGTCAGTGAACTCTGCGGAAAACATACCGCAGCAGGGTTGATAACTCATCTTGCATCTCTTGCTCCTGCTTTGACATATTTTCCTGCTTCACATTCGCACCTCCTTCATCTTTAGTGTTTGAAAGTCCGGTCCGGTCCGGTTATTGAGCCCTTGGTGGCTCTAACCGAGACTGAGACCAGTTAGCATTTTCTCCGAAACTCAAAATAACCAGACCGGACCCCTACAAACCGGTTATGGTCGGTTAGTACTGTCGGTTAATGGTTACATAACCGGTCATAACCAGTTATTGACATGTACATTACCAACTTAATATATTAATGTATATGCAGTGGGAGGAATGGGGCCAACAAGCTGCAGCGTGTGGGTGGAACTAGTGTTTGAAAGTCCAGTCTGGTCCGGTCTTTTGGCGCCCAGTGCCTTAGACCATAACCGTAACCGGTCTACATATTTCCAAAATCTGCAAAAAACCGGACCGAACCGATGCAGACCGGTCTTTTGCAGTTTTCTGTGGTTACAAGACTGGTCAAGACCGGTTACGGTCTTAACCAGTCCTTGACTGGTCTTAACCGGTTACGGTCTTAACCAGTCCTTGACTGGTCTTAACCGGTTACGGTCTTAACCAGTCCTTGACTGGTCTTAACCGGTTACGGTCTTAACCAGTCCTTGACTGGTCTTAACCGGTCTTTTAGAGGTTCTAGCTTGCATAAATTTCCATTTAACTATGAAATAAACATTTGTAAACTATTTACTAGTCTTCAGTAGTAGGTACTGGGGTGTGTGACTAGGCTGGAA
>Ga0307513_10008883_pt1 | contig 12776 bp, 14 predicted proteins | sample 15_EM_MG_FD_202174 | JGI IMG/M metagenome (GOLD analysis project Ga0307513, IMG submission 202174) | Populus trichocarpa ectomycorrhiza microbial communities from riparian zone in the Pacific Northwest, United States - 15_EM | ecosystem: Host-associated > Plants > Roots > Unclassified | place...
TCGGTTTCCTTGTGTTATGGTGACCAAGAGTGCGCCAGGTAGCCTCGTTGCTTTTGCGACTCATGACTCTTGGAACCAGTTACCCCGGCCTCAGGATTTGGGTTGTACACTAATTGGCCTTACCGAAATCTTGGACTTATAGCACAAGACATTTGTCGGCAGAATCCGCTACCCCCCCCCTCGCTGAGATTTAAGGTATGTCGCCAAACATACGGCTCTCCTACATGTCAAGGATCGGACGCCCAATCCCACGGATATTCAAAGACTCCAATCCCTCGCGGGAGAGCGTTAGGCAGCATAAACACCGCCCATATACATCGTGTTTCGATTAAAATTAGGATACTTTATCCAAGGCATTGGCCGTTGCCCACATTTTCTCCCCCCATGCGTGTGCCTACAATGACAAAATCTGTATGTTTTCCCTGTTAATTTTATCTCGCAATTCACATAGTATTTTAGGTCTCTCTTTAATCATACACGACTTCCATTCTCCCACAAATACCATCAGCGACAATGTGCTCCTTATCGTCCTATAAGACACGGCAAAGAAATCTGAAAATGAATAATGGGTCCGTTATAATAACATCGAAGGAAATTTTCTCCCCCGTCTCCACGGCCTCACTATGTCTATCCCCCTTCCAGTCGGTGACTCCGAGAAACAGCTACCATTTGATGACAAGGCGAATCCGAAAGATGTCGAGATTATTGACGAAGACGACGACAGCAATTTTGGAGTTCTCGAGAACGAACGTGATATCGCGACACATGTTATCACCATTCATGACGACCCCACGTTGAACCCCTGGACTGTAAGGGCGTTTGTCATTGGCATTGGCCTTTCAGCCTTTGGTGGTGTCTTGGGTAGGTTTCTCTATTCCACTCTCCATCTGGTTTTTTTGACCATTTTCTGTTGAACGATAGCGGAGATCTACTATTTCAAGCCGGTATGTCTACAACTCTTTCTCTAAATTGTGAGCGAGAGGACTCGACGCTCGCTCACGTACCCTTTTGTGTTTAGCAAACTGTTCTCGTGTCGACCATGTTTTTAGCGATCATCTCATACGTTCTCGGAATTGCGATGGAGACCCTGATCCCTGCGCGTGGGTTCCTCCGCTATCTGAATCCTGTACGATATTTTCCTGCGAGCTTCATACAACCCTACTGACCGACCTTCTCACTAGCATCCTTTCAACAAGAAGGAAAATGCGTTCATCGTGATTATGTCCAGCGCTGCAGCGAACGCCGCTCTCGGAACCGAAGTTCTGGCAGTCCAGCGCCTATTTTACAACATCACCCCAAACCCGGGAGCAAGTATCTTGTACGTCATAAACTTCTATACTCACAGCGCTACCCATCTCTCACACATGACCGATAGTTTGTTATTTTCCAGTCAACTTCTAGGTACGAAGAAATTATATCACCCACATCAGACTTGAATTGATCCATGCCTAATAAAAGGTTACGGGATTGGCGGTCTGTTCAGATGTAATCAGAATTTCCTGACTATCTTTATTTTCAAATCTGACATCGACGTACAGCGGTCCTACTCTACCCGACCAAGATGCTCTACCCCTTGGTCATACCCCTCGTCTCCATGTTTGACGCCCTATTCAAGGATGCTTCAGGGGCCCAGAAGAAACTTCGCCTTTTTTGGATTGCCTTCACCTGGTCCGTTTTATCATTTGAAGTATGACAAGGCTTTTTCTCCCGTTCCTGACGTCGATTGTGTTAGCATCTTTATTTGGGAACTTTTCCCGGAGTGGATTTTCCCTCTTCTCACTGGATTTTCTATATTTTGCCTTGCGAACCAAAAGTCTCCGGACTTCACCCGCGTGTTCGGTGGTTCGAATGGAAATGAGGGTCTTGGATTGTTATCCATCGGCTTCGACTGGCAGTACATTTCTGGAAGTGAGGAGCTTCCAGCCACCTGAGTCCGAGCCTGACACTGAATACTAATTTCAAGATGGTAACCCCATGGCAATTCCGTTACGTGCACAATTCTCTAATTTCATCGGTTATATCCTTTGCACGTAAGTGAACTCTCTGGCGCACTGAGATAATTGGATGACACCTTACTGTAACAGGGTCGTGTTCGTCGGAGTATACTACGGGAACATTTGGCAATCCAAGAGTTTCCCATTCGTGCGTACTCTCTCCAGTTCTGTCGAGTCGTGGCGTTCATCCAGATTTTACTAGCTCTCCCAAGAGTTGTTTTATGCGAATGGAACTGTTTATGATCAACTTCTCATTTTGAATGATAAATTTGAAGTCGACAAAACCCTCCTTGAGCAGCAGGGATTGGTACGTAGCTGTTCATATCACTTCTACACTCCCCTCGATATTTTTGTAGCCGTTCTACGCGGGAACATGGGTGACCCAACTTCTCTCAACGAATTTGGCAATGGGTGCTACCTTTTGCCATCTCTTGATCTGGAACCGTGACGACATGAGAAAGGCCTGGAGCTGGATTTCACCTTCTGGAATCAAGCAGATTTACCAGAATTTCAATTGGCGATTTTGGAAAGATGACGGTATGCGGGATGAGCTACTCAAGGATGAGGCCCTCGACCCACATTACAAGGAGATGCTCAAGGTTAAATCAATCCTTTGACACCTTTTCCTTGTCGTAACTCACGAACATTTAGTATCCCGATGCGCCTAACAGCTGGTACGCTGTGACGCTTGTAGTGTCCATTATTATGTCGTTGGTGATCATTTACAAGACGGATTCTACCTTGCCATGGTGCGTGTCAGACATGGTAAAACGGCGAACTCTGCCTCTTATCATACGGATTCTAGGTGGGGGTTCCTGATTAGCATAATCCTGGCAACGGTGTCCATCTTATTCTTCGGGGCGCTGTATGCTATGACGGGTCTAAGCTTTATTATCCAGCCTTTCATTCAGGCGAGTTCATAACCGCCCTCCTAATGCTGTTTTCGTTTTTTGATGCCGAATACCTCAGATGATTGGAGGCTTCATTCATCCCGGAAAACCGATGGCAAACATGTATTTCGTCCTCTTCGGTTATAGTGAGCAAGGTTTTCTGTTCTGGTACCCGGCCCTTACAATGAAATTGCAGACTCGGTGACCCAAGCTCAGTTGCTATTGCGCGACCTTAAAATTGCCCAATGTGAGAATTAGTTTCTTATTGTTATTCCTATCGTGTTGGAACTCTTGGGTTCTGCAGACACGAAATTGCCACCACGTGCGGCATTCACTGCTCAGATCATCGGAACATTGTTTGGAAGTGTCCTAAACTTCAGTAGGCGCTTTTTTCATTTGTGGCATTCATCCGATTTATTTTGTTTTTATATATTTTAGTCTTAATGAACTCCATTATCGATAACCAAAGGGACATCCTTTTGTCTGTCGAGGGTACGAATGTCTGGTCAGGGCAGCAGCCTCAACAATACAACTCTCAGGCGATTGCTTGGGGAGCGTTAAGGTACTCCTGCCGTCATACGTCACTCTTGATTAATTGTTTGTTAACTCACTGGACATAGCCATGAGTTGTTCGCCATTGGAACACGCTACCAATTTGTCGCCTGGGCTTACTTGATCGGATTCCTTGTCCCTGTTCCGTTCTGGATTTTGCATAGGTTGTGGCCCAAGTTACGAGCTGACTACCTTTACACCCCTATAATCTGGTGCGTTACAATCTCACGGTTGTTTACTGCTTTGTTTTTGTCTTGCCACCGATCCTGACCGGCAATCTACGTAGTTACTATATCGGATGGCTTTGTGTCGGCATCAACTCATCCGTTTTCTCGTACTTCTCCATCGCGTATCTCTCTCAGTGGTGGCTGCGCACACGGTACCCGGGCTGGTTCGCCAAGTACAATTACATCCTTGCCGCTGCCCTCGACGGAGGAACTCAGGTATGGAGAATCTTTCCTTCGATTTACTCTTATGCCAAACCCTATTGGTACTGCAGGTCATGGTATTTATCCTCTCCTTCGCCGTATTTGGAGCCTCTGGGGACTCTCATTTGTTCCCGCAATGGTTCGTGTCTCAGTTTTTAATTCCAACTTCTTATTACTGACCAAGGTTTCAATCCCAGGTGGGGTGCCAACCAAAACGGTATGGACAAAACACAGTGACGAGGACTGTGTATAAAACTGACCTGCTTTCATCCTTCCAGGAAACTACGATAGGTGTGTACAAATTGACACCTGAGGCCCAAGGACTCCACACAAGGCGCTAGTTGATGTGTCCAAATCTTCGAGAGCGCCTGTCTCCGTTCTGTTGTAATTTTAGAACCAGCTCCAAATGAAATTATCCCCGTGAATAATGTACACCTTTCATGATCAGCGCGTCCCCGGCGCGTGGTGATGTAAGTCACGTGAATGGCTGTCATTTGCTTCCGTCCGAAAGCATCGAGCGCTTTGTGTTGACACCTTTGTTCTCAACCCGCCTGCAAGCAGCATCCTACCGGCCCACAGAACACGTTGTCGTCAAATATAAGTGGGTCGCGATCTTTGATTACTTGGCTATACATTACCGAAATGACCCAGCACCCACCAACAACTCGATCGAGCACCAGAAGTGCGTACGCGATCATGGATATTCAACAGGAAGACAGATATTCAGGAGTAGGAGGAATTTACTGGCATAGCCAGGAGACAGATGATGACGATTGGGAAGACGAGGATACAGTGAAGGACCCGGAGAAGGCTTCAGGATCACAAATGAACCAGGGCGACAATGCAGGTCTTTGGGGGTCACCACGCAGACGTCGGAAGCCGATTCGCGTGGTCAACGGACCAAGAAAGCAAATCCCACCCGCACCACGCCAGTACCCGGAGCTCCAGCCCACTGCCATCCGAGATGCCATGGTGAGAGGAGCTCTGGATGGAACCATCTTCACTGGGCGCTACGCACTCGATGTTTTTAGCACTGCCATTCACCTCCTTCGCTGGCCACTCTCCATATTCATATTTCTATGGTTCCTTTACTTAATGTTTGGATACATATCACAAACAGTGCGACATACGTTCCAACCACTCTGCATCATTCCAGGCATCTCGGGGTCCCCTATGTGTAGGGTCGACAATGACCTAAACAACAACACCCCAAAGTTCGTCCCTCAATGGGCCGATTATCCGAAACTTGTGGAGGTTCAAAGCAATACTTTCGAGCAATTGTTGGAGGAATCGGTAGGAGGATCCGCATTGTCGTTAGAGATCAAAAAGGCAGAAATGGCGACTTCGGATTTGGTAACCCGTGTCCGGATAAGCGACTTAAAGGCTAAGGATACCCTTGCTGAGTCTTTGGGGGAATTTTTGGAGGATGCAAAGAAAACAGGGCAGGGTTTGCACAAGCTGACGGCGAAGGTCGGTGGGGCCGTTGATAGGTGTGTTTGTTATTTGCAACATTAGATTTTGCTGATAACTGTTTAGTGTCATGGCTGTGAATGATTACGCTCTTCAATCTATCGAGAGCGCAAGAGCGAACGAGCCTTCTCCTTGGTCACCTCGCGCCCTCGCAATTTGGAAGCCTGCGAGACCAAGCACTAAAGAAGTCATCAGGGACACCTTTGAAGAGGCCATGGGCGTCCTTTCTGCCAACATGCAAAGGCTTATCCTTGAGGCCGAGCATAGCCATCACAACTTGAACGCACTAGAGGAGAAACTCGCGACGGTGCACGAAATCGTCTCTCGTGAGGATTCTTCCGTCTCTTCTGACAAGGCCGACCTTTTGGAAGACCTCTGGACCAAACTCGGAGGAAATCAGAAGGAATTGCGGAATTTCGACCATAATCTAAACCTCCTAAAAGGCTTAAGCAATTATAGAAGGCAGGCTCGCGTACATGTAGTTGCGGCGTTGGAGACTTTGCGGGGGATGAGCGAGGACATGGAGGACATGCGAGAACGCGTTGCTGCTCCAGACCTAGTTGGTTCAAAGGTCCCAGTTGAGGTCCATATGAAGAGCATCAGGATGGGGTTGGAAAGGTTACGGGAACGTAGAATCAGAGCGAAGCGGTTGGGGGAAGGCGCCGTCGAGCGAGCATTATCAATGGACGGTCATTGATAGTCTTTTGGAAGGTTTCGCTGGTTGCTGGTAATCTACATATTTATTTTCTTGTTGTCAATTGTGTAGCTATATCTAGAGTTAGCATTTATATTGGGAAGGTATTCAATTATCTTACTTAAATGTACACCGCTCTTAAATTTAAAATTTGAGAACATGCTTGTAGACTTCATGAAGGTGATGAAGATACGACAGGCGGCGCGAGTACATTGGAGGAACTTGGTTTCCTCAGAAGTTCGTCGAGGAGGGCAGCGACCTTTTCCTTTGCGTCATCTTTTTCTTCCTGGACCATCTTGAGTTCTGCATCGCGTCGATGTGCAATTTGGGCCTCGTCCGACAGGAGCAAGAGTAATTTCATCGAGTGCGTGATGGACAGCAAAGAATTCGCAGCACGAATCTATGATGATAATACAATTAGCGTTCTGTGAAGGTGCATGCAGTGAGTCTCACCATCGATTCTGTACGCGATTCAGTCTGAAATGATTCTTGTGCAACACGAAATTTGTCCTTGTCCACAATCTACGGATCGTTGCCAAGTTAGCACATCCATTTATAGCGCATAAATCCGCCATTTCTTACAGAAGCAAGACTGACGAGGTCGACCATCCCGTCAACGAGGACCTCGACTTCCGTGTCCACTTTCTTGTTCCATTCTTCTTCGATCGCATCGAGGTATTCGGAGGAGTTTTGGTCTACAAAGGACTGCGAACCCGTGTTACGTTGGAGATTTGCCGTTGGAAGGGCGGATGGCCGCGAGACGTCACTCTGTGGAATTTCAGCCATGTGATGGTGATGAAGAGGGTGACAAAAACACTCTTGGCAATGGGTGCTGGTGCAACTGTTAGTATTACATCACACAATACATTGATAAGTACATAGTATTCAGCGACTCAGATTCGAAGCTCTCCGAGAATCCAAAGACATAGTGTTTACGAATATATACGAGTGCATTGCTTTTTGTGCGAAGTTTTCCAATGAACCTAAAATTACAAGAGGCATGTCAGCCTACCAGTAGGGAATAAGGGATACAAAACTTACTTTTTGATGTTCAGCTGAACAATACCTGAATAGTTGATTCGTCAAGATAGCTGCGTGGCCGCGAGAAAAAACATGGTAACGGTACTCACAAAACCATACGACAACCACTGCATGTCTTGAGTTGCACGTCCGGCGCTGCTGGTCTCCCGCAAGATGCACATACGGCTTCTTTCCTGCTATCTTTCGTAACTGAGGTGGTTTCACGCCAGTAGCCCGACCCTTCGTCAGAGTAGTGTTTAGTGCTTGTTTGGCCTTTCTTGAGATGTCCGCTCGCGAGGTCATCTTGAATGGATTCGCCTCCAGGCATCATTGGCATGTTGAATGTCTTTGCGCCACTCCGGACTGAAGCGGAGCTGCTGAGAGCCTCCGAAAGTCTCTCTCTTGCAGCCTTGATATCGAAGACGGCTGGGTCGAATAAAGACGGGGGCTTTCCAAAAGACTTATAGTTGGGGGTTGCTAAAACTTCACGTTTTTGAGCTACCCTTTGATCGATAGAAATTTAGTGCAAAAATATAAGTCGGTAAGAAGTGTATACATACTTCTCCGTGTGGGAACCCTGATCGTATTTATCGAGAAAGTCTGCATATTGCAGGTTCCCTTTCATGTTTTCTACAACGTATGCGGGATATGTGTTATTCCAAACTTTCATTCCTGACAAGGTGAACATTTACCTCCAGGGCACATCCCTTTCCCGTCAATAATTTCGATCTTTCCCGTTGACTCTTCAGGAGGGTAAATCTTCAAGATCTGAAAAGAATCTTGAACAAAAGGGAGGGGTGAATCCGATAGATGGGAAGACCTCAATGAGGTGATACCACTTGTCACCAAAGTCATACAGGTAGCCAAATTGGTCACCTTCCTTTCCAAATAGGTGTGCTAGCTTGTATCTAATTGGCTGAGCAAGGGATACGGGCTAACACGGGAGCGCACTCACTTGTTGTCTGGAAGGTATTCATACCCGACCTAAATAACTCATCAGGTTGACTGACAAGCTCGTGAGAAGGAAGAGCAGACCTGGCCGATATGCATGCGGTCAACAGAGGCTGTGGACTACAGGGGAAAAACTTGAGTATTCGAACGAAATGGAAAAAGATGCGACCAAGTACCTCAGGGCCAAATAAAGCACCATCTCGGAAATCGGTGAAGGTATAACAATGAAAGTTCCTGACCCTAATATGACCAGTCAGGCAAAATAATAATGAATGAGTTCTGCGCGAGAATTACCACCCCATAATAGGTGCGACAACTTTATCTTGGAATGCACTAAGCGTAATCCCCGACGAGACCTTGAACTGACGCCAAACACGGGATTCTTTATTTTTGGTGCGCATTCCCCTGCAGCTAAGTTAGATAACAATGAAAGTGGACATGTCGAGCTAAGGACCTACGTTATTATGATTTTGACAATGACATCGCATTTATCTAGTTGCTTTAGGTCCATGTCTTTTAGTTGTTGGCGCTATTGGTTATCTCTAAGTTTTCAATTCCAGAGACGGTGATAGACACCTGCGTACTTTGCGTTCGAGAATTACTTTCATGAATTGATCTTCGGGTCTATTCCCATAATACATCATCTGAGTTTTCATCTAGAAGAATAACGGCTTGAAAGCGAACTTTTTAGAGTGAATTATTGGGTATATGTACCTGTCGCATCATGGCCTGCACGCCGTCGCCTTAGATCGAAGAAAATTAGTATTATAATTATTCCTGAGTAAAACTTGGGAAAGTCGTGTACCTGCGGGCAAGTTAACCGTTTCCTCGTCCATTTCCTCTGAGTTAATCTCGGGATCTTCACAGAAATACTGTGTAATTGACGTTGCCTTGTATCATTTTGTGCATGAATTTAAAAGAGGGACATACGGGATAAAGTCCCCAAGCATGCACTTGACCAAGAGGCCCGGGCTTGGGAGAAAATGTCCGGGGATCTAAGTAAATAGAAAGTTGAGGCGAGACTACCAGGCTAGAAAAAAAACTCATGAACACCTTCAAAGAATATATCGGCAAGAAATTCTCCGTCGTCCCTTGGTGAAAGCTTGACATATTTTGGTCGGCCCCCATATGGAATTTTCCGAACTCTTGCAAGACTACCGGGAAACATTGATTGAGAGGGCAGGTACGAAGCGTATGAGTTCACGATGTAGTAAGAAAAGAGAAGACTTGGCAAAGTTGAAATGTTCGAAAGAGATTCGATCCCCTTACGTAAACCTCATTTAAATTTAAGTCGCCTTGGTTGCGTCTTGGTCCTGCTCACAAATCAACAATAGTGCAAAAATTTTCGAGGAAGGAAAAAATGTCACGTCATTTCGAACCGTGTGGTCGTGGTCCCTTTTCACAAAGAGGAACGCGAGTTGCCAAAGTTCGTCGAAGGACACAAAGAACCGCGTTATGTCACTGTCACAACCTACCCCTATTTAAAACGTTCGTTTGCACAAACCTTTGTCCCATCCTTTCCACCACATCATAACCGCCCCCCGTCGAATTTCCTCTCACCATGCCTGACGATTCCTCTAACTCTAAAGGTTATACCTACACTGGAAGTGGTACCAATAGTCAGGTATGTTACCTTCCCTTACAGGTTTTCAACGTTATTGATTTCGTCCACCGCCCACAGGGAAACCACTACTGCAGCCGTGAAGGCACCGATGGTGGGAGCGGGTACCACTACTCCAATACGTATGTGCAATCCTCCGACTCTGGTGGAATCGGACTTAACTGTAACTATTGTACCACCCAGCAACGGTAGCTACTACTACCAGAACCCCAACGGTTCCACCTATTACAACAGCGGCAGCGGGCAGTCTACCTACACTTCACCCAGCGGTTACACCAAGACCAGTGGCAAATGAGTCTGTCGAGGTAAGCTCTTTCTATCTTTTCAATCCTTGATAATGTTAACGCATTGGCTCTAGTGCCGAGGTTATAAGGGGTATGACTGTGATTGAAAAGTTGTAGTACAAATGTGAATGAGATTTTTCATAATGAACAAAGGCTTTTTCAATCGTCCAGCGGTGTGCGGTGTAAATCATCTGTGATGATCAAGTTGCAAAGCTGTATCGTTTATGGCGCAGAACTATGTGTGTTATGCGTCCTAGGTGATTAAGTATCTGCTTCACGGAAGCAGGATGCGTTCTTTGTCACAGAGGACGCGTTCTTTATCATAGAGGATGCGTTATTTGTCGCAGAGGACGTGTTATTTGTTGCAGAGGACGTGTTATTTGTCGCAGAGGACGTGTTATTTGTCGCAGAGGACGCGTCTTTGTCACAGAAGACGCGTTGATCAACTACGCGTCGCAGTACACAAGACCCATTGTTCGAGACCCATTGTTCGAGTCAGAGAATTCAATAGAACTCATTAGTAATACTTAGGGCGGGCATAATGCCCCATATATAAGTAACCCAGCGAGGGTTTGTGAGCTCACTCCCCTTCTTTCTTCCCACCACTACCACCACTATATAGCAAACACCTCAACGCACTTTTTGGCAAAATGTCTGATGGTTCTAAGGATTACACCGTCACTGGAAGCGGCACCAATGACCAGGTACCGAGCTTTCTCCTTTCCCCGCATTCCAATTTCTCACGCGTTCATTTATATATACATAGGGGAACCATTGGTGCAGCCGTCAGGGCAATGACGGTGGCAGCGGGTACCACTATTCCAACAAGTGCGCGAATTTTATTATTTAATTGCTGACTACGAACTGAATTGCTGCCCGTCGCAGGGATGGTGGATACTACTACCAGAATACCAACGGTTCTAAATACTACAATGACGGAAATGGATTCTCGAAGTACACGTCTCCGGACGGCAGTACTAAGGCCTCGCGCAAGTAATTCTGGCCAGGTATGGTTATTACCTTTCTCGTCGGGGTGCTTGGATCAGGGTACTAACCTGTCGCTGGACAGTGTTATCTCGTCCTACATGGCACCTCATGATCATGAATGCCAATGGATGTATTACTTCGATCTGTACACCATACTGTAGCATATGCGATATTATTCCCATCTGTACCAGAAAATTACGGTAATGGATGTCAAATGTACCCTGAAATATGCACAAAACAGGAGAAATATATTTTGGTATAAACAAGAACCCCCAAATCGATCGTTTTGGGTATCATGTAAATCTCACTGATTGTTTCCGTAAGGATCTTGTTTCAAAATACCCTTCTCTCTCACCTTCATCATCGCATATATGCTCGACAAATGTGTGGATTCCAACGAGACCGTCATCAGCTGTGGGGTTAACTCTGGGGTACTGCACATTCCAACTTGGCAGCCTCGTAATGCCTGCTCATTTCTCGTTCGCAGGGAAACTACTGGTGTAAACACTTGGGTAACGACGGTGGAATTGATTTCCACTATATAAACAAGTATGTGTAGGCATAGTATTACCTCTAATTCATACAGGCTGACCATTGTACAGCGATGGAAGTCGCTTTTGGCACCACACAGATGGCTCTGAGAACTACGATGATGGACACGGATATTCATGGCATAGGCGCCCTGCCGACGATACTGGGCCTGAGATCCAGTCTGAACCCAACGTCAAGTCCGAACGCATCAAGGATGAGGCCAGTATCAAAAGCGAAGACATCAAGATTGATCAAGCCTCACATTAAATCCGAACCCCTCGAGTAAACTGTAGATATGCAGAGAGGATTCCTTGTATCTGTACTATCCGATGTAGTATGTATGAAGTAAAAACACAAACTTGAATGTATTTTGTTTTTGGGACTCATCCATCATGCAATGTTGTATATCCTCCATTGTCTGTGAGCTTCATCTCATCACTAACCTATTCCTCCTCCTCATTATCGAATTATTCCATCGCGGGGAGTTTTGATCCATACCTGCGGCACCGCGCAATCTAATTAGCCATATATGGGATCTGCGAAATTACTTGTCGTTGTGCGGACCCGTGGCGGGTGAAGTTCAACATGGGCCGATCCCTTGCGTCGTTTCAAATAAACCACCCGACCGTCGTAGACTCGAGGCAAGGGCTAATATGACCCGAGAAGGATAGTGCATCTGGACCCTGGCACTTGTGCGAATTCGCATTCGAGATCGTCTCCAAAAAAATGCAACGCCACCTATGTCATCGTTCAGATATACGTAACCGTACCTTTATGATAAAAAAGAATTTCTTACTGGCTAGAGATGATTAACCATGCTAGACCCAGAGTAGGAGATAGATCGGACGACATCACAGCGATAGCCTGCACCCGGGGCCTAGTCTCCCGCAGATGACAGTCGAACTCCCTCGAGTTCTCGTCAAGGCCTTCCTAGAGAGATAACTGGAATTGGACGTCGCTCTATGTCTGTCAGCTGAATCGATCGGGGGTTTTATTTTATTTCTGTGAATCATTCCAGTGGGTCATTCGGCGGTGCACCGATGGAACGTTATGATCCGCGGAGGGATGGCGGCCAAGGTCTGCCTTCGAAACTCCGCGTAGGTTCGTTTATCCCCATTTTTAATGGTAATTGTGATAAATCGTATGCGTCTTGTGGAAATAAAATCCATTGGAAACGAGGTGGGTCGAGAGCTCACCTTGTGCTGTCCTTGGCTGAACATTTAGAGCCTCTGTATGTCATATTTCCTTACGGGGGGAATGAGGCTTGCATCACAGATTCAGGTTCTGATCATGCGAACAATGAGATGAGCAAGCGATGATGTTCTCTGGAAAAGGAATCCTGAAGGAGAACACT
>Ga0307513_10008884_pt1 | contig 12776 bp, 8 predicted proteins | sample 15_EM_MG_FD_202174 | JGI IMG/M metagenome (GOLD analysis project Ga0307513, IMG submission 202174) | Populus trichocarpa ectomycorrhiza microbial communities from riparian zone in the Pacific Northwest, United States - 15_EM | ecosystem: Host-associated > Plants > Roots > Unclassified | place...
GAAAAGGGAACGAGGATATGGCGAAGCATCACCGGATGAGATAAAAATAGATTCACAGGGCAGCACAGCATCGAATTCTCACAGCACTGGTCGACAACGTTTAGATTCCAAACCACACTCTTACATGTCATCTATGACTGGATGATGTTTTCTGGAGCCAGCAATAATCGGTTTACTGGTGGAATTTTCAATGTTAACGTGCAAAGGACTACAGTCGGTGCGAGGTGTATATATCAAAGAAGGATAATAACTGACCGGGACCCCTTATCGATCACTTAGACGCATTTGAACGTCTCCAGCAGGCAGTCTCTCCCGGAGCGTTTCACGACGCCGGAGACACATTTGATCCACCGAAATGCCACCCCAACACTCGAACTGCAGTTATCAACAAAATCATGGATTGGATTCTTGGACTTGATGTGGATAATCAGAACGCCGTTATTCTCTGGTTATATGGACCCACCGGAGCTGGAAAGTCCGCCATCGCGCACGACATCGCTCAGCGATGCGGTTTGGAGAAGCTTCTACTCGCCAGCTACTTCTTTTCTCGTTCCGATCCCACACGCAGTAACGCCAAGTCCCTTATCGCCACAATTGCCTCCCAGATCGCGGTCAATGTCCCCGGGACACGAGAGAAGATTGTCGCTACCATTTATCAAGACCCTCTCATCCTCACTCGATCCCTTGAAGCCCAAGTGAGTGCTCTGATTGTCGAGCCGCTTCGTGAGCCGCTTGAGGCGGGATATTTCCGTGCACCTACCTCGCGACGTCTGATTATCATTGATGGTCTCGATGAGTGTGACACTCCGGCCGTACAATGCAGCATCCTTCATGTTATCTCACTTCTCTTTCACGAGTACCGCCTTCCCCTCCTCATCCTTGTCGCCAGCCGACCAGAGAGTCATCTTACCCACTCTTTCACTACCGGATCGCTTCCTGAATTTCATTCCACACTTGCATTGGACGACACCTATAGGCCGGATGATGACATTTGGCGCTTTCTGACCGATAATTTTAGGCATGTTAAAGACACTCACCACATGAGTGGCTACTTGGATCCCTCCTGGCCTTCCATTGACGTACTCGAAGGACTTGTCAAAAAGTCCTCCGGACAATTTATATACGCATCGACCGTTGTGAAATACGTCTCGTCGATCCGCCATCAACCCGCAGACCGCGTGAATGTTGTACTCGGAATCCGCCCCCCCCGTCATGCTCGCGAGATGCCTTTCAGCGAACTCGATGCATTATACACATACATTCTCACCTCTGTTGAGGACAGGGAAACAGTACTTCTTATCCTTGGCTGTTATCTGCTCTGTGACTGGTATATCTACCCCTCGATGGATATAAGAGATCTCGAACATGTTTTCCTTCTGAACAGAGGCGATATCGACATGTTATTTGGCGACCTTAGCTCACTCGTCGTCATTTCCAATGTTGAACCATATATTCATCTTCTACATGCCTCCCTTGGGGATTTTCTCCTTGATCGAGCTCGGTCAAAAGAATTTTATATTGATCTTTCAAATATTCACACCACATGTATGCACCTTTGCTTCCGACATAACAAACACTGTACGTTGTCGTATTTTTCTTCAAAAGAAGTTACTTCATACCCCCACATTCAATAGACGCAATCTCCAATGATCACGGTAGTCACATCACCTATGCTGGCGAAAACCTACTATGGCACTGCAAAAATACTCCAATATCTGCATCATTGCAACTCCAGGAAGAAATAATGAACTTTTCTCTTCACCACCCTGATTCTTGCTTCGCAGGCACTAACCCTGGGATGAGTCTATTTTATTTTGTTCCGAAATTTCTGAAATTTATCAAGACCTTCGTACGTCCTACATCCTTTGCTCCCTTGATTTAATATATTGAATGCATGGAGCAGACCTTTGATGGTGTTCAAGTTGATGAAATTTATAATCAAAAGCTCGGAGAGGTTCTCGATTTCTTCACGTCTAAACTCCGGCTATATTATTCAAGCCCTCGATTAACCTTGCTCCTTACGTTATTGGATCTCTCACCCGGCTTGGATCCATATCCCGATTTCTTGGCAGATATCGTTCCCCTTCCTACAAGACTGAAAGCAATGGATAGCGGTGCCCATGGTCTACACACCTTCTTTTCGGCATTTTATTATCCAAGAATGGAATGGGATATCTTGCAAGATTTCCTGGATTCGCGCCATCCACTGGCGTTGGATGGACAAAGGCATGCCACCGCCACTTTGTCCTGTCTGAAAATCATCTTCATATATGATCAAGTGCCGCACTCCTGGCGCACCCTGAGGATAGATCAACATTCCCAAAGACACGGCGCAGATCTCAAACCAAAAACATTATGGCATCGAAGTGTTAGACACTGGCATCTCAGGACTTACCTTTCCAGTCAGAAACCTCACGAGATTCCTCAAGCTTTCTGGGAGTTTCGCCACAAGATACGAGTTCAGCGCCTTCGCTCAGTACACCTTAAATTCCTGCTGGACAAATCACCATACTCTGACAGACTTGTACACTTTACTCGCCGTAGGGTGTTCAGGTTCGGATATCTACAACGAAACCATCCAATATATATGAAAAAGGCCATTTATGCTCTTGCCAAATATATTCAACGAGTCACAGGGGAAACGGCCGAAGTCAGGGCTTGCGAGTCGATTTGGGGGCACGCCAGGTGGTTTACTGCGCAATAGGTTTCCCTTTCCAAATTGTTCTATTCCGTCTAACGTACACATTCATACCGTGTAGTTGTCGTCACCATTTTTACATCGTACTCATTTATTTCATTTGGAGTTTCCATGAAGTGATTTTGACGCGATCGAATGCATCGAAGATGGAGGCATATTCTTGTTAGGTATTTAGTGCGAATTTAAAACAATAGACAAGGAAAGCCAAGGGGGAAAGGGAGCGGCAATGAGATGTGGAATTCAGGGAAGATAGCACCACCCTGGTCCACCCACTACCATATGCAGAAAACTGTGACGTGCTGTACATGTAAAACACGGGCATACTCGGTCGCTTCACAACTCCGAACATCTGATACGAGTGTGGACAGAAAAAGAGCAGTGCGAAGGGAAAAATTAAACCCAATGGGACATGGAACGGGAAGAGAAGGGAATATGTCATTGTCGTTTCGGATGTGAGATGTTGGACACATAAAGCACCGACTATACACGCCGTCTCGCAACAACTAACATCCCGCAGTCCCTCATCAACATCTCCTGGATTGAAAAAACCCATTTCTTTCGAGCAGTTGAAACTTGAAACGTCACCACCTTGAAAAGACTGTAGTCCCCAGATTTAAAATAACGTCGCATCCATCACCTCGAGTAGACCACTGGCCTTGGAAACTGGGGTTCGCATTCATGAGAGCCACGACTATCGTGAGGCGATCCAATTCATCAACGTCCCAAGGAATCTGAGTCGAGTTAGCTCCGAGGTATCTGGCCCCAAATGGATAGAGACAAAACGCCAAAACGTCATCTCCTACCCTTCGCCCCCTCCTCTAATATTCAACACGTCGGCGTTGTCCTATCGCCCGACCCACGTCGATTCCACGTCTAGCCGCAGCCTAGTAAGATTCAGAATTGCCGAGTACATGCATCATTGTATCGTACCCAACGACTCGCGAGCAGACACTCTTTGGAGTGATGTTGGGATCTATGACACTGTTGGTGGGTTCCGAGTGGCATGGGCGAAGGTATCAATATAGGTTTTTATGATTAAGTCGCTGATCTATACTGATCGATCACTCATCTGTCCACCAACTAGGACCGCGATTGGCACGAACACGACTGGCTGAGTGTAGGTTGCCGCGCTCCCGATCGTTCTATGAAAAGGGCCGATATTGATGTAGGACAGTAGGTGTGATCTGTAACAAGTTGCAGTAAGTCGTTGCGTTGCTCCAACTGACCACCAAATAACGTCGAGCGAGCTCGGGGTGTATTAGGCGCTCCGCCACTGTTGGACATGTGTGAGGATAGGGTGCGGAAGTAACTCGGACTGAGTACGCACATTCCCATCCCGCTTCTCGACCAAGGATTCGCTAATCCATTCCTCGGAAAATCTGTATCGTGTATTCATGTTGAGGCCACCCAGTATCGTCATATACAGTTACCAAGGCTCTAACACCTTCGCCCTTTGTGTGGTATTCAAGTGAGGATGAGGGCGTTCGTTCAGGGAGGCGAGTAGGAGAGTGAACGCGTTCGTTCGAGTTCGTCATCGTCGCCGTTCCACAACAATAGAATCGACCATTCCTTCCATTCAGGACGGTAAACACAAAATATCGAGGTCGCCATAGAAACGGACCGACAAGACTAGCCAGGTGTCTACCAACCCAATGGCGCTCCCAGCAGACCTATAAAAGAGATGGAGAATGGTCTTGGAGCTCCTCGTTAACCAAAGTGTCTTCGCCTGGAGTAGGATGCATCGTCGGTAAGCAGATTGTGTTGTATCGGCGAAAAAAACCGCTGACCATGTGGATGTAATCCCGTTGATTGTACGCCGCCTGAGCTCCTTTCGCTGACCATTCCCCGTCCATCTGCTCTAAATTCGTGGTTCGCGATGTCCTTGAACACAGCGGCCAGGGTTGCCAATGTACAAGATGTTGGCACTTTCGCCAATCTCGACATCGCGGCAGATGTTGACAGAGAGGATATGGGGATAGGAATGTGGATGGGGGAAAGGAGAGCGCGTGGAAACTGCAGTGATGACGGTCAGGGGCGAGTCCTGAAACAAGGATAAGACAGACGCTGTAGTTGTTGGGACGTGATCGTGGACCTATGGTGAGCTGCGGTGCCCATTCCGGTCCGCCCGATAAAGAATTGACGGTGGAACAAGATGAATTAGCCGCTGGTGTACGAATTTCAAGGATAGGTCTTCTCGTAAGGACGCAGTCGATTAAAAAGGGACGGGAGGATGTCGAGATGAGAGAGGATGATGGGATTTCGATGATGACGCGGACGAAGGAGGGGGTCGTCATCGCCCTATTCGTATCCGGCTCTCTGGACATCGTCGTATGCAGCCACCAAGATCGATTTGGCGAAGTGAGGTATCTCATGCCTTCGCGGGTTGTTGCGTTCAAGCATGCGAGGATTCGGGCAAGAGAACGAGCATGTCTGTTCGCCGCTCCATGCTAATCGAATCAACGATTCCTTCGCACAGACCGTATGCATTGTCGACTTCGCCAAATGTACGACTCGGTCCTGATCCTTATGTCGAACGGATGCTCCTCGCTAACGAAATTTTCTGGGGGTGGTGGGGTTGGGACACGTCATCAGTGAGAAGATTGAGTACATTGCCAAGGAACCACTGACCTTATGAGAGCGACCCCACTCGTCATTCGCCATCTGAGGTTCCTCTGCTGACCCTGCGCGTCTGTTCCTTCCAATCCGGGGTTCCCAATATTATTGAACACAGCTGTGTGTGTATAAGATGCACGAATATCTTGGGCCTTTCTCTGCTGTGGCGTAGGTGTTGAGAGAGGGGATAGGGCGTGATGAGAGCTCCGTAAGTCGTCTTATGTTTCCCTCCACTAAGGTCTCTTTTCTGGGTACAAGGAGACTGTTGGAAGTGTGAGGATTTACTATGGTGACGACTGCAAGGACTGACCAGGCTGCATCACCTCATTCTTATCCCGATTATGGACGAGCTGCTGGAGGGCTTGGGGGTAGCTAATTACTAGATGACAAGCGACGAGAGGGAAGTGGGATGGGAGGAGCGGTGGATAAGGAGACTAGATGTTGACGAGGGAAGCGGCGGACCTATGTGATAGGTTGAGTACTAGCGTGGATGGATGGAGAAAACACATCAGTGTCGTCCGTGGGAATTATGACAACTCGTCAATATAACAATATTCAGAGTCGCAGTTACTCCGTTGATTTATAACAAAATGGGTGCGCATTGCAAGAAAAATTTCCCCTTATCAAATCAGGTACCATATCTCGAACAATGAAATTGCACAGAGGCATAAACAAGACCGACTAAATTTGTTTGACTTGAGCTGGGTTTCCCAATTTGGGTCAGCTATCCACACGTCCTAACGTTCTCAACAACGGCTGAACAATTTGACTTGGGATAAGGTTTTTTTTGGATAGGTGTATTCACTCCCTACATGATTGTACCAAAATATGCGTGAATTAATCAAGTTAAGGGGGGTCTACAATCGATTCTTTTGAGAGGATTTGATGTGACATTGCCTCAATTCAGCGCTCCTCTCCCATATTCGACCCCAAGTCAGTGGGAAGTTGGATAAAATTAAAATAAGTACATATTAATGTTCATAGAATGCCTCAACTCAGGACTCGAATCCCTCAATGTCACCAGTACGAAGCATCTCCGCTGGAGCTCTTCATTTACTGTTGCGAGATCTTGCTCATGCATGCCTTTTCGGAGATGGAAACCACGGGTACTGTGGGCTAATTATTTGACGAATTTGGCAGGCTTGAATGCGCTGAGAGAGAAGGAGATCCTGCGGGGAGTTCTCGTGCAAGTTTGTTCATTCGTGCTTTCCCAGAGGTTTGAGCGCGGGCTGCTTCATCATGGGGTGGGACTCCAACTTTACGAAGGCCAACACCGTTGGGTGTATTTGTTACAAGCCTTAATTCTCATATGACCCGTTGATGAATAACCATCTATATATAAGTTAGAACTCATGCCTTTTAATTATACATGTCCCTTCTACAGCTACCTGTTCACCTTTGCCGACATCAGTTGATTCACCATCTGCACAGCTTCGGCGGCCCATCCATCCCTGCCCGTGTGAACCAGTTCGCTTCCGCTAAGATGGGTAAAAGGGTACATACTGCCGCTATTCGTAGCCAGGTACACAACTTCCCGCTGCCGCTATTCGCATTTGCTCTCGTCATGGACGTACAGAGGGAGTCGTTAAGATGGAAATGATGCAGGTTCCACATACAGTATCTGGCTTGTTCACGGTAGGCGGGGGTTGAGAGGGTTTGAGAGTGTTGGTTCAGGTATGGCTCAGACAGGCGAAGTGTATGCCTCTGGCCGGGTTCGTCATCGTCGCGGTTCCATGCGAATTGAAGCGATCATCTTCCTTCCTCCTAATACGTACGCAGTGGCGAGATCGTCAAAAGTCCGATCAATATAACAGCCAGCGGCGCTCCCAGTCGTGTAGAAGATATGGCTCATTTATCCTCGCTGAGGATGTCCTGATCTAGAATACAGAGGTCGTGTAGAAGGGATGGGTTTATAACGGCCTTCCTGCCCATTCGCTGTTCCAAATTCGGCGTTTTCGGTGTCGTTGAGCGTAATCATAGATGTCGGCGTCACAAGATTCGATTCGAAGGACGAATATCACAGTTCCCATCGGTAATACCGACGGGTGAGAGAGTGGATACGGTGCGATGGGGACTAAGTCATCCTATTTTCGATTTTCCGCTAAAGAAGCCTCTTTCTGGGCTACTCGAACACATTGCCGCTGTAGAAGTGTGGGGATCGATTATGCCAACGAATGCAAGGACTCAGACAGACAGACCCAGGTAAGTAACCCCTCGCTGTTGAAGCTGCTTTTCCTGACCATCCTTTCTAGGACTTACAAAGATTCGTCAAGACGACACAAGAGAGACGGCGGACGCAAAAAAAAACAGGCGTCTTGGTCATCATGTCTACATGGCCGCAATGATGCAACAATGATGATGGACGAGAGTGAGGCATAAATAATATAACCGGAATGTGAACCTCACCTTGACCTCACCTCGACTCGAAATTAGGGCAACTCGTTGTCAACGAGTTGACCCGGGCTAACTTGACGAATTGACAAGGGGGGGCATCAAATCACTCACGTGATCCTGTCACCCATACGCATGAACGTGTCTCTGGGCGTTAAAGCATCGCGTTCCTTCTCCTCCTCTCTCCTTTCCACTTGTGGGCTAGTAGATCAATGCCACTGATATATTTCGTGTACCTAGATATGTTTTTCTTTTCTTTCAACTTTTTGAACGATGACTTTTTACGGCTGGGGAATTCAAAAAGCATATAAAATACCCTTCACTAGTGCACTTTCAAAATAACACCCACTTTCTCTCATTGTGAGCCTCAAAATGTCTACCCATATATAATTCCCTGCTTTCCCCATCCACAAATTTCTTTAACCATGAATTCCAGTTTCTCGATGAACCTGATCTTCCTCCTAGTCCTCCTCCTTCTTGGACTTGTCATCAGGATCTTCTTCCTGCGACGCCTCAGGCCGTTATTTAGGTCAATAAATTTTAATATCCACTCATGTTCCGAGTGGAAATGGCCGTCCTTCCAACCCAAGCATCGGCAGTGCCATGTGAAGCAGTCTTTTCATCCAGTAAAGAGACATGCACTCATCTTCGTCGAAATCGGGTCTCACAGGTACTCCTCGAAGTGCTGAATACTCTTACCGATCGGAGCGATTTTTGTTTGTTGAATATCTCAGTATTGCCAAAGAGGCCAACTACACGATTTCGAGGCAACTCACGGAATCTGCCATTGATGAACTCGTGGCAGTTGAGGAATACGGAGAAATTGAGGAATTGATTAAAAACATGCATGAATCATCTTAATAGAACTTCCACTTCACTCTATTAATTATATATCTCTTTTAATCTAACGTTCAGTGTTCTAATCTACTGTAGTGTTTCGACCGATCGTTCATGTAACGCGTAGCGGGCCTGAAAGGGCGGGGTTTTCAGAAAGTCCGGAATTGGAAAAGGCAGCTGGCCTGGAACCACGGAACTTACCGCCATCCAACCCACGTTACACGTGGACCTTAACGTGACCAGTGTTGTACCTAACCCTTAAGTCTTAATAACCTTTAAGGCTTAAATACATTCTAAGGTTAAGGGTTCATATCAATTAAAGATGTTTATAACCCTTAAATTAAGGCTTAATAATGTATGACTAAGCATCCACCCCCCCAAAAAGAATTGCATTCAAGGTCTTCAATGAGAACTTGGACAGAAGACGGGGAATGTCTTGGCAAATGATGGGAGATTGAAGAGTGGGATCCCAGATGACAAGAAATTGAAGGACCTAGGTCACGACTTTGATGGCTGACAAATGTGCTACTTTCAGCCCAGAGGGTTAATAACCACTTAAAAACAAGTCTTAATTAAGACTTGTTTCTAAGTGCTAAGGGTTAAGAAAAAAATTGGAGGTTAATAACCCCTTAGAATACAACACTGAACGTGACCACGCCGTCCTGTCGCGTCGTGCCTCCCAGTTGCCTGCCAGTTTATATCGTTTATAACTGGCCGTTGAGTACACCGCTCAGCGCGAAAGTTTATCCACCCTTTTCAGAAATTATGATATAGGACCTAATGTTAATACTAATGATTACTCTTCTTGATCCGGTACCACCAACACCTCACCTTTTTCCCACGCTCTTGCAGCAAAGGAAGGAAGCCTCAGGTGAAGGACGGTGTCGACCAGAGTAATATTACACCTGTCACTAGAACATTAACCTCACAAACACAACCCACCCTTACACAAACCACCCAAAAACCAAGCAAACAAGCCTCGAAAAAGCCCCACGTGCCAACTCGAAAATGGCAGAGTCAGCAGGCACAAAAAACGCGAAGAGAGCCAAGGACGACATGGTCAAGGAATAGCAAGCAGCCGTCAAAGGACCGGAATCAGCTAAGGCATGGATAACTGACAACGAGCTCGTGATCAAGGGCGAATGCATCACAATCGGGACTCTGACGACGGCCCTCTATCATCTATGTTCTGGCAAATTCATGCAACCGAAAGAAATGATCAATGGTATCCAGGCCATCGCCATATGCCTCGAAGAACTCAATCAAATGCGATACACGAGCAAAGCACTAGACACGGTGAAGGAACAGGTAGAAGAAGTAGTGAAGGGAGTGAAGGAAGCAATAGAGGGACTGGTAGAGGAAATGAAGTCAGCAATCAAAGAAACGGAGGATGCAAACAAGAAGCACAAAGGAGACAGGGGGAAAGACGAAGTAGAGAGAATCATCGAGAAAGCAGTCCAATCGGCGACCAAACCCTCATACGCCCAAGCCCTCGCCAACAGAAGCGACTCCTGCACTGAATCCAGGGATCGACAAATCAAAAATGACGTCAGAATAAGAGGACAGTTACAACGAAGACAAATCATACTTGACGGCGACGACGCAATGAAAGATCAAACAAGTCAACTTACCCCGAAAGTACTAATCGTGAAGGCAAACCTGGCCTTAGACAAACTGGAGAAAGACATAGAAGCAACACTGCAAGAAGACAACAATGAAAGACCTGAAGACACAAAATTCGTGGCAGCCCGGATCCTCAAGAACGGAGGAGTCCTTTTTGAAATGTCAAATGAAAATGCAGCGGAATGGCTCAAGCAGAAAGAGATATTGAAAGCCTTCGAAAGCTGCTTCCCCGGAGCAGTATTGATCAAAGGGAGAACCTATCAGGTGGTCGTACAATTCCTGCCCGTCAGACTAAAAAATCGTCTTGAAGAGCTCTACACAGAAATAGAAAAAGAGAACGAGCTGCCAAAAGACTCGATCGCCAGCTTGAAATGGCTGAGGAACCCGGACAATTGGGGAGCGAACCAAACCAAGGCTCATGCGATTCTCACTCTGAACTCAAGATGTGTTGCCAACGACATTATAATGGGCGGAATTCTAGTTGACGGCTCACGACATGACGCCAGGAAGCTTGAAGAGGACCCAAAATGATGCTTCAAATGCCAACTCATCGGGGCAGGCCACATGGCAGCAAACTGCAAGGCCGATGAAGCCTGCTCGAACTGTGCCGGAAAACACTCAACTGGAGAATGTAGAGCTTCACGACCCGAATTCAGATGCGCCACCTGCAAGAAAGACGGAAGACAAGATGACCATGCTGCATGGGACAGACAATACCCAGCATTCATCAAAGAGAAGGCCCGACTGCGAGACAAGAAGCCGGAGAACCATTATAGGTTCTTCCCAGCGGAATACGAGGATTGGACATGGGTACGAAATGAGGATAGCCTAGCTGACAGATACACAGACAGATGGATGGGCAACGACTCGAGGAGAGGACTAAAACAACCCCATGATACCAGACGTGACGACGGATGGGGAAAACCTCTAGGACAAGGAACTCAGAGAATGGCCGACAACTGGATGCCGAGAATGATGGATAGCTGGGTACCAGGCGACAGATACCGAATGGACAACCAGAGAAGAAGGTCGGCTGAAAGAAACAGAAGCCAAGACCGGAACACAAGAAGCAGGGACGACCAACGCCAAAGCAGTAGGAGCCGGTCAAGGGGCCGAACTGCACAACAACAACCGCAAAAAGAAAACTCACCAAGACAGTGCAGCATAATCAACTGGGTAATGCAAAAGGACAAGACTGGAGAAGGGAGCAGCAAGGACGGTACAGCCATCACGGAGAGGAGACACAATGAGACTGAGCACCGAACCTCTCAATCGAACCGTAAATGACTGACGGACCACATAGGACAATCAGGATATGGCAACAAAACATAAGAAAATCACTCGACGCGCAACTAATGACACTACACACAGTACGGAACAACTATGACATCATATGCCTACAAGAGCCGCATTTTGACCACTTGAAGGCCACACGCGCAACTCCAGTATGCCAACTCGTTACCCCAACCAGTTGGAACAGGAAAGACCCCGCTGAGAAAACACCCAGGGCGATCACCCTAGTCCACGAACACATATCAACAAATAGCTGGATGCAGATAGATCTGGACATGACAGATGCAGTAGGAATCAAGCTCGTCGGCGAAGGAGGCGAGATAAGCATATACAACATCTACAATGATTGCACCCACTCTCAGATGCTAACCAAATTGCAGGAGCATTTAGATGCCAGAGAGCAGGAGAACCCTGACCTCGCCCAACCCGAGAAGACCATTGGAGACATATGGTTGGGGGACTTCAACAGGCATCACCCCATGTGGGAAGATGAAGCCAATGACCGCCTCTTTACTAACCAAAACCTCGATGATGCAGGAATGCTAATCGACTTGTTAGCAGATCATAACATGCAAATGACGCTCCCTCAAGGCACTCTGACAATTAGAAACTCAGCCGGAAACCTCACAAGACCAGACAATGTATTTGCTTCCAGTCAGCTCAGGGAATGGATAACAAAGTGCGACGTGAGACCCGACAATCAACCACCTACGGCCGACCACTTCCCGATAGCAACCCAATTGGACTTCCCAGTCAAGATCAACACAATGGAAACAGCAAGGAACTTCAGGGCAATGGACTGGGAGGAACTCAAAGAAGCAATGGACGAAGAACTGCTCGACCTAGATCCACCGAGGGAGCTCAACAGTAAGGAGGAACTAATCGACACTTTGGACAGACTAGAGGCCGCAATCAAGAGGGTGATAGAAAAAGTGGTCCCAAGGAAGAAACCCTCGCCGTACACGAAGCGATGGTGGACGAAGGAACTCGAAAAAGCGAGGAAGAGGGTAAGGAAGATCAGTCGCAACGTGAGACACTACGAACGATTCCCAGCACACTCAATACACGGAGAGTGGAAAAAGGCAAGAAACGAGCTAACTGAACTACTGCAAAAAACAAAACGAGACCACTTTAACAACTGGATTGATAGCATCAACGCGAAGAACCTTTGGGATGCACATAGGTTTGCCTCGGCCATCAGGAAAAAGGGGTTTGGTCCTGGAGAAACCTAGGTTGCTCTGGGTGTCTCTAGAGACTACAAAGACATTAAAGATACAAAGACTCCTGGGCAGACCTCGGAGACAAGTCCCCTAGGTTCGAA
>Ga0307513_10008885_pt1 | contig 12776 bp, 7 predicted proteins | sample 15_EM_MG_FD_202174 | JGI IMG/M metagenome (GOLD analysis project Ga0307513, IMG submission 202174) | Populus trichocarpa ectomycorrhiza microbial communities from riparian zone in the Pacific Northwest, United States - 15_EM | ecosystem: Host-associated > Plants > Roots > Unclassified | place...
TTAGTTCGCCAGACCAGTGAGGCGTGAGACGTGAGACCCGGGAGGGACCAAAAAAGGTGCTGCCGCCCCAGACACCAGGCGACGTCAGAGCAAGCAGCAAATTAGTTGTGATTACACGAGCGGGGATAAGGGGTGGGTCAGTACTTGGAGAAGAGGTGATGAGGAGCTATCGCCGCATCAGGAGAAAGAAGAGATGAGAGAAAGAGTCTGGGGTAGTCCAGACGTAGGGAGGGTGCCAGGTTGCGTCAGGATGCAAGGAACGTTGCCAGGTAGCATCTGGAAGGGTGGGATGTGGCGGGGCGTTGCAACGCAAGTCAGGACGCACAGGACGCATGGGACACAGGAGATGCGTCGCTTGCGTCAGGATGCAACGCCGACGGATCAGACGCAGGCTCCGCTTTTGCTGATGCACCTAATACCAGGAACGGTTAGCCTTCATCTGGACACCCCCATATCACATGTTTTGGTACACGGAATCCCCACCTCGAAATCCTTGGCTGACATAGCTACGGAGCTTACCACTTTTAATACTGGACTGTCCCTTACTGGCCAACCCAGATGGCTCACCACTGACGACCCTAGGGCTAGTAAATCTGCCTCCACAGTTGTTATCAGCATCATGGGCCTCAGGGTGTCTGACTACGTCGGAAAACACCTAGCCGCCTTCTCATCAACCTATGGAACTGAGCGTCGTTTGAGCTTCAATGTTATAGGATTGCTAACACGGTAGGATTCCGGGCTAACTAGGCCGGGAATATTCGAGACAACAGATTATAGGTCAGGAAGGCTCAAGTAGGATTGTTTGATAAAATAATAAAAGAATATCGTAATAACTTATAATATTGTTAAGGTCTCTTCTCCGTTGCTTGATGATGTTCTCAACCATAGAGGAGAGCCCTACTATTTATACTAATGTTTACGCTACTTTGACTTCTCTAGTAAAGAAGTATCTTTCTAAGAGTTCAGTTCGTCAGAACAAAGTGTGAACACTGTTTGACCCTGAATCTTGCCCAGCTTGACTCTGAGAATCTCCCGACTGCTATTTCTTCTGAGGGTGTCCCCACTCCACCAGTATTCAGTCTTCGATCTCTTCGTCCTGATAGACTATAATAGAATATGCAGTCTAAATGCCTACATACCAATAGTATCATGAATATGGAGTGATCAAGTCCGATATTCATCTATCAATGCATAATGCGTATGCATTAGTAAGAGTAGAGAACTGGTTCTCTAATCATCGTTCCAATCAGTTAGCCATATCTTGAAATATGAACTCTTTGGGGTTCCTGAGTAGTCTCCCAGATGCCTCCGGGAAGTCCCTACTCAGGAAGCTTGGGTTCGGATATATGCTCTCCCCTATGGTGGCATATTCCTCGCGCATAATTATGCAAGCTATTCCCGCTAGGGTAATATTCAACTCCCGCACTCAGTGTTCCAACTGCCACAGCTATGGACACCATAACAACAAGTGCATCAACCCAGCCTCATGCCGGTGGTGTGTCTCCCCACACTCCACAGGGAATCACACCTGTCCCACTGCTATCTGTCGGATACATGGCCGACCTTGCAATCATAGCGTACTCAGGTGTGTGAACTGCAGCGGCCCGCACGACGCCCACACGACACAGTGCCCCTCTCGCCCTAAGGATTCTCAGGATGAGAAACCGGATGGGGATGAGGAGGAGATGACCACTTGATGACTATGATTTATGTTATGGTTATTGCGTAGACTATGATTCTACAATTTTACTTGAGATTTGAGATCATGATGGAGTTTCTTTTGTTATATTAAGGTTTTACCAGGCCATACTTTAGGGTGCATGCCGGAGTTTTCCTGTAGTTAAATACGAAATAAACTCAGAGGATTTTACAAAAAAAAAAAAAGGGGGATTCAAATTATTCTTCCGTTATTTTCATTTTACGAGATGTAGAGTAACTATTTCGCTTCAGGCAGCATCCTCTCTCGTCCCTTCCTCCTCCACTTGTCATATTATCTACTCCTCTATGCTAGGAGTTTTCTTTCCTCGGTAGAATCCTCTTATAACTGAAACCCTATTCTCACACCATTTCTGTAACCTTTTCCGCAACTTCTCAGTTCCCGTCTATGAATGAATATTTCTAACAATAGTAGAAACGATGAAGAATGGACAAAATTGGGGGCCTATAAGCAGGGAGCAGAGAAAAAACTGAACCTAAACCCCGTATTCTTATACGGAGAGAAGGAAGCGAGAGCTAAAACGCACACTGAACATTCTCGCTGGGACTGCAGGAATATCACATCCACACTCGATGCCGGACGGTGCTAGGATGAAACCGGGGCCGGGAGAGGAGAAAGGAGAGGGCGACGGTGCCACGAGCTTGTCGTGCACTCTGGGGAGGGAGGTGGAAGTGGTATTCAGGAGGGAGAAACAGTAGGGGGAGCATATAAGCGTGTGCGTGGGATGTGGAGAAAGCGGCGCTGGAGGGTTTTTGAGGGGGATAGGAAAGATTTTGTACTATTGAGGGTGAGCAGTGCCGGGGGTTGCGGATTTGCTGGCTTGCAGTAGCTTCACCACTCTCTCATGGCCATTCTTAGTAGCCCACGAGAACGGTGTTTGACCGCCATTGTCTGACATATCGGGGTTAACATCTTCCCGCCCTAACAGTAGCTTCACCACTCCCTCATGGCCATATCTGGCAGCCCGGCAGAACGGCGTTCGGCCGTTATTGCCCGGAATATCCGGGTTGATATCTTCCCGCCCTAACAGTAGCTTCACCACTCCCTCATGGCCATATCTGGCAGCCCACGAGAACGGTGTTCGGCAGTGATTGTCTGGAATATCGGGTTTAACATCTTCCCGCCCTAACAGTAGCTTCACCACTCTTTCATGACCATACTCGGCAGCGCACGAGAAAGGTGTTCCGCAGTCATTGTCTGGCCTATCAGGGTTAACATTTTCCCGCCACAACAGTAGCTTCACCACTCCCTCATGGCCATTTTCGGCAGCCCACGAGAACGGTGTTTGACCGCCATTGTCGGGCATATCGGGGTTGACGTCTTCCCGCCCTAACAGTAGCTTCACTACCACATCATGCCCCTTCTCGGAAGCCAACGAGAGTGGCGTCCGACCTGCTTTATTGCGCGTGTCGGGGTTGATATATTTCTGCCTCAATAGCAGCCTTACCACCGCCTCAGATCCATCTTCAGCAGCCGACAGGAGCAGCGTCTGACCATTTCGCTTATTCATGTTGACAGTTTCCCATTTAACTAACAGATTCACTACTCCCTCATGCCCAATAGAGGGAGCGCACAAGAGAGGCGTCCGCCCGTACCCGTCCGCCGTATCGGGTTTAACGTCCTTCCTTCCCAATAGTAGCTTCACCACCCCTTCGTGCCCCTCTTCAGCAGAGAGCAAGATTACCGTTTGGCCGTATTTGTCTGGCTTATTGGGGTTGACATATCACCTTCCCCGGAAAATATTCACCACTCGAGGCGTCTTGCCCCACCAACCATCTGTGCCATCAGGCTTCGCAGTTGCCCGCCTAAGAAATAGCCCCACAATTGCCTCATGTCCATTCTTAGCAGCCCATGATAGTGCTGCTCGACGAAAGTATCCATCTTTCGTGTCGGGGTTGACAGTCTGCCGTTCTAGCAGCAGCTTTACTACCCCCTCTTGTCCACATATGGTAGCCCATATGAGTAGTGTAATCCCAAGAAAATCCCTCCCATTGAGATCATAGTTCGGCTGGTCTATGAGAGCAGTTGCGATTTCAATAATGCCGAAAACAGATGCACAATGCAGTCCGGTAAACCCGGTCAGGGGACCGCTGCTCGGGATATCACGGCTATATCGACCGGTCTTCGCTATGAGATCCACTAGAAGTATCCTAGTTGATATATGGCTCTCAATTTGACTCAAAAGCCGAATCGCAGTGATATCACATCCATTGAAGCCTCTCACTTGGCGTGAACACCCCAAAATAAGGAAGAATATTTGAGGAAGGGTGTTGACGGTGGCAGAAGAAGGAGTGTAGACGAAATATCTTTAATTGTCTGAGAATTGAGGTATGTCAGGCAGGTTTTAGCCATTATCGAGTGAGCTGCGCCAAAGAGGTCAGGGCAAGTGTAAAGATAGTCCTGGAGAGTGAAATGGATCAAGCGAACAATTGAAGCCTCCCTATCCACGACGACAAGCCCCAAACAGCAGCTTAACAATGTCTCCACCGAAGGAATCTTTTCAGCATTGAGATCAGCGGATCCTATCTCGACCGCAAGAGCATGGAGAAGCTCATCGAGTTGTAATAGCCGCTCGGAATGGGAGATCCACATCAATGCTGCCATCCCCAGCCTCGCTTTCTCCCCACCTTGCTCCTTTATCCGTTCAAGGGCCGCACCATAAACATCCTTCAGATCCAAGCCCTCGGTTATTGTCCTCAGCCTCTGTGGCCTGCTCTCGGCCGTAGTTTCCCCAAGGATAGCATCCATGGTTATGGAAATCAGCAGAAACCTAGATGTATTTATTAGTGGTGAATGTAAAATGTATTCTTCCATCATGTTGCTCACTTAGGTTTCGGGAATATTCTCGGTAATGCCTTTGATGATTTCGTCCTCCAAAGCATTATCATTCGCCCTTCAGAGAGGTGTCCTTACTCAATCTCATCCGGACGTATCCCAAGATGTCATTACCATTGGGTATCATGGACAAAACTGCCGCTCTCCCACTAATGTGCGTCTCAATCTCTTCCTGGATGTGCCGCCTCCCAGTTCAGAATATTCGCGTATTCGGGGACTTCTCGAGCATTTGTCTCGACGAATCTAGAACCTCCGGTCGATACCTTTCCACACATTTATCTAGAGCATCAACACATATAAATGTTGGCTTTGGAGATACGACAGTCTGCATCTTCACAATTTCGGCCACTCGTAGACCACTTCGACCAATCACCTTTTTGTAGTCTTGAAAGGTCTGACTTTTCTCATCCAGGACCTTCTCCAATCCACCGACGAGGTGTTTCTGTGATGTTGGTTTGGCATAGGTGACGACGCATTGGTTTTAAGGTTCCGACAAAAGCTGTTGACCCCTATCAGGCAGGTATAGCACTCATGCCGTCATTTGGTTGATATAACCTTCCACCTCTAAACGAGCTGCGACATCAGCAATCCTGAAGGTACCACCCTGTGTATACCATTAAACAGATAAATTCTTGTCAAAACCAATAGGACCAACAGACTGTTTAAGTGCTTTCGGGAGGGTGTTTTGGTAGATGTGCGGTTATTGCAGTCATCAAACAACTATAGCTCAAACAATAAGGTGTAATCTGAAAGGGTACGTTTGGCGGGGATTCCCATATAGTTGGGGACCAAGACTGAGTGGGCTAACAACTGATAGAGGATTCAGGTGGAGGGTTTGAGATCAGGTGTGAAATTTGTAAAGTCTAACAACGCAATTTAAGGCTTCAGCAATTGTCAAGTCATTAGTGAATACTCAATAGATTGGAATGAACCTAGAAGTGCAGTTGACAGGTGAAGTGGATTAATGTCCCAAATGGTGACTAAGCAAGACAGATTTCACATAACTAATACTTATTAGTCATAGGCATGTTATATTTCACGCTATGAGGTAATAATTATAATATAATGACTTTTGCCCATAACTCACATCATGAGTTAAAAGTTTTCTGCATGTAACACAATTAGTACACATGACTTGTTTTATGAGATTTGATTGATTTAAGGTAGGTTGCATAGCAACTCAGATCTCACCTCAAGGATTTCACACTATGACTCACGATATATGCTTGGGGTAAGGTAATGTCGGTATATGAGTCAGCCGGGTTTGAGTCCTGGAATGAGGTTCTATAAAGCAGATCTTAGACCCAGTAACATAGGCTGTTTACACAACCAACTTAGTACTCTTTTTATACTCTATTTTCAATACAAATCTTTCATACTTTATTCACAAAACTTACAAGCTAGTTCAAGTATTCCTTTATCTTAACTACACTTGAACCAAGATGCAAGAACTATTTAGTCCTGAGAGATATATTGATAATCTACAACTATTAAGATTGATCTCAATTACAGGGACTATAATCTGAAGATAGTTTTACCCAATTACAAGATAGGACAACTATGCAATACTTGTTCTCAAGACATAAGTAAGACTGGCAATAAATTTGGGAAATATCTCCTTTGAAGGATGACCTACTATAAATTCTCAATTGTTAGCCAAGAACCCTTAAACAACAGCCTCTAGTGCATAAGCTGTTATGTTAAACTGTAATATGACGGTCATGAGTTTAATGAATATCTCTCCCCCCGAGAGAATACATTAACTCCCAAACATCAACCTTTAACCCTCAAGTATTATCTTTTGATTAACAAATCGGAGCATCAGATGGAAATACTGTTATTCTATATCTAATGAGTATTTTCCATAAATGAGCTGCAAGTTTGTTTTACTATCCAACTCCAGCATTCTAGAAAAAGATATATGAGATTCAAGCTAACTAGCATGATGTAACAGAAGGAGCAAGGAATAACCCTTCGCCTAGAGAGGAAGAGACATTTTAGTATTATCAGTTGAATAGGCTCAAAAATCAGAGTCTGAAAGCTTCATGCAACCAGTTGACAGAAGGTTATTCAAGGTGTGAAGAATATATAATATCTGAAGGAAATAAATCAGATAATCCAAGAGCAAATACTCAAAATTGAGTGACTTAAGATAAAGTTCCAACTTCCTACTTGAACTACTATTGTTAACCTTTATATTGAGTTGGCCTTCAAGTTGGTTGAGAGAGTTTAGACTCACAAAGCTTGTACAATTGATAAATATTCACGAAGCACTAGGTAAATAGCTATAGTATCTAATCTGTGAGCCCATACTAAAATTTATATGCCGAGCAGATAGTGCAAATATAGAGACATGCCTCTAGAGATATATAGAGAAATCAGCTTGGGTATTAGGCAGAACTTGACCAAATTGCAAGGTTTGCAAGCTTTAAGATAATTTTAGAAAATAAGATCAAGGCACATAATTCAGTCAAGCCAATATAAGTTCCAGTATTGGACATATATACTACAAGGTATTGAAGAATTATCAAGGAACCACTAGACCAATAACCCTCAACTACTAACATAACTGCACTGGCAAACTGGAAATTGATTTCATTATGGCTTTCTGTGACACTAATAATCTCCGAGGGGGAAAGATTAAGTGGAGAAAGGTGTAAATAGAGAAATTTATAGTGTACTAAAGTGAGATGTTTGCTTGAAAGAGTGTGAGTAGAGACCACTCAACTGAGATAGTAGGCCTAAGTTTATTGGAAGAAGAAGTGTACTTTACTATGTGGTAATGAAATTAAATATTTATTTAATTGTAATAATCTGATTCTTAATACTTTGGTGTAATAGATAATAACTTCTCAATACAAAGGTAGAGTTTGCTGATTAAAAACTACTACTTGAGGGTTAAAGGCTGGCTTTTGATAATTAAAGACAATTGGCTAGGTTGAGTCCATGCTAATATTACGGTGGATTAGATATAAAGTTTCAAACTGGGTTTTGTGCTCACAGTGTTAGTTGATTTAGGTGATGATGCTCAGCTTTAAGATTTCAGTAATAGTAATTGACCTCTATTTGGTAGAGCTACCTTACCTCTACCAAATCTTACGCCTTCAGGTCATGCCATACTGCTTTCTAACACAAGTAACAAATGCCTCATTCTGGTTGTTTCTTAATAAGAAACAACTTGCTCTGTGAGGACTCGGATTATCTTTCTAGACAAGTGTTATTGTATTATTGTTCATATTTCCTACCAGTGGGGTGTATATTATTCAATTATTATAGATTTTATCAGTTGGAGTACAGGCCATGACAGTAGAGATGGAAATAACAATTATAAACATATCTTGAACCTATTGAAGGTTTTTGTCAAATGGAATAACTCATGGTAATGGCACAGTTCACAGGGTAGCCTGTGACTAGCATTGGAGTGGTTGTCCTGGAAGCCTTGCAGCTTCCCCAGCCAGCCCCACGCTCGCTACAGTTAACTATACTACTACTTGGAAGTCAAACTATGCCCATAGGCAGTTCCCAGGCATTATCCATGTAGTGCCCCAGGAGCTGGTCACCCTCACACCCCTCATATATCCTGTGAACAGCTTGTGGTCAGATGGACAGCCACAACCCATACGGTATTGTGGGGGCGTTCCTATGGATCCCACTTTACTAGGAAGTATACAACTATATAGCCGTACCATGCTGTTGCGCTATACCAATGCTGGGGCTGGAAGAGAGTGTTAGGAATATCCCTTCAAAGTTACAAGAGGTTCAGACCCCTCCTGCTCTCTTGGTAGCCCGTTTGTGTCAGACGGGTAGTTTAAGTTACATTTAAAAGTCCCACAGGCACTATTATGGGATAACTTTCCCCTAAGTCCGCAACTAACTTTGTTGGTGAAGGTAGAGTAACTAGGTCCCCTTAGTAGGGTAACAAGATTTTCATGGTAGGGTAACTTTACCCTCTTATACCTTTATTCACTTTGGGAGCCTAAGTTCATGCAACCACATAATATTGCCTCAAAGACCCATGCAATATTTACTATATTTCCTTGCCTTTACGCAAATATACCCTCCAAAGATTACGCTGTCTAACTCTATGTCACCAAGTCCCTTTGGAGCCATTTGTACCAACTCATGTCTACCCATAGTATACTAAGTGTGCTGGTCTTGTCTTCCTCTGGTTACCCTTGGTATATTATGTGGGCTGGAGTCTAGTCTACTGTAGCTACCTATTTGTAGGGTAATTACACAAACATACTTATCATATGCATCAAATATCAAACACCTTTTAGTTTTCCTATTAGCGACTGACCTAGCCTTGCTCACAATTACTGTTTGGCTTAGTGTTATGTACTTGCAGTGCTTGTACAATAGCATATTTCCCTACACATAAACCAGACCTCTATGACAGGTGAAGCTGAAATACAAATCAAGTAAAAATACATAGAAAGGTTAGGAAATATACTAGAAAATATACTAAAAGGCTTAGTAGTACCTTCACTTATACTCTTTCAGGTATCTTTTCCACTTTGACCCTTTATTAGTTTCTCAATTTGAACTATATTTTACTTAATATTGCCTCCTCCAAGATTGAAGCTCTTTCAAAAGGCCAGTTGAATAGTGATTTCCAATCAGCAATTATGTTGGTCGTAGGAGATTATCAGCTAGGTGTTTCGTGATAATACTTTGATCCCTTGTGGTATATATTCCCAATACAAAGATGTATGTTGTCCTATACAACATCACTTACCTTAACCTTATTTTCTAAAGTCATCCTAGAGTTTGCAGACCTCACAATTTATTCATGTTCTGCCTTGTGCCTAGGCATAGACAGATCTCTGTACCTGTTCCCTGGGGCTGCTCTTCACACCTGTATGATCCGCTCTGTATATAAATACCAGGAAGGTTTAATATTTAAGGTATAATGGCTATTTAGCTAGTACCCTATGAATCTTTAGCTTTTCCTCATGCTTTCTGTTTCTAACTTCTTCAAGTAAAGGCCAATTCCATATAAAAATCAATAATTGTAGTAGTGTAAGAAGTCAGACCTTATCTTCAGTCATTCAATTTTTAGTATTAGCTCTAAGATCATCTCTTTTTTTTCATTCATTCATTCATTCTATCTTTAACAACCTCCTATCAAATTCTAACAAGAGTTTTCAGACTCTTGTTTTTGAGCCTGTTGTACCAATTATACCAAAATCACTCTTTCTTGGTATGTGAAAGGTTATTCCTTACCCGTCCTACTCTCTTGCCCTAATTAGCTGAAATCTATACATATTCTTTGAAGATGTGAAAGTTTGCTAGTAGGGCTAACAAGCATGTTCCTCAGGGCAGATATCCATTCAATCTGTATCCTTCTCAAAGGCTAGAGTTACTTAATTAAAAGCTGCTGGGTGATGGTTAATAACTGGAATTTAGAAGCCCACAGTTTTCCCTTTAAAAAAGATATTTACCAAACCTACTACCATTATATCCCACTCTGAAGCTGCTGTTTGTAGATTAAAGGCTGCTTGAAGGTTAATAGCTGTAGTGATCTTATTCTGGGATGCCTTTAGTATAATATGTAACAACTGACTTGCCTTTCTCCTTCTTTTGTAGGACTATGATTATAGTTGTATTATTGTAAACTATCTTTATAACTTATATAGTCAACATATCTCTTGAAGGTATCTATGTTGTTTCTTGAGTCTTACCTTGTGTCTGCCTAGGATGTGGGATCAAAAAAGCTCTTTTGTAAGTAGATAGTATGAGTTATAAAAAATTTGTATTGAATGTAAAGTATAGAAAAGTACTCAGATGGTTGTGTGGAAAACCTATCTACTTGGGCTGAGGCCTCAGTTCCTATAGCACTACTTTAACAAGACTAACCCTAGTGACTCATGATATTGTATCACCTGTTTCCTATGACTTATTATAAGTCATAGTGTAAAATCTATCTGCTGACTCCTACAAGTTAGCTGTGCAATATGCCTTAATCAATCAAAACTCATAAAACAAGTCATGTGCACTAAATGAATCATATGTGTGAAACCTATAAGTTAAATCGTGAGTCATGTGTGAAGACCATTAGATTTTCTGATCTCACAATTGTGAGTCATAACTCAATCAACCAATTATAACATAACAATAACCTGGTATTATATAATCATATGAAATACTCTGAGGGTAGTAATATTATAGTATGAAACATAAGATACTTATGACTAATAAGAATTAGCTATATAACATCTGCCTTCTTAGTAACTATCTGTGACAATGTCAACTATTTGAGCATTCATAATTCATTCTCTCAGAAGATATTTATCAAATCTATAGGTATGGTATTCTGGTACAGTTCAGAAATAGAAGAACGTGAACCATGTGGCACAGAGAAATGCAACTGTGGCTGTGCAAACACAGTGCCAAGCCTGTCAGTCATAGAGTGTAAAGTAGACTAAATAATTAAGAAGATAAAAGAAAGTTTATTAATTATAAACAATTGTTTTGAGAATCTCAATATCCTGCATTTCACCACAATTAATTCTACTCCCCAGGGGAATATGGGCTCCACCCACTGGTTGCTCATTAACTTGTCTAGTTGGCCAACCACCCTCTCAGCCTGCATCATGACTTTGTTGTATTCACTTTTTGATCTGTCTCATTTCACATTCGTTAATTTCCACTATTGATTGTTATTTCCACAATCCATATTATTTCATATATGATACAATACTTGATACACAACCAACTTAATAAAGTCTTAAACATTTACCACTAGGGCCACCAGCACTAGATTATTTCATCATTATTCCCCTCTACTTTGCCTTTTCAGCAGGAACTACTTTAAATTCCCAAGCGAATAAAGTGAAACTATATTTTCAATGTTATTTACTAAACTATTTATATTACAGTCAACCCCCTATCTTGATATTTATATAGTCACTCTCCTACTATACACAATTGATCCACGGAAATACCAGCTTTTTTTGTACAATTAATTCAATCAATGAATTACCAACTTGAATCAATAGTGTCTTTGAATATATTTTTTCACTAATGGTAAAGCCAGATTGTTTCTGTATTTTGAATCATGTTTGGTAATTGGGAAACATTAACAGGAAGTTTTGCTGTTGAAACAGAGTAGCCACTGATTTTGAGTATTTTGGTAGCCGCCATATAGGCCAACCTAGGCCATATAGACCATGTTGACCTATCATGTAGCCAGGAAGAAGCCTATGTGGCCTATTGGCAGGCCCAGCCAGGCTAGGACTACTCTTAACCAGGCTTGTAGGCTCAGGCCAGGCTAGATCCAAGAGAATTTTAATTGGGTAGGTTAGGCTCTACTAAAGGTTGGCTAGCTTAGCCCAGTGGGAACACTGGGCAAATTCCGATAGCATTGACTTTGATAGAGGTCAAAGGCAGGTAGGACTTAGTATCGTCACCTTCGAGTCTAGGAGGCTTCCAAATATACAAAACAGGTATATAGAAGTAATAATAGAGAAGTATATTTGAACGAAGGAATTTGATAAGGAAGAGGGGAAATCACAGCATGATTTCGAATGTGGTGTGAAGGTTGATAAATGAGATTGTCTATAGTTTAATTCGAGTTTATTATAGATTGGAATGGGATGTGACTGATTGGGGCAGATTTTTGCTTGCTAGGTCCTACTATTTTAATCAGAGGAGATTATTTTTAAATTATCTCCACTCCTGCCTAGGGTAGTCCCCACTTATTCCCTCAACAGGGTCCAGTTTCTGCACACCTATTTTTCTGGAAGCCATTAAGGGAATGGACAGAGCACTGGCAGGGGGCAGGGGCAAGGAACCAAAAAAATAAATACCCTACTCTAGGTGGTTCATCAGGGTGCCAGTGGAGTGGGGAACACAGGTAGTGCCACATGTTTTCAGGGCCTTGGAGGGCCCATAATGAACACCAAATTTCATCAGCAAAAATAATACCTTGCGTCCTGTGCGCCCCGTGCGTCTGACGCCCGGGACGTCGGAATGCTAATCGCGAATCAGGACGTGACGTCGGATTGACCTCGCGTCCTGACTTTGCGTCACCTAGCGCCATCCGTCCTGACGCCATCCGGACACGGACCCCTACGTCCTGTGCGTCCTGACTGGGTCTGGTGCTCCTCTATTACCTCCTGACTCCCCCTGATCTACGACTCTTCCGTTCCTACTGCGTCGGGTCCTCCGCTATTGCGTTCTGACTGCGTCGGATCTATGACTCTCCCGCCCTGATGCCGGT
>Ga0307513_10008886_pt1 | contig 12776 bp, 11 predicted proteins | sample 15_EM_MG_FD_202174 | JGI IMG/M metagenome (GOLD analysis project Ga0307513, IMG submission 202174) | Populus trichocarpa ectomycorrhiza microbial communities from riparian zone in the Pacific Northwest, United States - 15_EM | ecosystem: Host-associated > Plants > Roots > Unclassified | place...
TCCAAATGCCTACATACCAATAGTAATGTGGAATATGGAGTGATCAGTTCCGATATCCAGCTATCAAAGCATTATGCAGCAATATACATATGCGACTGGAGTAAGAGGAGTAGTGTTCTCCAACCATTGTTCCAATCAGCTAAACATATCTTGAAACGTGCTCTTATCCAGTGGTCCGAGTTATCTTCCAGATGCCTCTAGGAAGCTCATAACTTCCGGAGCATAGGTTCGGATATATGGTCATCCTATTGAGCGATATACCTCGCTCTTAATTATTAGGTAAGCTATTCCCGCTAGGGTAATACTACCCATAGGAAAGAGTTTTCGCTCATGCAGATGTAGTTGGAGAGACATCAGCGGAAGCGTTTCCTATTTGTGGAGATAGTTAATATCCGAGCAGTCCGACTACCTCCGAGTGTTAGCTCATTCTGGGAGGTGAGTTGGACAGCCCTGAGCTGAGCAGGGTGCTTGCGAAAGGTCAGAGTGGTTGAAGGGTGTCCTCTGGCTTTAGATTATTCTACCTAACTAAAGCGAGAGACACCCTATTCTGATAACCAACGATCCTCGTGAGAACTTATTGAGTGAAGCTTTCAGGCTTAACGATATAAAGTTTTACCGCTTGATTCTACTCGGAATTATCTTTATCTTTATTTTGATCCTTACTTCTACTTTGAGTCTTCGGTGCGGTCGCAATCTTAGGATCCGGCTTCCTACAGAGTGCCCCCGTTACACGAGATGTAACTACTATTGCCAATATGCCTAACCAAAAGGCACCGGGGCTAGTGGCCGGAAGGGGCAGGCTGGTTCACGGTCGGGGTTGACCAGAAGCTGGCGACACGTCGGCGTTTAGGAGAGACCAAGGAGGCAGTGCAATACCATGATCAACCGTAACCTAAGCGAGGTTTGTGACTGTAGAGTAAATCTCAGGAGGGAGAGAGGTAGGTGAGCGAGCGGAGCCACCGGGCAGAGAGGATGCCAGCCAACGATGATGAGCAGTAGGATGCCAGCCGGAGAGTAGCAGTAGGGTGCCAGCCGGTGAGAAGCAGTAGGGTGCCAGCCAGAGAGAGGAAAGGGGGCAGTAACAATGCCAGCAGACAGAACCGGGAGGTGGAGAGAGGAAGGATCGCGAGCAAGCTAGCCACAGCCGACAAACTGGCTATAGCCCAGGCTTTTGGACGACGACGAAGCGAGCGAGACCGAGATGTTAGTAACCTAAGCTTTCCCCATCAGAGGTACAAGCCCAGCCAGCCGAGGCCTACTTCGACCGAGAGTCCGACACCGTAACGCCGCCTGTGAACAAAGCAAGAAGCTTTCCGACCGTGCAAAACTCTAAGCGAGGTGCAAAGAGAGTGCCGGGTAAGGGGGAAAACCGAACTTCATGAGCGGGTATCAACGATGAACAGGAACGAGAATCCCAGGGAGGGGGGGCGCCAGGCCCCTGAGGAGAAGGAGAGATGGCTTAACGTCAACCCCTAGGCAGTAGCGATTGTGGGAGAAGAGAGGTGGGTGGGAGAGAGTGACGATGATTTCCCGTGGTGTTGAGATTTCAATCGCCGGAGGTGGAGGAGAGATGGTTCGTGTCCCTATCCCTTGGTCGTTTTTTTTCCTTTTTTTTTTTGTAATCATGCGTTATTTGTTTCTAAGTACAAAAAGCCTTATGCAGTGCTAGCTATGAAGAGATAAAAAGCTATAAATGCAAACCCACCGCCCGCTTCACCTCTTCATGGGAAAAATCAAACACCCCGAGTCCATAGGAAAAGCTTCCCCCGCCTAGCACCTAAGATAATATACCCCAGACACGTAAGGAAACAATACATAGAAACGTACAGGTAGAAAGACACAAACCCTTCCGCAGGCTCCCCTAAACAAAAGAAACAACGGCTGCTCTAAGGCCCTTTCAGGGCCTGATTGGAGGATTGGTGATCGGCGATAGGAGAAAACATAGAAACCATGGGCCCACAATAACCACTCGCGCGGTCGTGCAGGTCATTACATCAATCCAAGGCGTTGGACAATAGCCACGGAGGCAGTGCTATACCACGACTAGGCATAACCGAGGAAGGGTCAACCGATCGGAGGAGAAGCAGTAGGGTGCCTGCCAGCGAGTAGCAGTAGGGTGCCAGCCGGTAAGTAGCAGTAGGGTGCCAGCCAGAGGGGAGCAGTAGGGTGCCAGCCGGGTGAGGGGTTTTAGCTGTAAGGTGCCAGCTTATGGGGCAGTACGGTGCCAGCGGACGGAACCGGGAGGGGGCTAGAGGAAGGATCGCGAGCGGGCTAGTCACAGCCGACTAACCAGCCATAGCAAGGGCTTTTGGGACGACAGCGAAACCGAGCGGGACCGTGATGTTACTAACCGAAGCTTTCCCCATCAGAGGTACAAGCCCAGCAGAACCGAAGCCTTACTTCGACCGAGAGTCCGGATGCCATATCGCCGACCGTGAACGAAGCGAGACGCTTTCCGACCGTGCAAAATGCTAAGCGAGGTACAAAGCAAGTACGGGGTAAGGGGAAGAACCGAACTTCATGAGCGGGTGTCAACGATGAACAGTAACAAGAACCCCAAGGAGGGGGGGCAGGCGTGCCCCAGGAGAGGAGGGAAGATGGCTTAACGTCAACCCCTAGGCAATAGCCATGGTGGGGGAAGAGAGGTAGGTGGGGGGAAGTGACCATGATTTCCTGTGGTGTTGAGATTTCAATCCCCGGAGGTGGAGGAGAGATGTCTTTATCCCTTGGTCAGAACCAAGTGCCTCATATAGACATCTTCCCACAACCCTAACCCGGGTGACTCATCACCTCGCGTTATATAACCTCCATGACTCATAGCGAGTCATAGTGTTAAATCCCTCAGATGACTTATATGGGTCACTGCGCAACATACTATTAACCAATCATAACCCATAACCCAAGTCATGCGCTCAAATGAGTCGCATGCGTGAAACCCATGACTCACAATCTGAGTCATGTGCAAAAGTCATTACGTCATATGACGTCACAATCGTGAGTCATGAAACAATCAACCTATCATAATGTAATGATGACTCGCGAGTGCGTAGTCACGTGAGAACTATGAGTCAAGTAACATCATAGTGTGGAATCCAACATACCTTATGACTCATAAGTATGAGTCATGTGAAATCTGCCTTGCTTAGTCACGATTTGTGACAAACAGGCCCTTAGGAGATCTGAGAGGAGGATCCTTGCTCATCTGTTGGCATGCGAGAGAAAGCTTAATCTGGAAGGTAAAGCCCAAGTGTGCTGTGTTGGGAACAGTTGGTATCACATCATACTTAGTCATCATACCACATCTCAGCTTTTGCGAGTCTCATAAATAAGGCTCATCTACACTTGTTCTTTCCTTTCATTTACCATCAACTCTTACTCCATCTCCTAACTCTTATCTGCATACACCAACCTTTATCTATATTTTTAATTTCTAATCACTTAAACAGCTCCTTCATTCTAGGAGATAATATACTTTTAAAAGGTGAGCATTAGCTTTTCAAAATCAAACTCCTGTACTAGGATTTAAAGGTAAGTCTGTTGAACTTGAGTTCATTTGTCAAAATTACTATGTGTGTAACTACTTTTGGGGTTACTACTTGGCCAGCCAGAGAAGTTCAACAGACTTACCCTTGATATCCTGTACTATTCCTGAAATACTGACTAAGCAATACTACAAAAATTCTGGGAGTGAGCATAAAATAATTATTGAATGCTTTACAAAAGAAATTGGATCTATCACATTAGTCCAAATAGGATCAGGTAGTAGACTACAAACATTTCGTTCAAATAAAGTTGGATATAGAATCCTAAATTGCCTATCACAAATAGATGATAATATAACAAAATAACAAAATGAAGTATCAACCCTACAATTCTTTCAGAAAGTGGTGGTAAGCCTAGATCTTCTGGAAAAAAGGTTGAAAACCTATATCCTTTTTAGAATGAAATTACAACCTTACTCCACCTTTGGAAGTAAGTTACAACGCTATGGCCCCTTTGGAAAGAGGTCAAAATACATTGGTAAGAACTTACAATACTTTATCCTCTTCATCCATGTACGATCTGTATAAAAACCAGATTTTTTGCGACTTGCAGTGTCAAGGCAGAAATGGGGGATATTAGGATGCATGCATCTATTCAAGTGGGAAATGACATTGTGCAACATAGTACACTCTATACTAATATTTCCCTCTTAAAACACAGGCTAATACAATATAACCAACTCTTTAAATACCTCAATGGTATGACCTGGATGGAACCAGACAACTTAATTGCTAAGTTAATTAATTTTTACTAAATTTCCTAAAATGGAAACAATTTCTAACTCTCTCTATATTCTATAGGCCGTCCTGATCTCATATATGCGATAAACTATTATACGAGTATCCTGCACGATTATTTAACTTGAAGTAAATAATCTGAGTTTGAATTCTTGATAAATTGGACAAATGATACTTTCCCTAATAATCACATGAGATTTGCTGCCAGTGGCTGAATGGATGCTCACCTCAAATATGACAACTTGATAAGAGTTCAAAAATAAGTATCTCACTCTCATATATTGACACTTAGGATCTTGCTTCTCTATTGCTGTAGGTGCCTTTGCTTGTAGCTTGTTTTATTATTGTTATTTTTTCGTAAAGCTTTTTTAGAAGGGAGCTTTTTTGTTCTGGTGAGATAGTGATCTTTCTTATTCAGAGGAGACTGATAGTAAACATTTGGGTTATTAGGTTGGAGATTTTCAGTAATAAATCGAGATGGATTCATGATAGACCCCTTACTGTTCTTGTATAGATAGAAGAGTGTTTTAGTGATATAGTAGGAGATGTATTCATTCTCTGCTTGCGTTACCAGATTTCTCTTCACAAATAATATTGCAGAAAAAGCAGTGGGAATAGAAGTTTATTGATGATTCCTTATTTTTGGAAACTAAAATGAGGAGAGGAAAAATGATTGGTTTACTGTAAGAATGAGCTTTTTCATTGTAGTAGGCCTTTCACTCTAATGGATTTTTTTTCTGTTATGCACTTTTTCACTATAGTGAGCTTTTTGCTATAGTGAGCTTTTAGCTGTAGTAGGCTTTTATTGTACTAGACTTTTCATTGTAGTAGGGTTTTTTGTTGTATTGAGCTCTTTTTCTGTTATAAGGCTTTTTTGTTATAGTGAGCTTTTTTTCTGTTATAAGGCTTTTTTGTTGTAGTGAACATTTTAGTTGTAGTGAACATTTTTGTTATGCTAAACTGTTTTACCATAGTGGATATTTATTGTAGTGGACTACTAGTATAGCATTATAATAAACTTCTGCATTGTGGCAGTGTTTAGTCTTGTAATAAACTGAGGGAAACAATTGACTTTATTCCTCTGGTTTTTCATACCTACAGAGCCACACTTGAACAGTGCTAAGGTATAAGATTAAGTTGAATGTAGTAGTATCAACCTAAGCAATCCTTCAAATCTGCAAACTGGTTGTAAATATTAGCAAAAGTAAACCCTATATAGGATAATCATGATATCCTCTCTTTGCCCTCCAACTTCGGCGCACTTCCCTCTGGGAAAAACTATATCTCGACAAAAACATTTTGAATTTTCATGTTACTACAACCTACACGTTTAAGCTTGATGATTGTGACTCTGCTAATTGCCCCTTCGGAGCTCTCAAGTAAAATCTTGACATCCTTTTCCAAATCTTCCTCAGTTTCCATGTATCCGAAATCAAAAGCAATTGTAGGTCAAACGTGGTCACCATGAAAGATTGAACTATTGAAAGCCTTTACTCTGTTTACTTATTCGTATTGTATTTTTCCAGTACTATAAAAACTCTCTTGATTTGCTTTTTTCTATCTCTTTGTCTCCTATTTTGAAGAGATTGTACACCCCTATCCGCAATGTCTTCATTTAAAGACAAGTACAACATATAGCTATAAAAAAGTGGTATGCTTTCTATATGTAATATTTCAGTAGAGTTGGCACACTTGAGAGCAAACATTTGCAGAATAAGTGTTTCCTCTCATGCTCTGCAATCACTAACGGAATATCTTAATAGGTAATATAGATGATCTCTCTTCCAGCACATCTGCCAGTAAATTCAACACTTACGAGTGCATCTTAAGGATGTTACCAAAACCTTTAAACTGGTATTCTGTTTAATGCTGTTCAGATTTCAACTAAGCTCTATGGCCTTATAAATTTATTTTTCAAAATCTATATTCTCTTGTATCTCAATGCTAAAATTATGCCTATCTACTATACTCTTCTGTATTTTTTTCTCATCTATTAGTAATGATCAAAATACTCATCATTTGAATTGGAAAACTATATGTTAAAGGTTGTGGTTTAAAAAATATTCCACTATTGCAATATATTTTCGGTGAGAGAGTGGTTTGGTTGCAGTGTACCACAAATTTTTCCAAAATCAGACTAACCTACCCCTGCACTGTACCACTTTTCTATCTTCATATCTTGTACTATTGTTGTGTCTTAGTGAAAAAGAAGGTACTGGTATCATAAAAGCTTTTGTGCATAATCTGAACTGTAAAGGTTATCCTGGTACCTTTGTTGCCACTAAGACTTTTGCTACAGCAACTGTTTTTCCACGAAGACTTTATAATTTGGAGTGTACAGCCGGTACAGAGAAAGCGAATAACAAAGAGCTTTTACACCAGCTCTTTTGGGCGGGACAATGCTTACATATCTTTATATTCACCCCTGAAGTTCTTCATTCGTCCCTCAGAACACAGGCAAAGGCCACCTCTCCCCAACGCCCCCTTCTCAACCCCTGTGATTATCAGTTCAAGGGCCCAATCTGGCACCGTACCGTGCATCTGAGTCGACATTTTGATTTTCAATTGGCCGCTTTCTGCACAGTAGGTGTAACTAGAAGTACGGTAGTTTGTTAAAATTTTCCAGTCAATAGTTGTTTGAATACTTACGCTCTGCCAGGTACTGTTCTAAATCTGGGAATTCTTTTGAAGAAATATCTAAGGCTAAATACTCATCCTTCACCAGCAGTTTCGAAAGTTCCTCCAGGGTTATTAGGAATGGCTTGTTACTGTGACGAGCGTGTGTGTGGGGGGGTAGATCTAACTAGAGGTAGGAATTTAAAAAAATAATAGTGAGGAAGCCGGAATTGAAGATTTGAAAGTGTGTTTGTGTGAAGATGTTCCAGTCGGAGGAGTAATAGCCGGTTCTCCTTCTATTTTGCTGTCACTCAGAGTCAGCGAAAGCAAGTGTGATGTGCCGTTCTTTTTTTGTTCTGATAGGCTTACATAATACTCTCAAGTTTTTGCATTTTTGTACTTTGGTGTGAGGGTAACTGATTTGAAAGAAAGTGGTTGTTGCAATACTAGCAGTTTTCCGATAACTTTTGCTCCAGGATAGGACAGGTTTCGAGATGTAGATGAAGATGAAGAATTAGATTCTTTGGCTAGGTCTGTGGCTCAGCTGATTTTATTACCTATCATATAAGGAAAACAAGCAGCCCTCCTCAAGCCTTGAGGACGTCTCATCTGTGATTAAGTTGTACTAAGTATTTGATAGTAAGATATGAGGGAGGAAGCAGATCATTGAATCAGTTATAGTTAGAAAAAATCTTGAACAAAAGACATGGTACATCAAGCCCTGTATCGGAGGATTGTAAGTTCAGAGATGGGAAAACTGCTTGTTTTCCCTTCAGTTAACTTGAAGTGCTGGTTGAGGAAGGAGAGTACCCCATTCAGAAATATAACACTTCATTGATATATATGATATTATCCCAATCCACATACAGTATTCTAATCAACCAAGTTCATTGATGAGCATGAAGAATAGTAAAGTATTGATATAATAGAGGGGAATTGTTGAGTCAGTAAAGAGTTTTTTCCACTTGATGATGTTATTATTTAGACAAGAGTTTCTTGCTCTTTTTGTTTTAATTGACTATTCGTGACTTATAGTTAATCACGTTACTATAATAGTTACTATATGAGTGTAAAATATCTTCCCGAGTTGCTATTCCAATCTGCATTTAGCTATTATTTTCCAGCTTGTAAGAGTCAATATCATTCAATACCAGTAGAACTTATCTTAGCCTATTAGCCCCAACTACATCAGCAAAAAAAGCGTTTGCTCCAGACGGATAGGCATTGCGTCCGGACGCACGAAATCCGTCTGTAGCTTCCTGTCCGCCCAGTCCGCCCTCAGATGGCCCCAGCACAATGGTTGCATCCTAGTCCGTTGGGTGCAATACAACCCGCATCCTGTCCACCCATTGCACCTGGATGGTCCATTTCACACCCTAATCTCCCGAAGAAACCCAAGGTAAGTGACCCATAGGGCTCTGCATTGGGGAACTCTCCCTCCCCCTAATGGCCTCTACTTACAACAGACTACTTTATCAGCAGGTAAAGGCTGTTCAGACGAAAGAGGATCTAAACATAGGATGACTAACCATCTATTGTCCCGGTAACAACCCAAAACATACCCCTTATTTGATCACTGCTAACAACTCTCACAAAAGCTGTCTAAGTTACTTCCACCTCGTATCAGGCTTTGTGAGCGAATCAGTTGAACTATTGAATATTATCAAGCTTCGGAGAAGGGCATGCTCTTCCATCGAGGTTGACACTATTCATGACTCCTAAGCGAGCCGATTCCATTCAGGCCTTTCCTGACTCTGGCAGATTGCAATGAGGCCCTGCCAGACTCTAGTGGATTGCAATCAGGTCCTGCCAGACTCTGCCGGAAATTGGCCAGTGCCCGGTGAGGTATCTGCCTTTTTCTTCCTGCTGGCCTCTATAGCCATGTGGACGCTTCGAGACCTATACCATTCGATTCCCCTCGGCGAGCGGACTCCAATGAGACCCTTCCCGACTCTGGTGGACATCTGCCCCCTGAGATATCTGCCCTTTTCATCCTGCTGACCTCTATAGCCATGCGGACGCTTTGAAACCTATACCATTCGATTCCCCTCGACCAGCGGATTCCAACACACCCTGTCCCGAGGCTGTCCGACCACTGGTTGAAATGTTATCCAAACCTTTGTATTTGAGTTCCCCAAGCAAGTACTTTCAAATTGCCGGCTACTGGGTGCTATAGGCATGCAGACACTTAGAGACCTATACCATTCGATTCCCCTTAGCGAGCGGACCCCAATGAGACCCTTCCCGACACTGGTGGACATCTGCCCTCTGAGATATCTGCCTTTTTCATCTTGCTGACCTCTATAGCCATGCGGACGCTTTGAAACCTATACCATTCAATTCCCCTCGACCAGCGGATTCCAACGCACCCTGTCCCGACGCTGTCCGACCGCTGGTTGAAATGTTATCCAAACCTTTGTACTTGAGTTCTCCGGGCAAGTACTTTCAAATTGTTGGCTACTGAGTGCTACAGGCATGTGGCCACTCAGAGACCTATACGATTCGATTCCCCTCGGCGAGCGGACTCCCACACACTCTGTCCGGACACTGTCCGACTGCTGGTTTAAGGGATATCTATACTTTTGTACCTTTGTTCTCCGGGCACGTACTTTCAAATTGTTAGCTACCGAGTGCTACTGTTTTCTAGACTAGCTTTAATAAAAATATTCCTATTTTAGTATCTAAATGACTCAAATAAGTAAACATGAGTAATACTGGATGGATCTTTCCGGACAATTTGGATATTCTCCACAGTTTTCCCTAACTTATTCAAAGTCCTTGAAGGTAGAGTTGTTGACTTAGGAGGTATCCGATGATAGCCAGTTACACCTGAGTACTTCCACTATTCGACTATCCTAAAGGGTTGCGTCCGGTGAATCTTTTTGCGTCCGGTGAACCTTTCTGCGTCCGGAGTACCTTTCTGCGTCGGTTACCCTCTGAGTCCTTGGTTGCGTCTGGTGCGTCCTGGCGGCATGGACCCCTGTCCACCAGCACCCAATAAAAGACCGCACACCCAGAACGCGAGTTTACGTTCGATGCGCCTGGACCGCCGGACGCAGAGGGAGCACGGGGTGCGTCCGGGTGTAACCTTTTTTTTTTGCAGATGTATATCTCAGTACTTTTATCATTCCTCAAAGGTCTCAGACCTTGAACATATCATATTCTTCAGCACCTCTACCTGCCAGTACTGTATATGACATGTACTTCACAAGAAAGTCAGTGTTAGTGGCCAGCAAGTATAAGCAGTATATTGTGAACAGGACAGAATAACAGTAGTGGAAGAAAGATAGCACTAACCTACAATGTTTACCATTTCCGGTATAGCAGTCTGATTTACTATCCCTATAGTATTGCTTATCTGCTTTCAACTATTCCTTTCCCTTATGCACACAAATATTATTCAGTTAGCATTTTTCAATTAAAAGATATAGAAAATTTAGCAACTAATTGAGCAACTTACTAAGTACTTATTACAAATCCTTTTATGCATACATCTTACATTGACGTTATCTATATTCTTCGTACTACCCCTTTAACCACTGGTGTAAACTTTACTCTCCATATTGTCACACATAAATCTTGAATCCTAATTTGTCTATATTTAATAAATTGTAGAATGTGATAGTGTATAGCATACTTTGTGAACTATATATATTGGTCAATAGGGGTAGAAGCACCTGCTCTGGAATCTTTGTAATAATATATTTGAAAACTAAAACTATCATTCTTCAGTATTTTTAAGAGTCAATGAAGAGAATAGGCGGTAGTTGGAGTATGGAAAATACGATGAGAACAACGATAATATATAGGGAAAGTGGTAAGGTTAAAGGAATATTATCAGAAAAGGCAGAGACTAGGCTGGATTGGTATAGGTTATTGTAAAGAGGGATGAGAATGTAAAAAAGAGAGGGGGAAGAAGTGTGAGAAGTATGATACTATCTGTAAGTGGGGTTGACAGGTGTAAGAGGTTGAGGTACTATATGAAAAGAGTAACAGAGCAGTATTCAGAGAGGAGATGTGGGTCAGGAGAAGGTAGTGTATTTGGAATAATACAAGATATTGTGAGTAGAGTAGTAGAAAGAATGGGGGAAGTAGGTAGATGAAAGAAAGGAACAAAGGGAGAGAAGGACTATAGAGCATTGTGCACTGCCAAGCTGTACAGCGTAGGTGTTATTGCATGTGACAGGTGTACATGGTTAGAACATGCCAAGCTGTGAGGACTTGGCGGTTGTTACAGGGCAAGGGGAGATGGTATTAGATCATCAGATTGCTCATTGGGAAAATTACCTACAGTACATACTCGTAGTGTCGTGATGTTTGTAGAATAGACCGGGCTTGCATGGGGGCATAAGGAGACGTATATAGTCTTACAAGAGCCTCAAAACACCTCTTATAGTATACTCAGCAAGGAATACATGACAAGGATAATGAATTGGATATTATTTCGAAGTAATTAAACAAGAATTAAAAAATTAAGAAAAACAAATTAAATAAAAAAAATTAAAGAATTAAATATTAAACAATTAAGGATTAAAAAATTAAACAATTAAACAATTAAACAATTAAACAATTAAGGGTGCGTCTAGTAGTCGTTGCTGGCGGAAAGTGCTATAACCCCAAAACACAAGTTGCAACCGGATAATAGCATTTTCTCAAATTAGCATAATCTGAGAAAACGAAAGTCACAGTAGTGTGTCTGGTTGGCACACAAATAAAGGCCAAGAAATATACCGAATGTATTATCTACTGTAAGGATAAAAGCGCACGTTCCATCCCCAACCAAACGTACCACCAACCCTGCCCGAACCCAAATTCTTTCTCTTCTTTTCAATCAGAAAAGCGAAATTGTGAAAACCAAATGGACTGAGGCAATGGTCGAGACATTGCTAAGAACATTGCATGAGCAGGCGCTTCAAGGCGAGAGAGCAGAAAATGGCTTTAAGAAAAAAGCATGGATGGCAGCGAAAGAAGGATTGAAAGAGGCTTATGAGATTGATTTAGAAGCCAGTCAACTACAAACAAAATGGTCAAATGTATGTTAGCAGAATCCTAAAATGTGTATTGTAAAGAGTAAAGTAAATTAATAAAAAGGCAATAGTTGAAAAAGGATTACGAGATCTACTTATCAATGAAAAACAACTCCGGCTTTGGCTGGGAGAACCTTCAATCAGTGCCAACTACACCGGACAGTATTTGGGCCGCATACGTTCAGGCTCATCCAGAGGCCGAAAAGTTCCGCAAACGAAGCCTATTGCATTATGATATACTGCATGAGCTGTGCGCCAATATTTCTGCAACAGGGGAATTTGCACTTACTCCAAACCTGTCCTCACAATCCGAAACCCAGTGCCAGGCGGTCAAGGCAGCCCAAGACCAAACGAGCCAATACCCTACTACCCTGTCAGCGATGAACGAAAATCTTGTACATGAGGGATAAGAGAGTAGGGAAGTAAGCCAGGTTAATGGCTCAAGTGCTAGTGGGAATGCGCTAGAGGAAAGGAGCGAGGTGGGCACAAGGAGGAGGGTGTGCATCACTGGTAAGGAGGAGGAGGGAAAAGGAGTTGGTAGGGCACTAGTCGAAGGTGATAGAGAATCTGGACAAAGTGTCAATAGAGAAAGAAAGAGGAAAAAGAGGAACACTATGGAGATATTGAGTGGAGATGAGGTGGAGGAGGAGGGATCTCCACGAGTCGGAAAGAGGAGAAGACCTGACCAGAAGACAAGTGGTCGTGCAATTGCACAGGCATTGGATCCATCAGCAAAAATTATTATATGCGTCCTGAGCGTCCCGTGCATCAGACGCTCAGGACGCTCAGAACGTTAACCGTTACTCTGGACGCGACGTCGGCCGGACGTCACGTCCGGACGCCATTCCCTATC
>Ga0307513_10008887_pt1 | contig 12776 bp, 14 predicted proteins | sample 15_EM_MG_FD_202174 | JGI IMG/M metagenome (GOLD analysis project Ga0307513, IMG submission 202174) | Populus trichocarpa ectomycorrhiza microbial communities from riparian zone in the Pacific Northwest, United States - 15_EM | ecosystem: Host-associated > Plants > Roots > Unclassified | place...
TAGGATACCTGGATTAATCACAAGAGCAATCTTTGAACTCGTTCCCCTAGACTCTGTAGCCTCACTCTGTGGTAGAAGAAAAGATAAGGCCAGACCGGGGATCGAAACCGGGACTCTCTAAATCTAGTAAGGGGGTTTTGCCGCTACAGTAACTAGCCAGCAGTTGGAAGAAGCAGTTGGAGGAATCATCAACTCCAACACCCTCGAGGCCCTCGCACTGTTTCACGGGCCCTGTATGGAAGACTCCTGTATCGCCTAGCACACATTCCACGAGTACCTCCCTGGGACGCACTAAATCGAAGAAAACCCATGGGAGAGCTGTCGCGCAACCTGCTTCTGGTCGCGGTTGAGGATCGGAGTGTCTTCTCCCGAGGGAGTTTTGGACCTGCAATCCATTAGCAGCAGTCAAAATTATCGTCCTGTATATAGTACTGAACTCCACACGGTATGTCTGAAAACTCAGCACCTATTGCACTTCCAATCCAGTCCTCCACAGACTCAAGCAGCCGATCAGACGGGATTGTCTGTAAGAGTACAACGTGTGAACTGAAGTTATTCGTGTTATTATTGAGGATTTCCATCAAATCTTGGCCTTCCTGACACTAGAACAGTATGCGCGGAGTGGATAGAGCTACATAAGCGGGTGATTCTCCGAATTATACCCGACTTTAATACTTCGGTGGTACTGTATAGCGCACCGTACTCTGAACATAGAGTCTTGCATTCCCAATAGAATAAAAATATGACTTGATCCCCCATTAATTGCTTGTTCGTAATTCATCGTAATAGACACGATACGCGAGGGTAATTGCCACCGTCAATACATGAATGCGAAATAGAGAGCAAATTTGAACGGCGGTTCACAAAGTGAGAGGTCCGGTGCAGGAGAAGAGAGACGGAGAAGGCGGACAGTCGGGATAATGGGTACTGGTGGTTATGGCTGGTTGCCAAACATCCGTTCACCTCACAAGAATCATACTCGTAGTCCTCCAAACAGATTTCCGATGCAGCATTTATGACTACCGTTACCCTTATGTGCGATTTTTGAGAGCAAGGTTTCGAAAGACCGGACAATCACTTTCTGCGCGGCAATCCAACCATGTTATTGGCCATGATTGTCTTATCTTAAGATAAATGATAAGACCTCCCTTTACTTGCCTCCTTCAGGTACCAACTTTTCTTTCTGTCAGTCATAGTTCTGACCAGATGACACTATTTCAAACATCACTTGCGTTCCTTTGTTATAAGTGGCAATATCACGCCACCCAACTTTAGGCTACATAGCTCCTCGCCTCCCGACCATCGAACCGTTTGGAACAGACGAATATTGGCACCAGCATCCGATTCGCCGGTCACCGAGCCCTTAACCTGTACTGGACTCAAGTACTGCAGCCGCACAGGCGCATAGAGGTTAAGGGGTGGCTGGTGGGCAATAACCAAGCCAGTGGTCGGACAAACAGTCCTTCAACCACGGCGGTTTGGGTATCTTTGATTTTGTCAGGACTGCTATATACATTTCGCCATATGCTTATCAAGACGCTCACAGTCCAATCTCCTTCCGTGATTACCAGAGCTCTCCTCAATGGGACCTCTTGTCCAGCCTAGCCGCCAGTCGCGCAAGTCCAACAAACAGATAAATTGATATTGCATGTGGGTTAGTCTTAGCTACAGCACGTCTAGCAAACCTTCTTCCTGGTACACAACAATTTTCTATGCCAAAATGCACTACATTGTTTCCCAATTGTCGAGGGGAGGAAAGCATGTAAGGGAATATACACGTTTGGCCTTATACATAGAGGGTATTCCGATAAGAAGGACTAGCATTGTGAACAGTTGAAGATTTCGGTCCAAGAAGTTCCAAAGGCAAAGTTATCAAAGTTAAGAGAGACTGATTGCGTATGAGATGTAAGATGGATTACCATGCGGGCAGGTGAATGTAGGTAAGGGCGGTAACTTAGGGGCACCCAATAGAGTAAGCCATGTTCTGAGTCTCTGACCCAACCATCTGGGTCTGGCTGTGCACAAAGATAAGCATGCATTGGATCACAAGAGGAATTTTGGACAGAATCACGTTGAAAGAAGTCCCACACATGGATGGAGTTGTAACGCGATGCAGAGACGACGTACTGGCCATCAGGAGAGAAAGCAATGGGCCAGACACTCAGAGAATAGCCATTTAGAGCATTGTTGACTGTAGCACCAGTCTTCACATCCCAAATTCGAATAGTCCTATCACTAGATGCAGAGATGATGTGCTGTCCATCTGGAGAGTACGCAACAGACCACACACTCCCAGTATGACCCTCTAGAGGTTTGCTGGCTGGGGTACAACTCTTAGTATCCCAGACTTGAATGGTCTTGTCGCTGGATCCAGAGACAATGCGTTGCCCATCGGGAGAGCAAGCAACGGACCACACAGCCCCCGCATGCCCCCTTAGAGGCTTGTTAACTGCAACACAAGTCTGAGCATCCCAAATTCGAATTGTCCAGTCACTGGATCCAGAGATGATGTGCCGCCCATCGGGAGAATAAGCAACAGATCTCACACTCTCGGTATGCCCTTTCATGGGCCTTCCAACTGCAGCACCAGTCTTAACGTCCCAGATTCGGGTGGTACAATCAAGAGATCCAGAGATGATGTGCCTCCCATCAGGGGAGGAAGCAATGGCGCACACACTATTAGTGTGGCCCTCTAGGGGTAGGCCGGCTGGAGCGCCGGTCTTGACATCCCAGATTCGAATCTTCCTATCCCCAGATCCAGAGATGATGTGCTGCCCATCAGGAGAACAAGCGATTGACCAGACACTCCCAGTATGCCCCTGTAGAGGCGCACCAACTGCAGCACCAGTGCCAGCATCCCAGATTCGTATGGCGCCATCACCAAATCCAGTAATGATGTATCGCCCATCAGGAGAGTAGGCTATGGACCCCACCTTCCCGGTATACCCATCGGGAGGGCTTCCAACTGCTGCACCAGTCTCAGCATCCCACGTTCGAATGGTCACATCCATGGATCCAGAGACGATGTTCCGCCCATCGGGAGAGTAGGCAACGGCCACCACAGCTTCAGTATGCCCTTCTAGAGGGTTGATAACCGCAGTACCAGTCACTGCATCCCATATTCTTATGGTCTTGTCATCGGATCCGGAGAGGATATGCCGCCCGTCAGGAGAGTAAGCGACACTCCTCGCACACTCAGTGTGCCCCTTTAGTGGGTTGCTGGCTGCAGCACCGGTCTCAGCATCCCAGATCCGAATGGTTCCGTCAAAGGAACCAGAGGCGATGTGCTGCCCGTTCGGAGAGTAAGCAAGGGACACCACAGCTTGGGGATGCCCCCTAATAGGGTTGCCGACCGCAGCACCGGTCTCAGCATCCCAGATCCGAATGGTCCTATCACCAGATCCGGACGCGATGTGCCGTCCGTCGGGGGAGTGTGCAATAGACCACACCCCTTCGGCATGCCCTCTAAGTGGCCTGCCAACTGGAGCACCAGTCTTGTGATCCCAGATCCGAATGGTTGTGTCAAAGGACCCGGAGATGATGTGCCGCCCATCAGGGGAGTAAGAAACAGCCATCACTTCCTCGGTATGCCCCTCTAGAGGCATGCCAACTACAACACCAGTCTCAGTATCCCATATTAGAATTGTCTTATCATTGGATCCGGAGACGATGTGGCGCCCATCAGGAGAGTAGGCAATGGACTGCACCCAACCTGAATGCCCCGTTAAAGGTGCACCAACTACAGCACCAGTCTCAGCATCCCATATTTGAATGGTCCCATCAAAAGATGAAGTGGAAATGTGGCACCCATTGGGGGAATAACGGATGCAAGAAATGGTATCAGTGTGTCCGATCCACTCCAACGGCGGCGCGGGCCATGATAGCATTCTCCCATTCTGCGTGTTGATGCCTTTAGTGAATACTTTGCCGAAGATGGTCGATAAAGGCGACTGTGAGGGAAGGAAGGGTTGCGCTGAAATATATATATGTGGTGCACTAATAGAGACAGGGGGGCCGAAGGTGATGATGAAATAGCAAATATCCTGAATCCTCTCGAGAAGAGCTAAATCAGCATCCTACGGTAAAATAGATTCAGGTCCGAATCCAAATTATCGGTAAACTTGGGATGTACTCACTTTGACCCAAGAGATCAGTCGTCGAAGGCTTGGAGCACCAACCGGGACCATTCCCATAAGGCTCAATACCTCAATCCACAATAACGGGTACACTCCCTCCGAGAATTTCTTCAAGCTTCCCAATACCCGTTGGTCGCGATTGTCGGGAGTAAAACAAAGATGATTCGACCAGTATAATGAGCTATACTGCAAAGCGTCGGAAATGTTACATTGTATTCGGGTTGGGAGATCTTGGACGTCGGCATTGGTGAGCCGGGAATCATCGAGCTGGCAGATATTGAAACGCAGTTGTTCAACCATCGTCTCAAGGCAAACAATGCCTAGCCGTGTATGCGTGTCTTGAAGGTTGACTTGATAGTCACAGTGATCGCTGACAAAGAACTCGGCAATTGATAAATGTCGGACACGAACCCCTCCATTGGCTCCCTCTTCTCGAGAGAGCAAAGAGCTGAGGTCATCCACCCACTTTTTCGCGAGATAGAGCTGCACTTCTGCCAGTTTTGCGATCGTTTCTTCGCAGAGTAGGTGGTATGGTGCTGTTGCAAGGAGCACCCCAATCATCCGCTGAAACCCAGCAACGTTGCTGCGCAATATTCGTGCTTTTAGGATACCAGAGTATAGTCCGTATAGGGACTCCAAGCCAGTACCGGCTGAGCCCTGCAAGGTCGCCTCGAGAGACTCTTTGGGGTCCGCACATTGCTGAAGGGCAAGAGCAAAAGTCTTGATGAAGATAAAAAGACCATTTGATCGAGAGATCACTTCGTTGAAGAGCGATTCTTCTGGCCAAGGGGTGGGAAGGTGCCAATTCGAGGCAACGGACTTGAACTGGCTTCGGGCGAAGGTTTGCAAGTCACCCTCGGCTTCTTGGTCTGTACCCAAATCATATCGTATGGAAGTATTGAATGAAAGTTGGATATCGACTTCGGGTCTACTGGTGATTATAATCTTCAGCCACGGAGCATGTTCAGCCGCATTATCCAGAACTTCCAGGAGGGGAGGACGACTCTGAGCATCACCACATTCATCAAGTGCGTCAATAACAAAGACAAGAGTATGTTTGGGGTCGCGAGGAAGCTTGCGGATGAAGTCGAGAAAGAGAGTGTGCTTCATCGACTTTGACGTCAGATTTAGGTCGTTGCGGAGACGGTTGGCCACAATAACTCGAAAGGCGGGGAAGATTCCCGCGAGTTTGTATATGAGAGTCGGCAGGATATTCCTGGGCTCGCTTACATTCGGGTCATCCCTCCTGCAGAAAAAAGCTCCAGCAAGCTGCCCTCGATCATGAAGGCCTGCACAGACCGAATGAGCTAACGACGTTTTGCCGATTCCGGGTGAACCATAGAACCAATACGTATTCCTCCGTGGTGCATTAATGACCTCCTTTGGTTCGTCCACCCAGGCCATGACTTGATCGAGGATAGACTGGCGGGTGCCTTCCATACAGCACTGGTCTAAGTCATGCCCGGCCTCGACATATTTCAGCCGCCCAAGTAAAAATTCTTGCTCTAAACGAAATCGGTGAGAATTTACTATAGCCATATTGCGACGATGAGTGCTTACCGGCCTCCTTGGCGAGGCGGAGAGCCTCGACATTCACCGCGCGGTCGAAGTCTTCAATAACCTTAGTCAACTCTACGTCCATTTCTTCGATCGTCTCCGGGTGGACCAATCCACCCATCGTTCTCTCTACAATCATCAGCATTTGCCAGGTCCAGAGAAGGTAACTGCCTACCGAAGCGCCCACGTTTGACATAGTCACACGAAAATCTCGCGACCATCTGCATCACCTCGAACATTCGCGGGATTGTCTTCTCCAAGAGTTCGGTCTCGTCGCAGACGATCTCCTCTGCAACCTTATCCGCGAAAAGCAAAATGCGATTCAGCCGATCGTAAAGGCCCAACGGGATGTGGTCGTATTTGTTTTGTTCCTTCAAGAGCTAAATGATCCAGCATTATTTCTGCTTCTAATACACCAGTAGCCAACACGAACCCCAAACGCGACTTCAGCAACACTGAACGCAACCTTTGCAATATCATTCAACTTGAACGGTCTAGTGTCAATATCCTGCCTGATTCCATATCGGAGGACTGACCTCTGCGAATGCAGCCCCATATTGGAAAACCTTCTCCAGAGCCTTCTCCGTCGATTCGCTCAACAGTGGGGAGTAATCCTTTAGCAGTCCTTCGAGTTTGAGGAGCGACGAGCGTAGACCCTCCGCCTATGCAAGCACTATTAGGTGGCCGCGATGGCGTTTACAATGAGACGAACAGTAGTATTTGTTGAGAACCGTAATTTTAGAGAGCAACGACGCTTTCCAACCGCAACGACCTCTGGGTTTCTCTATGAGATAAGTCCGAACTGACTGGGACGACTGACCCAGCAATGTGAGTTCACCCGCTTTGGAGGTCCAATAATCATTGAAAAGATTTTGAAGATCGATTACTTTGCTGGCCCGTTCTTTATTCGCCCATAGTAGATGACCCCTCGTCATTTGGATCTCCAAACGTATTTGGGATGTCGGAGTAACATCTCTGCATACGAACAAGATTCAGCGAGTTTACACAATGAGGAAGCAAGCGGCATACGGGCGTTGGGCCGGTATCCAGGTCCGGCTGTCTTCCCTCTGTAGCTCTCTTTCGTCATTTCCGACAAACAACCTCAGCGTATACTTCAGTATTGGGATGTCTTGGAGTGTAATTTCTGTATGTCGCCTAAGATGAGCGGTATGGGCCTTAGCTGAAGCGAAGCGCCGCACGGTCTAGATATAGGCTTGGGGTAAAGTTAGCCACAACCGTGCTGCGCTATATAGCCATCGGAGTGCTCACAGGTTCATTGTCTTAGGTCGTTGAGCCGTCATATTGTTAAAGAAGAGGATCCAAGCACGATTGATCTGCAACGAGGACGTGGTGCAGACACAGGTGGGCGGACAGCTGAAGTGTTGAAATTTCCGCTTGGTTGTTCATTTCAAAAATGAGCGTATTTGTTGGGGCCTGCGACAAACACGTAAAGACACAATAACGAGGATGTGGCCCTTATATACCCCAGAACATGTTCGTGTGATACCGGGCTCCACACCCCGAACAATCGGCGCGCTGAGCGCTCGAATAATCCCGACAGACAGCTGACGAGACAGACGTTCGATGGAGCATACACCAGTGAAATAGTAAAATGGCGGCACATGCATGTACATCATGTATCTTGGTCCTTGCCACCGATGATAACATAGCGAGAGCAAATGAGCATACATTGTGTGATTTCTGTGATTCCTTTAGCAGCTGTTCAAGTACAAAACGGAAAGTCTGCAAGCAAAGTAAGAGATTCCTGTAACGACGCCGGTGGGACGCACCTAAGGAAGGAAATCCTAAAGAAAGGCGGTCCACTTCGGCCTGAGCCCAAAAATGTGAAGGGTAGGGACTCGGAATGTTTTTACTCTGTGGAAGTCAATATTTCTGGACACACAGAAGAAATACAGGATCTGTGCACAGTATCCCAAAGTTTCCTGGACCTTTCGAGCCTCTCGTACTGCAAATTCAATTGCGGCTTGGAAGTTGGCCTTACAAGAGTCCGATCGATCTATCATTCAAAAAGGGAACAGAAAAAACAAAGGGGTCGAGAAGCACAAATCCGGACTAGTGACTTGACTTGAGTAGTAACATGGCGGCCGCTTTCTGAGTTGCGAACCTTTGAATGCTCTCGAGGTTTCGCAGATGACAGGGGACCCTCTTTTTTGGCCTTACAGTATTCAAATAAGTATCTCAATACATGTGGACAACGTTCACATGAGGAGCCGCCGATTCAGCTGTCGAAGACGTGCAAGAACTCAATTCGATATCTGCAACCCGGCGAATATGACGGGATACAGGGTGTATGTATATGCGCTGCTGCACAGTGACCTTATTTGGAGGTAGGGGAGACCAGTGCACGACTGAAAACTAGGAGAGGCCGATGAGGGCGGACTCTCGGGACCGTTGCACCCCTACTGGCTTTCACATAAGTCCACGTATACTCTATAAATACCCTTAGAGTCGACCGCCACCCTCCTCACACCAGAACTCTTAGCCATGGCTTCCTATGTCCCCGGCACCTCGTTCTATCCTTGCCCATGGAGGGCTTCGGACATATTCAAGCCTGAACCAGCGCCTCCTCCGACCTACTCCTTGAAGGACCATGTCCGCGTTGTCTACAACGACAGTGACTGGCCAACCACGCCCGAGGGCGAGGAGGGAATAAGCGAGGGACAAGGCAAACCTGCCTACAAACCTACAATAGTTGCCGGAAATGCGCGCACCAAGCCCGCCATGGTTTCTACGCGGCCCCTGGGCCTCCTATCGGTGAAGATGAGGGAGTATAGCGGGAAGGGGGAGCCTGGCAGTGGTGAATCTGACCATGGATACATCTTGAAGGAAGGGCTGTCCGCACCTCCAAGTAGGTTCTTGGTTCATTTTTTTGAAATTTTACTCATTCTCCTAGCCGAGCGACCTGCGCCGGCCACGAGGGTGGATATTCTGCAAGACAAATTGCCCTTTTTGAAACCAAGTAAAGTGGGTACACTTTCTTGCGTGGACTCTCGTCCTCCTCACACGGTCCTCGGCGCCGCGAACGCGAACATGATGAAGAAACCTGCCGACAAACCGAAGGGGTGTACTCAGGTTGCGCTCAAGCAGACCGTAGAAGAAAAGGAAAACCTCTCTCTTCTTTCCCCCGACTCTGACGACGGGATTGACGACTCCTTCCTTCAAGTCGCTGGTGTGCATCCTCCATCTGGGGAAGGTGCGGGAGAGCAGAAGAAGCAATCCTTTATGGATATTTATCTTCCTAACCCCTTCCTCGACAGCGATGAGGAAGACGATGACCTTACTCTGGGAGAACGCGGGGGAACAAGGGCCGAAGAGGAGCCTAACAGCGACCAAGATAACTTTTCCTTCGAGAGTGTCTCCTCCTATCCTACCGTCCAGGTCCTTTCCGATGGCGCTGTGCCCAAACCTTGCCTCCACTTACCCAACGCCCGGAAGAGACGTCACCAGGCCGCCTGGAAGGACAAACTCGGCCAATATAATTCATATCGCTATTCGAGCCTCAACGATTTGGGAAGCCAAATTTGTCTCATGTCTAATCCTGGGTTGTCCCTCTGAAAGCATCGTAAGTCAAAGAACTTTTCCGCATTCGCTATACTGACCCATAAATTATAGGAGGGTCTACTATGCCTAATATATTCCAATGACAGAGGGACCTCCTCGGCATGTATCGCTCTGATTCGTCGTCTGAGTGCTCCGGAACCGTCCTCCACTCGCACAAAGCTTAGTATACAGACTTACGTTATCTTCCTCATTTACATTCATGTTGTATCCTGCGCCTTCCGCAATCGTTTGGTCTTCGAGTTTGCATTCGAGCGAATCGTGTTTACTTTCTTAGAGTCTGGTCATCCATTGAATGCAGCATTACTGTTCATCCCATCTGCACGAGAAACCCAGGAGGTAGTATCCAGTAAATCTCTCCCCACCTGGTTCAGCGAAGGGGATATTGACCGGAATGCCGCCATAGCAAAGAAAACACACGCATATATGTATCTTGCTCTATGTGTCCATTCTATGGCGATTATTCGGCTATCCAATTATCAAGGACTGCGATTTAATTTGTACAAACTTTACCAAAACTGGTTTACATTACAAACGGCATTAGTACCGCACTGCACACTGAGCTGATTCCCTCATCTATCACCATCGTCCTCTCCACCTTCCTCATCCCTATCCTGCTCATCTCCAATACGGGAAAGTTCACAGGCAGCAGCACGCTTGATATCCCTCCGCATCTGCTTCTCGACCCTCATCAGTCTCTCCCTCTTTGCCGCGGCCCCCTCTGGCCGTCCACCTTCAGGCCTCGAGCGCTCGACCATAAACTCGACCATAAAGTGGCACACGCCCCTTTCGGAGATCTCCGCTTGTGCACGTTCGCCCCACCTCCACTCCAGGTTGAACTCTCCTTCGCCTTCCCCTCTAGCAGAGGGACGCCCGCGTTTGGCCCCTGCGCCAGGACCGGGTGCCCCAGCACCCGTTTTGAGCCTATCGAGGTAGCCTTGGCGGATGAGGAGGGTGAGGTATTGTTCCAATGTTATTTTTCGTGGGCAAGCCAGTGTGCCTACTTCGACTTGGGCTGTCGCTCCTAAGCGGAGGCGTTTAAGCTGGGACCTGAGGATATCTGTACACAATTCGATCAGTTATAAAAGGTGCATAACGGTGAATTCGGTGGATACGTACTGTCCGGAATGGTCTTGCCATGCACCAAAATGAGGGAGAGGATGACGAACAAGATTCCGTACGAGGCGATTTGATCCGCTGCCTGCCAGGATAATATACTTCCGCTCACAAGGTCTTCTGGTATCCCGTCTTCCTTTTCTTGGTTGCTGATGTCCTGGTCAGGTAGGCAGGCTAACTTGATGAGTGAAGGGTCGAGGGCGCTGCGAACAATGTACATTTTTGAGGAAACAGCAGCTAGAGGGTAATAAGTAAGGTGGAGACCGAATCGAATAATGATGTGAACGCACGCTTCCCTTTCGTGCCGTTTCTGGATAGGAGCTGCTCACGCTCCGTTCTGCTCATCAGTTCGACAATCTCGTAGCCCATAGCCGATTGGAGGTATTTGTTTGCCCTCTCCAATACCGTTGAAAAGGCTTTGGAGTTGCCACCCATGACTGTGGGTGACATAAGATCCAGGGATTGGGATTTTCTAAAGTGCGTACCTTTCTTGTTTATGTCCTCTCGTTTGATTATGCCTTTCTTGTATTCTGTGAACATGGCGAGACGAGCCAATGTGCCTGCCTTGCGTTCGATTTCCTTTGCACCAAGGATGAGATGTCCACAAATCCCCAAAAGATGAACTAAGAGCGTGCTTGATACGTACCTGTTCCGACAAGACTGCTCCACCAGTACCCTTCCGTCCGCCTTTTCCTCCAAGCGGCCCTTCGTCGTCGATCTCAAGTCCACCGACCCGCTCGGCGAGTTCGCCGTCCATAAACTCGTCCTCGCCATCCTCAGCGTCTCTTGCACGTCTTCCCTGCGTGTTCGACGCGCCTTTCCGTTGAGGCATTCAATGGTGGTGGGTCCAAGCCGAATTCCCAGCCTCGTTAGAACCTTGAACTCGGAGATGTCTGAACCCGTCTCTGGAGCGCCAGACGGCGCCACTCCGCCAGGCGGCGGACGGACCCTCGGCGGTGGAGCAGCTGAGCCTCTTCCTGCTGCCTGGGCAAACCGCCAGGCCCAGCCCAGGATCGGCCGCATTGGAGGACCATCGACCCCCGCGTACGTGACGCGCGTCTTACTGTGGCGAGTCGCTTATTGACAAATTATTTGCATGATTATGGTCCCAGTCGATCAGGGAGGATTACTACCTTCAACGATATGCGATCTCAGATGCCGTCGATGCCCCCGCGCGGAGGCATGCCTCCCTCGGGCGACGATGACAGCGACGAGGATGAGCCCCAAAACTTCTTTGCTGGTGGAGAGAGGAGGTCAGTCGCATTCGTGATGTTCAGCACTCGTGGCTTACGGGAATTGCAGTGGGCTCTCTGTCCAAGGCCCCGGCCGGCGCGATCCTCAGCTACCTCCACATACACAACACGTACAAGACATAATGAGGCGCGCTGCAGAGTGATTATCGATCTGCGAGCTCCTAGCGCGCTGTCTGTATTTACGCTTCCACTTTATAGGGGATCCCGTCGTAGATTTGAAGAGGAGGAAGCTCGTTCCGGTCCTTTCCAGGGTACCGGACATCGTCTCGGCGATGAGGAAACCCCATCTGCAGATGCAGCCACTCCCGACCCAATTGACCCAATTGCACCCGCCGAACGTGAAATGGAGACTGCAGTCAGAGTTATCACCTTCTGGAGGAACGGATTCACAATCGAAGACGGCCCGCTACTCGCGTATGACAATCCGCAAAATGCTCAACTGTTAGAGCTAATCAACTCTGGGTAAGTAACTTTGGATATCTGGTTTTCTTCCCTAACCCGGATACAGACACGCTCCTCCACAACAATTGAACGTGCAAGTGGGTCAACCAGTAGAGCTCCGTATCGCTCATCGCATTACGGAAGAATACGCAGCTCCGCCTCCAGGCCCATTCGCGGGTCAGGGTAACCGACTCGGAAGCCCTGCGCCTGGTCCATCCGCCTCTCAGCCTGCATCCGGTAGCTCCACGGCTCCTCCCGCACCAGCCCCTTCCGCGTCTTCCGGCCCCACCGCTTTCCAGGTTGATTTGGACCGACCGACCACGAGTATTCAGATCCGGCTTGCGGATGGAACGAGGTACGAGCGGTCTCTCAACGCCCGACAGAGCCCTCCAACTGACTTCTGTGATTGTAGGTTGGTGTGCAGGGTGAACATGGACCACACTGTCGGAGACATTCGCAACTTCATCAACGCGTACGTTCTCCACCTGTCTTTCTTTCATACGACTCATGACTACGCAGTGCACGGCCGGGAAATGCCACCATTCCATACGTGATCCAGACGCCGCTCCCCATCAAAGTCCTTTCGGACGAGAGTCAGACGATTGAGGCTGCGGGGTTGAAGAATGCTGTCGTTGTGCAGCGAAATATCTAGTTGTCTGGGTCTCGTAGACGTCGCGCTTGACTATGTAGCAAA
>Ga0307513_10008888_pt1 | contig 12776 bp, 14 predicted proteins | sample 15_EM_MG_FD_202174 | JGI IMG/M metagenome (GOLD analysis project Ga0307513, IMG submission 202174) | Populus trichocarpa ectomycorrhiza microbial communities from riparian zone in the Pacific Northwest, United States - 15_EM | ecosystem: Host-associated > Plants > Roots > Unclassified | place...
ACAACAAGGACCCGCTGCACCATGAGTTGGCTCTTCCCCCAAGCGCACGGCGGCCATCGGCTCGGCGGCCTGTGGTTCTGCGGCTGTTCGGTGATGCCGGCCGGCGGTGGTGCAGCGCCCGCACCTGAGCCGGCACTTACGCCTGCGCCGGCACGAGCACCGGTGATCATCGGCGGCCGCAAGGCCCGGACCGTCGACGCCCACGCCCATTGCTTCTTCCAGCCCGCGATCGACCTGATGGGCGCCGAAGCCAAGGCCGTGATCCCGCCGGTGAAAGGCGTGCCCGAACACTTCATCCAAGTCGATGAACGGCTGGCGGCGATGGACCGCATGGGCATCGACATGCAGGTGCTGAGCGTCAACCCCTTCTGGTACAAGCAGGACCGCGAGACCGCCGAAGCCATCTGCCGCATCCACAACGAAGGGCTGGCCGCGTTGTGCGCACGCGCACCGCGCCGCTTTGCCGCCTTTGCCTCGCTGGCGATGCAGTTCCCCGACCTGGCCGTGCAGCAGCTCGAACACGCAGTCAAGACGCTGGGCCTGAAGGGCGCGGCTATCGGCGGCAGCGTCGCCGGCCACGACTTCTGCCACCCGCAGTACCACCCTGTGCTGGCCAAGGCGCAGGAACTGGGCGTGACCCTTTTCATCCACCCGCAGAGCACGCCGCAGCTGGCCGATCGCTTCAAGGGCAATGGCTGGCTGGCCAACACCATCGGCAACCCGCTGGACACGACGATCGCGCTCGAGAAGCTGATCTTCGAAGGCGTGTTCGACAAGTTCCCGCAGCTGAATGTGCTGGCCGCGCACGGCGGTGGGTTCCTGGGCTCGTACGCGCCGCGCATGGACCGCAGTTGCTTCGTCTCGCCGCAGAACTGCAACCCCGGGATCGTGCTGCGCAAGAAGCCGTCGCAGTACCTGCGGCAGATCTATTTCGACTCGCTGGTCTTCACCGGCGAGGCGCTGCGCCACCTCGCCGCCGAAGTCGGCGCGGGCCAGATCGTGATCGGCACCGACCACCCGATTCCGTGGGAAGAAGACCCGGTCGGCCATGTCATGGGCACGCCCGAACTCAGCGATGAAGATCGACTGAACATCCTCGGCGAAACCGCCATCCGGCTGCTCGGGCTCGAGTTCTGAAACCGGTCCGTCGATACGTGTCGGACAAAACGAGACAGGAGACAACATGAGCAACAAGCGAACGTCGCGCACACGGCTTCGCGTGCTGTGCGGACTGGCCGCCGTACTGCTGCCACTCGCCGGCGCGCAGGCGCAGGGTGCGTACCCGAACAAGCCCATCCGCATGATCGTGCCGCTGGCGGCCGGCAGTGCGGTGGACGTGGCCGCGCGGCTGCTGGCGCAGAAGATGTCGGTCAACATGGGCCAGTCGATCGTGATCGAGAACATCACCGGCGCGGCCGGGATCATCGGCGCGTCGCAGCTGTCCAAGGCGGCGCCCGACGGCTACACGATCGGCGGCTTCAACGACAGCATCCTGACGATGGTGCCCAACCTCAACCCGAACACACCCTTCAATCCGATCACGGATTTCGCCCACATCACGATCGCTGCCGACATCGACTTCAGCATCTCGGTCGGCGCCGCTTCGCCGTACAAGACCGCGGCCGAGCTGGTGGCAGCGGCCAAGGCCGCGCCGGGCAAGATCAGCTACGCGTCGGGCGGCAACGGCAGCCCGCAACACCTGGCCGGCGCGCTGTTCGCGGCCCATACCGGCATCGACATGCAGCACGTGCCGTACCGCGGCGCCAGCCAGGCTGCGCAGGACGTGGCCGGTGGCCAGGTGGACGTCACGTTGCAGGGCATCGCCACCGTGGCGCAGCTGGCCAAGGGCGGCAAGCTGCGCCTGATCGGCGTGATGGCCGAGGCGCGCCATCCGGAATTCCCGAATACGCCGACGTTGAAGGAAGTCGGCATCAACGGCTTCGATTTCAAGACCTGGTTCGCACTCACCGCGCCGCCGGGCACGCCCAGGGACATCATCAACCGCCTGCAGCGCGAGGTGGTCAAGGCGCTGACCGACCCCGAGGTCAAGGAGCGCTACGCGACGCTCGGCCTGCGCGCCAACGGCGGCACGCCCGAAGAGATGACCGGTGTCGTGCGCGAGCAGCTCGCACGTTATGGCAAGGCCATCCGCGACAACAACATCAAGGCTGAGTGAGCAGGGTTCGATCTGTCGATGGACCGGGCCTGCCCAGCAATAGAAATGGAGATCGGCTCATGAACCAGACTGCCCGCGTCCTGCGGCCTTCGGAGATCGCCAGCCACGACCGCGGCGGCGGCGCCCGCACCACGCCGCTGGTGTCGCCGGGCATCGGCGCCAGCGGCTTCATCAACGGCATCACCGAATTCGCGCCCGGCGCCGCGGTTGCCTTCCACAGCCACAACTGCGAAGAGAGCGTGGTGCTGCTCGAAGGCGATGCGGTGCTCGAGATCGGCGGCGAAGAACACCGTGTGCGGCCCTTCGACACGACCTGGATTCCGCCCAACGTGTCGCACCGCTTCCGCAACCTGTCCGACAGCCAGCCGATGAAGATCCTGTGGATCTATGCCTCGACCCAGGCCACGCGCACCTTGACCGACACCGGCGAGACGCGGCCGGTGTCCGCCGAGCACGGGCGCTGAGCACGCGCACTGAGTACGGATACGGAAAGCCACCATGCCGCACCTTCCCGCCTCACCCGCTCTGGCCCGCTTTCGCGTCGTCGACCTGACCCAGGTGCGCGCCGGCCCCACCTGCTGCCGCCAGCTCGCGGACTGGGGCGCCGACGTGATCCAGGTCCAGATGCCCGAGCACATGCGCGGCGACGACACGCTGGGCGGGCAGGACGGTTCGGACTACCAGTACACCCACCGCAACAAGCGCTCGATCACGCTCGACCTCAAACAGCCCGACGGCATCGCGCTGCTCAAACGCCTGATCGCCACCGCCGACGTGGTCGTCGAGAACTTCCGCCCCGACGTCAAAGGCCGGCTCGGCATCGACCACGGGACCTTGTCGCGCGACCACCCACGCCTGGTCTACGCCAGCATCTCGGGCTTCGGGCAGAGCGGCCCGCTGGCCGCGCGGCCGGGCTTCGACCAGATCGCGCAGGGCATGGGCGGGCTGATGTCGGTCACCGGTCTGCAGGGCCAGGGCCCCGTGCGCGTGGGCATCCCGATCGCCGACCTGTGCGCCGGCATCTTTGCAGCGCAAGGCATCCTGGTCGCGCTGCTCGAGCGCGAGAGTTCGGGCCGCGGCCAGTGGCTGCACACCTCGCTGCTGGAGTCGATGGTGTACATGATGGACTTCCAGACCTCGCGCTGGCTGATCGACGGCGAGGTCGCAGCCCAGGCCGGCAACTACCACCCGACCAGCATCCCCACCGGCGTGTACCGGGCGCGCGACGGCTATATGAACATCGCCGTCTTCGGCAGCAAGATCTGGGAACGTTTCTGCGAGATCCTGGGCGCGCCCGAGTGGGTTACCGACGAGCGCTACCGCGGCAAGGCCGCACGTTCGGTCAACCGCGACACGCTCAATGCCGAGATCAACCGCCGGCTGGCGGCGCATGACCGTGCCCACTGGATCGAGCGCCTGAACGCCGGTGGCGTGGCCTGCGGCCACATCAACGACCTGAAGGAAGTGTTCGAAGAGCCGCAGGTCCAGCACCTGGGCATGGTCAAGGAAGTGGTTTCGGCGCACCATGGCCGGCAGCGCCTGGTCGGCCAGCCGGTGCAGCTGGAGCGCACGCCGAGCAGCATCACGCGCGCGGCACCGCGCCGCGGCGAGCACACCACCGAGGTGCTGGGCGAGCTGGGCCTGGCCGCCGACGAGCTGGCCCGCCTGAAGACCCAGGGAGTGTTCTGATGAACCACGATGACGAGAGCGACTACCACTCGCCGAGCGCGCGCGTGCAGGTCTGGCGCGACGCCAGCACGCTGCACATCCGCTTCGACAACCCGTCGCGCCACAACGCGTTGTCGGTCGACATGTGGGAGGCCGTGCCACCGCTGCTCGAACAGGCCGCCGGCGACGAACGCATCCGCCTGATCGTGTTCTCCGGCGCCGGCGAGAAGGCCTTCGTCTCCGGCGCCGACATCTCGCAGTTCGAGGACATGCGCGCCGCGCGCGACGCGGTGGTCCGCTACGAGGCGATGGCCGAGGCCGCGCTCACCGGCATCGAGCGCTGCCCCAAACCGACGCTGGCCTGCATCCGCGGCTGGTGCATCGGCGGCGGCGTCAACGTCGCGATCGCCTGCGACATCCGCATCGCCGCCAGCGACGCGGTGTTCTCGATCCCCGCGGCCCGGCTGGGGCTGGGCTACCGCTACTCGGCGATGAAGAACCTGGTCGACCTGGTCGGCCCCGGCAACGCCAAGGACCTGTTCTTCACGGCCCGCAGGATCGGCGCCGACGAAGCGCGTTCGCTCGGCTTGATCTCGCGCGTCGCCCCGCCCGGGCAACTCGACGCGCTGCTCGCCGAATACACCGCAGCGCTGGCCGAGAACGCGCCGCTGACGATCCGTGCCGCCAAGGCGATCACCGCCGAGATCCTGAAGGCATCGCCCGAAGCCGACGTCGAACGCTGCCAGGCGTTGATCCGCGACTGCTTCGCCAGCGACGACTACGCCGAGGGCCGCCGTGCCTTCATGGAAAAACGCCGGCCGGCCTTCAAGGGCCGCTGAAGAGATGGACGGACAGACGATGCGCGCCTACCGCATGCAGGACATCGACGGCCGGCTGCAACCGCGGTTGCAGGACGTGCCGCGGCCCGAGCCCGGCCCGGGCCAGCTGCTGCTGCGCATGCGCGCGGCGGGCCTGAACCGCGGCGAGTTCATCGCCGGCCACGGCCTGCACGGCAAGGGCACGGCCGCGAAGCCCGCGGGCACCGAAGCCGCCGGCGAGGTGGTGGCCCTGGGTGCCGGTGTCCAGGACTGGCAGCCCGGCGACCGCGCGATGGGGCGCTGCCCGGGCGCCTTCGCCGACTACGCGCTGCTCGACACGCGCGAGGCCCTGAAGGTGCCGCAGGCGCTCGACTGGCAGCACGCCGGCGCGATCCCGCTGACCTTCATGGTGGTCTACGACATGCTGGTGCTGCAGGGCCGGCTGCGCGCCGGCGACACGCTGCTGGTGGCCGGCGTCACGTCGGGCGTCGGTGTTGCCGCGCTGCAGGCGGCCAAGGCGATCGGCGCCAAGGTCATCGGCACCTCGGGCAGCGCGGCCAAGCTGGCGCGGCTGCAGGCTGAGGGGCTGGACCTCGGAATCAACACCCGCGGCGCCGACTTCCGCGACGCCGTGCTGCAAGCCACCGACGGCCGCGGCGCCGATCTGGCGATCGATACCGTCGGCGGCTCGGTGTTCGCCGAATGCGTGCGGGCGCTCGCCTTCCAGGGCCGCCTGGCGATGGTGGGTTATGTCGACGGCGTGCTGCGCGCCGAGCTCGACCTCGAGGCGCTGCACGCCAAGCGGCTGACCCTGTTCGGCGTCTCCAACAAGCTGCGCACACCCGAGCAGCGCGCCGAGCCCGTGCCTGGCTTCCGGGCCGACTGGTTGCCGCTGTTCGCCAGCGGGCGGCTGCGGCCTTGGGTCGACCGCGTGTTCGACTTCGAGCAGCTCGCCGAAGCCAAGGCCAGCATGGAAAACAGCGAGCACCTCGGCAAGATCGTGCTCGCCGGCAGCGACGGCGGCTGAAGCGGCCGTCGACACGAAGAAAACGGAGACAAGACGATGAAGCAAGGCAAGCAGATCTCGGCCGGCCTGGCGGGCTTGGCGTTGGGCCTGGTGTTGAGCCTGGTGTTGGGCCTGGCCCCGCTGGCCGCCGCCGCCCAGCCCTACCCCGCCAAGCCGATCCGCCTGGTGGTCGGCTTCGCGCCCGGCGGCGCTGCCGACACCGTGGCGCGTGCGATGAGCGACGCGATGGGCAAGGCGCTGGGCCAGGGAATCGTGATCGACAACAAGCCCGGTGCCGGCTCCAGCCTGGCGGCCGAATACGTGGCGAAGGCGGCGCCCGATGGCTACACCGTGCTGATCGCCAGCCCGAGCAGCATCTCGGTCAACCCGGCGCTCAACCCCAAGCTGGGCTACAAGTTCAACGACCTGCAGCCGGTGTTGAAGGTCACGTCGTCGCCGCTCGTGATCGCGGCTTTCCCGGGCAGCGGCATCACGTCGATCAAGGAGCTGATCGCGGCCGCCAGGAAGGCGCCGGGCAGCATCAACTACGCGACCTCGGGCATCGGCTCGGCGCCGCACCTGGGCGCGGCGCTGTTCGCGCAGGTGGCCGGCGTGCAGCTGTTCCACGTGCCGTTCAAGGGCGGCGCGCCGGCGGTGCAGTCGGTGATTGCCGGCGAAACGCAAGTCACCTTCGCCACCCCGCCTTCGGTGCTCGAACTCGTGCGCGGCGGCCGGCTGCGCGGCCTGGGCGTCAGCGCGCGCGAGCGTTCGCCGCTGGTGCCCGAACTGCCCGGCATGGCCGAGGCCGGGCTGCCCGACTACGCGATCGACTTCTGGTACGGACTCTTCGTACCCGCCGGCACACCCGCCGACATCACACGCAAGCTGTTCGACGCCGCCAGCGCTGCGATGCGGCTGCCGGCGGTGAAACAGGCGCTGATGCGCGACGGCACCGATGTTTCGCTGTCGGCTTCCACCGAGCAGTTCGCCAGCTTCCTGGCCACCGACAATGCCTTCTGGGCCAAGCTGGTCAAGGACGCCGGCGTTTCCCGCGATTGAGGGGCTCACCTTGAACCTGGACTGGAACGCATTCACGCCTGGGTCCGCGCTGGCCGGTGGGGTTCTCATCGGCATGGCCGCGGCCATGCTCGCCCTGTTGAATGGCCGCCTCGCCGGCATCAGCGGCATCGTGGGCGGTCTGCTCGAGCCCGCGAAGGGCGACGTGGCCTGGCGAGCCGCGTTCGTGCTGGGCCTGGTCGGCGCACCGTTCGTGTACCTGGTCTTCGGGGCCGTCCCGAGGCCGCACATCGGCGCGTCCCATGCCGCCCTGGTCGTGGCGGGGTTGCTGGTGGGCGTCGGAACGCGCTATGCCTGCGGCTGCACCAGCGGGCACGGCGTGTGCGGCGTGTCGCGGATGTCACCGCGCTCGTTGGTTGCCACGGCAGCCTTCGTGGGTTCTGGCTTTGCTGCCGTGTTCGTGCTGCGGCACGTACTCGTTCCTTGAAGGGTGCTCGATGCTTGTCTTCGCGTCCTTGCTCGCAGGCCTCGTCTTCGGCCTTGGGCTCATCGTTTCGGGCATGAGCGATCCGACCAAGGTGCTTGGCTTTCTCGACCTCGCAGGCGCCTGGGATCCATCGCTCGCCCTCGTGATGGTTGGCGCCATCGCCGTCGCTGCGGTCGCGTTCGGCATCGCCGGCAAACGCGAGCGCTCGCTCATCGGCGCCGAGATGAAGCTCGCCACGGAACACCGCATCGACCGCCGTCTGGTACTTGGCAGTGTTCTCTTCGGCATCGGCTGGGGCATCGCCGGGTTCTGCCCAGGCCCGAGCCTGGTGGCGCTCGGCATGGGCGAGGTGAAGGCGCTGGTCTTCGTGACGGCGATGCTGGCGGGCATGGGCGTCTTCGAACTGATCGAGCGTTTCAGGAAGTCGACCGCCACACGCGAACCTGGCGACGCCGTGCGTTGACGCCGTCAACGCCGATACCGGCAGGCTTGTCTGCGTGAGCCGCGCCAGGCTCCGTCAGGTACGCGGCGCTACCGCCGTCGGCGACACGACCGGCGCCTTGGTGACCCGGACCTTGCCGCCGGTGGTGACCAGCACCACCGAATCGCCCGGGTTCAAGGCCTCGGCCGCCCGCGCCTGGACGACCGCACGGCGCTCGCCGTTCTTCAGCTGGATCAGGATCTCGACCGCTTCTTCGCGGGTGCCGAAGCGTTCGACCGCATTGCCGAGCACGCCGCCGACCACCGCACCGATGACGCCCGCGGCCAGCGAATCGCGGCGGCCGCCGACGCTACCGCCGGCGACGCCGCCGACCACCGCGCCGGCGGTGCCGCCGATGCCGCTTTGCGAACCTTCGACGACCACCGGCCGGGTCGACAGCACGACACCGTCGAGTACGGTGCTCATGTGCTGCGCGTCATACTTGCTGATGACGTCCGGGCTGGTGGTGGTGCAGGCGGCCAGCGTGGCCAGCACGGCGGCAGCGGCGATCAGGCGCTTCATCGAAATTCTCCTTGGGGCAACTCTTTTCAACGCGCGGTCGTGTCCGGCGTTGACACCCGATATTCGCAGATCGCCGTTTCAGCAGCTCACAGAACTGCGTAGGCCGCCGTAAAGAATTGTCGTTGGCCGCTGTTCTACGCGTGCAGCTTGCTGCCGACCCTAGCCATGCAGCCGACTGCCGAAACTACCCATGCAGCCTGCTGCTGCGGGGCACCGACGCCAACAAGAAGTCCATCTGGTCGACGACGATGCGCCGGCCGCGCAGGATCATGTCCTCGTGCAGGCTCGGCACATAGGGCAGGTACAGCAGGCTCATGTGCGCTTCCTCGGGGAAGCGGTTGCCCTTGCGGCCGTTGCAGGCGCGGCAGGCGGTGATGCAGTTCATCCAGGTGTCGTTGCCGGCGCGCGAGACCGGGCGGATGTGTTCGCGGGTCAGCTCGTCGAAGTGGAAGTGCCCGCCGCAGTAGGCGCAGACGTAGCGGTCGCGGGCGAACAGCTTCGGGTTCGACAGCGCCGGCGCCTGCCGCCAGGCGCGGGTGGGCACGGCGCCGCGCACGGCGACGATCGGGTGCACTTCGATGCGCGACTGGAGCCCGGTCGTGCGCTGGATGCCGCCGCGCAGCACCTGGAATGCGTCGCCCAGCGTCCAGGCCACGCCGTCACTGGCGTAAAGAATAGCGGCCTCGCGCGGCGTGATCCACGCCTGCGGACGCCCGGAAACGTCGAGTTGAAGCACATCCATGTACCGAAGAGTAATCAATCCGTCGAGATCGCTCAACCACGGGCCGAAATGGCCGCTTGCCGCGACCTTAGTTGCCTGCCCCTAAAAAAATGATGAATCGCGGCGCACGGAGCGCGGCGAGACGGCAAAATAGCACGACCGTTCGTTTATCTGCCAACATCTGCCTCAGGGCAGCCCCCCATGCCGGCCCAGCCGACCAGCCTTCGCCCCCTCGCCCAGAAAGCCCTGCAAAAGGGCCAGCAGACGCGTGCCGCGATCCTCGACGCCGCGCTGGGCCTGGCCTCGCACATGGGGCTCGAAGGGCTGTCGATCGGCGCGCTGGCCGAGGTGATGCAGATGAGCAAGTCCGGCGTCTTCGCCCACTTCGGCTCGCGCGAAGAACTCCAGATCTCGGTGATCCGCGAGTACCACGCGCGCTTCGAAGACGAGGTTTTCCTGCCGTCGATCGCCGAGGCGCGCGGCCTGCCGCGCCTGCGCGCGCTGTTCGAGCGCTGGCTGCGCCGGGTCTCCGTCGAGCTCGATTCGGGCTGCATCTACATCAGCGGCGCGGTCGAGTTCGACGACCGGCCGGGCCCCGTGCGCGATGCGCTGGCGTCGATGGTGCGCGCCTGGCAATCGGCGCTCGAGCGGGCCATCGCGATGGCCGTCGAAGAAGGCCAGTTGCGCGCGGACACCGACCCGGCGCAGATGCTGTTCGAGATCCACGGTCTGATCCTCGCGCTGCACCACGACGCGCGCTTCCTGCGCAACCCGGGCGTGCTCGAACGCGCCCGCGCGGCTTTCGAGCGCGTCGTGGCGCACTACCAGTCCCCACCCGCCGTCGTCGTCGCCGCTGCCGTGCCCCGGGCGGCGCGCAGCGCGCGGGCTTGAGTTTTTCGTCTTTCGCTTTCAGGAGCAATCCATGGCCCAGTACACCCCGCCGCTGCGCGACATGCAGTTCGTGCTGCACGAGTTGCTGAACGTAGCCGACGAGTTCAAGCGCTTGCCCCGGCACGCCGACGTCGATGTCGAGACCATCAACGCCGTGCTCGAAGAAGGCGGCAAGTTCGCCGCCGAGGTGGCCTTCCCGATCAACATCAGCGGCGACGAAGAAGGCTGCACGCTCGATGTCGCCACCCACGAGGTGCGTGCGCCGAAGGGCTTCAAGGAAGCCTATGCGAAGTACGTCGAAGGCGGCTGGCCGGCCTTGAGCTGCGACCCCGAATACGGCGGCCAGGGCCTGCCGATCGTGATGAACCAGTGTCTCTTCGAGATGCTGAACTCGGCCAACCAGGCCTGGACGATGTACCCGGGCCTCTCGCACGGCGCCTACGAATGCCTGAAGACGCACGGCACCGACGAGCAGAAGAGCACCTACCTGCCCAAGCTGACCAGCGGCGTCTGGACCGGCACGATGTGCCTGACCGAGCCGCACTGCGGCACCGACCTCGGCCTGTTGCGCACGAAGGCCGAGCCGCTGGCCGACGGCAGCTACAAGCTCACCGGGCAGAAGATCTTCATCTCCGCCGGCGACCATGACCTGACGCCGAACATCATCCATCTCGTTCTCGCCCGCCTGCCCGACTCACCCGTCGGCAGCAAGGGCATCTCGCTGTTCGTCGTGCCGAAGTTCCTGATCAATGCCGACGGCTCGATCGGCGAGCGCAACGCCATCGTTTGCAGTGCGATCGAGCACAAGATGGGCATCCACGGCAACGCGACCTGCCAGCTGATGCTCGACGGCGCCATCGGCACCCTGGTCGGCGAGCCGCACCGCGGCCTGGCGGCGATGTTCGTGATGATGAACACCGCCCGGCTGGGGGTCGGCAACCAGTCGCTCGGCCTCACCGAGGTGGCCTACCAGAACGCGGTGGCCTACGCGAAGGACCGGATCCAGATGCGCAGCCTGTCGGGGCCGAAGGCCAAGGACAAGCCGGCCGATCCGATCATCGTGCACCCCGACGTGCGAAAGATGCTGCTCACCGCGCGCGCCTATGCCGAAGGCGGCCGGGCGCTGGCGATCTACACCGCGTTGCTGATCGACAAGGAACTGAGCAGCGACGACGCCGACGAGCGCCGTGAATGCGCCGACCTGGTGGCGCTGCTGACGCCGATCATCAAGGCCTTCATCACCGACAACGGCTGGATCGCCACGTCGCACTGCATGCAGGTCTTCGGCGGCCACGGCTACATCCGCGAATGGGGGATGGAGCAGTTCGTCCGCGATGCTCGCATCAACATGATCTACGAGGGCACCAACACCGTCCAGTCGCTCGACCTGCTGGGCCGCAAGGTGCTGTCGGACAACGGCGCCAAGCTGAAGAAGTTCGGCAAGCTGGTCGCCGAATTCATCGAAGATGAAGGCGTCGTCGAGGCGATGCAGGAATTCGTCAACCCGCTGGCCGACCTCGGCGACAAGGTCAACAAGCTGACCACCGAACTCGGCATGAAGGCCTTCCAGAACCCCGACGAAGTAGGCGCCGCGGCGGTCGACTACCTGCGCATCTGCGGCCACCTGGTGTTCGCTTATCTGTGGGCGCGCATGGCCAAGGTCGCGCTCGAGAAGAAGGATTCGGGCGACCCGTTCTATACCGCCAAGCTGCACACCGCACGCTTCTACTTCGCCAAGCTGCTGCCGGAGACGGCCTCGCTGATCCGCAGCGCGCGCGCCGGCGTCGCGCCGCTGATGGCGATGGACGAGGCGCTGTTCTAAGCTGTACTTTTCACGCACGATTTCGATGGAGACAACAACGATGAAGCGCTTGACTCTGGCCCTGCTGCTCGCCGCCGCCGCGGGCGGCGCCTGGGCCCAGGCCACCCCCGCCGGGCTGTGGAAGACGATCGACGACGAAACGAAGCAGGAGAAGTCGCTGGTGCGCATTGCCGATGCCGGCGGTGTCTTGTCGGGCAAGATCGAGCGCCTGCTCGGTTCGGCCAAGCAGGACGCCAAGTGCGACCAGTGCACCGATGCCCGCAAAGACCAGCCGGTGCTCGGCATGACGATCATCGAAGGCGTGAAGAAGAACGCCGACGAAGCCTACTGGGACGGCGGCACGATCCTCGACCCCGGCAACGGCAAGACCTACAAGGTGCGCCTGACGCCGAAGGACGGCGGCAAGGCGCTCGAAGTGCGCGGCTTCATCGGCCCGTTCTACCGCAACCAGCAATGGATCCGCGTCGAATGACACGGCCAGAACATCCAGGAGAAACCGTGAACCGATTCCAAGTCCGCAAGGTCGCCGTGCTCGGCGCCGGCGTGATGGGCGCGCAGATCGCCGCCCATCTGGTCAATGTCAACGTGCCGGTTGTGCTGTTCGATCTGCCGGCGAAAGACGGGCCGAAAAGCGGCATCGTCACCAAGGCCGTCGAAGGGCTGAAGAAGCTCAAGCCGGCGCCTCTCGGCGTGCCGGAAGACGCTGGCCGGATCGTGCAAGCCAACTACGAAGAGCACCTGGCGCTGCTCGGCGAATGCGACCTGGTGATCGAAGCGATCGCCGAGCGCATGGACTGGAAGCTCGACCTCTACAAGCGCATCGCCGCTGCGCTGGCGCCGCACGCGATCGTCGCCAGCAACACCTCGGGGCTGTCGATCACGAAGCTTTCCGAAGCGCTGCCGGACGAGATCAAGCCGCGCTTTTGCGGCATCCACTTTTTCAACCCGCCGCGTTACATGGCGCTGGTCGAACTGATCGCGACGCCGACGACGGACCCCGAAGTGCTCGACCAGCTCGAAGCCTTCGTCACATCCAGCCTCGGCAAGGGTGTGGTTCGCGCGAAGGACACGCCGAACTTCATCGCCAACCGGGTCGGCATCGCCGGCATGCTGGCGACGATGAAGGAGGCCGAGAACTTCGGCCTCAGCTACGACGTCGTCGACGAC
>Ga0307513_10008889_pt1 | contig 12775 bp, 13 predicted proteins | sample 15_EM_MG_FD_202174 | JGI IMG/M metagenome (GOLD analysis project Ga0307513, IMG submission 202174) | Populus trichocarpa ectomycorrhiza microbial communities from riparian zone in the Pacific Northwest, United States - 15_EM | ecosystem: Host-associated > Plants > Roots > Unclassified | place...
AATTATATTTCTCTATTGATAAATATACCTATATACGTGGGACTGAAGTAATAGTCCTCGGATTTAGACCCAGGCTACTAGACAGTTACGTATTTAATTTACAATAAATTACCCAACACATAACATTCATTCAAAGATCCAAGCTTCTGCTTGTAGGCCCATTAGTAATGCAGTTGCTCCAGCATCCTCCAGACTTAAACCTGTTCTTCTGAAGGCGATAGGGGCGCTCCAATAAGGTTTAGGAAAGAAGGGGACCTTGGGTTTAATTGGAAAGCTGTTGTCAATTAACATAAGGAATTCCTTAAGTCTTTTCTCATTAGGAAAATACTTGGTTAATAAGCTTTTATCCAAGTCATAACCCGATACCATGTCGAAGGTGAGTAATGCTTTGAATGACTCTTGGATGCCTGGTTTTTGCTTAAGCCAATCCTTTTTGGAAGGATAGAGTTTGGGTGGTTCGCTCCGGGCGCGGTGCCATTTCTTATAATAATAGAGTAAGTCTTTTCTGATTGAGTTCTTTTCTGTAATTTCCATTTCTTCCAGCTCATACATTCGTTTATTTATCATCATCCAAAGAATAGGCCAGTCTTCAGTAGCCTTGTAGGCTTCCAGTTGTTCAAAGAAAGATGGAACTGAGACTGTGGTTTTTGCATGAGAATCGTAAAACAGACTACATCCTGTTTCGGGGATGGGAAGAGTTGGGTCTGGTAGAGCTGGTGAATGGACTTGGATTGGAGATGATGTTCCAGTAGGAGAAGGTGGGCATGATAGGCTGGCCATGTTTTACTATTTCCAGAATAGTAGAAGTGTTTGATAGAGAGATGGTAATAGATCAACTATTTCCCAGTGAGGCCCCCAAATGTTACAGTGCAGAGGTTTCCAGGAACAGATAGGTCTGGGCAGTCGACTGGATAGACTCTTATTTCAGTCTAAGTAGCTTTCCAGAAGCTACTGATAGTTCATAATACAATAGAAGGATCTTATAAGGATATTCTTTAAGCTCGGAGCTTCAGGTGTTTTGCCAGAATATATCAGAATAAGAACTCTGCTAATTATCGTATAGAGTGAGCAAGATCTCTTGTATCAAGAGTAGAATGTGAATTTTGAATATATACTGAATCAGAGTATGTATTCTATTACTTAGAGCGGTCAACTACTAAATAAAGCAGAAGCTTTGTGTTAAGAAGGTATCTTAGGATGTGAGGCAAGTGTTAGATGTAAAGTGGCTTGTTTCAAACAGCCAGAGGAGGAGCTCCTTATATAGACAGAGAGTCCTCCTCCGCAGTAACAAGTCATTCAAAAACTCCTATTCATTTCGACTGGGGGTGCAGTCCACAGTGCACAGTCTGCAGCGCATGAATAGAAAGCTTTGAATGCTTGTATCTATGTACATTGATTGTGAATAACTCATAGAGTCAAAAGTTCCTTTATCCTCAAGCAGGTGGGTAATAAAGCAACCCTGCTTAAGATCGGGATCCTAATGACTCTTTCCTGCATGCTTATTGGTCCCTCAGCAATATACACATAAATAATACATTGCTGATAAATAATATCAAGGACATGAGCATATGTCAAGGCATACATTAAATATTGAATGAATCTGGAACATGTCAGAAAGCCTGTTCTATAACAGCCACCCCACAGAGCTTGTATAGAGCCTCCAAACGTGAGTGCATCTGGTCACGGCCCATTGGCCAGTGCGGATTGCAAGAGGACAAGATTCATACACTCTATTAATTCTGCAGAACACATGTGAAATAGAGAGTGCTAAAAATTTGCCTGCTTTATGGGACATGACTTCATCCCAATATTTGCGTCCGTCATTCTCATTATGCAACTGTGGGCTCTGCTGTTGCTGTCCATATCATCCCCTCATGATGAACTCCAAATCCTATTGCATCCTCAAATGGGCCACCATCATGTGTCTCGTCATGCTGAATATTGTCAGTCTGTCTCCATATTGAATGGAGCCAATACTGGGCCCTGGAATAGGTGCTGTAAATAAATCAATGGATCAGAGGGTTCTTTGTCCTCCTATGGTGCATGTGCCCAGTGTTGGAATTATGTAATAACTGATGACTGAGATCGATGTCGTCCAGCAGGCTGTACCTGCTAGCATTCAATATTCCAAACTACAGCTGTGGGTGATATAGTATCCATTTTTCACCATCCTCAAGGTCCAGATGATGTGACTCACCCTGTACTTACACCACTTTCTGGTTGACCCAGCAGTAGATCACCAAACAATCAGTAGTATCATTCTGATAACCACTACCCATCATCATATAGTTTCAAATTACCACTTTGCTTGTGGGGTGGATGATTTCCTTTCTCGCATGTGCAGGGTTGGTTGCAGAAATGCCAGTGTATGCAGGATGCGCTGAAATTCCACCTTGGTCACACAAAACTGGGCCTAAGAGGCCTCCTGACACATAGGTGTTTTACCCCCTCAGAGGGGGGGGTCCCATCACTTTCTGTTGCTTTGCAAAATGACAGCCACCCTCCCATAAGCATGCCTCCTCCCTCAGGCCATTATATTGAGTCTATATGTATTGTAGAGTAGATGTACCAAAAATAAACACAGTTTAATGCTCCAGTTTTGCATGACCTAGGCTACCAGTATAAACAATGGAAAGCAATGCAAAGCAATGCAAAGTGACAGAAAGTGACAGAAAGTGACAGAAAGTGACAGTAAATGACGGGAGACAATGGGAGACAATGGGGCATCAAATTGTTACACTATAGGCATAATATAACCAGACTTAACCTACCTAATAATATAAGACAACATAACATGATGGAAACAATGGCAGGTTGCAAAAATGTGCCATTTCTTGTGTATACCATGTTTAATTGCTGCTAATATGAATATATTTACTTATAACTAATATTATTTGAGATACAGCACCTTCATGGTGAGCAAGAATGCACAATTTCAACAAGGACACAAAACACCCATTGGTGACATCTAGTTACATTGTACGCAATAAATACATCATTTATAGTAGTTTCATGCACAGAGAAGTGGTAATTCATACACCTGTGCAGTCCAGTGCCAAGGGTTCACAGCAGGTTGCAGAAAAACACATCATCTCCCATAAATACTGAATGTAACTGCTTCTAATATGAATACAACAAGTCATTACTGGTATTATTTGAGCTACAAAGCCACTATGGTGGGCAGGAACATGCAAATTGGACAAGTAGGTGAAACACTGATTGGCAACATCTTGCTGTATTGTGAGCAATAACAGAGTCATTAATAGTAGTTCTATGTACAGAAAAGTGGTAATTCATATCTGTGTGCAGTCCAGTGCTGAATTTCAGGGGGCTTCCAATACTTAATGTTTCTCAACACCACAGTGATGGATAGAATGAACTACCATTGATACATCTCTGATACAGCTCCTTTGCAATAGCAAGGGCATGTGAATGTGATGCATGAACCACCACAGTGCACCCCACCACATTCTGGCAGCTAGGAATTATCCTAAATGTATATAGTTCTATTTAATTACATACATACAAGGATATGGTTGGTGCACATATAGACACCCTCTAGAAATATATCAGATATTCCCAACAAAGCCACCAACTGTGTTGCCATGCTATTGCATCTAAAATTCAAAATAAAGTATAGATTAGTTATCATAATTATCTGCATATTTCTATACATTTATTATGCATATAAACGCGTCCTGGGAATATATCAGATATTCCCAACAAAGATGCCAACTGTGTTGCTGAGCTATTGCATCTAAAATTCAAAATAAAGTATATATTAGTTGGCCTAATTATTCACATATTTCAATACAGTTGGCACACATGTAAACACCTCCCAGGAATATATCAGATATTCCTGATGAAGCTGCTGCCTGTGTTGCAGAGCTATTGCATCTAAAATTCAGAATAAAGTGTATATTAGTTAGCTTAATTATTCACATGTTATAATATAGTTTAGATGCATGTAAGCACCTCCTGGGAATATATCAGGTATTCCCAATGAAGCTGCCACCTCACTGAGATATGGCACCTAAAATAAAATTGAAACTATATATTCACATACACAGGAATGCAGTCAGCATGCATATTGGCACATGTTTAGTCATGCCCATTGTAAATTGCAAGCCATTGGCAGTGTGAATTGGCAATTGTGGGGCCAGTGCCTACAGTCCATATTCACATATACTACTCCTATAAGTGTTTGTATATATTTCAGAATGTCATTGTAGCATCAGTACCCAGTTCCATATGATTGACACACAAATATGATGTTTCCCTCAAATTGAGGGAGTGACAGCCCATGATCTACTACAGCATAATGTAGTAGCTTGCCCCTGCATGTAATAATGTCTTGCCTATTCATGACGCAAATGCACCAAGCTGCAGAACTGGAAATGGTTACACCTTCATATCACAGTTGTGTTCCCAATACCCCCAAATTTGCTGCCTTGCCTGCTGTAGGCTTTTATTTTTTTAATTTTAATTCTGGACTATCAAAGTACTATAAACCAGTTCATCCAAGCCCTCTAGCATTCATATTACTGTTGCTAGAATTTTTTCTTTTTGGCATTGCTTTGTCTTTTGGTGGTGGGTTTTTGTGGTTCCTGATCAATGACCCCTTGCTGAATGAATGGCATGATCACTGGCTGGCACACACCAGCACACAAATACCATTGGGCCAAATCATCTTGCAGCAATAAGGAAGGTGTCAGCCTGATGGCTTCCCATTTACATGGATGACTAAAATATGTGCTGATACATGTGCTGACCACATTCCTATGTGTGTGAATATATAATTTCAATTTTATTTTAGTGCCATATCTCAGCAAGGTGGCAACTTTGTTGGGAATACCTGATATATTCCCAGGAGGTGCTTACATGCATATAAACTATATTATAATATGTGAATAATTAAGATAACTAATATATATTTTATTCTGAATTTTAGATGCAATAGCTTGGCAACACAGTTGGCATCTTCATTGGGAATATCTGATATATTCCCAGGACGTGTTTATATGCATAATAACTGTATAGAAATACGCGGATAATTATGATAACTAATCTATACTTTATTTTGAATTTTAGATAGCATGGCAACACAGTCAGTGGCTTCATCAGGAATATCTGATATATTTCTAGAGGGTGTCTATATGTGCACTGACCATATCCTTGTATGTACGTAATTAAATAGAACTATATACATTTTAGGATAATTTTAGCTGCCAGAATGCAGTGGGGCATGGTGGTTCATGTGGCACATTTCACATGCCCTTGCTATTGCAAAGGAGCTGTAATCAATGGTAGTTCATTCTATCCATCACTGCAGTGTCAAGAAATGTTAAGTATTGGAAGCCCCCTGAAATTTGGCACTTGCATATGAATTACCACTTTTCTGTACATAGAACTACTATTAATGACTCTGTTATTGCATGCAATACAGCAAGATGTCGCCAATTGGTGTTTTGCCTACTTGTCCAATTTGCACATTCCTGCCCACTGTAGCAGCTTTGTAGCTCAAATAATACCAGTAATAACTCATTGTATTCATATTAGAAGCAGTTATATTCGGTATTTATGGGAGATGATGCATTTTTCTACAACCTGCTGCGAACCCTCAGTGCTGGACCATGTGGGCATATGAATTACCACTTCTCTGTGCACAAAACTACTATAAACAATGTATCTATTGCATACAATGTAACTAGATGTTGCCAATGGGTGTTTTGTGTCCTTGTTGAAATTGTGCATTCTTGCTCACTGTGAAGGCACTGTATCTCAAATAATATTAGTTATAAGTAAATATATTCATATTAGCAGCAATTAAACATGGTATACACAAGAAACAGCACGTTTTTGCAACCTGCTGTCATTTCCATCATCTTATGTCATCTTATATTATTAGGTAGGTTAAGTCTGGTTATATTATGCCTATAGCATAACAATTTGATGCCCCATCGTCTCCCATCATCTCCTGTCATTTACCATCACTTTCTGTCACTTTCTGTTGCTTTCCATCATTTATCTGGTAGCCTAGATCATGCAAAACTGGAGCATTAAACTGCATTAATTTTTAGTACATCTACTCTACAATACGTATAGACTCAATATAATGGCCTGAGGGAGGAGGCATGCTTATGGGAGGGTGGCCGTCATTTTGCAAAGCGACGGGACCCCCCCCCCCCTCTGATGGGGTAAAGCGCCTATGCGTTGGGAGGCCTCTTAGGCCCGGTTTCGTGTGACCGAGGTGGAAATTCTACAGCCTTTGGTTCAACTGACCCACACGCACCTTTAAATTTCATTATTCCTGACACACGCCTGCTCATGGTGTTACCCCGCCGTTTGTTGTTCGCCGTGCAGTCCCATTCAAGGTCCGGCGCAGCTCCTGTGCTGCAACACAGCGCCCTCCGACAGTTCGGTCACGAAAAAGAGGGAGGATAGTGAGATCGACACCGTCGGCCTAAGCGGTGCGATCCTCAGCTCGCGGCAATTTCAGTGGAATTACTGTTTTTGGGCCGGGAGAGTCGGTTGGTCGAGAAGGTCACTCGACGAGCAAGGCGCACGTTAGGGGCGGGACCGAAAAACAATAAATGGACTATGTGCTCCTGTAGGCGAAAGGGTTTCTAAATTGCGGTGGTTGGAGAATGGGGGGTGTGGAAGCCAGCTTTTTGGTGAGAGCAGCGTGTACCCAAAAGAAGGTTGTGGATTGAATATCGATGGAGCATTATTTAGGGCCAAAAGTGTAGGTTAGTGCAGTTACGAGTGCAGCAATGAAAGAACCAGCGTGGCGTTGAGGCTTCTCGAGCCAGAACTTCCAGTTGACCTCTTTTTTGTCCGACGTGACCACTACTCACCAGTCAACGGCTTCCTCAACAAAACATCGGACACGCGCAAAATGTCTATGAAAAACAGTTTCACGTACGAGTGCAATGTACCCGCTTCACCGACCCCACAGAGCGTCATCCATCTCAAACTGCGACCGAACCGCCACCACCAACCAAACAAGAAGTCGATTCACATCACGACGCGTAATGGGCTTGTACTATACTCGACCTGCTGTGCTCAAGTGCTGCAGTGAGCCGGTCTTACTGGAGAGTTGGACGCTATAAACTGAGTTTACCTAAATCATTCAGTCATCCAACCTGAATGGTGAAGTGGATGCCTCTGCTAGTACTGGAATGACCCAAGCATGTCCGCCCAGCACAGAGTAACTCCCGAAGTAAGCACATTTTCCGCCCCCCCAGGACCGTCCCGCTGACTACCAGGAATCGATATCACCCTCACTCTTCGTTCCTTCACCTACACCTGCTACCTTCTCCCAATCTCCCCAGAGGCCGCATGCCATACCATCTAGCTACATACGCGTTCCACGGCTCTATCGATCACAGCCCGGGGTTCTCGACCATCATGTTCACCTGTCTACCCTGAAGTCTGTCTGCACGTTCGCGTCGACTGGTGCACTTGCCCTTGCGTTCTACCTGCCTTCCTCAAGCCCGGCAAGGCTTCTATCTGTTCAACTGCCCAGAAGCACACGCACACGCACACGCTCCATGATGACATAGCGGTCGACGTCGGACTGCGTCGCATCCGCCTGGTTGTCCCACCGCCGGAGACCCGTTCTCGATCTCGACGAACGCAACTCACTTAGCGACCTGCTCCCTCTACGTGCATCAGACGCTTGCAGAATACCCATGACAAACGATTCACGTACGGGTTCAACGACGAGCTTCATCGACTGCGTAGCATCATCAGGATACTTCACATTCGGTTGTCATCCCCAATATATCAAATCCCGTAGAAATATACAAGACAACGGACCTCTCGGTTCACAACATGCGCAGTGAGCCCTTTCTGCTCTACCTGTGCGCGGAAATGATCCTGGCCGTTTCTTATCACAACTCCAGATACCACAACTTGGGCGTACTGAACTCGTTCACCCATTCAATCCAACAGATGAAGGAGGCCAAGGAGGCCAGCGAATCCTTCCTGCCTGCCTTCGCCCGACTCCCTACTCTTTGAGACCGCACAGCCCTCGGACGAGCACACCAACCAGGGGTCATGGTCGTTTGGACCGCGCCGCGAACACTGCATCCTAAGCAACGTCGTTTTCTACAACGCCTCCGCCAACCACTGACGGGATCCTCTCGCGCGTTGGTCCTACACCAGTCTGCGCATTCACACTCCCGACAAGCCTTGCATAAATCCGCCACGATGCGAAGAAAGCTCGTTGATACCACTCGCCGGAGACGACTGGCTAGTCGACAGTGAATACATGTGCTTCGTGCGACGCTCTTGGATGCGCTACTGTCGTTCTGCTGGAGGGTGCTGATACAACCCTGTTTAGTAACATCCATCCCCCTGTCAAGGTCTCGTCATCACCAGCTGCATATTCCTCCTAGACAACTCTGCAGGCGTAAGCCACTCTCATACAGCTGGATTAGGGCGCGTGGGTCAGTTACTCGGCTGATATAATCATACCATTGAAATTTCCCAGTCAGGACTACCTAGACACCTACATCACCTCGAGTGGGCGGCAAAGATCCCAAGCATTCGGGTCCTCCGAGTCATCCATACACTCGACCGTGCACCCTTTCTCTCCTACGCTTTCCTCCATACCTGTCAGGACTATTTGCCACCCCAAGCCCGCCGCATCTCCACCGTCCGTCCGAAATCCCGGAATAATGTCGACGCCTCTCTTTCCTCGGCTCCAAATCACGCATCTATAGTCGGCTCGAAATGAAACTATCCGCGCAGAACTCCTCAGACGTGCTTCGCATAGCGCCGAGGAGGCTCACCGCGTTGCCGAAGTCCTGGCCTCCAGTTCGACTGGCACTGCGCCTGTCAGCATTGGTCTCATTGCAAGGCATGCCGAAGGGAGCGGAGGCAAGTCAAAATCGTAGCTCATCCTTTATTCTACCGAGTTGAGAATTTGACAATCTTTCTAGTTTAGTTTGACACGATCGGATGCGAGGACACCAGGGCCGTCCTCTTGCCCAGGGAGATCAAACCGTGCCACCCTCTACTGGTATGACTACGCCATTCGGGTTGCCTCTGCAAGAGTTCTTTCGAGTAGGTACAAGCGAGGGTGCGCAGGGCTTGCTCTTCCGGAATTTTTCGATCGCGAAGGAGCGCAAGACAACGGATCGGAGGTACATCGGCGTCATCATAAGCCCAATACGCGACTAATGGAACTAGGCAGTTTGTTCTCCTCTTCTACGAATGAAGCTCGTCGATACTATTCGCCAGACAGGACTGGCTAGCTGTGGTGAATGCGGCTGTACCCCGTACTGGTTTCTCCATCGCCATTCAGTGGTGGTTGTGGTATAGACTCGCTCCTCCTTTCTAGTAACACCCTTGTTGTCATCATCAGCTGGGTATATCTTCTCTGGAAACTTTATGAAAGTAAACCGTATTGGGGTCGCAAGGGAGACGGGTGTAAGAACGGGTGTAAGAACAAGGCGACGAGTGGGCGGTACCTGGTACTTGGCCGATATAATTAAGTCATTGAATTTTTCTCTGTCAGGACTACCTAGATGCCTACACCACTTCGAGAGATCAACCAAGAGCGTAGGCCCTCATATCCTCCCAGTCATCCGATCGCTCGCACATGTGAACCCTTTCCCTCACACACGTTTCTCCATTTATGCCCCACTCCACCCTCGCACCTCTATCGTGCGCTCAGAACCCCGATTAGCAGAAGTAGCTCGTGGCTCCGTGGAAACCACATCACTTTGGCTGGTTCGCGTTGTGCTTGTTGGGACGGATGGAGAAGTCAACCCCGTAGCGTGCGTGTTGTCCTGTAAGGGTTTCCTGGGCCGTATTTCCGGGCCATAATGGAACCACCCCAGCAGAGCTCGGTTGACTCGGTTGGTCCGAGGATACTTGACCGGGGCATGTTTGGAATGAGCGCGACGGGTGAGGTGAACTGTGTGCTATTTTAGATTTGTGGCGCACATCCATCGCGACGTTGACTCTGCGGGTTGACTCTGCGGGAATGGAGAGAGGGAAACAGCGAAAGTTTAGAGAAGGCGGGCAAGCTTGCACCTGAGAGGAGGTAAAGTGACATGTAAGGGTTCCTGGGCTGTATTGCTGGGCCATAATGGAACGACCCCCAGCTTGACTCGGTTGGTCGAGGGTACCTGACGAGACCGGGGCATGTTTGGAATGAAAGTGACGGGTGAGGTGAACCGTGTGCTATTTTGGGTCTGTGGCGCACATCCACCGCGACGGTTGACTCCGCGGGAATGGAGCGAACGGAAAAAGCGAAAGTTTGGAGAAGGCGGGCAAGCCTGCGCCCAGGAGGAGGTGAAATGAGTACCGATGGTGTATTAGTTACATGGGTGCGGTGAGTGTGGGGAGGGCAAGCTCGGGCGTCGAGCAGCTTGACAGTTGCGACAGACAGGACTGCATGGGTGTGCCAGGAAACTGTAGAGGACAATGGAAGCGTTGTGTAGATAGCTTTGGGGAATACGAAGAACGAAGGACGAGGGGCGTCGCTGACGTATACATTCGAAGGTGTGGCAATTTGGTGAGTTGGCCATCCATACAATAATTAAGCACACTACTCTCATCCTCCATGGTAGGTATTATACCGACCTCGATTTCACGCATGGATACTACAGTCTCAATCGACGATTCTCCGCCTGAACGTTTAACCGGCCGGCATTCCGCTGGTCAAATCACGAGGAAAATGCTCTGGTCAAAGAGAGGTCTATCCGCTGGTCAGCACACCTTCACCCTGACGCATGATGATACCGATGGAACATATACCACCTTAAATTACTTTCGGTGTGTCTAGTCCTGTGATTCATTCTACGGTCAAATGGCCCTCACACTTTTGTATGGTCATCAATAGCATTTTGCGTAGCGAGGACTTGTCGGCTCCTTCGGACCCCACAAGACAAGCAGTTGCACTGCAGTGTCCTGTGAGCTCGTTGACCTGCTTGACCTGCTTGTACCGGGTGGGTGCAGAGGGAGCCGTGCGATCACCATTGTGTGCAGCCGTTCGACCATCAAGAGTATTGGTTGAATGTGTGCTTCTGCTATTCGTTGAAATAGTGGTTGGCGGCTTGCCCACTGGGTTGATCGTTCGTGAGAGCCAGGCTCACATGAGCAATACGTCGAGTTTGTTGGGTGCGCTCCAGCTGGTGCACAGCCTCGGCTAGAACAAACGCCGGTGCACCCAACGGTTTGAGAGATAAACTTCATCCATCCAACATCTCTTTCGGAAGACGGCCGAGATCAGAAGCGCCAACTCATTTGCCAGGCCACGCGGTTTCCGCGCACACAACGGCCGACGGTGATTGGTGGCTGAATTTGTTTAGCAGAGTCCGGCCACATCTGATCCGGCATGTAAACTTTATTCCGTCTGTTCTTTGTGCGGTCCACATCTTTGGGGACACCGCCCCACACGTTTGGGGACACGCATGTTCCTTGCGATGCAAAACGGATCGATCCGTGCAGCACAAATGGGTGCCAGTGGTGGTTCAGCACTCTCTAACTCTTTCCGTCTCCATAACGTTCTTGACCTAGTCCTCGTCTACTCACGGAAACCTCTTCAATGTACATTCCTGACGACTCCCCACTCTCGCAGTGTACCCTGCGCCCCAACCAAGCCCACTTGCTGCCAGTTGAGATACTCTCTGAAATTTTTCTAATCGTGATCTACTCCCCACCTTCTCCAAATCCTAAACATAATAAGCAGTACAGGCGTAGGTGCTTAATGCTTGTGTGTCCGCGTTGGCATGATATTATGGTTTCAACTCCGGGTATCCCGTCTGAATTGTGGATCCGAAAATCAACAAGGATGTCATCGGTTCAGGCTGCTATTCAAGGGAGGTGGTGGCCCCTGGACGTGTTCATCGACCCCGGTAACGAGAGAAATGGGCAGGGTTTCAATGCTGATTCCTTTCATACATGCTTTATGGCTGCTATCCAGGCAGCATCTAGATGGCGCTCTCTGTCGCTTCATTCATTTCCACTACCCGGAGAATGTAAGCCATTTCAGATTGTGCAACCTTTGGAAAGCCTCAAATCCTTCAGATTGGATCAAGGCTGTGATCTCGGCAGCTTCTTTGGGCTACTCATGACCGCAATCACAACAATTGCCCTTCCACACCTCACGAACTTGCATCTTTGTGATCTAAGCGCTGTGCTCTGTTTAGTGCAACCTGCCCACATGCGCTTTTTCTGCCACCTCAGGACCCTTGTCATCTCGCTGAACAAGAGGATGGAGAGTCCTGCAGATATTCTCCCATCTCTTCAGAGGCTGGAAACCTTTGAAGCGCGGCACCTCCACCTCCCAATTTATCCACCTGACACATCCCTTCCTCTTATCCAGACGCTTCGTGACTTGTGTCTAAAATCTGTTTCTGTCCAATGGATGGCAGGCAAGGCTTTTCCTGCCCTCCGAACATGCTCTATTACATTCCCACACCATATTGGCACTATCAAGATCCAACCTGTTACTATGCCTGCTTGCACTTCTCTGAAATATGACTCCAATGATCTTGATCCCCTTAGGTATTTTCATCACCGTCCACTTGACAACCTAAGAGTGACAAGTGGGCAGTGGAACGTCAGCAGGGGGAATTATCAGCTTGTTGCTATGTGCCCCATTGTTGTGACCAGTGCACAGAGCCTGATCAGCCTGTGCCTCTATGTCCGATGCAGTGAGCAGCTGCTGGCCTATATGTTGAGCCTGGTACCAGATTTAAAGTACCTAACTTTGGGACTTACCAGCCCCCATGCACTGAGTGAAGCGTTCTTTCAG
>Ga0307513_10008890_pt1 | contig 12774 bp, 9 predicted proteins | sample 15_EM_MG_FD_202174 | JGI IMG/M metagenome (GOLD analysis project Ga0307513, IMG submission 202174) | Populus trichocarpa ectomycorrhiza microbial communities from riparian zone in the Pacific Northwest, United States - 15_EM | ecosystem: Host-associated > Plants > Roots > Unclassified | place...
CATGCCCACCAACCACGCCACCTTGAACCCGTACACGAACGGCAACTTCACCATCGACAGCACGGCCGATCTCGGGGTGAATTCGGGCGCGAGCCAATGGCTGCACGTGGCCATGACCTGGGACGGCACCTCGTTTAAGACCTACGTGAACGGCGAGCTGAAGATCACCAAGACGAATGGCGGCAGCATGCTGGCAACCACCAGCTCGGCGCTGACCATGGGTTGCAACCCGCCCATCAACAACTGCTTCAACGGCATGTTCGATGAGCTGCGCGTCTGGAACGTGGACCGTACGGCGCTCGAGATTAAAGGCAGCTACGCCAAGTCACTTACCGGTAAGGAGACTGGTCTGGTCGGCTACTGGAAGTTCGATGAGGCGCCGGGCGCTGCCAGCGCTGCGGACGCTGTGTCCAGCGCAGGGCACAGCGCGCATGCCGGGCAATTGCTAGCGCAAGGGGCCGACCAAAAGCCGACCTTCGTGACTCCCACGCCGCCCGCTCCGATCCTTTGCCCATAACCCGGGCGGCCCGCGTTAGCGCAGCAGGCGCTCCGCGCCGGCATACACGTTGAAGGCTTCGGGCTCATGCGCTCAGGAGGGTGGAGGTGCGCTGGGGCAGGGCAGATTTTGGAACGTGCCGTCGCTGTTCGGAACCTGCTCGAAGCACGAGAGCGAACACGCCGCGTGCTCTTGAAAGCTGTACTGTAGCAGGTACACGCGGTCCGGTGCGGGCGCGAAGCGGCTCACGGCAGCGCATTGCGCGTCGACAACATCCACCATTCTTGTCACCCAGCGTGTCCTGCTAACGGGGCGATAATGCGTCGCCATGCGCGAGCAGCTGCGGTGCACCGCGCTCGTTCCGAAACCGGAGCTGCAATCGTACGACTCCATTTCGGTGTAGCTTTCTTGCTCGTAGTAGGTCTCATTAACTTGCCGCATTTCCTGGTGGAAAAAGCTGCTGTTCATCGAGAAGGTAGCGGGGGTGGGGTACACGAGGCTTGCATCAATGCGCGGCGCACGGGCCAGGTCGGCGGGCGCTTCGTTGCTATAAGCGCGGTGGCCGTCGACCAGCAGCTGTTCATGCAGCGTGGTTCCGGCCGAAGTGTCATAGGTGCGCCGGATTTTCACCACCGCATGCGGTTCGGCCAAGGTCGGTGGGTGATACTCAGGCACGCACGCGCCGAGCACGCACAACCCGCCGAGCAAGCAGCCGCTGACTAGGAGTCGCGGGCTCATTGCGGACACGGCAGTGTGCAGTTGCGAGCCTGTGCGTCACAGGCCTCGATGCCCTGGGCGGTCATGGCATTGAGCATGCATTGGTCTTTCTCGCGTGCGCAGCCGTTCAGGCAGCCCAACCGCTGCTCGCTCGGCCCAATGTTACATGCTCCTGCGCTTGCTAGCAGCGCGATCGCTCCCCAGAATAGCTGTTGTCTCAGTGTCATTGCGCTCAAGGTCAGTCCTTTAGCGTGGAGCTAGGCGGCTGACGAGGATTTGATTTCCGCCCGTCTTTGCCTCGGCTATTCTCGCCCCAGAAAGCGAGGGTAGCTATATGAGCTCAGTCGGATTCGTTGGACCGGTGAGGGACGTTGACGCCTTCAAAGCGTTTGCGAAAGAGGTGAACGGCGCACGAAAGGGCGAGCACAACGAAGCGTGTCGGCGACACGGCAAGACGAAGGAGCGCGTGTTTCTCGCCCAGACCCCCATGGGGGCCATGGTCAACGTCTATTCGGAGGGGTTGAACGCGGGCTTCTTCATGGCACGCCTGCGCGGCTCGTCGAACGCGTTCGATAAGTTCTATCTCGAATCACTCAGCAAGATGAGCGGCGTTAACCTGAGCGATCTCCCCGCCGGGCCGCCGCCGAATCTGGCTTTTGAATGGGAAAACGGCAAACCGGGCAAGGCTTCAACCATGATTGGGATGCCAGTGCCCGAAGCGGCCAAGTTCTGGCAGTTTTGCCGAGAAATGACGGCGCGCTACGCAGAGCACGGCGAGGCGCGCGAGAGCAAAGGCATCACGCTCGAACGCGCCTTCTACTTGCACGATGCAAAAATGGTGGCCGTTTATCTCGAGGGTGACGACCCTGCGGGCGCCATCGCCAAGTCGCTCACTTCCAGCCTGCCCTACGACAAGTGGTTCATCGACCAAGCGTCCGCCGTGCACGGCATCGACATGCGCGCTGGTATGCCGCCGAAACCTGAGCTCTATTTCTCTTTCGACGCGTGACGCAGGCTGTTCCTCCGGCGCGGGCTGGGGCGCTTTGCCGCGCCGGCCCTGCGCTGCCGGATACTGACGGGCCCCGTGCTTGCACGGGCGATCCGCCGTTTCCGTGTATGCTCCGCCGCCGGATCGCTGCTGCGGTCTCGGAAAGTGAAGGCCAATCATGAAATACAGGAAACTGGGAGCAGCTGGCGTCAAAGTTTCAGAGCTTTGCCTGGGCGCGATGACCTTCGGTGAAGCCGATGACAAGTCGTTCATGCACAAGGTGGGCAGTGACGAGAAAACCTCGTTCAACGTGCTAAATCGCGCGCTCGAGCTAGGCGTCAACTTCGTGGATACCGCCGACGTGTACGGTCAAGACGGCCTGAGCGAACGCGTGATCGGCGCCTGGCTCGAGCGCGATCAGCGTCGCCATGAAGTGGTGTTGGCCACCAAGTTCCGCTTTGTCATGGGTGAAGGCCCGAACAAGAGCGGTGCCTCGCGCTACCGCATCATGCGTTGCGCTGAGCACAGCCTCAAGCGCCTGCGCACGGATCACATCGATCTCTACCAAATTCACATGCAAGACGTGGACACGCCCGAAGACGAAATCTTGCGCGCGCTCGATGATCTCGTGACACAAGGAAAAGTGCTGTACACCGGCTGCTCGAACTACGCCGCGTACCGGCTGATGGACTCGCTCTGGCTGAGCAAGACCAAGAACCTATCCAGCTTCGTTACCTTGCAGGCTCAATACAGCTTGGTGTCGCGTGAATTGGAGCGCGAGCACGTGCCGCTGTGTCGCGACCAGGGCCTCGGGATCCTGCCCTGGTCGCCGTTGGCGAGCGGATTTTTGTCGGGAAAATACGACAAAAATCAGCCGCCCCCGGCCGGTACCCGGCTCGAAAAGTGGAAAGATCGCTGGGCGGGCTTCGACAACGAACGCAACTGGAAGATCCTGGCTGCGGTTCGCGCAGTGGCCGCAGAAACGAGCTCATCGCCCGCATCGGTGTCGCTGGCTTGGCTGCTCAAGCAGCCGCAAGTTAGCTCTGCCATCTTCGGCGCCCGAAACATTGAGCAGCTGGAAGAAAACGTCAAAGCGGTTGATGTCACGCTCAGCGACGAACAAGTGAAGCGCCTCGACGAGGCCTCGGCGTTCGAGCTCGGCTACCCGTACGGGTTCATGAAGAGCGCGCAGGGGCGCTGGTAGAGGTTGGCCGCAAACGCTTGGCCGTGTCGTCTCAAGGCACGGCCAGCGCACAACCGGAGGAGTTCGAGGGCTAGGGCCGGCTCTTAGAACAACGTGCCTTGTGCCTTTACCGGCTGCTTCTCGCCCAAATGTTCATAGGCCTTTTTAGTGGCGATGCGCCCGCGGGGCGTGCGACCAAGGTAGCCTTGCTGCAGCAAATACGGTTCGTACACGTCTTCAATCGTGTCTCTTGGCTCGGCCAAGGCTGCGGCCAAGGTCTCGACGCCCACCGGCCCACCCTCGTAGTGCTCGATCAAGATGCCGAGCAAACGACGATCCATTTCGTCTAAACCGGCGTTGTCAACGCCCAGGCGCTCGCAGGTGTGGCGCACGATTTCGGTGTCGATCTTGCCCGAGCCTTGAACTTCGGCAAAATCGCGCACGCGCCGTACTAAGCGATTGGCGACGCGCGGCGTGCCTCTTGAGCGCGTGGAGAGCTCACGAGCGCCCGCCTTGTCGCAGGGCACGCCCAGCAGCCGCGCACTGCGCAGGATGATCTTTTCTAGATCTTCAGGCGGGTAGAAATCAAGGCGCAAGGTCACGCCGAAGCGCTCTTGCAGCGGCTTGGTGAGGAGCCCGGTGCGCGTGGTCGCGCCGATCAGCGTAAACGGCTTGATGTCGAGGGTGATGCTCTCGGCATACGCGCCATCGCCCATCATCACGTCGATCCGAAAGTCTTCAATCGCGGGGTACAGCGCTTCTTCGACTGTTGCGCTCAGGCGATGGATCTCGTCGATGAATAAGATGTCGCCGCGCCCGAGCTTGGTGAGCTGCCCAGTCAGCAAACCCTTGTGCTCCACCGCTGGGCCGCTGGTCTGGTGCAGCACCACGCCCATTTCTTTGGCTAAAATATGGGCTAGCGTGGTTTTTCCGAGACCGGGCGGACCGCACAACAAGATGTGATCGAGCGGCTCGCTGCGACGGCGCGCCGCCTCGACGTACACCTTCAAGTTTTCGCGGTGCTTTTGCTGGCCTACAAACTCTTCTAAGGACTCGGGCCGAAACAGGCGATCGAAGCGATCATCTTCCGGGCGTGAGTGCGTGCCCAAGACGCGTTCGCCCTCGTGCTCGGGAGGGGCGGGGTCGGGAACCGGGCGCGACTTCTTGGCTGCCATCGCGCGGGAGCCTACCACTGCCGCGTGGAAATGGGCGGAGCGAGGCGCGACTCCGTTTCGCTGGTCGGCATGAGCAGCGAGAAAATCGCACCGCGACCGCTGAGCGGCGTGACCACTACCGAACCGCCGTGCAGCTCGACCACGGAACGAGCGAGCCTCAGACCGAGGGCCAAACCGCGGTGCTCGCTCGGGCCGAGCGCGGGGCTCGGGTCAAGCAGCGCTTCCAGTTTTTGGGCGTCCACGCGCGAGCCCGGGACTTCGACGTCGAAGCGCACGCCCTCCGGCTCGGGCACCACTTGCACGTGCACCGCGGCTGATTCCGAGACGCGTACGGCGTGGCCGATGAAGGTGGCGAGCGCGCGCGGCATGCGCACGCGGTCGACGCGCACCGACTGCACGCCTTCGGCCACGTCGGCCAAGATCTCGACGCCGCGATCGCCGCCCAGATCCTTACCTTTGGCCACGGCCTCTGCCAGCAGAATTCGCACGTCGCAGTAGTCCAAGACCAAGCTCAACTGCCCGGCGTCCACGCGCGCGGCGTCGAGGATGGTCTCAATCAAGGCGAGGAGCTCGCGTCCCCGGCGATCGATCAAGCTCAAACTTTCACTTTGACCTGCGCTGAGCGCCTCGCTCTTTCGGACCAGCTCGGTAAAGCCTAAGATCGCGTTGAGTGGGCTCTTCAGGTCGTGGCTCACGCTTGCGAAGAACAGACCGCGCATGCGCGCAGTGGCCTTGCGCGCGGAAATTGCGCGTTCTTGCGCCTTGGCAAAGACGCGAAAGCGCGCCGCCAAGCGCTCGATGGCCAGCCCCAAGCGAGCCACCACGCGAAAGCGCGCGGCGCGCACCACGTGGGTGCCGCCGCTCAACACCGCGTCCGTGCCCAGCATGCGCACGTCTTGGGTCGCGGCGCGCAAGTCTTGTCCCAAGGCTTGTCCGAGCGCGATGCCGAGCCCGCCTGCAATGGCAGTGCCGAGTAGCGCTACGAGCACGAATGAGGTGCTGAGCACGCCCACCACCGAACCTTCAAAGCGGACCTCGGCGCTGCCTTCGTCGAGCGGAGTGACCACGGTCACAATGCCGTCGTCGCCGTGTTGGACTCGGTAGCCGTCGGTCCAGGCGTGCACCGTGGCCTTGAAGCCCAATTGCTGGCCTTGCAAAATGGCTTCTGCCAGGCCCGCGCCGGACACCACGCCCGGGCGCGGCTCAAGCGTGGCGCGCGCCAGCACGCGCGCTGTTTCCTCACGGCTGCGCTCGTCGGCTCGACGCAAATGCGAGTTGACGATCAGCGCGCAGCCGAAAACCAGGAACACCACGGGCGTCGCCACTGCCGCCAGCAAGCGTCGTGGTACGCGCTGCTCGATCACTCCGCGCAGATCGGCGTCCTCTACGACTTCACGCATCAGCTCAGGAGGCGCAAGCTCAATCGCGCGTAGGAATGCCGAGCGGGCCACGACGAACAGCGGCAGCGAGGCCGCCGCCACGATCACCACGCCGAGCAGCGCTAGATTCATGCCCGTCGAAAAATCGACCAATTTAGGGCGCAGCAGCGTGTGAAACACGGAAATGCTGAGCATGGTCATGGCCAGCCAGCCAAACACCAGGTAGGAGGGCTCGTCGCTGAGCGTGAACAGATCACGCGGCTCCACAGCTTTGCCGCCCAGAGCCAGCGTACGCAGCACGAAGCGATAGCGGCGCAAGCGCCACAAGCTACGCACGAGCGAGAACGCGCCGCCTACCAGCACCGAGGTGGCCAGTGTCTCCGCGCCTTCGACGGCAACCGGACCGCTCAATACCAAGAGATGCGAAGTCAAGCCGGCCAGCAGCAGGCTGGTGGCGAGCGTGAACGCGAGCTCGATGGCGAGCGCGCGCTGGATCAAGCGTGCTGCGCCTGCGTTCACGGCAATGCCTCAAAATCGACGGAATTCATCGTCTCGCGCGGCGCGGGCTCGGGTGGGCGCTCGGTCACCAAGGGCGGCTGCGAGGGCAGCACGATGGTGAACGTCGAGCCCTTGCCGAGCTGGCTGCGCAGATCGATGAAGCCGCGGTGCATCTGCACCAGCCTGCGCGTGATGGCCAGGCCGAGGCCAGTGCCCACGCGCTGGCGCTTGACGTCACCGGCCTGCCAGTATTCCTGAAAGATGGCCTCGTGGTCTTCACGTGCGATGCCGGGCCCGGTATCCGTGACCGCGATGGTGACGCCGCCGTCGCGCGGCTCGATGCGCAGCGTGACGCCGCCCCGGGACGTGAACTTCACGGCGTTGCCCAGGATGTTGCCGATGATCTGGCGCACCCGCCGAGCGTCGGCGAAGGCCATGGCGCGGTTGCCGATCACGGTCACGCTGAGCTGCTTTTGTTCGGCCGCGATGCGCGCCTCGCGTACCACCTCTTGCCCAATCGACAAGACATCGATCATCTTGCACGTCAGGCGAAGCTCGCCTGACTCAAGCGCCGACAGATCGAGGATGTCGTCGATCAGGGCGCGCAGGTGTTGCCCGCTGTTGCGCACGACCGACAAGTTTTCCTGAGCATCCGCGCTGAGTGGGCCATCGACCTCGCTCAGCAGCACGTCGGTGAAGCCCAGGATGGCGTTCAGGGGGGTGCGCAGCTCGTGGCTCAATGCCGCTAAAAAGTCGCTGCGATCGCGATCGTAGGCCAGCGCGCCGGAAAGATCTTGCCGGTACGCGTGCTCGGCCGCGGTAAAGCGATCGACCAGGACGTTGAAGGCGCTGGTGAGTAGCCCCACCAGATCGACCGAGCGCACCGGTATCGGTTTGCCCGTGGGGTCGGCGCCCTCGCGCGCCATTTCCACGATGCGGTTGCGCACGAAGGTGACGTCCGCATGAACGTCGCGAGCCAAGGCCAGGGCGACCAACGCCGCCGCTCCGACGAGCAGCGCGGTGAGCGCTGCCACCCAGACCAGCAGCGAACCGGTGGCGAACGGCGCCGTGGGCGCGCTGACGAAGGCCAGCAGGTTCAGGTACTCGGTCGGTGCCTGCAGGGCCGCGGAGAAGAAGCGACAGCGCCCAAGCTGGGTCGTCGTCTCGCCCTCGCCCGCCACCAGCAACGCCAAGATGCGAGCTTTCGGCGGCGCGCCCTGCGTGCCATCCACAATCACGTGTCCGTCCGCGCTGACCAGCAGCAGCTCGGCTCCCGAGCGCCGCGCTGCGCGCTCCACGACGGCGGCGCGATCTTCTTCGGAGGTGCTGCGTAGTCGTTCGGCGAGTGTCAGCGACAACAGCCGGCTGCGCAGCGCGGCCGCGTCATCACTCTGCGCACGCAAGCGGGCCGAGCCCGACATGGCCAGCGCCAAGCCTGCGGCGAGGCCGACGATCAGCACGACTGCCGGGGCGATTACCAAAAACGGTATCTTCCGGAGTCGCATATTTACCGCGCCACTCGCCCGGGTAACGCGAAGCGATTCGGGAGTCATGGGCTACTCGTCGCTGGACAGCCGCGCAAAGATGGCGTGATCCAGCCAACGCGCCCCGACCAGCTCCGCTTGGCGCGCGATGCCTTCGAAACGAAAGCCAAGCCGGGCAATCACCCGCAGGCTCGCGCTGTTATCGGTGGCAGCCGCACACCGGATGCGATGTACCGCCATGCGCGCGAACGCGAAATCGACGCAGGCGCGGGCGGCCTCGGTCATGATGCCGCGGCCCGTCGCGTCTCGGCGTAGCCAATAGCCGAGCTCGCAGGAGCGATGCAAATGCACGCACGAGTCCAGCCCGACCACGCCCAGGAGCTCGCGCGATTGCTTGTCGCGGATGGCGAAGCGCACCGCGCGCCCGGCGTCCCAGTCCGAAACGCAGGCCTCCGCATAGCGCACGCTGGCTTCAGGGGCGTTGTTGAATGGTACCCACGGCAGCCAGCGTTCCAAGTGCCAGCGCGAGCTCTCCACCGCTTCCCAGAGCTCCGCGCCGTCTCCTAGCTCTAGCGGGACGAGCACAGTACGAGCGGTCTCGACCGGCGCACGCCGTACGGTAGCGCGAGACGGAATCGACAATAGATGCGCAATGGGCTGCGAGCCCGGGTAGGGAGGCTGGTCGCTATTGTCCCGGTTCTTCAAGGGCATTCCGTGCGCAGGGCGAACACCTCTAGGTGCGCAGATTCGTAGTCACGCCAGGAAATGTACCACTGACCGGGTTTTTCGCCGGGGGCGAGATCCGGTTGCGGCTGAAAACCACTGACACGGCTGAGTGAGCTGACCGCGCCCAGGCCATCTCGAGTGAGCGGAGCCACGCGCAGCCGTGACTCGTCGAACCATGAAATGAGCGCGCTGCTCGCGTTGGCTGCCAGCGCGGGTCGCACAACTTTGGCCGGCAGATCACGGCGCCACAGCATCTGCCCCTTGTCCTTTTCGATGAAGGCGACCGAGGCGCCTGCCTTCTCGTCGTCCCAGACGACGAAGCAGCCTTCGCTGGTACAAGCCAGAACCGGGGTGGTGTTCTTGCCGTCCTTGGAGCTCAATAGCTGCGCTTGCCCTAGGAAGCGCTCCTTGCCCGAGGCCTTCTTCAGTGGGAGTAGGCCGTTTTTCAAGGCAGGGTCGCTCAGCGCGATGCGCTGCACGTACATCTGGATTTTCTCGAAGCCTCGGTTGATCGAGAACGCCAAGTACAAGTGCCCGTTCAACACCGCGACGCTGGGCGTGGCCGCCGCCGTGCTCGCGGCCTTCGCTGGCGGAATGGCGGTGAGCCGGATCGCTTCGCCCAACGGCGCGAGCTCGGCGTCGAGCTCGCGGGCCATGATGTCGGTCGAGCCCTTGTCGATCTCTTCCTGCCAAACGGCCCAAAACTTGTTGCCGTTGGCGGTCAGGGCCGCGAACAAATCCCCCTTTTTTACGGCGGAAATGCGGCGTGGCGGTCCGGCGATGTGCCCGTCGTGCGAAATGAAGCGCGCGTACACGCCCGGCTCGCTACCGCCGTCGTCCCAATACAGGAGCACGAACTTATCGCCCGCGGGGATCAACTGCGCTTGGCGCGCCGAGGTTGCTTCCGGCGTGAGCGCTACCTCGGCGGACGTTCGGCGCAGAGCGTCGTCCAAGAGCACCGCATAGGCCTGGCGCTTCTTCGAGTCTTGGTGGTTGTCGATCCACACGAATACCGTGCCCGCGCTGCTATGCAGGAGCGTCGGGCGCGAAACCGGCATGTCGATGGCATACGGGCGCGGTCGGCTGATCCCGGTCAACTTGCAGGGACCGCTCGGTTCCTCGATCGCGACGGACATGTGCGATAGCACCGAGCGGGCCACTGCGGCGCCGCCCTTCATCGCATCCTTGAAGGCGTCGAGCGCGGCTTTGCCATCACCGCCAGCGAGTAGCTCCTGGGCGTGCGAAATTTTCATCGCATAAGCTTCGGCTTCCGCCGCGCGCGCCGCGCTTGCCGCAGCGGGGCTGGGCGCCGCACTTGAGCTGCGCGCCTTGGGTGTGGGGCTGCGCACCGCTGCAGGCTGACCGGGGGGATGTAGGACGTACAACCAGATGGCGTACGCGCCGAGGCTCAGGGCGGACAGCAAGAGCAGTGCCGAAATCGCGCGGCCCGCGCCGGATTCGGGGCGCTGCGACAGGACTGGCGCCGGCAGTGGCGGCGGCGGGAGAGGCAAGGAAGCGGGCTCTTGCGCTGCGAGCGGCGCGCGGTCCGTCGGCGCATTGCTCAGCCGCGAGTCGCTGGCCATGAGCTCATCGACCACCATGCCTTCGTCATCGCTGGACAGCGACATGGATCGCGCCGGACCACGCCCGGACAACAGGGCCTTGCTGAGCGCGTCCGACAGCTCCTTCGCGGTCTGGTAACGCTTGTCTGGATCGCGATCGAGCGCTCGCGTAAACCAGGTCTCGAAAGTGGACGGCAAATCCGGGCGCAGCTTGCTCGGGCGGGGCAGCGGGGCGCTGGCGATCTGCGCCAAGATCATGGCCACGCCCTGCTCCACATTCCAGACCGTTTGTGCGGTCAAGCACTCATAAACAATGCAGCCGAGCGCCCACAGATCCGCGCGATGATCGACCTCGCCTTTGCCCTTGGCCTGCTCCGGGCTCATGTACGCGGGCGTGCCGAAGAGCGCTCCTTCTCGGGTCAAACGCACGGTTTGAGCATCGGCCGTGGTCGGCTCGTAGAACTTCGCCAAGCCGAAGTCGACGATCTTGACCACCAGTTTGCCGTCTTCGTCCTTGGTCAGGAAAATGTTCTCGGGCTTCAGATCGCGATGCACCACATTTGATTCGTGCGCCTTGGCCAGGCCGCGCGCAGTGTGCGTGGCAATGCGCACGGTGGTCTCAACATCAATCTGACGTACACGCGTCATCAGATCGTACAGGCTCTCGCCCTCGAGCAGCTCCATCACTAGGAAGGGCCGCTCCTCAAACATTCCGGAGTCGTACACGTCACAGATGTACGGGCTGCGGATAGCGGCCGCAGCGCGCGCTTCGCGAATGAAGCGCTCACGCACGACGCGCGAGGTGATCAGCTCCGCGGCGAGGATCTTGACCGCGACCCGTTTGCCGATGTCGATATTCTCGGCCTCGTACACGGCCGCCATTCCGCCACGCCCGATCTCCTTAGTGATTCGAAACTTGCCCTCGAGCACGGTCCCGACTGGCACTTGCGACTGGTTCTGAGACGGCATGACGAGGACGGCTGGGCGGGGATCGGAAGCGCGAGAAGGGCGGTACAGTACCCGAATTGCGCGCTCGCCCCGAGGGCTGTCAGGGGTTCGGCCGTTCGGCCGCCTTGGGCGTCCTCGACGCCGGCGCAATGGTCATTTCGAGGGGCAATCCGAGCGACGTCTTGGCGCGTCAGAGTGGCGCTTTTGGACGGCGGGTGTTTCCGAATGACCAGAATTCGGGTGATTTTCCCAGAATGGCGCACTGACTCGATTTGGAAACAATCCGGAAACACGGCCCCCGCTACTTCCAAGCCTCCTGTCGAGCACGGCAGGGTTCGTACGCACCGAGCGGTGCCCCCGCAGCTCAGGGAGGGGAGGCCTCGCAAGGGGCTGAACCCCCCCAACGTTTGGGGCTGCGACCCCAAACAACCTGAAAGAGATGGAGAGCCAGATGAAGAAGGTCGAGGCGATTATCAAGCCGTTCAAGCTGGACGAGGTCAAGGATGCCTTGTCGGAAGTCGGTATCCAGGGCATGACCGTCACCGAGGTTAAAGGCTTCGGGCGCACCGGTGGTAAGAAGGAAGTTTACCGCGGCTCCGCGTACGTCGTGGACTTCGTGCCGAAGGTTAAGCTCGAGATCGTCGTCCCCGACCAAATGGTCCATCAGGTCATTGACGCCATCGAGAAGAGCGCGAAGACCGGCCGCATCGGTGATGGCAAGATCTTCGTCAGCCCGGTAGACGAAGCCGTTCGTATTCGCACCGGCGAGCGCGCCGAAGAAGCGATCTGAGCTCGCAAAAGAGTCACTTTCGTTTTGCCGTTTGAAGCCGGGGCCCGACGCCTAGTTATTCTTTTGGGATGAGGGCCCCGTTGAGTTCAGCGCTCCTGAATTGTTGAGGCACCCGTAAACGTGCCCGTGCCCGGGACGCACCGGAAGACCCGAAGGGGTGTGCCCGTGCTCGCCTCTGGTTCTTCTCTTGATGCTTTGATGGTCGCCTCGGGGGCAGCTCGCATGCGCCAGTGCGGACCGGCTTTAGGCTTTCAATAGCGATTTTTCGGGCACGGGCACGGGCACGGGCTCGTTTACGGGGAGGACCCGCTGGCCCTGCACGCCCGATAGCGATAAAGCTAGGGCCATGGATGCGAAAGAAGCCATCGAGCTCGGCAAGAAGCACGAAGCCGTCATGGTGGACTTAAAGTTCATCGATCTGATTGGCAAGTGGCAGCACACTTCGGTGCCATTTCATCGGCTTACGGGCGATGCGTTCGAGGAGGGGTTCGGCTTCGACGGCTCGTCGATCCGCGGCTTTCAACCAATCAATCAGAGCGACATGCTGCTGATTCCGGACGCGAGCACAGCGGTGCTCGACCCGTTCACGCGCTTCCCGACGCTCTCGTTGTTGTGCACGGTACAAGACACCCTGACGCGCCAGAGCTACTCACGCGATCCGCGCTACATCGCCAAGAAGGCTGAAGCGTATCTACAATCTACAGGCCTAGCCGACACTTGCTACTTCGGTCCTGAGGCAGAATTTTTCATCTTCGACGGCGTGCGCTTCGACGTGAAGGGCCACGAGGCGTTCTATTCGGTCGACTCAGGCGAGGCCATGTGGAACAG
>Ga0307513_10008891_pt1 | contig 12773 bp, 14 predicted proteins | sample 15_EM_MG_FD_202174 | JGI IMG/M metagenome (GOLD analysis project Ga0307513, IMG submission 202174) | Populus trichocarpa ectomycorrhiza microbial communities from riparian zone in the Pacific Northwest, United States - 15_EM | ecosystem: Host-associated > Plants > Roots > Unclassified | place...
TGACGTGGCAACCGGGCTGGTGGATGTGGACGATGATGGGGGGGACGGCGCTGACGTGGCAACCGGAAGGGGGGGAGCGGACGACGACGGGCTCGTCGGTGACGTGGCACGTCGTGGGGCTGCGAATGGACGATCAGGGGGGAGGTGGGGTGTAGATCCGGGGTGCGACTCACCTGGGGGCACCCTGTTTCCTCTCCTGCTCGCTGTCCTGCTCGTTGTCGCCGAATCCGTTGTCGTTGTGGTCGTCGAATCCGTCGTTTGCGGCCGGATCTCCCTAGCTTGGCTCGCGTGAGCATTCGCGGGACAGAAAAACCCGGGTACTTACCTGGGTGATGTGCAGTGGGCGGCGGTGGCGGCGGTGGCGGCGGTAGCGGCGATACGGGGGGCGGGATGGTGGTGGTGGAAGCAAGAGTGTACGCGTGGCAACGTTTGTCACGCGCTGCCCGATTTGGCGGGCACGCGCCCGGTGGTCATAAAAGGCCATTGCTACCTATGCCACTAATTGCCCTCATGGCTCAGTTGGCTAAAGCGTTGCAGACCGTTCTAATAATCCTGTGTTTGAATCTTGTTTGTGCTTTTTTTTTTTTTTCCCTTATATTATTATTATTATTATTAAATAACTATAAAATGTTGTATTGAATTATGTGTCCAGGTGGAGTCCAGGTGGAGTCCAGCCTATGATTAGGAATTTCCCTATATCTGATAGGTGGAGTCCACTCACTCCAGGTGGGTTCACCTGGACTCCATGTGGAGTTCATATGAACTCCATGTGGATTATGTACAATAATTTGGCTGGGCCACCAGCAAAATAAATTGTACCTGGAGTCCACCTGGAGTCCACAAAATCCACCTGGACTCCAGTGGAGTCCACCTGGAAAAGGTGGGGCAAGGTAAAGTCCTCCCTACATCCCTCGTTGGGGGGGAGAGGCCAGGTGGCAACGAGTTGAGGGATCTACAAGTCATGAAATAGGTTAGAACACATATGGTAATAACACAATAAACATATTAATTACCTTTTAACATGTCTTGCCATGTTTGTTGAGGCCAGAGGGATGTAGTCGTAGTGGTGGAAAGCGAGATCAACTGTGTTGATCACGCCTGATTTCGTTGATCTTGATTCAAACTCCGAAAAATAAACCCACGTTCAACTTGCCGGGTATATGTTGTGGTTTATTGGTCCGGACCACAGCCGTACGATGCAAGGCTAGGTATCTGGGTATCTGTTTCTGTCAAATGGTAAATGGTAATAATTTCAGGTTCTGTCAATTCATCATATTTTAGCAAATCGCCGGTCCGAGTTGAGCTGAGTTTGATTATCAACCAACATTCAACGTTCAACTTTGATCTGAACCACACCTCCGTCACTCGCGCGGCTGCCACCCAGTGCCCCTCCCCTCCTTAGAGGGATGTGGGCCCGATTACTAACATCCACCCTCGCCGACGACAACGACTTCGACCACCATCACTACCCCGCCCACGACGATAAATTATAATCGACAACGAGGACGATAACCGAAAAGACAACGAAGATCGAGAACTGTCGGCGATGTGTAATGGGGACAGTGAAAGTCCCCGATAAGTGTGGAGACAAGGGTGGGGTGTCGACAGGCGATGGCGGCTAGAGGAAGGGCATTGAGAAGAGAGTGACGGTGAGGGCACTCTGTTCGCCTCGCTGTCACCGACGTTCACGAATGTCCAGCGCCCACGTTGTGCTTCTAATAGGTCATCTAATAGGTCAGCTATTTCCTGTTGAGGTGTGGATCTGTTTGCTAACGTACTCAAATAACAGCCGGCTCGAGTCGTCCAAGGTGGGAAGGATCGAACACCGCTCATCGCCGACGCTCTGGCCATCAAGTCAACGACATTTCCCAGCAAAGAGAAGACCCCGCCGTCCCATAGGAGCCTGCTGTCACGACACCACCCCAATGTTATCAACGAGAGCCGTTATCAGCAATTCGTCATCGCTGACCAGCATCCTCGTCGACCACAATTCCAGCATTTTGACCCCGGTCCCCATCCCAAATTCCTGGAGCCAATGCGAACGCCTCAAACCCAACGTGAACACGTCGAATCCTTACCCAACTCCTCCCCCTTGAACCCAAACCCAATGCCGCTTGTCTCATTCGCCTCACTCTCACTGGGGAGACGAAGATACCGTCGAATAATTTGTGACTGCCGCCAAGGATGGTTTTTTTCGATGATGAGCCTATTTCGTATGCCACCAACACAGCGATAATCACGACGATGACGAAGGAGGAGTCTGAGAGTGTGCGTTCTGGCAGGGCGTCATTAGATACGATGGATAATAATCCGAGGTCGGGTTGTCATGGATCGACGGAGGAGTCGATATATGATGATATGAAATGTTGGGTGAGGTGGCTCCGCGGCGAGGATTCGCAGGGATGAGAACGTGGAGAGACAGGAGGTGCCGACGGTGTATCTGGATTATTCGTCCAGCTTGGTGTCATCGCTGGGAACCTCGAAGACAATGAGACATCGACAACCTTGACAGCGTCGACACTTGTTAGAGTTGAGGAATGAAGGGAGGGGGACACCTAAGACACCTAAGGGGGAACACAAACACCTAATGACCACAGCAGAAGTACGGAGTACAACGGTGAGTTGTATTTGATGTAAACTACCAAATATGTACTCGATGACACGTGAGCACCAGGGTCACATGACCAAATCTAACAACACTTCCCATTCATTGACACAGATACGTATTTTGACGGAATATATTAAGTATTTGTATCCAAACCCTACTCTTATGCTCTTGACGAAGAAAGTCACGGCACTGACTGACGATGTCCATACCCTATTTGAAGTCCTTCGAGGTGCCATCGATCTTGCCCTCGCTCAAGTCAAGAAACCTTCTGAAGAGGATAATCCCCTCAACATTCCTCCCACAACCGTTACACCCCAACACGTTCTCCAGCGTCCACCACACCCACTGCTTCTGCCGCCTCCCCATCCGCCTCCCAAAGCAATAGTGAAACCGTCACGAAAATCCGCAACCTGGGGCTGCAAGCTCGCCTCCCCCTACTCAACATCTTTCTCGCCTCAAAACGTCTGGAAGCTGGACTCACTTTATCAGCGGCCACGATGTCATCTCCGAGAAAACCATCTGCCTCTCCCATCAAGCGTACATCATCACTTCCCATCGCCACCAGCTCCAGCCCTGGCATCGGAGTTGAGACCGGCACCCTCCACACATTCTACAGCGGCCGTCCTCTCACGCACGGAAATGGGTATATTTGAGTCCGTTTAGCGAAGTGAATTCGGCGATCTTCTTGGTGTTCTTGAAGGTGTTGGAATCGTCTCCCTCTCATCGTCCCTTCTCGCCACTGCTTCTGGATTGTCATCACGTTCTGGCAAGGGAAGAAAGGCCTTCAGTCGTTCTGCATCGTTTGGAGAACAGCGCTGGCGCAGTAGGCGAGGTCAGGCCTGTGGAAGGCATGTGGGGCGGTGAGGTTCTACATGGTCTCGGCATTACTGGTGTACCTGCCTCCGAGGGTGCGAGTGTCGATCCTCGCGAAGAGGAGCTTCGTGGCATTCTGGAACGAGAACGCGTCCGACTGACGAAAGACATCAAGACAACCACGGCGTCGAATATATCATGAATCGACACAATCGCCGGTGCTTTCCAGGATTAAAATGATTCTTCTGCTTTATCAAATCCACATGCATCCCTTATATTATCATCATCATCCACCTCCATCCGATTTCGACATGCTTCTCTCATCAACTTTCATTATCATTCAATTATATCCCTATGCATACTTCTCATAGCATTATCTTCCCCCTCGCTCAAGGCCGAACTAGTTCATAGCCTGATTTTTTTTTCTTTTTTTTGCCACACCATCTCTATCCATAATCCCCCCAGTGTTACTTGACTCTTTTCTCCTCTTTATCGATTTGTACCCCTCCCCTGATCCGCTCCCCTTCCGTTTCCTCTTTTCTCTTCGTTTTTTTGCATTGCTTATGTGTGGTCATCAGAGACGTCGGTTCTCTTAGAATGGACCGGCGCTGCTTCAGGAAGGAGGAGGATATGAAGAACAAAAAAAACTCGACAATTCAAAAACATCATCAATCGTCATTTGTACCTTATTTAAGACAGCTGTTGTATAGTTTCTCACATATATTACTACAATCATGTATGATTTGTATGGCAGATTGGTCAATTTGAGCAGGAAACGGAGGTACGATCAAAGTGCGATGTGACGTGCTGTCGTGCCATGCGACCACGCAACTAGTCTCCTCTTCACACAACTTCAAAAGGATGTCTATCCTAGTTTCCGATTCTGCGCTCTTTGCGTGCTACGTTCCCGAAGAACCTCATTGATATCGTCTTCCTCGGTGTATGCTCCAAATCTGCTCTTGCTGGACACCACATAGATTAAGTGGACTTTGAGTCCGTTACTCTGGTATTCTTGCAATTCGGACATTGTGTCGGTTCCAGTTACTCTCGCTGTCTGTCCGTTGATCTAAGAGAACTCATAGGTATCATTGTCCCCACCTGCTACGTACTACGGTCAGTTGGACTTTTTGATTACATTATCTGCCTTGCCTTCGTGCATGTTGACATTCCACAGATAGACAATAAGGAGGGGAGATAACCTGGTAGTCCAAAAAATATTAGACGTGCATCAGATACCATGGTGTCCCAAGCAACCTACGCAAATATGAGGGAGAAGTTGGAAGGGGATAAGCACCCAGTACCGTACATCTGACCGCCGCTTGGCGAAAGTCAGGGCAGTGTATGCACCATTGAAAATGACAACTAGGGCTGAAGATTTGACACACATCATCATAATGTTGATATAGGGAGATCCATGTTCTGCTCCAAGGATATCTCAGAAGTGCCTTCGACGGTAAATGAGTCGGGAAACAATTAGGGTCTGTTCGGCTGCCATATGACCCAGGTTTTTGAAAAACCTGATTCCCTTATATAGTATCTCGCAGAATGTGTGACGAGTTGGTGACTTTTAGCCCCTGGCCACATGATTTTTGATGGGTTAGTAAGGCCAAGTTCACAAAATTTGAAGGGCCAATGCATTGAGTTTGGTAGGCGCAACGAATTTTATTCAGTAATAGAAACATTGTAAAATGGAGTAGGTAACTATCACAGCCTATACTTGGGTGCCGTCTGTGGGAGGGGAAAAGTGTTTGAACCGGCATCTCGTACTGGGCACTCCAGTGTGCGAGCGAGGAAAGGGGTGAACATACTACTACCTCATAAGTATGTGTGAGGGGTCATGATTTGGATCCTTCCTGCTCGTTGACCACAGCCCCCCGCTCAGCCCTCTTCCTTGTTCGTGGCAACCCGCCCTGCCTTGGTCATGTTGGTGCCAGGTGGTACTATGTCATTCGTTGGTGGTCACGGTGTGGTGTGAGGTGGTGGGAATGAGAATTCGAGCTCAAGTCAGGAATGGCATCGCAGTCGGGGCCACAGTCGCTTGGTGGTCACAGTTGAAGTGCGGAAGAGTATCTATAGCCCACGTCACGAACGTCGAACTGAACATGAACTGATTAATCACGTGCGGTGGGTTGGCGCGTCACAAATCATCACACATTCATCAATTCCGCGAGATACTATATAAGGGAATCAGGTTTTTCAAAAACCTGGGTCATACGGCAGCCGAACAGACCCTTAGCGTTGCAAGTATGATATTGACGAGAAGGAGGAGTAGTATGAACGCTGTTGAGGAGACCAGATCCTTATTGACTAACACCAGGATAATGAAAGCAGTGAAAGGAGGACAGTTATCAGGATCCTGGGTCGATTTGGCGCGTCCTGATACGAGATGACATACCGCCAAATCTGACCCACTGTGAGCGTTTTGCTCCTTCTGGGAGATTACAATTCTCACCATGAACCCATTTTTTCCCCAGGTGGTGAGAGTAAGTGTAATCGGAAGATACATGAGGCCAACAGGTAGTATTTCTGGTGGGAACATGAACCCAATGACTTGACAAATGGATTGGAATAACATAAAGGTGCTGAGGAGGAGGAGCATGACTGTAACGTAGATGAGGAGGAGAATTCGCATGCGATACAATTGGGTTCCCGACCCTAACTTTGTGGCCATTAGAGCAATTGAAGGCCCAGATTAAGTTCAACATTCCAAACCCCAGTCAAGGTACCACGATACAGACATTCCCTTATTCCACAACTTCTACCACCAGGCACCGCCCACAAGTACCATCCGACGCTTCAACAAAAGTTGCTGAAAGCGATGGTGGGCTTGTTGACAGCTCTCTGGCAGAAATGTCAGAATCAGGTTCACTCCAGCTACATCCATCCCAATACGCTGTAGCATTGTGAGGACCGTGATGTTTTACAAGCACCTCTTTATTTAAAATATCGTGTACTTACTCTAGTTTGTGGTGCTAAGTATCATGGTCGTGAGTTCGGAATTGATTCGGAATCACTATTTTTGGCTTGGGTATCTGCTACTGTCCTCCAGCCACCACTTGGAAACTCTTCATAGACTGTATGTTTCTTATTCTGTAATTTTGGCTGAGGTCCTCGTCTCAACCCCATGTTCACCGCCAAATGGAAGTTGACTCCTCCGAATACAGTCTGTGGTGCGGATTGGCCTTGAAACGACTCATACTGCAAAATTGAACCCAAACACGTGCAGGGCCTCACCTCGACTTGCCCACTTGTAACCAAAAATTGGAACCTCTCTTTCCGCATTCATCTTAGTGTCGAGGTTGAATCATTTTATTTTAAATTCCTACTAACCGAGTTCATAGATTACGAACATGTAAGATCTTCTTCGAGCGCAGGTGATCAAAACCATGTCAGAACAATCGTCAACATGAGGTCCCTGGAACAGTTCCTGAATCAAGGAGGGATCTTTCAGCAGAAGCCAGCAGAATCGTTGCGATCATGTAAATATACTAGTCAGTCGATTTCCCACATCCTGTCGTTGAGATAACAATTCCATCTTCCGGTCAAATGCGTGTATATACGGTGATGGCAGATATCGAATGAGGTCTGAACAGAAGCCTCTCTTGGATAATATTTCCATATCTCCCACCCAAGAGGGCTACTTTGACACTTTAAGCCATTGGACACAGATTGGACGCATGAGATCCCCTGATGACATCATAACACGTCAAGAATAATTGGCGGCATCAAAGGTATGTTGATCAGGACTATAATTTGATGGGCGGGAGCTAGATTCGACGAGTCCTTTTCATCTTTGAGAAGCCACTCGATGCTTCACTGATGATCACAATAAGTTGATCAGCTTACACTGCACCGGTTTAAATGGAGCATCTTTATGTGAGTAAGAAAGGGCTCAGCACCTAGCGCCCCCTACACCCCTCCCCAATATTGTTTCCCTCCCCTGCAAATGTCACTGTACATTCGAGATCTAATTGTGCAACCATACTTCAAAGACGACTTCTTGTCGGCCATCTTCTCAGCGATTGCCTATGGAATTGTGGTTGTTCTCTCTGGAAATTGCTTTCACCTACTCCTGAAAAAACGGGACATCTATCCCAATCGCATGCGGATTATTCTCCCCATCTATGTTATAGTCATGCTCCTAAGCAGCACCTGGAGGCTGTTCGGATCGATTTATTACCTGATGAATGAGCTTTCCTCAAAAGACATCAGCCTCCGCTTATATCGTTCATTTGAAGTGGCTCTTGTCGTGACGACATGGGGAGCAGATGGGTTCATGGTGAGGGTTCCAATTATCCACCAAGAACAAAGTTTTTCAATGCAATTACAGATATGGCGTTGTCTCATCTTGTATCAGGACGTCTCCAGAGGCCCCAAGGTTGGAATAATTGTCCTCCTTTCTCTCATTTCATCCGCTTCCTTGGGTAAGCCAATTTTTATTTCCACTCCCCCCATTCAAATTGCTCATAAAAATATTGAGTATGGGGTGTTGTGATATTAGTTGCAGAATGGATGGAAACGTTCAAGCTTCGGAACGCCACGGGCCAAGTGTTCATTTCACTCTCCACTCTCGCCAATATCATACTCGCAGTGCTGATCATTTCCCGACTCATTTACCATCAAAGATATGTCCGAAATGCCCTTGGTGTGCAACATGGATCTCCCTACACCAACATTATCACCATGTGCATCGAATCTTCAGCACTGATGGTCATTGTCGGTGGCCTGTACATCATTCTGTATTTTATGCTGGGGTACTATTGGGCAGTTCTCATGGTCAACGTCACAGTCGACATCATCCCTCATATTTTCGTAGGTGGCCTAGAACTCAACAACTTCTGATGCATGTCTAAGATTTTTTATACTACTAGGTTATCTCCCCACTCCTCATCGCCTATCGCGTTGCTATAGGCCGCGCTGTACCACCAACTCCACTGACCTCAGAGCAAGTGATGGCCCAGATTCAGATCAACATTCCAGTTTCAAATCCAGAAGGAGAGGTGTGATACACTGTTACCTGTTTCCCTTATCCCACCACTTCCAAGTCCCCCCACCATTAGCCGCTTTCTCTGGAGGAGATACAAGCAATTTCCAGAGAGAACAGCCATGATCCCATAGGCAATCGCTGAGAATAAGGTCCCCAAAACCTTGAGTTGGAGGTATAGTATGAGGTGGTCTGGAATGATCTGCATTTCTGGGGAAGGGAACCAATATTGGAAGGGGGAATAAGACGGAAGCTCACTGCCCTCATTGACTCCGTTCAAGCCAGTCCAGTGTAAGCTGATCAACCATCTTGATCAAATTATCATCAGTGAAATGTGGAGTGGGCATCTCAAAGATGAACAAGTCAATTATGCGAACTGGAGTCATGAAGTCAGGCTAGTCTCCTGTAGGCAACTCCTGACGCCGTCATGCATGATGATCTACGGTGGTCCTCCTTCTCCTACAGAATCAAGTAAGGTGGATGAAACCGGTACAGCCATCGGGGATAGTTTGTCAGAGATGAGCGCCGAAAACATTGGGGGAAACAGAGACAAAGTGTTTGAATTGAGAGATATCTCAGTCAAGTTTGCCAGTGGAGGTTGCCACTGCAAAGATTACTCAATGGCAATTAGCCAAGGCAATAAAGGATATAAAAACATAAACCATTCATCAATCTTGATGCTTACGAATCTTAGGGATTGGCACGGGTAACCCTGGGGTTTTCCAGGGCTACCCGCACCCGTACCCCAGAAAACCCGTACCCGTGCCCAGGGGTACGGGTTCTGCAAAAACCCGGGGGTATGCAACCCGTGCACGGGTACACTCCCAAAGCTGACCGAGAAACCTCGCAATAGCAGTGCGAGTGTCGATTGACACCGCCGTGCAACATTGCGAGGTTAGAAATCAGTGGGAGGTTATCGTTATCCATCCCTTCGTGGGCCGCTCGTTGTTGGTAGGTTGATTGGTCGGTGCTCGTACTTGTGTTCGTGTCTGTGCAGGATATTGGCGCGGACGTAGGGTGCTGATGGTTGCGATGGTGGTCGAACCCGCCTGGCTTGGCTCAGTGAGCATTTGCAAGGGGAGTAGGGAGAGGCCATGTGTCGTGTACGTGGGCTGGCGGCCTTCTGCATTGGTAGTTTTTTTCGTAGTTGTACTAGCATCGTGTGTGTTATGCAGTGCCTCTGCAGTTTTCTTGTGTTTCGCGGTTGTTGTGGTTCTAAAAAACGAAATCTGTTAGCAGGGGTGCAGTGACGAGTCTGCGGACACGCACTGATATTCTACACCTCCTCGTGTTTCGCCACATGCTTTCCTGCCACCGCATACCTCCCGTGAGTCCTTCAATGTTGACAGATCACGCCCACATCCCTTGTTGGAGGGGAGAGGCGAGTGATGGTCATTGGGGATGTGGTTGCTGGCAGCCCTTGAGGGTTGGAGAAAGGAGATTCACATTAGTTAAACTTGTTCAGTTCAAGAAAACATGTAATTAAACGTGTTACTCACCTATTTCCTCAGTTTCGAGGCTGCGGAGCACAATAGTGGGTGGCGATGGAGGTCGAAAGAATGGGATACAGGCCGTTGATCTCGTTTTGAGCGGAGTTTAAACTTGCGGGGTAACCCGTCAACCTGTTTGGCGGGTAACCAATCCCTACTTATGATGATTTAAGCCAGCAGCCCAATGAATAGTTAGAGCCCAAGTTTTGTTGACACCAGTAATTATTTTATCTGCTGGAAAATCAATAACTAGGTTATCAACAAAATGCACTCCGATTCTATATCGTCGCCTGGTCTTGCCCTTGCCAGTTCCTAGAAACCCTGAGATAACAGACTAGCTGCATTCTGGCTGTCATCCATAGTGGATGGTCCCTCCAAGAAAGTCGTGAGGAAGCCAAGGATAGAGGCACGCTCAACTGCATGGCCAGCAATCTTAGCACTGATATTGTTGCAGGTCGATTGCAGAAAATAATGTGTACAGGCATGGAGGGAGAGTAAAGATATGAAGTGGGGTTGAGATAACAAGCTTGGAGGTATCCATCATTGGTGTGGCAAGTGGCAGAGACAATCACGCCCCCCAAACTGTGTCAGAAATTGCTTATGTAAATGCGGAGCTTGAATATTGTCATGTCGATTGGATGTGACGGTATGAGCGTTTCTTTATTTCTCAGAGACAAAGTGTATTGATTTAGGTCAAGGATCACTAATTTCAATATTTTATGCTGAGAGGAGCAGATCCGTTCATCGTTAGGGGTGTGAGGGTAAAGCACCTCACATGCTCATTGGCCTCACTGGCCGCCTCAAGCTGCACAACCATTTCCACAACTCTTCTATACCACCTCGATGTCTCTCAAAATTTTAGCACAATGTTAATTAGGACATTTCTAGAAACCTTCTCTCCAAAATTCTTTAAAACTTGCTTCCCTTATCTTGTTAAATGAGTGCAACTAAAATTTCAAGCTCCGCACTTTACATAAGCAATTTCTGACACAGTTTGGGGGTGTGATAAGAAACAGACCACATACAATGTGATTCGTACAACACAAAAAAAATCACTTGTATCGTGGTCTGTCTATGAGAGACTAATTGTACATGCTTACTACTCAATAGGTACAAAATACTAAAAAAAAATTACTACAGTGCTGCAGGCAAGGGGGCTCAGTGTAAGTTGGCTGAGAGAACCATGCTCAAACCATTACACCAAAAGGTAGAATAACTGAAAAGTAATAGTTCAGCCACTCAGTTCTATATATGGTGTTGGACCCTGATCCAGAAGCAGTAGGTTACGGCACAGTAAGCCGACCAGGATTACACTCAGGCATCGAAAAAAAATATGCGATGCCGATTTTTTTTCTAAGGCCAGTTTGGCTGGACTAACTAACTATGTAATCAGGCACATTTCCAAATATGGTAATATTATGACATCATTTTTATAATGTCGATGACTTGCGAGTTGCAAGCCTCGCAAACACATCTCATCAGTGCCTATTCAAGTTCCAGGCACTGAATGTAATACTATATGACCCACAACTATTACCATCATTTATATGGGAATAGATAAGGTACCCAACTAGTGTCACATCCCTGGTTGCATTGTGCTGTATGATTACATAACCCCAATGTGCCTTGTGTTTTCTTTGAAAATTCTTCTGTTATTTAGATTAAATAGATAAATTCTGTTGTCCACACTATATTTCCACATTCTACAGTGCTTATTTTCCACTTTAGGTTTGATTTTTCACCAAAATTGTGGGGCCCCCAAAATTTTTTTCACGGCCTATGGCCGGACTAACTAACCAGGACCCCGTCCGGGATTCTTGGGCCACACCCCCTTGGCTGCAGGGTTACACCACAGCCTATCTTGCGCCTATCTTCTGAGGGTCTATTTCCTCAGGCTGATCTGGCCAAAACCAAGTCTTGAGAGCGTTTCAAACTGCACCTTGACTCAAGGAAGAAAACCATGTAATTCACACTATCCTATAATCCTAAACACCAATTAATGTTCGGTCTACTAAGATAATTCGGCATCCTAGGTACTGAGACCTGCAAGGAAGAGTAATGACTTCGTGCCTGGACCTGAAATTTGCATACAGAGTACTGAGCTCATTCTATGATTTAAATACACTATACGACCTCAGATCTGCGCATTCGAATTTTCAACGGAAAATAATGTCATAAATTTTCAATGGAAAATAATGTCATACAAAGTAGTTGAAACAAGATGAACATTCAATGAATAAATCGTCAAATGGCACAAGGTAGATCCTGAAAGTTCAGCATGTTCAAAATGAAGTCAGTATTGAATGAGTAACTCATGGAACAGCATGGCACACCTCCTGGGACTTTGAAGTGGTTGAAAGAAGGTCAGTATTGAATCAGTAACTCATGGAATGTTGAAATGTACTTCCTGAGAATTCAAAGTGGTAGAAATGAGGCAGGGTTGAATGAGCAGCTCATGAAATTTAAATTATGCACACGATTACGCATCCGCTGAGAATTCAAATTGGTAGAAACGAGATCAGTATTGAATGAGTAGTCACGGGATAACATTGCACACCACATGAGACTTCAAGTGGGAGAAACAAGGTCAGTATTGAATGAGCAGCCCATCAAATGCCATTACGCACAGGCTGAGGGTTCCAAAGTGGTAGTAGCAACCCTTCAATTGGTAGAAACGAGGTCAGTAATTGAATGAGTGGGTCATCAAATGGCATTACGCACAGAATGAGTTCAAAAGTGGTAGAAACGAGGTTAGTATTGAATGAACAGTCACAGAATAGCATTACGCACCAGCTGAAACTTGAAGTACTAGAAACGAGGTTAGCATTGAATGAGCAGTCACGGAATATCATTACGCACGAGCTGAGAGTTCTAAAGG
>Ga0307513_10008892_pt1 | contig 12772 bp, 9 predicted proteins | sample 15_EM_MG_FD_202174 | JGI IMG/M metagenome (GOLD analysis project Ga0307513, IMG submission 202174) | Populus trichocarpa ectomycorrhiza microbial communities from riparian zone in the Pacific Northwest, United States - 15_EM | ecosystem: Host-associated > Plants > Roots > Unclassified | place...
AGGCCACCTAGCTCTGGCTGTCTTTAGATGCTTTAGCTGTCCTAGAGCATCCTGAGACATCCTAGGATGTCTTAGGATGTCTCAGGATGCTCTAGGACAGCTAAAGCATCTAAAGACAGCCAGAGGTAGGTGGCCTTTTCCTGATGGGAAACTGTGGAAATGACATTTTTGCGGTCAAGGTGACTGCTAATTAATCGCCGATGTCAGGGTGTACACTACACTAGTATACTGCAAGATTATTTGGCTCGATGTACTCGAAAAGGGTTGGTTCGACGATTATTTCGTCTACCATCAGCTTGCTCGCAAATAGAACTAGACATCATCCTGAAGTTATCTGTACCATCGCAGATGCCGGCGCGCCAATTTCCCATGACGGCCGAGGAAATATAGTGTATCAGCGTTCTTGAAGCGCTCGTAATGGAAAACTTAGCCAAATAAATATACACAGCCTCAGCTTCACCCGGCATCCATTCAACGTTATGAAGCAAGCCGCCTCCTTTTCTTCATGCCCACCAACATAACGCCTGAACCCACATCGAAACCAAAACGCCCATATCCCCATATGCCTACGACGGAAGACAACAGAGAGACTCCCAGCGGAAGTAGCGGCGGCGGAACTCGAGTGTCGGCGAAGAAAATGGTACTGGAAATCCTGGCTTTCTTCTTTCCGGTTTTATGTTTTCCACTGTTGGACCTCGCATTTCGTGCTTTATGGGATGGGCGATCTTCCAACGACCTTCCGTTCCCCCCTGTGTTTCTTTCCTTTTTCACAGGTGGGGCGTCTATCCTTATTACGTGCAGCATGGTGGCATTAGGTTTCACCGACCCAGCCTATCTGTATTTCACCTGCGCCAATATGTCCTATGTGATACTATTCCTGTTTGGTTAGTTCGCCGAGCTTCTTCCAAATTACATTTTAACGCCTCTCATGCAGGAAACGTCAGAAGTCTCACAGATGCCCCATCCATGTCGAATGTTTCACCAGAGGACTGGCGGATCAATATCTATTGCTTTTTCATCCTGTTTACATTCTTTCAACTAGCTTTTAACTCGGCCCTGCGACGAAATGGGGCAAGCGACAAAGACCTCGGTGTATTCGGTCGTGTAACGCAATTCATTTGGAACTATGTTTCGAACAGCAACGGCGGCGGTGGACTCGACCTTACTTTGGCTGAAAACCCAGCGGTTATTGAGCAGTCACCTGTAAGTCCACCGGCGTATGAAGATTGTAACGTCGATCATAGTGTAAGTTCTCCGAAAAGCTTTCTGGATCGATGATGCTGACATTCTTCTTCTCTTTAGACCCTTATTATCACTGACAAATGGTCTTACAGTCCGGCCCCGGATTAGTGGAGCAGGCTGTAAACGAAGCACTAGGGAGAGGCTTGATAAAAGGAGGTCTCGAGCGAAGGGTGATTAAAGCTTCCATAGTGCGTTCTTTCTCTTTAAGTGCGTTTCTTGGAATAATTCTTGTATTGTTTCCAATTTAGTGCTATGATTCAGTTTTTTTTGTGCGTTTCTTCCTTCCATTCACGCCAGTAGTTACATATCCAGATCATGCACATGTTTCTTACCTCACCTTCATTCATTGCTTGAAATTTTCCACCTACACATATCGGACATGGACGACTAGTTTCTTCCCTCCATTCACGCCAGTAGTTACATATCCAGATCATGCACACGTTCCTTACCTCACCTTCATTCATCATTTCCACCTACATATATCGGACATGGACGACTAGTACTTTAGTTCCTATATATTTATCCAACAGACGACAATATTGTCAAGCTACAGACATCAAATGCGGGATTTCGATGTGACTAGTTCCCCGTAAATGCGACCGTCCCCAATCGGTACTTTTTTCTATAGCCAAAATTGATCATAAGGTTCTAGAATTGGAAATGACAACTCCTAGAAACAGGAAACGTTAGAGACCGTGACAACCAGATGTTACCAGTAATACTCGTGAAATCCCTCAAGCGGTATTCAAGTGGACTGTTCGATTTTTTAGTGTCATAAAGCGGCATAAGTAAACCCGGGTCAAGTAGGAGGCTCTATAAGAATAGCTATACGAAAAGCTCAGTTGTTTTCCAGGCAAACGACTGATATTATTGTCCTATCATCCCATCTGGAAATGGACAATGCGGCCTCCTAACTAATATTAGGTAAAGATGACTACGCAGACAGCGTCAATGAATCATGACAGGAAATTGTCTTGCCCCCCATACAATCCAGGCTCCAGAAACACCATCGAGGTTCCAGCATTCCCAAAAGCGTGTTACACCTCTTGGGCAGCCCGGCACATACAAGGCGAACTCCTCCAGCTGCCACTGCTAGCGGAGGCGATCCGGAGCTCTAACTCTCGGTTCGTAGTTGAAGATTTGAAGAAGTTGAAGTTGAATTTGAATCCACAGGCGCAACTGTGGCGTGCATTTGTGGCGGCGATAATGAAATGTCCTGTAAGGGGGAAACTACAGGCGCCGTGTAGATGAACCATAAATTATGATTGCTGATATGGAAGTCGAAGTTGAAACCACAGCTGGAGGTGACGTTGAGGTTGAAGCTGGTCTGTGATTTGAATTGAAGGTGATAAATAACGATGGCGAGTAGGGAAGAACTGGGTGATTTGTGAGAAACCATGATTGCAGAAGACGTCGGTGGCAAGTACGTAAGACATTTACGTGCGAGTGCAAGGTGGGATAACGCAGAGGGATTTGATTCCCTCCATTCTTCATCGAATGTATCATGAATATGTTGATGCTCGGACACGAGATTAATGAGGAGGTGGGGGTATCCTGAGCGGGCATACAACGGTACACCGCCAGTTCGGTCGATGACCATTAGCCGCAAGGGCATAAGGTCCAACTCGCTCGAGAATTCAAAAGGGCGTTCCTGTTCCGTGGACTTGGGTATTTGGCTGACAGACGATGCTTCGACCATCCCGCGGGTGAGGCCTGCAACGACCTCGTTTGCATCCACTCCAACTGACCAGCAGAAGGAGTCCAGCGCAAAGGGTGAAATTATGGGTATTTCACCGGCACTAAGGGCGGAACATATAGTGATGAGGTCGGAAGGCAAAGCATGGGTTTCGGGAGGATTGAAATCTGGGTCAGAGTGAACAGTATCGCCAGGCTTAGGACCAAGGCGAACGACGGCACCAAAAATAGGTCGAGCCCTTGAGCCTGGTTTTTCGAGGTTGGTGACGACTCGCATTACCTCGTCAACGATCGCGGGACATTCGTCTTGTTCACCTCGAGGTCGGTCGTCTTGTTCACCTCGAGGTCGGTCGTCGTGCTCGACAACGATGACACTGACCAGACCAAGCTTCTCTAAATAAACTAAGCCTCTGCAGATGCTCTCAAGTTGGTTATTTGTGAACGGGCCTTGAATCTTTACAAGAGCAATGACTGGGCTAGGCTTCAGAACTTCCTGCACTTCTGGTATTGATTTACTCGTAGAGGAGTCGGTTAATGGGGGTGGCTCTCCGATTTTTTGTTCGGATGACGAAGGTGGATGTGACTGGGGATGAAGGCCAAACGAAGCGAGGTACGACTTGGCGTCTCCGAGAGATGGATTCGAACACAAAATTGACATGAAGAAATACTGCAACAGTCGTCAGGATGAAGAACAGACCGAATGTGCGATTACTTACTCTTACATTATCCGGTGGAGGTGCGTCGTCAGATGGCTCTGGTGGGGGCGACCGGCCACCGAGCAGAGTCTAAGGCAGGTTGAACAGTGGATCTGTCTAAGTGCCACCTCTCCTGGAATATTTGATCTGACCCATCCCATGCTCAAGCAGAAAGTCCCAGAGTGAGTACTGAAGTTGAACGTTGAACATTGACAGCCATGTATCCACACAGAGCGTCCCTATGGTGAGGTGAAGAATCCGATAGTGCAAATGGCTGTCACGTGCGAAAATTCCGACGAAAAATCTTTGTTGACTTTTTGTGACGAAAGGGACTGGTAGGCGTCTTCGAGGTTAGTTTCGGCACACAGAGGAACACAGTGACGGGGTTAAACGTATAGTATTCACTTGGGGGCATCTATGAACGGAGCACTCTAAATACCTAGATACGTAGATACCGGGAACAGTCAAGGGGGTGTCAGTGAAAAAATCCAAGATATCACGTCGGTTAGTTAGTCCAGCCTAGGTGGCCTTGAAAAAATTTGGACCTACTAAAAATATTGTGCAAATAATCTATTTTGGAGCTATTTCTGATTTATATGGGGTAGATTTTTATTATTTATAAGCCTAACATCATCTGAACCTGTATTTTAACTGCCAAAGATGAAAGCGATAGCAAATTATGAGAACAATTTGTGAGCTGAAGTTTGGCCAGAGTTAAGTCCAAGTGCATAAAGAATAAATATACAGACCTCAGCTGATATAAATCAAAGAAATGACAGTAGTAAAGAGTTTAAGAAGTCAGAAGAAAGTCAGAACATAGGAATTTAAATTATGTAGATTAGATTAGATTATCAAATTACTATATCTGGAAGGAAGTTCTCACGATCAGTTAGTTAGTCCACCAAATTGTTCACTAAAAAAAATTTCGACGTGATATCCTTAATTTTTTTTCTGACACCCCTTTGGGAACAGTAGGATAACGCAAGAATGGCGACATAGATAACTAAAGTCTGAGGAGTACCGACGCACAGAGACTCGGAGCGTCGGTACGAAAATTGGAAATAAGAAATATATCCTAAAAAGGAATGTGTTCGTTACACCCGCCGTGCAATAATGACTCGAAAATGAAAGTAAAATAAAAGGAGACTCAATGAGTGTGTAACTTCAGATAGACGACAGAAGTGAGTAAATTGAAATGATAAACGAGTGTGGGTGCAATGGTGCAATGAGAACACGAGGGTTAAGCGCCGGGGGCCTTTGAGGTAGAAGCAGCATTGGACATGGTGACGTCCTGGTTACCGGTGGTAGAAATTTTCTTGCCCTTCTTCTTGGTTTTCTTCTTGTCGTTGCGAGTTGCAGAAGCCTTGGCCTGGTGCTCGAGGTCACGGCGCTTGAAATATTCGGACTTCTTTTTCTCCTGGCGGATCCAGGTGGCGAGACTGGTAGCGACGAGTCCGCCCATAACATCAGCGGGTAAGAAGTCCATGATGGAGGCAGGACCAGAGACGGAATTGGACGAAATGGAGGAGACTGTGGACGACGACGGCTTAGTCATCAGGTGGGGCACACTGGGTTTGTCATCATTCGGCTCAATGGCAGGGGGTTTAGCGGCGACTGGTTCGACTTTCACTGCTGGAAGGGGACAGTTCTGCGGTGCGCAGAATCCATGCAGAATTCAATTTACATGCATAAAATTCTATATATAGTAGAATAATAATTTCTCAATAATTTCTCCCACGACGTAAAAGACAATTAGAATATTGGCAGAATTTTATGCATGTGCATTGACTTCTGCATGGATTCTGCATGCCACACAATTGTCCAGTTCCAGCCATTGTCTGATTCCACCACTGCAATTGTCCCTGTGGAAGCAGACAATGGCTGGAACCAGACAATTGTGTGGCATGCAGAATCCATGCAGAAGTCAATGCACATGCATAAAATTCTGCCGATATTCTAATTGTCTTTTACATCGTGGGAGAAATTATTGAGAAATTATTATTCTACTATATATAGAATTTTATGCACGTAAATTGAATTCTGCACGGATTCTGCACGCCGCAGAACTGTCCCCTTCCAGTAGTGTTTGGGGATTCATCGCGAGAGACCAAAGTCGGCGAGGGTGACAATATGAAGTGGTTGGATGTAAAGGCCGGTGGTAACGTCCCAGGTCATGAAACGGGGACCGTCGGCGCCGGCATGGTGGTTCCAATAGTTAGTGAACTTCTCCCAGGCGAATGGCTCTGGCCGCAGCTCTTTGGTGGCATCCTTGAGCTTTACGATGGTGTCGTGATAGTCGAAGAGCTCGAATATGGCGGCGGCGGTAATTGTAGTAGGAACCATAAGACCTGGGGGTGCCGTAGGGTGTTGTAAAGTGAATATGGAGTGCCCGGACCGGTAGACGCCAGGATTATTGACGTTGGGGAACTTGTTGGTCCCGGGAGCGGACATGGTCGATGACGTGTCGGATTCAGAATCAAAGGGGGCAGCAGATACGCAGGGCAGAATGCGGGTGATGTTGGATAGGCGATTGGCAATGGAAGAAAGGAGTTGTCGGGTGTGGGTAAGGAATTTATGTGATTTCCACACCGGTTTCGGATGATAATATGAAATTGACCCAATGTGAACTTGTGGATCGTCTCTCGGGGGCTTTCCGTGTCCCAGAGGTAGGTTATCAATTTTTTCTATCCCCAAAAGCTCAAGGTAATCAATAAGAGCTTGAAGATGCGAAATTTCGCCATAGGGGAGCCAAGTAATATCACCAGCTTGCCATTTTATTTCAAATATAGCGTCCCTTTTGGACCCGTAGTGAGATAAGACCTTATCAACGGCCCATTCACCTTCCGGATCGATATCTCCACCCAATTGGTTATCTAAACGACCAGGAAACAGTCGATCGTCGTTCGGGTGGTGAATCCGCAACAAGGAGGCATGAAAAACGTCGTGCACTCCTCTTTGCTTCAGTCTGGAGGGGAGATCAAGTCGAAATGACTGATTCCCATAGTCCTGTAGTATCTTGTATGGACCGATGTACTTCGGGACGAGCTTACGAGCAAGTCCTTTAGGGAATTTAATATTTTTAGTGGACAGATACACGAGATCGTCCTTTTTAAACGGGGCTAACTGGCGCTTTCGGTTTGCGTCCCGAGTTTGCTTGACCCAAGCGGCCAGAATGCTATCATGGGCCGCCATTAAGGCTAGTTTCTTCTTCAATGCGAAGTTCCGGATCGACGGGAATTCGCTAGGAGGAGCAGACGTCCAAATCATGGCACGTGGCATGCGTCCTGAATTCAAGAAGAACGGGGCGAAACCAGTACTCTCGGAACGAGCTGAATTGATTGCAAATTCAATGGCTGGAAGCTTCGCCACCCAGTCATTCTGTTTGCTGTTTATGCACTGCCTCAGCATCTGAGTGACTGTGCGATTAGCTCGTTCCGTTGATCCATCCGTTTGTGGGTGATAAGCGCTGGACATACGAAGCTTTGTTCCCAGCAGCTTATGTAGTTTATCCCAAAATACGCTGGTGAATAGGACATCACGATCGCTAATGATGTTTTTAGGTAGTCCGTGTAACTTGTAGACTTCCTCAAACATCAATTCTGCCAGTTGACGAGCGTTGTAGTTCGTCCTACTTGGAATTAGGTGAACCATGGCTGTTAATAAACAGATAACCACGGTTATTGAGTCAAAGGACCCATCTCGGTTGCTAGATTCCGGCAATGGTCCAACGAAATCGACGCCAATTGATTCCCAAGGGTAACTGGGAATGGATAGGGGGTTTAGTAACCCATAAGGCTTCTGATTACTAGGTTTACTTCGTTTACAAGTCATGCATGTCTCACAGAACGACTTTGTATCAGAAACTATGTCTTTCCACCAGACTTGATCCCTAAGATAGTCAAGCGTCTTACTTGCTCCAAGGTGAGCGAGCATCGAATGTGCTTCCGAAATGACGATTTCCCTAGCACTTCTTCCCTTTATAATAACTTTAGGGATGCATAGTACTTTAGATTCTTTTTCCTTAAGGTAAATCAGGTCGTTTTCAACCTCGAAGTTCCTAAATTCTTTGGGGCTTTTAATGATCTTCTCATAGAACGGGTCGTCTTTGTATTTTCCCGCAAGTTCTTTGAGTAAATCAATCCCTTCATTGCTAGACGATACGAAATCAACAAGTCGTGATTCGTCTCGGTCGTTGCCGGCGCTAGGCGCTAAGTCCGTTAATTCACCTTCCTTATCGGGAAGAGTTGGAACATCGCTCGCGTTTGTAGTCTTACGAGCAGGTAACTTGATTGTAAGTTGTTCTCTGGGAGGTGTAGGTTCAGTACTAGTAGTTTTTGTACTGTTCCCGCCCTCCTTTCGTTCTCCAGGGCCACGAAGAACGAAATGTCCCTTCATCCGCGCGGCAAATTCACGAGCCGTCTCGGGACGACCTGTCTCCGCCCCAAGAACCTTTGTACGGGGCTTACGGGTCTTCTGAACAGCCGCTTTCGCCTCCAGACCTGCAAGAATTGGAATATCCTGCTGATTAAATTCAAGATCCTCATCTACCACGTCATGGTAGGTGTATTCGCTCCTAGAACGAACCGTTCCGGGAGCATCATTTGAATATATGCGTGATAAGGCGTCCGCTACCGAGTTTTCCTCACCCGGTACATAGACGACTTCGAAATCGAAGGAACTAATCTTTTCTAGCCAACGAGCTTGACGGCCAGAGAGATTTTTCTGGTTTAAAAGATAGGTAAGACCTTTATGATCTGTCACCCATTTAAAATGAGTTCCTTGTAATATATCCGAGTGCCGCAGCATCGTTTCAATGCCTGCAAGCATCTCAATTTCATGTACTGGATAGTTCTGCTGCGCCGAGTTCAACTTCGCAGAGTAAAATGCTGCGATCTTCGGAGTTTTCCAGTCATTTCCTTGGCTAACAAGACCTGAAATCTCTGTTGCACAACCATCCGTGACCATCCAAATCATTGGGGCATCCTTAGAATAGTCTAAAGGAATGCGACGATGGTCACGAGCCTGATGAACAAGGTGTTTTACATCCTCAAACGCACGCTGTTCCGTATAAGTCCAACGGAAAGGTACAGTGTCACCTGTAAGCACTGTAAGAATTCCCATAGGAACTCGGACACCAGGAACATCATCAGCTAAATAGCCGACAGACCCAAGAAATCCACGCAATAAATCACGGTTAGTAGGGACTTTCCAGTTCACTACAGAATCAACCTTATCAGGATCCATTCGGATCCCGTCGTCGTCGATGATATGTCCCAGGATGTGCAATTCCGGAGCAATAAAATGAAGCTTTTTCTTGCTAAGGTACAATTTTTCCCTTGTAAGAATATCAATTACAAGCTTCACATGTTCCACATGCTCGACAAGTGTGTTTGAATAGATGACAATGTCGTCAAGATAGATGTCCATAAACCTGCCGATGTAGGCTGAAAAAATATGGTTCATCAATGCCTGATATGTAGCAGGGGCATTACAATCACCCTGTTGGGCAACTAAACTCACTATGTTTCCATCAGGAGTCATCACTGCTGAACGTTCAACATGTTCAGGTATGATTCTGATCTGCTCATAGGCCGATTTGAGGTCCAAGGTAGTACGAAAAGGCCGTGAGGCCGTTCTACGCAACATTCCCTCCATATCCGGGAGTGGAGATGTTCGTTTATATGTATTTTTATTATGCTCACACAAGTCGAAGACTGTTCGTAGCTTGAGCGGCTGATCTTTCTTTGAGGTTTAGGAATCAACAACATGGGAACCGTATTCCCTACTGCAGTTATCTTCCAACGACCTGTGCGTAGGTAATTGTCTCGTTTCTCGGCCCATTGTCCTCGTAAAGCTTCAGGACAACGAGACGTGCGCCACGGATACTTCACGTTCTCATCAATCAGAGGGATTGTATGATTAATATCACGAAAGGGGGGCAACGGCGTCTCATTCTCGTCTTTGCAGAGTGGTTTGGCATATCGATGGAGCTCCTCACAAGCCGTTTCAATTTCCTCTGCTCCAACCGAGATAGTTTGAGCCATAAGTTTAGTACCTGCACCCAATTTGATAGGTACAGATTCATCACTTCCTAATACAACACGACCAGGGTTAAGCCCGATGCAGACTTGGTGTTGATACAACCAGGGAGTACCCAGAATTAGATCATAGGAATTAATATTGATGATGTCGAACAGGCGCTCTTCATCAATTCCTTGATATTGAAAGCGAACTCGTGCACACGAGTTCACCTGAGTGTGGGACCCTTGAACCGCTAACTGGACAGGTAGAGGGAGTTCTAAAGTCTCCACCTTAACCTTGAGCTGGTCTGCAAGACTCGTAGACATAAAATCACTGAGGGAACCTGAATCGAGCAGAGCTCGAGCCGGATGCCCATTGATATTAACAGTGATTATCAACGGCTTTGGCAAAACTCGAGCCTTATCCTTAACCCGGGCTGCATTTCTCTGTAGCATAGGGTATTTATTACGGTCAACTTGTACTCCATTGAGTTCAAGTGGCTCATCTTCGCTAATCTGGATTCCAGCAAAGAAGTTGCCAACATATGACTTGATCTTGTCATCCAATTCCAGCTCCCCTAACTCATAGGTAGCTAGTCTGTACTCGTACCATTCCCCGAGGTTGAAATCTGGGTCCTCAACCAAGTTACGAGGGATGGTAGACTGGACTTTTCGAAGAAAATCCCTTATACATCAGGAAAAGGCCACCTAGCTCTGGCTGTCTTTAGATGCTTTAGCTGTCCTAGGGCATCCTGAGACATCCCAAAACATCCTAGTATATCCTAGGATGTCCTAGGACAGCTAAAGCATCTAAAGACAGCCAGAGCTAGGTGACCTTTTCCTGATGTAATAAAGGTATTTATGTCCTTAATGTCATAGAACACTTCAAAATGATCTGGATCATTAAGATCAGGCTCGTTTTCACCAACATAAGGTTCGCACAGCATAAGGGCTTCTTTTATGCGATCCTCAATACTTTGCCCATTATTGTCTCATGGTATGGTCGTTCCCTCAGCCATAATTGAGCTGTAGAACCCGGCCATGGTTCACCCATCTTCTTAGCACAGATGGTGGCATACCACCAGCCCAAAGAGAACATGTCGTATCGAAGCCACGTGTTCACAATATGGGCTTCGATTCCTCGTTTATTGTCGACGATCTTATGCATCCAAAGACCGCATTGTTCGTATCTTGTAACAATGAAACGAGGTCCGTCGATGGGCTCTAGAGTTGCCCATCCATCTTCCACGTCACCAGGAAAAGGTTGGCAACGATTAAGTATAGATTTAATCTGCAAGGAGTAGACGTCTCCCATGTCCCCAAGCCGTCCTTGTATTTCTACCGGCTCTAGAGACAGATCCCTCTCAAAGAAGGATTGCAAATCATTTTGGGATGACTGGATCGAATCCAGATCATCCTGAGACCTCTCAGGAGGATCTCCCATCTCTGACAACTCATATTCAGTGTCAGAGACTGACTGAAGGTCTGGTGGATCTCCGAGCTCAGATTCTGAATCATATTCAACCTCAGAGGGTTCATATTCAGTGTCAGAAACGGGTTGTAGTCCCGGAGGATCACCTAATGATGATTCGGAGTGTTCTTCGTCGAAATCCTCCTCAAATAAGTCCTCAGTGAGGTCCATAGCCGAAACGAGCAGGTCTGGCTCGTTTTGGGCGCTTAAAACGTCGTCAGAGAGACGCTCATTAATTTCTAGGTGAGCTAACTCATCCTCATAAATTTCAAGGGACTTTGCGAGATACAACGAATTGTACAGTCCGCTTTTCTCCAATTGACAGCAGTACCAAGCTATCAAATCAAATGTAGGATTTAATAAGAAATTCTTCGGAATTGGGAGTTGCAGGCTCAGTTCTGCATCATCCACAATATATTTCAACGGATTCTCATCCGAGGGATATAGATTAAATCTTCCCTCAGGATCTGATGACGGATCGATGCATGGATAGTTCGATTCAATACCGTCCTCAAGTAGTTGAGATCCAATAAAACTAATGGGGTCACCAAATGGGTAGTGATAGGTTGGTCCCAGATAGCAAATGCCGAGGGCTTTCGCCCTCCATTTGGCATACCAACTCCCTAGATTAAACTGGGATTTTTCCAGAAGGAAACACGGAATGTTTATACGAAATCTTGAATGTGAATCAAATATTTGATAACTTTTTGCGTTAGGAACAATAGTGAAACAATTCGGGTCAAAAGAATCATTTCGTTCATCTCCTGGATATGGTTGACACTTGTACAGGACATGTGTAGCCATCATAGCATAGCAGTCCCCTATGAAATTATGAGGAGCTGGTCCCTTGTCTACCCAATCGGGTTCAGGGACTTTGATATTATGGCGCCAATTGAAATTATCACCATTGGGCTCATCCATATAAAGTTCACGATGGCACATAATGAAATCATGAGAGAATTTTCGACACTGGCAAGTTGACGTGTCATCCCCAAATTCAATAGCACCTAGGGGCAAACTATCAAGTACCTCAGGACTCGACTCGCTAGCTTCCCCAATTGCGCCTAATTCAACGCTGAACGAAGTCTTTCCGGGTGGTTTATTACCCGTGTGATTGACTGACTTCCCTTCAGGGCAGTTACGTGAGATGTGGTCTGACCCACCGCAACAGTAACACAACCCTTCAGTACGTCTTTTCTCAAGTTCCTTCTCAGATAATTGAGGTGTACTTCTAGGTTCACTTTTCACTCGTTCAAACGAGTTACGGCTCGAAAAATTACTTCCACCGCATCCTCTTCCACGAGGAGGTTGTCCGGAATGAGATCTATCATTCCTGGAATGATTCCTGTGGTTGGAGGACGAACTAGGTTGCTCAGAACCTCGGAATGGAGTGGCACTAGGGCCCCGAGACGAACTACCGTGTGAGTTCGAAGATTTTAAAAACTAGATCAGGCTTACCAGAACGAAAAGTCTATCAGTGAGTATGCGCACGAACTTGAAGAACTGTTCAATATGATCGGTTCCATTGACGAGCGTGAACAGGTTGTTAAATTCTGGAAAGGTTGTAAGCCTGTAATCCAGAAGGCACTATGGCGAGACGGACTTAACCCTGATGTCTCGTCGTGGGACGAAGTGACCTGTAAAGCTGA
>Ga0307513_10008893_pt1 | contig 12771 bp, 10 predicted proteins | sample 15_EM_MG_FD_202174 | JGI IMG/M metagenome (GOLD analysis project Ga0307513, IMG submission 202174) | Populus trichocarpa ectomycorrhiza microbial communities from riparian zone in the Pacific Northwest, United States - 15_EM | ecosystem: Host-associated > Plants > Roots > Unclassified | place...
TGAAATAAACTTGTGTTTTACGTGCGCCACATGTTTTTTTTATCGGGACAAAGAAAAAATTTGACTTATTAAAGACTAACTGACTTCATGGCGTCTTTATTATTCTTCTCATTCCCAAATTGATATTTGTAAGACGGGGGGTTCTTATTCCAATAGTGCTAGTGCCTTAGAACAAGTTTCTATTGTGTCACGTTTCTATTGTGTCACACTCCTATTAGATCTATTTTGGCTTTCTAGGATTCGTTGTCAATCTTTTTATAGGTTGCGTGACCATATAATAATGGGGTTCACATCACTATCCCTGAGGATCAGTCTCTATTATAACTAAGAATACTACCAAGTATGACACTTTACCCTTCTATAAGTGCATCACAATGATAAAGTTAGCTGACCTTCTTAATATGGTTTTGGTTCACTTAGGTTGTTCATTCTTTTTATTCTTTTGTCTTTACTTATGATAAGATCTAGTTGCATATCTTTCATATTTGCATTTGTATGCCTAAGTTTTTTTTTTGTTATTAAGTTGCTCCAATAGTTACACATAAAACATGATAGTGAGATGAAAAACAAAAACTTAGGTAGGCTTTGTAATGCATATAATGATTATATATATAAAAAACACCTTTCGCTGTTACACTCGCCATCCAAACCCATGACCATCAGCTTTTAAAACAAAAGGTAGTATGTGTGATTTTTTCCTTTTCACTTTAAAATTTCTGGATAAGTTCTTGAAAAATAACACGTTATATCCATTTAAACATATTAGTTTGTCTCTGTAAGTTGTTTACGAGTCAAGCTCCAAGTTCCATTTGGTTTGTACGCAAAACTGGCTTGAATGACATTTTATGCTCTGTTTCTTATTGAAATCAATTTATGGATAGTTGTTGAAAAAATAGCATGTTTAATCTGTTACATGCATAACTTTGCTTTTTTATTTTGTTTATGGATCAGGCTTCATTTTCTTTAGTCTTTTTTCATGGATTCGGGTTGACCTCACTCCAGTTTGGAGTTTTTTTTGCTTGTTTTAACATGGGCTAGGCTATAATATAGGCATGTGTTATATATTGCCCAAGCTACATGGGCTAAGCTTTGAAAGGCTTAAGGCCATGTTTGGCCTGACAAAACTTTGTCAAAGAAAAATTCATTTTTTAGGTCCTCGAGGCTTGTTTGGCAAACGAGCCCCAAGGAAAGTTCCAAGCCTTGTATTTCTGCTTTTTGTAATGTTTTGCTAAATATGACCTTAGTCTAATTTTAATAAATATTCAAAGTTTTCGAAGATCATTTTATAATTAATTTTAAGTTTTTCACATTATTTTACCCTTTAATATTTAATATTTGAAATTATAACATACACGCGAAGCGCTTTTCCAATTTTAAATAAACTTGTTTCTTTCTGCAAAAACAATAAAAATCTTTCTTTAAAAAATATAACTTTATCTTAAATTACATATGGTCAAGTCTCTCAAATAAAAATCATATTTGCATAAAAAAATATTAAAAAAAATACGTCACATGATTTAACATTTTTTTAATACCAAAAATAGTTTTGTTTATATCTTTGCATGTATTTTTGAATTTAATAACAAGTTTATTAAATCCATGAGAGTTTGACCTATATTTCTAAAATACCAAAAAAAAAAACTAATTTGTTTATTTGTTTATTAAAGATTATGAACTTATACGTAAAATTTATTCCCAGCATAAAAAAATGCAAAAATATTTTTGGATTTTAGAATGGCTAAACTTGACCCATAAAGTCATGGTCTACTCTACTGAGATGAACCGACTTTTAACTAATAGACAGACTAATAGTTAGAAAAACACAAAAGTGTCTTAGTAATTAGATGAATAAACAATATAACTGATCTTAATTAGGGTGTACTATGAGTGATATTATCATTTCTATATATAATCAGTTTTCTTATCTAAACTCTAAAGACTAGTTAAGGTTTCTAGTGACCAAAATATTAGTTGACGACTCTAAACCTATTTAACTGATAAAGGTCAAAAATTTCGTGTTCTTTCCACCCACACCTAAAGACCCCGATCCGGGAAGATGATCACCACGACGCTGTATATTTATGACATACCTCTTTTTGAACCGAACATGTTTGGCCTTCCTGACAAACTGTCAAGGTCTCCCCATCAATAGATGTGTGACATATATAAGAACAACATTATTAACAACATTATCTTTAAACTTTTTTATATGAATGAAAACAAAACCGTTTAGTCACCCTAATTTCTCTACATTCATTCAACCATTGAAGTTTATATGGCATAACATGCTTAGATGTTTTCAGGTTCACCTTTCTAACTAAAATTGAGTTGGTAACATTAATACTACATACCTTATTATTAATGTATCACCTAGTATGAAAGATATTCTCTCTTTGTTACTTTGCATCCTCTTCACAAACCTAAACACTTAAAGATCTCCTTATAACCAAGGATTCCCCTTGCACAACATAATCCACATCACTACAATCATCAAGATTTGACATCTGATATTCCCCTCTCCTGTATAAACTTGAATCTTCTATTTAAGGCTGGATGGGCAAACACTTATCCTATGTTGGGCGGCTGGAATTAATTAGATCTGTTCTCTTTGGCATGGTGCAATTTTAGCTCAGCATTTTTCCCATGCCCGATACTGTCATCAACCAAATTACATGCATTTGCAGGAACTTTTTATGGACTAGTAACACAGCCAGAAGAAAGTCTGCCTTAATAGCCTAGAAACACATTTGTTTGCCAAAGGATGAAGGAGGCTTGGGGCTTTATACCATCAAGGCAAGGAACCGTTGTTTCATTGCAAAACAGCTATGAAATATCTATTTAAAGACTGACTTGATTTGGATTAGATGGGTGCACCATTTTTACTTGCAGGATAGTTCCATCTTGTTGGTTCCTTTAAAGCGAACCTCCTCTCCCCTATGGAAGTCCCTTCTTACTCTTCAAGATCATGTCCTTGCAGATTATGGCGGTCAATCAGAAGTGATCTCCATGATGCAAAGTTGGGACAATATTTCTGAGCCCTTCTCGGGTCATGCTTATGAGTTTTTGAGATTCAAATGAACCTCAGTGTCATGGGTTAAGGTTGTTTGGGAACCTTGGTGTTTACCAAGGCATAGTTTCATCATTCGGCTTGCTTTGCTTGGGAAGCTGAGAATAAAAGACAGGTTGCACTTTGTTGATACTGATGCTAGCTGTGTCTTCTATTCGGATCATGAGGAAAGCCATAGTCACCTCTTCTTTGCTTGCAGTTGGACATCTTTCTTGTGGTCAAAGGTGAAATCCTGGTTTCGGCTCTGCAGGGATATTGCTACCATTAGTAGTGATGTTCGGGGCCTTAATATCAGAGGGAAAACATTGTTGCCAGGATGAAAAGGGTCTCCCTCGGCATTGTTGCCTACTTGATATGGGAAGAAAGGAATCGAAGAGTTTTAAAAAACTCATGCACACTGGTTGAATCTGTTTTTCAGAGATTTCAGGTTTTATTCTATATGATATTGCACTTTCATGAGCACAATCATCCTCAAATTTCTGTGCATTGACTGTATTGGTGGTTGTTCTGGATGTTCTCTATTGTGGAATGTTGTCTTCTTTTCGGTTGCAATCCATATAGTCTCTACTTCTGAGCTAATCATATGGGTTGTTGTTACTTCTCTTGAAGTTTTGTTGTGCTGCATGATGCTCATGTCTGTCACTCCTTGTAATTTATGGTACCCAAGGCGTCTTCTTTGTGTTTCCTGTTTCAGTTGGTACCCAAGGCGTCTTCTTGCCTACTTGTCTTGGCTTTTGCTTTGTGTTAGGTTGGGAACCTTGTAATTTATGGTTCATCATATAACCATTGTCTACTAATTTTAGCTTGTTAGCTATGGCTTAGATGTAAAGTTTTTTCAGGGAGTAGGTTCCCTGCTTTTGTAAATCATTGTATATGAACTTGCTGGTTCTCCAGCACTATAAATTTTTAATCTATTAATATACTTACATTTTGATCCAAAAAAAAAAAGATTTGGCACCCCCTCCAAATCATCATCACTAGTCAATTCCACCTCACTATCATCTTTTATAACCATAATTTTCTTATTTAGACATTTATATGCATAATGTCCAAGCCCTTGACATCGAAAACATCTAATCTCTCGCATATATTTTGATTGAGCAATATTTTTTTCTTTTTCCTCCAATGTCGTAAATTGCTTCCTAACAAAGAAAGGTTCGGCTACTTTAGGTGTGGTCATTGGTTTCACTTGTACATTACCCTCTCTCCTAAAATTCAACTTCCAACCCGAAGAGAAACTTGAATATCCATCAGATTTTGCACTACCCTTTCTCCTCAACTGTTACTCCATTTTACAGTTAAGTGTACTATATCCTCAGTCTTCATACAATGTTGTAATTTCACCACATTATCAATATCTTTATTCAATCCATTAAAAAACCTAGTCATTGTGGCTTCTTTATCTTTGGAAGCATTAGCTCTAATCATAACTATTTCCATCTCCTTAAAGTACTCATTCACACTTCTAAAACCCTGAGATCAGGTTTTCAATTTATTATAGATCTTCTTATAATAGTGAGCAAGTACAATTTTTTTCCTTAAATTCAACCACAACTAATTTAACTTCTTTTTCTTCTAAATACCTATGGAAATCAAACACAAACTCCACTTTTTTTTCTCAATCCAAGTAAACTATGTATCACTATTTCCCTGAAACCCTGAAATTTTAAGTTTACACCACCTAAATTATGATCTAAACCATCATGCTCCTCATAAGTTCTACCTTAGCTGAATATATTAATTGGTCATGACCTACCTCTCATTCTCCTTCTAGACCGTGACTCATACATAGGACTTTATTGCATTCAAAATTTCCTACCATAATCAACTACATCATCCTCCCTTTCTTCCTTCAAAATTATCACCCATACTCTTATCATTCACTATAGCCCTAATGGTAGGCATTTCAAATTTATTTTCCTTACAAATAGAAGCTCCTTGTCTACTAATTATCTAATCAAACTTACTCATTAATGCCTCTATCACAGCTTACATTATATTCTGTCTTTCCTCCATAGTTCTTGCCTTTTTTTGTTCAACACTTTTTGAAGACATTGTTTATATTTGAAATAAAGGTTAGTAGCAAAGAAAAGTTTTCCTCACACAAACCTCAAGTGTTTACTCTCATAAAAAAATTCACTCCTCTCATGTTTCATATAATTTATTAGGCTTTTCACTCTAATAGTCTCGTTACGCCTTTTACCACTCTATTCCTGTACTTTTGTTCTTAAAGTAATTTAGCAAATAATCGAACAGTTAACCAAATTATGCAATGATTTATTTTATATTTAAAGACTCAAGAATAAAAAAAAAATCAAACTTTTCAAAACAAAACTTGAGGACAAAGTCATGAGTAGCAATGTAAATTTATGAAAATATAATGACAAAAAATGAAGACATGAAATAAAAGTAAGAATTATTATTAAGAAATAATGAAAACTATGAAATTCAATAAAATAAAGAAAACAATGCAAGAAACTAAAGAAATTGATGCAAGATAATTCTATTCTATCTAAATTTGCATGAAATCAATCAAGTTCCCCAAGAATTTCTAAGACAAGTTTTTGTTAATACCCTAATTCATGTAAGATCCAAAATTTCTAAATTTCTTTTCCAAGAATTCTTTCAAGTTTGCAATTTTGATTCTTCTTTCTTTTGTTTTTTTTATATGTTCTGAATTTCTCAAGTCACAAAGATGAATATAATTTGTTGTTTTGTATGTAATTTTTTGACAACTTTAAGACTTTTTCCTATTAAAACTGATTTTCTTCTTCCATTTTCTTTTTGGATTAGTCGAAACCTTACAGAGAGAAAAAACCAAGAAAACAAACCCTAGATATGACAAGATATAAAGAAAACCCTAGAATTGCTTGTAATAAAAAAAAATTAAAGAGATATAACCTAAAATTAGTCATGCTCTGATACCAAACTGATGTGGAATTGTCTATTAGATTGCTAATTTAAGGTTTGAAGAAAAGTTTTCAAATTAAACCAACAATAACCTTGCCTTGGAGAACTAAAGCTATATGGAATTAATCACCCCCACCCTACGCCTATAACGAGACGCAAATGAGAAATATAAATCATAATGAAGTTGATCAATCCTTCAAAGAGTTTACAAGTTCAACCAAGAACTTAGTATGAGAATCACTCAATCACATAAAAAGAAATAAAGCACATAATATGTGGTTAACCCTAATTTGACTTAATGGACCTAAACTTGATAAATTGGCCTTAACACATTAAAATTTCAAAATAATAAAGTAAACCTAACCCAAATAAACCCTTAAATGTTTTAGGCCTATAAACTAAAATATAAATAAATAATATCCCAACTAATTAAAACAAAACCACAATCAAATTTTGTAATTTGTTGGCAAAATTGAAGCCCAACTTCAAACAAATAGTTCTCTCTTATCTTGATGAATTAGAAGGTTTACCATATATCACTAGAAATCTATGGATGTCTAATTTCCAATGCAATTGGAATCACATTAAAATTCATTATATAGATCCAGTTATGGCCAAAATAAAAGTGAACTATCAAAATTAGCAGATTTAATCTTCTTATTCCAATATTTATGTAATGTCTGGATGCTCCCCTATATACACTTCTTGAACATGAATCAATTTAATCAAGGCTTGTTCTTCATTCTTTAATATCCTCTCGAAGTCCACCTTAGCTCATGTATCTTAAAGAAGTCTATTAATTGCTTCATTGAACCTCTTTACTTTAAGTCTTGTGACTAGACCCAATGAAACCTCTAATGAATCTCTTGGTGTTGAAGCTAAAATCACATCATCTCCCCTTTGATATCAACTCTCAATTCTTTCATTTTTCTTTTAATGAAATCATGTTTCGTTACATATTTAATTAAGCTCAAGATTGGTATAGTTTGGATCTTAACTATTTGGCTCAGCAACTTAAGCACGTTAGCATATACAAAAGAATTGTAGGGCAAAGCTTTTAAAGACAAGATTGAATCATTAAAAATGTTAAATTGATGGAGAAAATTGTTGGGATCTTTATACATATGGTTGAACAATCTTTTTTGTTTGGACTTTTGTTCCCAAGTTTAGTGTACGTTTGGGAGAGTGGTGGCTTTTGTGGTTTATCTTAGACACAATAGAAATCAAACTGGTGCTTAAGTTGTGGACCCCACGTTAAAATTGAGGTATGGCCGCATGTAATAGAAAAGCAAAAATTGCTAGCTTTTCACGTGAAAAGTTGGTCAAGAGATACTATCTAAATAATGAAAATAAAGGGTGCTTAATATCGTTGCAAATATTGGACAAAATTATCCTCATAAAAAACGCAACACTATAACCTGTTTCTCCAGAGCTTCATTTTTTTCTTCACTATAGCCTCCTGATCTCTAAGCCATCACTCTCCTTAAAAGATCTGTTTTTCTTCGTTACAGATCTACAAACCCAACTATTATTTATAACAAAAGCTTGCTTGATTCGATTGCAATGACCGTCCCACACCCACCCTGAGTTTCGCTAGAAATCTGGTAATTTGATTCCTTCATTTTTTGTCTAGTTTTTTCATTTATCAAGTGTTTTTCTTTTCTACTATTTGGTTTTTGAACAAGTTGGCTATGTGACTACCATATGTTTCTCCTTAGAGATATTTTTTTTTCTTTGCAAATTTACAAACCCAATTGTTATTTGTAGCAAAAACCTGTTCAATCTTGTTCCATGATGTCTAGATCTGAAGTTCCTTTAATTACAACTCGTACTATTTTTTTTCTTATGCTTCGGATATGCTTCAGTGCATTTGATAAAGCTACAAACCCTGATGTGTTGGATCATCATGTTCTAAACTTCATAATAGTTGGTAAGTTTGCAATGTTTTCATACAGACAAGCTAGTGAAAGTTTGTGACATGTTTTGTTTATCAAAACATTTTTAAAAGCTGCTTCGTGATAGTTTTCTCACTGATAGCTAAAAGTCAAGGGTGCAGACACACACATCATAAAAATCATGAAATTTTCCTTTTATCAATCTTCTTATTGAATTACCTTCGGCTATATGAAATATCTGGATCTATCTTCTTATTGAATTACCTTCGGCTGTTTGCAATTTGTTCTGATTTATGAAATGAAATATCTGGATCCATCTTCTCATTGAATTACCTTTGGTTGTTTGCAATTTGTTATGGTTTATGATATGAAATATCTGGATCTGTAGATGTTGGAGAGTTTGAAAATGATAGGAGTTTGGGGTTCCTAAATGGACCTAGTTTGAACGATCAGCTCTTCTGGAATTTATATCAAATATTATTTTGAGGTGGTTTGACATTATATTTGGTGATATTTTATTGTAAAAAAATAATTTGTGAACTTAGAATTCCATTTGCTTTTGAAATTCGAATAGAATCATGGATGATAACTGTGCATCTCTGGATTTTTAAAGGTAATATTTTGAAGTTGTCGAAGAATTGCTTACCTTTTGCCTTTGATTTGAAATTTTCATTTCCTCATTGCATCATTCACAATATTCAATATTCAATGATTCTTGTTTAAAGACTGGTACCCAAATAATTATTATTATTAGTATATATTTATTGCATAAATAAACACAATAGGGATACGTGTTTGAATTAACTGCATTGATGTCAGCATTATCACATTTCTTAATATCAATTTTGTAAGAATTCTCGTGCATATAACATCTTTAATAGCTACTACAAAGTTTAAATGCTCATGTGTCCTTTTATGGTTGATGAATCATGTTAGAAAAAAATAATCAATGGAAGGTGTTGAAATCTCAGATAAAGCATCTTGGACTAAAGAGATGTTGCATATATTCTGTGATATTTGTATTGTCGTTATTGATAGAAGACTGAGGCCAAGCACTCATTTTAATAAGGTCGGATGAAAATTTGTTATGGCTATCTTTAAAGAGAAAACTAGTCATGCTTTTAGTAAGACTCAACTTAAAAACAAATGGGATGGTGCAAAAAAAGACTGGAGGATTTGGAAAAAATTGATTTCTGAAACAGGAGTAGGATGGAATAGTGAACTTAGAACTATTAGTGCTAGTGATGAGTGGTGGAAGAAAAAAACTCAGGTTAGTTATTAATACTTTTTTTTTGTTTAGATTTGTCTTTGTCTTGTCCTATTTCTCAAACTATTTAGCATCTTTTATATGGTTTATGCATTTGATGTTTTATATTTTTTTATATAGGAAATCAGAGGGTCGAAAAAGTTTAGACATGTTGGGATTGAACCATCACTTTACAGTAAGTTTGATAGAATGTTCAGCAATGTTGTGGCGACTGGACATTATGCTTGGACTCCATCTTCCAGATCTTTATTTGATGATGATGTGAATCAAAGCACTCAGGATGTTAATGTTAATGAAGAAGAAAATTTGGAGGAAGGAAGTGGTGATTTAGAGGAGGACGGTATTCCTAATTATACAAACGATGTCTGCAATTTAGTTGCTAGAGTTAATATAGGAAATAGCAGTACCACAAATAGCAGTGGAAAGAGAAAAGCAAGAGAACAATGCGGTGGGCAAAATAAAAAGAAAAGCAAAAAATCTTATGGATTTGAAGCTCAATTGCATTCATGTTGGGATCAATTACTTGATCGTGTTTCAATCAGGAATGAAAAGTAGGGATAAGATAGGGTGTAGTATTAGTGAGGTGATGGCAGAGGTCCATTCCATACCCGAAATTACTTTTGGTGATGACTTATATTGTTTTGCTACTGAGTACTTGTCTATGAGGAATAAAAGAGAGATGTGGGTATCAATTGGAGATATTGATAGGAAGTATCAATGGCTTCAAAAAATGTACCATAGAAGTCAAAAACACTAAATCAAGGTTAGTATTGTTTTAATGATGTGCTTTTAGTTTTTGTTTTGTCCTGAACAATTATGTTGTGGTTAATTCAAATATTTTATTGTCAATTGCTTTAACAATTGGATGTTATGGGAGTTTTGTTGTGGTGCTAAATGATGTATAGGTTTGGAATAATGGGACAATGACTCCTAAGGCTGATGGATTGAAGCATGAAGAGTAGTGTTAATTTCATAAAGAACCATCTTTCTTAATTATGTTTGCAGATTGCTAACTTAACATGTTTTACATTTAATGGAATATTGTTAAACTTGTTGTGTTGTCTGCTGTTATGTTGAGGGAGAATTATTATGAGTGTTTAATTATGTTTGTGAATTATTAATCTAACATGTTTTAAATTTACAGCCGTATTGGTTATTCTGGTACTGTTGTGTGCTGTTATGTTGATGGTGAATTATTATGAGTATTCTTATCCTAAGGCTGACTATTATTCTTATCCAAGTATTGAAGAAAATTTCCAAATCCCAGCTAGTTCTAGTATTGCAATGTTATTGATAGCAATAGTAATTCATAGTCAATTATATGTTAAATTCTCAGTATCAGCCTTTATGAAACATGAGGGTGAAATCACACATCACCAACAAATTTAGAAATTTTATGTATGTTTACATTGTTTCAAATCATAATAGGATAAAAAAAAAAATAGTGAGACACCAGGAGAAAGAACTGAAAAACAGAACATGAAATTACAACAAGTAAATTGAATTGACAGATCTTTATTTATATAAGAAGATTTGAGAAATAGACAGGCTGAACATGGATATGTATGTCTGGCATGAAGCTATGTTGGGATATAGAGTCACAAGTCCAGAGTCATGTAAGAGCATGGTAGAAGATGAAAGGGAAAAGAGGAAGAGAAATGAGTACAAATAGAGAGGGGGTGTTATTTAGTGGAGAAATCTGTTTTCACAGGGTAATTAGGCCCCTCAAAATAGATTACTTTTTTTTTCGTTAATTTTTTTTGTCAACTTTAGTGTTGCTCCCAAATAAGAAAGTAAAGTAGTAGCATAAACTAAAGGGAGCCTATGTCGGGTGGGGCTTTGGCATTTTATAATAGAACAGGAAGTTATGGAATACAGGTATAACATCAATAATTAAAAGAGTTGTGGTTTGCAGCTTCATGTGACATAAAACTATTCCAACAATGTGTTCTTGACAGTAATTATATATAAGGTTGCGGTTGAAAAGAAATTTGAGTACATACAACTGAAAAGTCAAACCAATATTGTCAATTTGTAAAAGTTTTTCAGAATATATGTCAGTCATATTTGTAATTGGGGCTGACATATAGTGTGGGCATTTTGTTAATTTGTAAAAGTTTTTCATATTACATTGATGCATACTATAATTGATATGTTATTTGTTTGGTTATAATAATTTATTGAAATTTGTGAAAGCATTTTTGTCATTTTTTTTATCCTACAATACTTGCATATTCCTATATAATGCATGTTGTAACTTCAATATGACAAATATCCTTCATAAATGTTTAATACACTACAACAAGAAAACTTTTGATCTTGGGAGCTCCTACAACATAAATTGTAGTCGTAAGTTCTCCTACTTTAATCAATTTTTTTCCATAACTTTCAGTGCAAAACAAAGGCTTATTTGTTTTTAAATTTAATGTCAATGAAGTTCAATGGTATTTCAATACAAGCCCAGTTGTATCTTTTTATCAATCTTGAATGAATTATATGCAATTCTTTACTATTTATCCTCAAACTATTTTTTTCATGCTAGTTTTTTGCATACATGCATTTCAGTGATATGCAATATCAAATGAAGTTCATTTTTTTTTCTTTTCTATATATATTTTGAGTAAAATTCATGTTATTAATCTATAACATGATATTATTTTTTTTCATATCTTTCAAAGTGATAAATAGTGTTGTCAATTGATATATAAAAAGTGATGGATTTTTTTTTATGATATGAATTGTAATGAACACAAATGTTTGTAATTGAATTTGTGTAGGTAGATATGACAGATGAATGGGTTCATACTATGTTTGGTGTTAACTATGACGACAATTATGATACCGTGATGAATCGTGTAATTGATCATATTAATTATAGTGGTACCGTGGTAGTGGTGGAGCTATTAATGATCGCAATGGTGGTGGTAATGAATGAGTTAATGTTGGTGGTGATGATTCCAACGGAACTAATGATGATGATGATAGTGATGAAAACGAAGATGAAGATTGTACTGATGACGAGGATGAATCATTTTGGCTATAAGAGTTTGATCATAAAAAACTATTATTATGTATCGCTGATGCTTTACACATGTACTATGCTACTTATGTTTATAAGAAACCTTGTATAGTTTCATATAACACAAGGATGAGATGGTTGAAAGAAGTCGTACGAGGACACTAGAAACAGTGTGTTAACATAGTTAGGATAGATGCAACGACGTTACAAACCTTTGTTATGACTTGGAAACACAATATGGGTTGAAACCATCGAAAAGGACGAGTGTCATTGAGAAGGTGACAATGTTTTTGTACACCATTGCATTAGGTGCAACAAATAGGCAAGTCCAAGAAAAATTTCAATATTCTGGTGAAACCGTGAGTCGATATTTTAATGAAGTGTTGAAGACAATTTGTTTGTTACGGTAGATATAATTAAATTAGAGAACTCTGAATTTTTAAACACTCCGCGAGAAATTACGATGAGTCCTAAATTTATGCCTCATTTTAAGGTCAGACAGATAGTGTTTATAGCAATTAATGACATAAAAATTAGTTTCAGATTCTGCTAGTCATTATTTATGAAATATTAGTTATTGTTTTGCTTTATAGAATTGTATTGGTGCAATAGA
>Ga0307513_10008894_pt1 | contig 12771 bp, 4 predicted proteins | sample 15_EM_MG_FD_202174 | JGI IMG/M metagenome (GOLD analysis project Ga0307513, IMG submission 202174) | Populus trichocarpa ectomycorrhiza microbial communities from riparian zone in the Pacific Northwest, United States - 15_EM | ecosystem: Host-associated > Plants > Roots > Unclassified | place...
GTTTTTTCAAAATTGCACTTGTGTATCGAGTTTTAAAAAATTACACTTTGTAGCCTAAATTTTGTTGTGTGCGTAACAATTTACATCTTGTACCTCACGTGCTTAAAAAAAGTAAAAAAAAGTTATCTAATTGTTTACATGTTTACCATTATTTTTCATTAAATGACTAAAAAGCTCTTATATTAAATATTATCAAATTTTAATTGAATAAAAAAAACCCTAACCATCTTCTTCCACCCACCTTCTTCCCTTAAAAACCAAACCTAACTGTCTCATTCCCTTCCATTTAATCCCTCATCAGCCAAACAAGTCCTTACAATACCCTAGTTATTGTTGATCTTCCCCTACATCCACCAGCCACCAACCATTATTGTCAATATCAACATTTCTGCCATGGTCATAAGTTGCAACCCACAGATCCACTAACCACAACATTGATCAATCATTGTCATCAACAACTAGCCCGATATACAAATGAACTACATGATCGATCGATGATGATCTCTCCATATTAATCATCTTGTCCTTCTCATTAAGAACATGTCTTTATTATTTGCTTAAAATTACAAACCGAAGTTCAACAATCATCAATAACCACTACCATCAATAACCAATCTGTCATTAAGAATTCCCAACATAAAAATGATATTTTTTCACCTCTTCCCAGTTTCTACTTCCTAAACCCCGCCCATTCACTCTACAAGTTTAATAGTTGTCACAACTAGAGCTTCAACATCAATAACAACCAAAGCTTCAATAACGATAATAATTGGAGCTTCAATGACAACGATGACAATTAAAGTTTAACAACAACATCATTTATTGTAGCAACAACATCTTCATCATTGCAAATGTCAAAGTCAAATTCAAAGCCTTCAATGCCAAAAAAAGAAACGAGAAAGGCACATAAATGATCAGATTAATGGAAAACCAAATCTTGTAAAAATGCGATAATGGTGGAAAATATCATCCTCAATTTCCTAGGGTTGGTTTTGGTATTGTTCCATTGAGATAAGTGAATGAAAGAGGCACATAAATGATTGGCTTAGTGGAAAACTAGAGCTTGCAAATGTGCAACGATAGTAATGAATATCATCTTTAATTTCTCGGTATTGATGTTGTTGTTCCATTAAGAAAAGGGAGGTGTTGTTCCATTGATAAAAGTGAACCTTAGTGGATAAGTTGTGGGATGGGCTCAAGTTAAGGGTTTGCTGGTGTAAAGATTGGGAATGAGATTGGAAATAATTGTTGTTGAAGATCTAACGATTGATATTACAGTTTAACAAAATGAGAAGGGATTTGTTCAAATCCCAGTTCCATAACATGTGATAAGGAATGCGATAATTAATTTTGTTATTGATAAGATTGATCAAATACTTAGGGTTTATGGAGAATCAAAGAGATGATTGAAAAAATTAGGGTTATTTATAAGCTTCAATTTAAGGTTTTTTCAAAGCTTTTAAAGAGAGATAAATTGTGTTAGGAGGAGAGAAATGTTTTATTTGTATTTTGTTTGAGTTTCTCATATATTATATATAAGGGTAGTATGGTCTTTTTTCAACTTGAAATTTTGTGTTGATCGAGGATGTAAATTGTGATTTTCCAAAACTTAGTAGAAAAGTGCAATTATGACCAAACTATAGGATGTCAGGGGTAATTTTTCTTATTTATTTTTGGATTTCGTATCTTTAGTTTAAGAGAGATGACCCCTTTAATTTATTTTTTCTTATTAAGCTAACTATTTCTATTTTATTGTCATATCTTTTACTTTCACGTCTTTTAAAATGGTTCCAACCCATTAAGGTTGTGGAGCAGCTATAGTTTCTCTAAATATATTTTTTCTTATTAAGTAAGGCAATTATTTTTCTTTAACTTTATTCTTTTAAGAAGTCTTGTACTTTCTAACCTAATAAGGTTGTGAAGTAGTTATAGTTTCTCTAAATATTTTTTTCTTATTAAGTAAGACAATAATTTTTTTTTAATTTGGTTTTTTTAAGAAGTCTTATACTTCCTTACCCAATAAAGTTGTGGAGTAGCTAATCAATATATCCTTAAAAAGTGGGTTTTTGAATTTTAAGAGCTTTTGCTCGAAGACTGGGGGTGTGTGTATTAAGAGGTAATAAAAGTAGGATATATGAGGGAAGCTGAATGAGAAATGAAGGATTGATTCTTATCCTTTTTTAAATTATTGTTTTTAACATTTTTAATATGGATTAATGAACTTGTCTTCCTTCTTTGTTAGTCAAAATACTAGATGGATGGCTACTCATTTGTCCTTTCCTTTTGTCATTATTTCACTTTATCTTATCCATCTTTTTCTCTATCTACCCCTATTAACAAACAAAGTTTAAAATAATTCTCTTATAGTGCTTAAGGTCATCATTGTCTAAAGAGGATGTATCTTAGATGATAATGTCAATTTGAGGTAGAGATGATTATAAACAGGTTTGTGATAATATATGGGTTCCATGAAGTGGTGAGTTATGATGGTGATTTGGCTAAAAGCGCGCATCTGAAGCAATAAAACCTAATATGTTAGGAATATACATGATTGTTCTTAAATAATATGTTAAAGACTAGCTCATAATCTACTTTTGCTATTTCAAAATATCTTCTCATTATATGTGAACAAAGTTAGTAGCATAGGGTTATTAGAGGATGTATACTTGAGATGGAGAGATTATTTTATCATTCTTCATTGTTGACACGAATGAGGTGGCTTTGGTTGTTAATAGGTGGGATAGTAAAATGTTTGGAATGAAATGAGGAGTATTGAGATGAATTTAAGATTTACATACCTAGATTGTGATGAAAGCATGATGATGAAATTGGTATAGGTTCCAATCATTTTCAACTAGTTTTTTTTTTCAATATTATGCAGAGTTACTAGGATTAAAGCAAAAGGACTTTAAGCATATGAGTTTGTATTAAATTTAACTTGTTTGGGTCTAAATTTATTGAATCCAATTTTCTTTTTTAATTATATTTGCATGAGATAGGCTTTAAAAGTATTCAATTTTGATTTATGAAAGTAACCTATTAGAAAAATATTATATTGTCCTATAAACATAACTTTTTATTTATAAGCACGCTACTCTTCAATAGAGTTAAATCATAAAAAAAAAAATGCAAGAAAATAATTTTTCCAACATGTGTAGAGTTTTTAGGTTTTAGACAAGTTGTTATAAGTATATAAGATTATATTTTATTTAATATATATAAATTGAATGTGTTAAATTTGATTATTTTTTTTATGAATTGTATCAGTCTTAGATGAGCTTCAATTTGCATTGTTATGAATGATAAATCTAATCCATTTAAAAAAATATATATATAAAACATCACAACACCTTAAAGTCTTGACTTGGTTGGTAAGTAAGTATACTTCTTATATTATAATGCAAGGTTCAAATATTATGAGAAACTAATGCAACTTATAGCAAGAATTATTGAAGAAAAAAAAGGGTTAAAATGAAAACATAGTAACAAACTACAGGGAAAACTCACAAGTCTTTGTATTTTTAAAATTAATAATTGAGTTTCAAATCCTAAAACAAAAGTTTAAATAGTTTTACTAGTTAATCATGGGCTAAATAAGAAATAAAAATATCATAAAATATAAAACTAATATGGAAATAAAATGAAAAGATGAATAAATAACTTACATTTCCGAAATAGAAGCAATTTTGGGTAGTCTTGGAGATCTAGATTATAAAATGGCTTGAAAATAAGTTTTCAAAGTGGATTTTGGACCATAAGAAGGGCTCTGAATGGACTTAATCACTTCATCTCAATATGGAATTCTGAATAAGACTTCCAGATTGGTACAATTTTTTTCAATCAAATACCAGATAAAAAAGTATGGCTCATTGAAGCAATAATACATGTTTACACTTTCAAGATATCTTCTTAGGTTTATTCTTATCAAACTGGTCCATGAACTTTTTAGCCACGTACTTTATGTTAGAACCATCAACTTATAAAAAACTCAACCTCGAGTTAGAATTGAGCTCTAGAAATAATACAACATCTGCTTCATAATATTAATAAATAAATAACACATTAAAAGTTTTAGAAGTACTTGTTTTACCATGCATATCAATAATATAAGCATTTTTATTGATCTTTTTAAGATCTAGTAAGGTCTATACTTCTTTGAATGAAGCTTTTATAAGTGCATAATAAAAACATCTCTTTATGGAGAAACACAATCATCATATCACCTTCATTGAACATTTTTCTCTTATGATGTTTATCTTTAAGAACCTTGTACTCCGCATTTCTTTCCTCTAACTTCTGCCTAACCTCTATTTAAGAGGTCTGCATATGCTTAATATGTTTTTCCATAACAATACTATAACCTAGACCCTTTACGATCTAGAACTAGAACATGTCTTAAACTTTATGTATACATAATATAAAATATAAACTTACTAGTAGATTTATGTTTGACACTCTTATAAGCAAAATCACCTTATGCAAATAAGATATCCCATAACTTGAATTTATCTTCATATATACTTCTTATTAGAGTTTTGTTGGTGAACTTAGTCTACATGTTTATCCACGAATATGTTGTGTTGCTAAACTTATAAGAAGACTCATAAATCCTCTATTAAGTCCTTTAAAAGTGTCTAAGAAACTTTATATCCTAATTAAAAGTAATAGACTTTGGTATTCTATACAATCTAATAACCCTTATAAAAAAAACTGTCTACCAATATTTATGGCATTTGAAGTCTTTTTACATTGAATGAAGTGAGCGATCTTAGAGAATCTATAAACCATTATAACAAAAATAGAATCAATGCCCTACTAGATATGAGGCAACTAAAAAATAAACCTATAAATAGATCCTCTTGAATATTTTCAAGAACAAGTAAGTGCATGTTTAAAACTATATTTTAAGTTTGACCTTAAAAGTCTAGAAAAAGATGCACAAATCTACCCACATTTCTCTTCAAACATGACCAATAATATTGTAAAAAACAACATCAATAGCATTTATCAATCTCTTTAAATATGTAATAAATTTCATGATTTATAATTTGATTACAGAATGAACTCTTTGCTTGTTAGGTATGGCTTCTAATGCTTAACAATTTAGATAAATGTATAAAGCTTCTTATTATAAGTTCATTTTAATCTTGCATTACTCAAATTCTCATTAAAATATGTAATTGGCCTTTTTTTTTTCTTGGGACAAAACACCCTTAATGCCCACTTTATAAGTATCATACTGTACTAGAAACAACTTATCAAATTTATAAAGAGCTAGAAATGAAGCAATGCTTAAATTCTTTTTATTAAGCAAAGCTATTATTAGCCTCTTCGTCCTAATTAAACTTACCGTTTATCATGAACTTAGTAATTAAAGAAACTATGCTGCTAAAGTTGTAGATAAACCTCATATAAAAGTTAGTCATGTTATCAAAACTCTGTACTTTGCTTACATTCTTAGAGGTTGGCCAATCATAGATGACTCTAACTTTTTCCTCATCAATATAGATGCCTTTTGTGTTGACAACATATCCTAGAAAAGATGATTTGTCAATTATAAAGCTATATTTCTTCAAATTCACATACAAGTAGTTCTTTTTCAACACCTCTAGCAGCTATCTTAAATGACTAATATGATCTCTTTTTGTTTGATTATAAATCAAAACATCATTAATGTATACAACCACGAACTTATTAATGAAATAATAAAGATCTTGGTTCATCAATCATATAAATGTGTTGGATACATTAGACAAACCAAACCACATCACTAACCACTTAAATAACCCATCTTTTTTCTTGAAAGCCATCTTCCACTCATTTCCTAAACATATATGAATATAATGGTATCCACCATGTAAATCAATTTTGGAAAACACTTGTGTTCCATGCAACTAACCCAATATGTCATCTAGATGAGATATAGAAAAATGGTAGCCTATCATGATCTTATTAATAGAATGATTGTCTATATATATTCATCAACTGCTATCTTTCTAGGGTGTTAATAATACTGGAACTGCTTATAGATTGATACTCTTTTAGATCTACCTCTTATTCAATAACTCTTTAACCTTCTCTCCAAATATCTCTATATTTTTAGGACTCGGTCTATAACATGACAAATTTGGTAAACTAGCTCTAACCAAAAAGTCAATCCAATGTTGTATCCCTCTCATAAGTAGGAGGCTATCAAGTAACTCATCTAGCATGATCTCTTAAAATTATATAAGTAGTGGTTTTATTGCCTCAAGACCATTAACTAAATATTATTCCTTTTTAATTATGATTGCTTTCAAAATCAATGCATAAACCTCATTGGTTTCCTTTATATCAGTAAACAATTCCTATTCTTAAGTGATTTTAGTTAAGAAAGCCTTCCCTTTCATTTTTAAACCTTATGAGTTGAGTTTTTCCATGTAGTTGTATATACAAAATTTATATAAATTCTCTCTACCCAAATGTTTAGCATTTGCGTCATACTATTAAGGCCTATAAAAAAAATCAGACTATATGCATTCATATTCACTAAATCATATTATATTTCATATTTATATTATTTTATTAAGAATAAAACCTTACATCTTTTAGTCAACCTAATTTCTCATACAACCTTAATCTAAATAGTTTTATAAGGTTCTTGATGAGGCTTAACTGTTAAATTCAATTTTTAAAACTTTATTCCTAGTTATATTCTCATAATTACCACAATCAAAAATTAAATTATATAAACCATTATTAATAGTGACATGGTATGAAATAACTTATGGTGTTAAGAATCCTCTGACACCTTTAACGATGGTAGTGGCTTTTTCACCATAAAGGTCTCTCACCCATTTTGTACTCATCTTCTTCTCTACTAGGACACGTCACTCCTCATAATCATCCTCATCATAGTCCTATAGCAGTATATCTCTACCTCTTATAGTCATTAGATTGATGCTCTAGTTCACCATACTTGAAACAATTTCTAGGTATTAATGTTACATATGAGTCGACTTGCTTATCTACTTCATTCTTCTTCCTCGCCACTAACCTTTTTAGCTTAATAGCTTATTATTAAGAATTTTATTGGTTTTATTGAACAATTTTACCCTTCTCATTCCTTGTCATACTGGTCTTTATGCAGTTTCTAAAAGTTAACTTAGATATGTTAGTAATATACAACCATTTCTACATTAATATCTCTCTTCCAATGCTAGGTTCGCACATCATTAAGCATGCATACCATTTATATGCCTATTTTATCTCTAATAAGAAGCTTCAAACCATCCAAATAGCTATCTATTATCTAGCCGTAATCTCTCATAATTGGTTTCGCCTTATTAGATTCATGAAATCAGAAGTATATTCATGGTTATTTTTCTATTCTCGATATATTTTTTATATTTATGAAATAAGTACTATTCAAAGTTTGGGTGTAGAAATCGATCCTTTAATTATTACTTTATTCAAAACCAAGATATAACAAACGGCTTACCTTGTGTGATCAGATCATCTTAAACCCTTCTCTACTAGGAAGAAACTCCCCCCTTTTAGTCCAATCCATCTCTTATTCTAGTATCCTTAGATACTTCATCATCCCATCACAATGAATAAGCCAATCCATGGAACTCTCTATTCTCAAATCTCTACCAACAGTTCCTATGTCAAATTTAAGATGGAACTTATTAGAATCATGATTAAATCTATCATGTCTTTCTCTATTTTCTCCATCATTCCTAGTAAAATATCATCTTCTAACTAATTATTTAACAAAATTCTTCATCGAAAACTCTTAAACATATGGGTTTGTTTCTATGAAAAAGTGTATACCACTAGATGTATTGCAAGATAAATCTCCATCTACAACCCTAACATTAGTATGGTCTCTATTTGTGTGATCTATAAGCAACTGATCAATCGATTTGTTATCTCATTAAGTTTCTTCTCCACTCAACCAAAACTTTTCTCTAGAAATCTAAGCATCATCTAGGTTCTCAAAGCCTCTTAAAATGCTCTCATAATGTCTTTTGTGGCCTGCATTCCTTGATTAATGTCACTAAAATAGGTGTTATGACTACTATCTACTAGTCAAGTTAAACCATGCTCTAATACCACTTGACAAACCATACAAAAAAGGAATGATATTTATTACACACAAAAACCCTTAAAAAACCACATAATAAAATATAGGGAAAACTCACAAACTTGAATATATTTTTTTTAATTGACAATTGAGTTTCAAATATCAAAATAAGAGTTTAAATAGTCTTTCCTAGTTATCCATGGGCTAAACAAGAAATAAAAATACAACAAAATTCAATACTAATACTAAAACAAAAGAAAAAGAGAAGTTAAATTTCTGAAATAATAATAATCTAAAGTGGTTTTGGAGATCCGGATCATAAAAGAGCCTAAAAATAGACATTCTAAGTAAATTTTAACATTAAAAATATCCTCAGATGGCCTTTAGAATATATCCATGATATAGACCTCTTAATAAGCCTTTTGGATTGGTATAATTTGTGTCAATCAAACAATAATCTAAAATGATTTTGGAGATCCGGATCATAAAAGAGCCTAAAAATAGACATTCTAAGTGAATTTTAACATCGAAAATATCCTCAGATGGCCTTTAGAATATATCCATAATAACGACCTCTTAATAAGTCTTTTGGATTGGTATAATTTGTGCCAATCAAACATCCAAATAAAAAATTATATGTTAAAGCAACAATATGCATTTGCCCTTCTATAATGTTTTCTTAGACTTTTGTATGTCAAGCTAGTCTATGAACTCTTCAGTTATATATTCCATGCCAGAAACTATAAAAGATAATTTTTTCGTAAATGAATTAATATGGATATGGATAGTCTGTTTAAGACTTGACCTAGTAATGACTTCATCTTGTTACAATAAAGTTTGCTCAAGGATAACTTAATTAGAAAAACAAAGAAAAGAAAAGAAAAACATAAACCTTATTTTTTATTAGAAAAATTAAAGATTAGAAATAGAATGATGGATTTAGTCTAATAATTTCAAATTGATGAGATTTAGAAAATGCAAAGAAGTGGAGGTGGAATGAAGAGATAATTTTTACTATTCTTTAGTGGATAACTTAATTAGGAAAAACAAAACTTGAAAAACTATATTTGATTAGAAAGATGGGAAATTGGAAATTGGAATGATGGATTTAGCCTAATAGTTTCAAATTGAAAAGATTTAGAAAATGAAAAGAAGTGAAGGTGGAATGAAGACAAGATTTATACTAAAAATGAAAAGAAAACCTTCCATGAAAGAAAGCGAAATGCTAAAATCTTTCTTTTTGTATTTTTTTTGTTTACTTTCGCATGGTTTACTGTTACGTGCTTGTTTTGGATAGAATTTGAGATAGTGGTAGTAGATTTTTTCAAAGTGTTTTTTGCTTGAAAATACATTAAAATAATATATTTTTTATTTTTTAAAATTTATTTTTTACATTAGTATATCAAAACGATCCAAAATCATTAAAATATAATTTAAAACAAAAATAAATTAAAATTTTTTAAAAATATTTTTAAAATACAAAAACAAACATCCATTCAAGCTAGTAAACCTAGCTCGGACAATTAGAAAACGTCAAAACTTGTTTTCGAATATACAATAATTGAAAGGAAGAAATGCTTGCCGTTGTTAAAAAAAGAGAAATTATATCGCCATAGAGATAAAACTTGTTTTCGAATATCCTTATTACTTTTTTTTTTTTGGTCCCCAAAACAAAAATATTAACTACAAATTGGACGTTGATTAGTCACTTTGAAAAGTAAGCAATTGATCGAAGCCCTTCGTGAGCCTTTGACCACATTTGTCTTTTTCTGTAACAATAGAACAAAAGTACTCATTGTCTTTTTCTTTTATTTTTATTTTTATTTGACGGTAGGTAGCCGCACCTCCTCTTCATGAAAATCGAGCCTTACCCTGTTCATATTAGTTCTTACCAAATTGAACTTGACCTCAACTTTTGAGTAGGCAAACACATGTATTAGGTTATTCAAAGTTCTGTAATTAAATAATCAAGATTAATCACTGAAAAAAAAATTATTTTGTAAATGGAAGTGCGTGAACAAGCACATATTATTATAATTATATTATTAACATATGCTAAAATGCTTCGATGAAATAAAATAAAAAATAAAAAGTCCTCGAGATTTTCAAAGACTGAGTTGAAAAAAAACCTCCATGGCATTTCATTTCAATGCAGTAATAAATGCCTAGGCTTTTTCAACTCTATCTTCAAAAGTCTTTAGGATTTTTTTTTTATTTTTGAACTTTAATTTTTTTTAATTCTTTAATATTAGATTTATTAGGAATTAGATTTTACAATTTATTTTAATTTGGTTTTTACGGAGTTATCTTGGTTTTATTATCTATATCGTGAGTTTCACAGGTTAAATATATTAACTCAAGTTATTTTTTAATTAATTTTTTTTTTAACTTCATCCTTTAACATTGAGTTGATTGAGGATTAAGCTTCATAATTATTTTTTATATGCTTTCTATGGGGTTGTTATGATCTTATGATCCGGGTCGTGAGTTTTGTAAGTTAGCTAGGTTAACTCGGGTTTTATTGTTCTTTTTTTTAAAATGAATATTTTTAATTTTAATTTTATCATTCAACATTGAGTTTATTTTCTATAGAGTTATCATGTTCTCCTAACTTGAGTTTAGCAGGTTAATCCGAGTTGATTGGATCGTTTTATTTGTTATTTTTTTATTGTTTTTCAATTTAATTTTTCAATAATGGGTTGGTTGAGAAATGAGCTTCATAATTTATTTTTTATTTTTAATATAGGATTATCACGATCTTATAACTCAAGTCCCGGGTTAGACCGGTTAACTAGGTTTTTTTTGTTCTTTTTTTAGTTAAACTATTTTCAATTTCATCATTCAATATTGAGTTATTTGAGAATTAGGCTTCATAATTTATTTTGGTTTGCATTCTATGAGGTTATCTTATTCTTATTATTCGCTTTATTTTTTTAGTCAAACTATATTTGTATTGGTCGTCCGAGTTGTCTTTGAATTTTCCAAGTCGATCAAGTTACATCAGATCAATTTTTATATAAATTTTTTTTTACTAAAAATATATTACCAACACTTGAATATTTTTTTTACATCCAAAATAACTTAATTTGACCTATGGTGTAGCCTGATTAATGATCTAGTAAAAAATCTAAATCTCCTTATGGTTTCATCGTACACTGTGAAGAGGAGCATTTTGGCTTGAATAATGTTTTCCTTTCTTTTGTTTTCTTTTTTTTTTTCAATCTTTTAAATTTTTTTAATTCGATTATTCCATATTAAGTTTATTTAAAAATTAAATTTGACAATTTATTTCGGTTAATTTCATATGAGTTTCTCAGAATATAAAAAAAACAAACACCCTATTATTTTGGAACAATAAAATTTAATTTGATTGATTAAATAATTAATCTGATAAAAATATACAAAGCAAATATACTAGGTAATTTCTTTTTCCAATTAAGAGAGCAAGATTCAACTAATCGAGGTCGAGTCCTTGCAATTTTGACGATAGTGCTTGTATTTAACCTTCTTGGTGCAAGAAGCAAATGTGGATGCTAAATGCTATAAAATATAAAAAGGAAAAAAACCCTAACTCAATGATTCACACCTTTGGCTAAAGTCATATCCGTCAATGGGTAAAACTCCTCGTAAACACAAGTTCATGCGCAAGGAAAGGCTCTCATATATCTCCACAAATATATTTGGAGGTAGCATTGATTCATTGAATTGAATATAAAAGTCGTATTATTGGGTTGGTGTGAGCATAAGTCATGGAGTTAAAGTTTAGGTTTGCAAGTTTTTATTTGTCTTCAATGAGTGACGAACGAGCACAAAATCAAAGAAAAATCCAAAGGCAAAAAGCTTAGAGAGAAGGAAAAGAAAAGGGATACCATGAAGTTATCAATATTGATTTAGGTTCTTTGGTCAAAATGAGAGTTGAATGGAAAGCGACATGCAACCACTATTGCCTTCATCGGCCATCTTGGAGGAGTTGTGGCCCTTGCACGAAATCTCCTGTTAATTATTGCGAATCTTAAAAATTAGCCATAAATTAATAATTTTTTTAAAAAAATTGTATAGTTAATTAAAACTATTGATGAAATAACACGATAAAAAAAAATTAGTGAAATAATATAGTTTGTACATGTATTTATTAAGAAACTTAATTTTTATAGCTTTTCACTGTTCAGAATAACGACATCTTTTAAAAAATATTAAAAGGTAGAGAGAGGAGAAAGAGAGAGAAAAAAAAAATCTTGGAGATATATTAAAATTTCTAGTACGACACACTGATACCATTAAAAAGATTCCAACAAGACGAATCCAACAACACAAAAAAAGATCATTAATGGTGGAGGGTGAACTACTTGTTTTTTGTGGTAAGTGTGGCCCACTCAAGTCACTTTTGGTAACTTTTTTTAGAGTTGTTGGATTTGTCTCGTTGAGATTTTTTTTATGATATCGGTGTGTCGTAATCGAAACTTTGGTGTGTTTTTAGAGTCTTTTTTTTTCCTTTATTTCTTTCATTTTCTCTTTCCTCACTCCGCACATTTAATATTTTTAAAGGATATCGTTATTCTGAATAGCGATAAGCTATAAAAATCATGTTCTTCGATTGCAACATGTAAAAATTATGTTATTTTATCAATTCTTTTTCTAATTGTGTCATTTTACTAATATATTTAAAAAAAATATTAAAAACAATTAAAAAAATCAATATCAAC
>Ga0307513_10008895_pt1 | contig 12770 bp, 11 predicted proteins | sample 15_EM_MG_FD_202174 | JGI IMG/M metagenome (GOLD analysis project Ga0307513, IMG submission 202174) | Populus trichocarpa ectomycorrhiza microbial communities from riparian zone in the Pacific Northwest, United States - 15_EM | ecosystem: Host-associated > Plants > Roots > Unclassified | place...
AAGCTCAAACCTCGCTGGGTTGGTGGTTAGTCGGCCACATGTAGGTTTGTGACGCCTATTTCCCTCACAGCCCGAAGCACCCTGGGCTGACTTTGGAGGTGGGGAGATCGTAGAGGGCCGTAGTTTTCTCCTACTCACACCCGTCGTTGCGCACATTTTGTCCAACCCCTCATCGACATTGGCAATCGAGACTTGATGATCGAGAAACGCCAACCGTGTCCCAAGGGACCTTTCCACACCACCAACGAGCGACAAGCACTCCCCTAAGCTGTCGTTTCCCCGTGGCAATTTATTACATTATATTTCAACCTAATGAGCGCGTGGTCAAGCCTCTCCGGTTTGCCGTTGGTCGGGAATGTACACCCGTTCATGCCTCCTATTTTCTTGCAGCTCCTTGGAATTCGGACACTGACAGACAGGGGAAGCGGAAGCACGGAGATTATAAAACCTTGCGGTTCACGACCTCCCGTTTGGCTTCATTCGCTTGTTCTCCTCTGGCGATATTCCACTCCTAGACTGCTTTCTTTTGCTCGAGTCGACTCGGTTTCCCCATACCTGCTCTATCCCTTCCGATATAACGCTCCTCCCCTCGCATTATTGGTCCAGCACGATGCTCTCGAAGAGTGTCCTACTTGCATTCCTACTCCTAACCTCTCGGATTCTCGTTCGAGGTACGTCGTTCAACACCCACATCCACAGATGCTGTATGAGATCTTGAGACATCGCTCACTGAAACACCTCCCTTTCTGGTATTAGCGGACGGGACTGACTGGGTCAGCCCTGGATATATGATTGACCAACGAGCGAATCCGACCCAGGACACTGCCGATGCGAAGAAAAGCTTTGTAGGTATTGCTGGGACGTATGGGAAGAAAGGCCCATGGAGTAAGTGGCTCCTGCACGTCGGTTAGAAGAGGGCTTATTGGTGACAACTTTTAGGTGTGCGCACCCCTCCTGACCAGGTACCCCCTAGCAATGACCCGAACGATTATATGAGCTTTGCGCCATAGTAAGTCGGTTCTGATCGCATTATTTTATTCGCATGATCACCGACCATAAACTCTCATAGTTACTGGCCGGACTGTAATTGGTGTCCATCTAGGAAGCGAAGTCACGGAGAATTCAGCGGTTTCACCCCACACGACACGACACCTCTCCCTCTCCTGACGTCTCCCGTTTATCGGAGACGCGGAGCACGTAGGAGAGGGGCTGAGGACGTTCTCCAGGTTCCCGGGGTAGAGAACGAAGATGCAGCCCCTGCTCCAATTCAGAACCCTCCTACTGAGGTGCTAGGATCGTTGCCCGTGATGGCTGGGGGTTCGACGGGAACTCCCACCGCGACGACCCCTACGGATAATGTCATGACTGGAACTCCCGACCCCGCTTTGGCAAAGGCGAAGACTACGCAGACCTCTCCTTGTTCGACATCTCCCACGAAGAGTATGCCTCCCAGTGCGAGTAAGTCTCCGAAGTTATCCCTCGTTTATGACTCTTGCCTGAGATCGAATGCGTGTTATTGAAGCGTGGACATCTTGTCCATACAAACACATCGACGGGAAAGCAAATCCGGATACAAAGACACTTTCTGGTCCAAACAGCATGAACGAGATGTCCCAAGCCGTGTTCTTCAACGCAATGAGCTACGCCATAACCGGGACACGATCGTACTCCCAGAAAGCTGCCTCGTTTCTGGAAGCGTTCTTCCTAGAGAAGGACACGGCAATGACTCCGAACGTAAACTTTGGTCAGATCGTGCGTGGAGTGGGACCAGAACATCGAGTTGGGACGTTCACTGGAGTTCTGGATATGAGAGGTATGATCAAGGTTGCGAACGCGATCCTGGCTCTGAAGGAGGCGAAGAGTCCGGATTGGGACGCCCAGAAGGATGCGGCGATGAAGTTGTGGCTGAGACAGTATATCGGATGGTTGGAGTCGAGTCCTATTTCCAAAAAGACGGCCTCTTCTGCAAAGTAAGTACCCCTGAGACGCAGTGTCGGCTTGTAATTGACTATTGAGGTTTGGTTCCACAGTAACCATGCGACTTTCTTCTATGCCCAACTCGCTGCGATAAAGCTGGCGGCGGATGATGGAGCCGGAGCGCAGGACGCTCTGAACCGATACTTCAACGAACAATTCATGGACCATATCGCAGCTTCTGGAGAGCAACCATTCGAGGCCGTCCGAGCGAACCCGTACCACTATCGGTGTTTCAATCTCGAGGCCATGATCGTGAGTCCGACGTACCGTGTACAGTACGCCGACATGGCACTAAAATCTGGTTGCGTAGACCGCGGCAAAGCTAGGCGACTATCTTGGAATGGACTTTTGGACCAAGAAGACAAGAAATGGTGCCACAATTCAACAAGCATTGGACTTCACCATGGCACAAGATCCCAAGAAAGAGGCGGTCTCGCAGATCTTCCCGCATGTGGCAGCCATTGCTGCAGCTTATGGAGACCCGGGCAAGAAATACACGAGTTTCCTGCAAGCGCACAACAGTAAATACAAGTCGGACAGGTACTGGCTTTACGACCAAGCACTGGCTTTGAAGATGTCACCTTCACGCAGCCGCGAGAAGCGGGATAGCAGACGACCGCTGAGGTGGAAGAGACAAGATATGGATGATTCGGAGGAGTATCCTGATGGAGACGGAATTATCGTACCGTCCAATGCCCGGAACGAGACAGCGACTGGGAATGGCGTGACCATTCAGTGTCCAGAAGCGTTTGCGGGTCAAGAGGAGATCGAACTGGACAACGGAGTGTTCGTGACTTGCGACCAGGTTCGGCCATTCTACGTTCTCTTCTACCCAGACACGCAGGACGAGGAAGTGAAAGAGTAGATAAATAGGCGATATTTTTTTCTTGAATTTATCTTGAATTTTTGTATTTGATTTCCGGATTTGGCTGGGAGGGCCACCAGACCGGAGAGCTCAGACAGTAACCACGCAGGTCGCAGCACCTTTGTCCCGACCACCTCCCCTTTCGCTCTCCTCTCCCACCCACAACACAATGGCAGACAACGCCTCTGGTCAGTCCGATAGATCTGTTCAAGTAAAGCTCGTCCTCCTCGGTACGTCGTGAAAAAATTAGCTCACTATGTCCCATGCTCCACACGAGTGTATCTACTTTTCGCTAACCAATCTTCCAGGCGAGGCCGCAGTCGGCAAATCTTCCGTCGTGCTGCGTTTTGTACGTATATTCGCTCGCCCCGAAACGTTTCCGTTTCGTCCGCTTATCCGCTCCACCGCGTTCTCTAGGTCTCGAACGAGTTCCAGCCGAACAAGGAGCCTACAATTGGTGCAGCTTTCTTAACCCAGAAGTGTAGATTGGAGGATCGAGTGTTGCGTTATGAGATTTGGGACACTGCGGGTCAGGAGCGTTTCCATTCGCTAGCTGTGCGTCTCCATCCAATCTTCCTATCTCTCCTCACTGAATCCCCAACCCACATGTTCCACTCCTATTGTGTCGGATGATTAGCCTATGTACTATCGCAATGCTCAGGCCGCGATTGTTGTATACGACGTCACCAAAGCCACGAGCCTCGAAAAGGCCAAGACATGGGTCAAGGAACTACAGAGGCAGGCAAATCCCAACATCGTTATCGCCCTCGCCGGAAACAAGATAGATTTGGTCCAAAACTCAACACCAGGCACTTCGTCCGCCCCAGAGTCGGAAGATGAGGGTGAACCCGACGATGCCACTGCAACCCCTGGTGAGGCTGGGGGATCACCCGCCCTAGATTCGGAGAACGTCAGGCAGGTCTCCCGGGACGAAGCGGAAGCGTATGCAAAGGAAGCCGGTCTGTTGTTCTTCGAGATCAGCGCGAAGACCGGCGAAGGAGTTGTAGAGATTTTCACTGAAATCGGTGCGCCGATGTTTCACCATCCGTCACATCCCGAATCACATTGACTCTCGCCCCACAGCCAAGAAGATCCCAATTGAACACATTTTGGCATCCACTTGCGGTGTTGGAGGGCGTGGCGGTGGTCCTGGAGGACGACCAGGCGGATCGCAGCAAGGGGATGTGAATCTCGACGAGAACGCGAATAAGGCCCGCGACGCCTGTAGTTGTTAACTGTGTTCCCGTGTTCCTACCACGACCTTCCCTCACGATCTTCTCCCCCCCCTCTCCTACGTTCTGAATGTGCACTCACAAGGGTAGATATTTTGCCTTATTATCCCGTTTATTATGCTCCATGACTCCGACTATTATCCTTGCCCCTTGGTCTTTTCCTTCGCCCTCGTGACAGTTCGCCTCATACCTGTACTTTTCACCATATTACACCTATTACAGAGCTTTCTCCCCGGGGTTCCGGAGGTACCGCACGATCCGACCCAGATAAACAGTCCGTGAATGAGGCATCGGGCGTGCCAAGGCTTGCGGCAGTATACACACACATGCACACAATACAAAAAACGGACATCGCCTTCCCCAAAGGTTCAGGCGCGAGAGTTATAAATATTCGGCGATACAGTACACGATACCCATAGATACTAATACTCGATATACGGAGGAGGTCCCGTCCCATCGTGGTGGCCGTCAGGAACGAGATAAGGCGGAGGTGCGTGGCCATCAACCGGAGTACGAATTGCGGGATCATGTGGTGCAGGGCGAGCACCGACCGATGGGGGTGGGGGTGGAGGTTGGTGAGCCCTTCCACGTGCATCGCTGTAATCTGAATCTATAGACGGGGGCGGATCAGAGGGATCGTCCATCACCAATGTAGGGGGAAGCAGGGGTTGATCTCCCCCTGAGAGTGTTGTCATCGTCGTAAGGGCAGGCATAGCACCCAGCGTAGCTTCTTCACCATGTCGTTCCAGCGCCAGTCCAAGTGCTTCCATTGCCAGCTCCGGTTGATCCATACTTGCGAGATCTGTCACATCCGGGTCTCTATTCGCCATCTCCATAGTCGGAGGGGGAGTCGTGGATCGATGTCCTCGTTCTTCAAGTTCGGCCGTATGTCCGTCAAACTGATCTGCAACCGCGAACCCAAATTGGACGCCTTCCCCTGGGATCGCCAACCCCCGTGAATGGTGATCAACCTTCTCGCTCTCGGTTTGGGGAGGCATATAGGTCTCGCGTTCGGCTTCGAAGAAGGTGGGTAACCTTGTCGCGTTGGAAGAGGACGGTTCCTGGAAAGGAGGAGGGGCGTCACGTTCTTCGAAAGGAGGCGGTGCGTAACTCGGCCCTGCTTCTTCATAGTGGGGAGTACTCTCGCTGTCGTCACCCCGGACGGTACGTTGAGGTGGTTGATCGTGCTTCTTCCTATAAGCCGTATCGAGATCCGCGTCCGCCTCCGGGAGTGGCGCAGCAGGAGGTATGATGGTGAGCGGAATGACGACCGTCTCGACGTGCTCGGTGTGATGGGACATCTTGATGAACGTGATATGAACTACGAGTCGAAAAGTGACGCAATGCAGAAGCGTGGTTTGAGAAATGAAAGGGAAGCCTAATTCTGGATCGGGGTCTTGGTTGGGCCGGTGTGGGTGTGAATACATTTGTGTGGGCTCGACGCTGGGAGGTTCGAGGGGTTGGTGAAGGATGAGACGTTGGCGTATGGGTCGGGTAGCGTGGAATCTACATCCCGCACCGGAACGAGTGACTACAGTCTTCGTTGTCCAACCCTTGGCAGTGCCAGTGGTCCCCTTAGTGGTCTTCTTCGCAGCGGTCGTACCAGCTGCAGCGGAAGTTGTCGCCCGCGGGGGTCCCTTAACCCCTTCTCCCCCCTCCTCGTCAGTTTCAAAATCAAACCCACTCGAAGGCTCAGAAGCCTCTTGATCCTTAACCTTGATCACCCTCACAAGCTCAGCGCGGACGTTCCTCAGCCGGACGCCCTGTTCAACAACAAGCTCTCGTTTCGGAGGTGGGATGGTGATGTAGACGGGGATCCATTCGCCCGCCTGGAACTTGGTCCTTGGGACCTGAACCTCGATCGGGGTGGGTGAGTCAAGCTCCCTCGTAACCGGGGAAGGTCGTAACGTGAGCGCGTGCGTTGTATATCGGCGGGGTAGAACGACGATGTTCTCCGAGAACGACTGTCCTTCATTAATGCTCGAACAGACGGTTGCCGTAAGAGTGTGTACGATCGACGACTTTGGAGTGTCCAATGATTCCGGGGTATCCGGCATGAGCGGGATCGCGAATGGAAACGCAGACGGGACGAACTGCGTCGAGCACGTCCTCGAAAACAGCACGACTTCCGACTTGTAGAGATCCACTTGACGACCGAACGATGTCTCTGTCGTGTGCAAGGACACCAGACTATTCGGTGCGCAGCCAAGTCAACTAACAGGGAATGGGCGGTGCATAGAAAGGCCACGTACACCTTCTGGCATGCGGAAGCCCTTATCCCCTTTATCTGCAGCTCTCCTTCGACGGCAGCGCGTTCGCCTTCGACGCCCAGATAACCCTTCTGGAACTCTGCATCACCGGAGGTCGGTATGATCAAGATTTGTGGATCGACGTCCCCACCGTCAAGGCCATCGTCCCCATCGAGAGTATCAGGAGTGTATAGCGGAGGAGGTTCCCCAGACATCACGGGATATGACCGGTGTACAGAAAGACAATGAGAGAGTGAGAGAGAGAACACAAGGGAAGACGAGACGGAGGTAGAAGAGAGAGCGAGAATTACAAATATAATAAAACAGGAACAAGCGATCAAATTTCAAAATTCGACGCGGATCATCGACTCGAGCTCACTGAACATTGGGTTGTCCACCTCCCTCGAGAGCATGATCGACAGAGTGACTTCCTCAGAAAACCCACTGAGCATCCCAAACCCACTCTCCACCTTCTTCTCTCCGGTTTCGTGCCAACCCATCCCAAACGAGAGCGCGGGCATCGAAGTCGTCGGAGTCTTGTCCACGACAACTTCCCCCTCGTCGTCGATGAGCTTCATTGCCTCGATGGCCCGCTTCGAACAGATATGGAAGAACTCCCGAACGTTCGCGTTCGGATTCGTCATGAACTTCCTCAGGACCCTAAGCATCACCCCAGAGAATCCAATCGACTTGTCCGCCTTCAGCTTCTTCTTCAGCTCAGGAGGGGCGAGGAATGCCAACGAGTATATCGCCATCATCAACTTCTCGACGTAGCTCAACCACGTATCCTTCGTGATCACCTCGAAATCCTTGTTCGACACCGGGAGTCGGTACACGAACGATCGGAAGAGCTCCCCCAACCACGCCTGCGGAATCACAGAAGCAATGATCTTGCGGTGCTCGTCCGGATGACTGAATCGTGTCCAAATTTGAAGCGCGTAATCGACAGTTATCGGTGCCGACCAAAGCGATGATGGCGAACAGACTTCCAGAGGATCCATGACAGCAGAGGAGACGAGCCCAATCATCCTTCTCGTGACCCTTTTCCCGACCTGAGGCGACCTCTCGTAAACGTCCTTCAACCTGTACTCCATCGTAACTCCGATCATAATCAACGCGACGTCCTTCCGGACCGCGATGAGATCAGACAGTGACAAGGCGAGGGAAGCGGGCCTGATCTTCGCGTTTCCATTTTTCCTCGACGCTAGGCCGCACAAACGGAGCAGGATGCCCGTGAAAGTGGGATGTCGTGCCATGAAGTCCAGGTTTTCTGCAGATGCGGCGGCCCAATTCCGGAAGATGTTGAGAACGGAAAGGACGACACCCCCTGGGCGCTGTTTCGGCCCGGAGGAATTGTCCACCTCTCCCAATCGATGGGATTTGAGACCTGCGAACGGCGTTGTTTCCTCCTCTTGGACAATCTCCAGCAAGTCCCGAGTCGTCAACAACTGCACCGGGCCACCCGCCCTCCCACAATCATCAAACTCGTCGTCCACGTCTTCGGCTCCGTGGAAAGCGATCTCCTCCAAAAGGTCCAACAGCTCCTCGAACAGATCCGGACACTGAGTTATGGTCAAATACGGGAGGTCCTTCGCGGCGTCTCGTACGACCGAAATCAAACTACACGTTGTGATCGCATACGACAACTCCGTGCCCAGCCTTGAGCGGATGGACATGATGAGAGCATCGATATCCACCTGACCCCACTCGTGTATAGGCTTTAACGGGCGGTGGCTCAGTGCGCGTTGGAGGTCCGGACCGACGTGATGAACGTTTCGTCCGCCGGCAGACTCGACTTCGTGGCGCAGAGGAACGTAGGTGATTTTCCTCCTCGTGCGGGTAATCGTGGACGGCTGTGAGGGGGCGGAGGGCGTGACGACCCCGTTTGAGCTTATTGAGGGCTGGAAATTAACCGGGGTCAGTGATGAAATTAATTTTGAATAGCAAATTTTCATGATGAAGAAAAGGGCAAGACGTAACATACCGGCAGGTCTGGGGGTTCACCTAAAATGCACGAGGATTCCAAAACGTGAGCCTTTGTTGGAAAACAACGATAGAGGTGGGTATCAATCTTACCTGTCTTCTGCCTCGTCCTCTTGACCTCCTCATCCTCTTCCATCTTCCGCTTTCTGGTCTCCATATCTATATCGAGTCCTCCAAAATCACTCAACCCGACAGATGGCGGACCGCTTATCGGTGTGGTACCGCCCTGCGACAAGTGAGCCAACTGTTGTTGATGCATCTGCTGCTGTGCTGCAAAGAAATTCGGGTCCATGCCTTGGTGGAGGTTAGGTGGTAACCCGGATTGCTGTGGAGCGCCAGGTTGACCCTGAGACGGTTGTTGCTGTTGGCCATGCTGCATCATCCCTAAAGCGAATTGAGATGAATCGTCGGAGGACCCGGGAGCCCCTTGAATGGGTACATGAGGTTGAGCGACATTTTGCGCCCCGAAAGCGTTGTTCATTCCGTTGACAGTCGGATCCGGAGTACCCGACATTGGCATGTTACCCATTCCAGGCATTCCACCCATCCCAAGGTTTCCGACGTTTGGGTTCATGCCCATCTGTGACATGGCCATCGGGTTATATTGCGGTCCCTGCATGTTGTTCATCCCAGGAGTGGGAGTGCGAGGTTGCTGGTGTGGCTGGTGTTGAGGGGGAAGACGTTGGGGGGTGTTTTGGATCGAATGGTTAGGTTGCTGTTGTGGTGGCTGTTGTCCGGTGGCAGAGGTAGGAGTGGAAGGGGAATAACGTTGGGCATGAGGGTTGCCACTCTTATTCATAATAGAGTTTTTGCGATACCAATCCTCGAACGGGATCAATACGGTCATGTATAGGTGCGCGAGAAATTGGGCGGTGGGGCCAGAGTGTGGGGGAGGGAGTTGTTCAGGGAGGTCAAAAAGCTGCAAGACATTGTGCCATGCACCGGTTTGATGGGCCTAAGAAGAGGGAGACGACCAGTAAGTGAACGGATCGTGTCGCTCCAGAACGTCATGTGCGCCGGAGGACAACGTAAGAGAGATGAAATTGGGTGGATCGAAGAAAGGCGACTCCTCGAAATGGGGAGGATGACACGAAAACGGTGTGACAAAATACGTACTTTCATACCGCCACCAGTCTGGAAGACAATCCCAAAGAATTTGTAGAGATCGAAGTCCTTCCCTGCCAACCGGATGGCTCCAACCTCGGTCTGCGAAGGCTCTAGGTTTCTCCAAGGCGACGCGTTTGGATCGACTCCGGGAGGGATGGGCACGCCAGTGAGAGCATGGGGTAACGGTTGACCGCGTTGCAACATGAGGGATCCGAGGGTCTGTATGAACTGCTTCCTTTTCTGCATCTGCTGCATCTGGGCCGTCTGCTGATTCGGCGCGGGGGTCGAGCGGCGGTTATTTGGGTCCGGGAACGGGTTTTGCGGACCTGCGGAGGTGGGTGTCCCGACCGACATGGAGTTGGAAGACTGGATGTTCATGTTTTGTTGAAAAGCGGCGAGGCCGGGGCCACCGCCTTGTTGCTGGTTGGAATGAATGGAAAAATCGGAAAGGGAGGACTGGAGGTGCTGGTCGGAGGGGGAGGGGATGGCCAGGTTCGGGACTGTCATGTTGCCGTTACTTTGGTGCAGTAGCGAGTTTCCTCCGAAGTATCCTGATGATGATTGCGCCAAGACCGGGGATTGGGCCGAGCCAGGAGCACTCCTGTTGGCCATCTTTGCGATATTGGCCGCGTTCATGGCCGCCATTTGCTTCTCCAGGCTCGGATTGTGGAACATCCCTGGGGTTCCCATTCCGGTGTCCTGGCCGGGCTGGGTGTCCGGGTACTGCGGGAACCCGCGGGTCGGGGAGCTGGACTGTCCATGGTTCTGTTGCCTAACGCACGCCCACGAGTCAGCCAAGAGCAAGCAGGGAATGAGGAAGGAGGCAAACGCACATTGCGCCTTGAATGCGGCCAACGGTGTGAAGATCAACTCGCTCGGACTTCTCCATCAACCACAGCCAGCGCGTTGTATCCCACCCTCCTCCGAGTTTTTGCCTCTCCACTTTTCGGTCAGTTCTCGTTCAAGACAGCCCGAGATGGCGAGCAAGTGATATCACCTTCATTTGGCTTCAGCCGTAATGGCTCGTTCAGAAATCGACGACATCTTTGCGGCAAAAAAATCGACCGCAAAGGTCGTTTCTCAGCATGTGTCTTCGGCCTCTACTTCTACCGAGGCGACCGGTTTAAAAAAGAAGAAAAAAGTCAAGAAGCGCAAAAGACAGGCTGAGGAGGCTGAGGACCCTGATGTAAATGAGGATAAGCCTCAGAAAAAGCGTGTCGTGGAGACCGTCCACGATCCGTCCACCGTCGTCTCCTCGGCGTCTTCCTCTAAAAAGGCGATAAGCCCTGGAAAGGGTGGTGCCAGCACAACGAGGCCAAAAGCTGTCAAGAAGGAAAAAGAGGATATAGATCGATTCAAAGACTCGAGGGGGACAGGACCTCGTAAGCGGAAATTTTCTCGTGATATTTATTCGAGCGTGATCTCACGGAATGTCAGGACGGAAAACTGAGGAGGGATTCGCGATCTTTAAAGAAGCAGAATTGGGCATTAACCCAGAAGCTGGGGGTACATAGAGTCCAACCTTTTCCTCAATACGGAACTGATCCACGCCCAGGAACGCCGCTTTGTCCGTTTGATTGTGACTGTTGTAAGTCTCCCAATGCATGCATCGTGTTCTCTGGATATTCAATGGGCGTGCATAGGTTTCTAGCCATTGAAATGCACGATACCTGTCCTACCTTTGGGTTGGGCGTTCGAATCCGTTCGCTGGGTCGACGCCGGCTCTATCGAAGCCTTGAGATCTAGTGGTCGACGAGGTCAATGTGTAGCCAAGAAGGAGCTGCTCCTCCGATCTAGCGAGTTCTTTGCACCACCTTCATGGTGTTGAGTATGCATCGAGCGTCTTCTGATTGACTGGGCACATTTCTATACTACGTCGGCGTTTCGAGAGTAGTCTGCTGTATCCCCATAGCTGAGAACGTTGGCAGGTGTGAAAATAGTATTCAGCCACTCCCCGTACAGCACAACCAAGGATGTCCGGGTAGTACTGCTCTCCGCTGATTCCTGGAGTTTTGGCGAACAATGATAGACTGGGATTTCTGTTTAGCCTAGGTGACGACTCCCGACCCGAGTCTGCGTCTCGGCCTCCTATTGGGATTTACATACGCCGGGAACGATGCGGCTCACCAGGGTGACGACTCGATCACGGGAAGAATGCAGAGCTGAGAGAACTTTATTGCTGGCTTAGGGGTCGTCTGCGTATCGTGCCTTCAACAGAGTCTGCGGGGGGATTATGTTCTGCCAATTTGTGATCCGACGGGCGTACTCGAGTCTGTCTCAGTGCCTGCCGCATCGCTGATTTGCACAATTTGATTTTCGGTATACCCGACTCGTCATCGTGCCTCCGACCGAATGCCGCCCTTGCACTGACAGGGTCCGGACGATAGGCTGATTATCAGCAACTGATGTCTCTCCACCTCGCTGGGAAGTCGGCACGTTGCCTCCACAGCACGCGGCCAAACTCCACACAGGCGGGGGAGGGAAGCGGACGCACTCTCGTCGGAAAGCGACCGGCCATCATCCGGATAAATTTGGGCGAGGGTGGCCGGATTAGTTGAGGTCACATGCGGAGGGAGGTTGGTTTCGGGTACTTATATTGCAGCCTCGCTCTCCCGCCCCCCTCTGTACGCTCTCCCCTGGCCGTATCGCCCCGAGCAAGTTGTGCCCGCCGCCATGAACGCTAGAGCCCGCCTTGTGGCCCGACAGGACGAATCTTCCACTGGTAAGTTGGGTTTATTTCACAGGGGGCGATTACGTCGGGCGCGCCGCCGTTAGTCTCCCTTTATCTTTTGCACTGCACAGACCCGTGGGGGCGTGGCCTGGTGCAGTTTATATATGTCACAAAACAATCGGGCCTAACTTTCCCTGGGCTCTCTCCCCCTCATCGTACCACCCCGCTCTGAATGTCTGAGTCGGCGTCGTCGCCCACGGCGGTACCTGAGCCGACGTCCACCACAATCTCCATCCCCATCGACACCAGTAGTACTATTTCTTTTATCGACACCAGCAGTACCATATCAAGTTCGTCTCCAGAGCCTCCTTCTTCCACTCCACCACCATCCACTACCCTTCCCCCATCCTCCACTTCCGAACCATCCTCTCCCCCCATGTCTTCTTTACCCCCCACTTCTTCTGTGATCATTCCCCCCTCTTCCTCAAGTCATTATCTTCCCTCTTTCCTCGGTCTTCGCGCTCACCACTGACATCTCTCTTCTGCAGCGACCCCAACGCCAACCCCTGAACCGCCTACCTCGACCTCGACCCCTCCAGTCATCCCACCAACCCCTACTCCAACAAGCGAGACTCCAGATCCTGTCACCCCCCCCCCCCCCCCCCCCCCCCCCCCCCGAAACCCCC
>Ga0307513_10008896_pt1 | contig 12770 bp, 18 predicted proteins | sample 15_EM_MG_FD_202174 | JGI IMG/M metagenome (GOLD analysis project Ga0307513, IMG submission 202174) | Populus trichocarpa ectomycorrhiza microbial communities from riparian zone in the Pacific Northwest, United States - 15_EM | ecosystem: Host-associated > Plants > Roots > Unclassified | place...
ACTAAGTGAGTGATATTACATGACCACATGCCACAATACCGGTATTGGATGCGACTTATCCATCAGGTAATCGTATTTCCACCGCATATCATCCTCTCCAGGATATTCTATCAACTTGTATTGAGGGGCTGTTGATTCATAGCGTGACAAGCGACTTTAAGATCCTAGTATAGCTTGGGCTTGGTGCCATTCAGACTCATGCGATCTTTTTATAAAGACTGGTCTGGGACCAGTTCAAACCGGACCGGACCACCCAAGTTAGTCGGGTCCAGTCATCGCCATCACCAGGACTGGCCAGCCCGGTCCCGCCTCCAAGACTTGACCGGTCGGACTATTCGGAACCCTGCATTCCGGCGCATTCAACTCCTGTCCCCAGGACCACAGGAATGGACAGATAACCTCCTTAGACGGCAGGAATCTATCCGGGGATGCTACCGCACCAGCAGAATTCCGGTCCTGTCTTTCCGGCATTCTCATACCCTCTCTGCTTTGCTTCCCGATCCACATCGGTTATGTGTGTGTGCCCATCGCTTGAGTATACAAACAGGCATAGTAATTCGCCGTCTTCGCTTGATAACGAGTGACGAAGAAAACTAGTGACGATAGGTTAACTGAAAACTAGTGACGATAGGTTAACTAGATAGGAAAAGGTACAACAGAAAGGTGTGTCAAAGGGGAGTGACCGTTGGTGATTTACAACACTAACTAAAGACAGAGACAGGATATATATCATAACAAAGTCCTCCTAGCGTTCCAGTGGCTACCAGAAAAGTCCCTTTGACAGTTTGTTCCTTTCCAAACTTTTCCGATCTCTCATGCTAGAAAAATGAAAGAAAATCACTCCCCATAACCTCAGCACATTTTCTCTTCGGGCGTGGAACCCTTTTATAACCTTTTCGCTTTCTTTCTTTCAGGATTTCCTTACAGCCTCTCCGCTTCCTTCCGGCAGCCACATTCCTTCACCGGAAGTGGTTTCCACACACTCCCTATGCCTAAGCACATTTTCGAAGCCACAAATAAGCAAGTCCCTGGAGGTTATCCAAACAACAAAGCAGATATCAGGAGGGTAAGGCGAGCAGCATCATTTCCAACAAATCCACAACCAGTAATGTTTTTGATGCAACATCTGGACCCTGAAATCCACCAGCCCTAGCCCAATCCTCTGCCCCATAGAGAAGACTAACAATTAGGAAGCATGAGTTCAACACTTCCAACCCCCCAGCCTCATGCAGTGATTATGTATGACTCTCGATAGCCTATGTCTTGCAATATGACGCACTGCGGTCTTGTGTCTCCTGGTAACCTTTTCGTCTTGTTTGCTTTTTTGGTCTCAATCGAAGCCTGGGTCGGTGTTCTCAGCCGTCCGGGGCCCCCGTAGGGCCCGGCGGGGGGACTGCCAAGACCCCAGGACGAGACGGGACGGCAAAATGTAGTCCGTCCTCGTCCTTGAATTCCCAGGACGGCCGTCATTAGCAAGGACGACGAGCCCCACGACCTGAGACAACTTCTGCCAGGGGACGACAGGTAACTAAATAGGACCGCCGGGGACGGTGGGGGACGGAAGGGGAGGCGGAAAACATCGCAAAACAGCGGAAGACGGCGGGGGATGACGGGGGACGACACAATGTCGTCCGTCCTGGTCCTTGGCTCTTACTTGTCGGGCAAGTTCAGGAAAAGACGGGACGGGACGACGAAATGTCGTCCGTCCTCGTCCTGGCCCAGGACGGACGGACTGCCCCGTTGCGAACACTGTCTCGCACTTCGATAGATAGTGCCAGAGTAATTTCAACAGATGTTTTTCTGCGATTTTTCTGATGCAGAGTAAGGAGGTTAGGTTATGTGCTTTAGTTTGTTCGCGCAGCTCTGGAGTGGGGGATAGTGGAGGGGAAATCTATACCTGAGAAGTATGAGTTACCCACCTCCATGTAATCTTTGTTTGAGAGTTCTTCGTGCAGTGGTGGGTTCTATCGAAGCAGCAAAGTCCCAGGTTTACATACAGTTTCAACCATGGAATTTCGGATGGAGTTGCAGGATCTCTCTTGCCTCCCTGCTGTCACTAGTTCTGTCTATTAGGTGTTTGTTGAGAATTTCATTCCCAAGTAGATCTATTCTCTATAGCTTTCGCTGATATGAGTCTAAAACTCCATGGCAGAGTAAGAGTATATCATCTAAGAGGAGACCCTTCTTGGCGTTGCAAGGGGTAATATTCTTTGAACCCAGTGCATGGGATAAGGCAGCAAGTGTATTGAGGAAAGTAGACCATTTATCTCAAAGTTGTAGAACATTCTATTCAGTGTTCCCAACCGTCCAGTCCGTCCCTCTTCGGGGGAGGACCGGACGGACTACGGCTCATAGTCCCTCTTTTTGGGGGTGCTAGGACGGACTACGCCCGGGAAGGTGAGGACCGGACGGACTATAGGGGACTATAGTCCCGGCGCTTGGACCTCCTGTACTAGCCAAGCTGAAATCATACACCTCCAAACAAATTCTTTTCACATCATGAGACATCACTCTTGCAGTCCCCAGCTGTCCACTGCCGTCTCCCGTAGTCCCCTGCCGTCCCTGGCGGTCCTCACCCTTTCCCCGCCGTCCTCAATAGTCCCTTGCCGTTCCCTGCAGTCCCCCATCGTCCACCCCCTGCCCTGAACTAAAATGTCTCACACGGTAGGGCCCGCTGTCCTGCCCAAAGACTGCCGTCCTGCGTTTAGGCCGCCCTGGACGGACTACAGATAGCCGTCCCATCCCGTCCGGGGCTCTTGGCAGTCCCCCAGGTTAGGAACACTAATTCTATTGAAGTTCACTAGCTATGAATTTCCTTCCATAGCAACCATATTCCAAGTGTCACCCCCATACTGTAACTGTATGACACCATATGACTACCTCAGGCTTATGTAATCGTCCAGGAGGGACAAGCCTTCTAGGGATTCCATTCTAAGGCTCAACATGCACCCAGTCTGGGCTGTCTCAACCATGAAACCATTTCATGGGGCTGTTCCGCTAATCGGGGAATATCCGTACGATTGCCTGTGGTTCTTTGGGAAATAAGGGAGTTAGTAATGCTGAAACTTATCATCTGGGGCAAACTTTGCGCTCATGACTTTGCTGCCTTACACGGGCAACACTTTGTGAGATGTTAATCTGAGAACCTATCCAGCATAAAATAGTTAGTCATGGTAATCTTCTAAGTATCATAATATACTCACTCTTGCCTTTCGACCTAGAGTTCGCGATAATTAACTGCGAGTGATTCTTGCTCCATTTTCTCATACAAGTATGTACCACCTTGTCACAAATTTCATCAGAATACCTTGTACCCTAACTTCCTGTGTAACTTCCTCATTGCAAACCGCTTACTTCTAACAGTTTCCCTTCCCTGAAATCCAAATCAATGCCTTGCGCTTATCATTAGCTTGTTCTACCTGCTTGTCCTACACTGTCCCTAGATTGACCATTGGAAGATTATCGTTTATGCCGATCGAGAAACCTTAATTTACTAGGTATTTCAGAAGTCAGTTGATGGCTTGAATAATTTTGCCTGACCTGTAATCTCTTCATAATTATTATATAGCATACGAAGGTACAGCGCCTAAGTTTTGAATATTTTACTAGCAGGGGGTGTTACGCTAGCAGGGGCAAAGGCAGCAAATCGGGTATAAGGACAGTGAATTGGGTATAGCGATTACCCAATTCACCTCCTCATCCCTGTTAGTCGAACATCCCCTGCTAGTGAAATATTCAAAACTTAGGCGCTGTACCTTCGTACTGAGGCTTTGTTTCCCAAACCAATAGCTAATTTGCCCATGTCGGCAGATGGTTACCTATCGGGTTTTGATGAACTAAACATCATTGCGACACTTATCGTGCACTTTCTCAGGAACAGGTTTGAAGTAACGGCATCTCACATCGTTGGTGACTAGATATTTAGTCCTATACTGGTACTGTGGCGTATGAAATTGTGTTTACAGCTACAGCACTCTACATATAGATAGTTTTTTTATTAGCCCGTAGATAGGTAGTTAGTATGGTGCACAAGATGGGCTAGCTTGGGATTACGTGATTTTAACAGGGGGGCGCTGGTTTATAAGTACCTATAGGTAGATACAGGGGCAAGAGAGAAGACAACAGTAGACCAGAACGACAACCTCAGGAAAAGAGGCGATTTCAGAACGCAATCGTGACTTTTCTTTCCTTCTTTATCAGGAACTTCGTGATTCTATCTACTTCATTCTACTTCCGGCTGCGTAAGCAGTGATTGCCCCTCCGCTAGTATCATTTGTTTTCTTTTTGTTTCTTTTCCGTTCGTGATATCATTTCCACTGAGGGAAGTGATTCTACCGCTATCGACACCCTTTTCTCTTGTGGCCCGGAATCAACATTTCAGTACTAAATGCTTCTTTCCCAGTTCAGAGCTTCTGGAAAAGTCACGAATGCCAAGAGCCACAGAACTCCCCAGCAGCCCGAACCTCTCCTGTATCTTATATAGCACTGCATCGTCCACCCCTCCACACCGATTTCCTTTTATCACCCACTACTCCAAACACCGGCTTTTAGTCCCGTACTACCTTTGCTGTTTCACCGAAACACTCTTCATCTTTTTCAACTTTGATTGTAGGTAGATTTTTCGCCAGTTATCCCTAACCTTCCGGTCCTATATTAATCGGGCTCACTCCCCTGTTCCAAACCAGACAACACCCCACCTACATACGCCCTCTTGATCTGTTATGGACCCGAGAATTGTACCAAAAGTCATCAAGACTTTATGGTACGTGTCGGGTCAAAACGATACTCATCTCCCAAAATCTCCTACCAATTCTATGAGAGCACAAGCTGATTTACGTTAAATGTCTAAAACAGGGACTACGGCCTCAGTAGGCATGTATTAAGCAAAGTTTCAGTCCACTAGAACCCAGCTCAAGCTTACCGACCATGGACACCGGAATGTCTGGCCCGATGATTACGCCTCTTTCTCCAACCTTCAATTTTGACCCTAGGGAGATATCGGATTACATCACCCAGGTCCTCCAGCTGATGGACACACAGGATGCTTATGGTATCCTTGCAGGTGTCCATCAGCATGGAGGACCTACCGTTCCAACCTTTATTTTTGGATTACCACAGTACAACATGACAGAGATCATCCTCCCTCCAACCCCCCACAGTCTTCCCATTTGGATACGTGACGATTGTATTTTGCCTATGAACCAACTAGAAACCTCCTGGGCAATGGAACCTGTGGTTGAACCGCAAATATTGACATTAGAAGGATGCTCAGTCGGCATTAAAAGTATGCATACCATCCGAAATGTCCCTTTATTTGAATTATTTTCTAATCACAAATCAGGGAGCATCCTGGAAGCTGGGAGTTTTGGGGGGTTCTTGAAAAATCCCTTGACACCAGACGTACTCTTCGGCCTCACGGCTGCCCACAGTATTCCCGGTGGCCTTATCGGAATGCCTGTCTGCTCTCCCTCAACCCTGGAGGTGACCAGTAGAATGAAAAGATTACTCCGATACGCCACCTTCTCCCCCCCCACCGACCAACTCCATATTGTGTCTGAAAAAGAGTCTGAAGTTCTCGATTTAATCGACAGATTTCAATTTAACCATTCTTCCCCTGGTGTCAAGTTCCTCGATCCTAATAACAATATGCAATTCAAAACTGGAGTACTCAGTGGAAGTGATTTGGGAGTTATTGTCCGTTCCCATTTCGGAACCAACAGTCGCCTCCTCTACCAGTATGACCAGTACCTAAAACGATGTTTGCTTCCACATTTTGGTGCCATTGTGGACTCGCGTACCAGAATCGATTGGGCAATATTTACCTGCAATTTGAGTCGGTATGCTTCCTCTGCTTCTTATGCTTACTTTTTATTTTAAATCTTACTAATTCTGCAAAAATCACGAAGATATGGACGAAATATTTACCAAGGTGACACGGTGGCAGAGATCGGCGATTTGTACCCCGGGGCCAGTGTTGAAAAGGTCGGACGCTCAACAGGGGCCACACAGGGAGTGGTCAACAGTGTTATGCTCCAACACTGGGAGAACGGTGCATCTACACATGAAGTTGCCATTATCGGACGTGGTGATGAAGTGTTTGCAAACCAGGGTGACTCAGGGGGCTGTGTTTTAACCCAGGAGGGTGGGAAATATAAAGCCTCTGGCATGATGATCGGAAGGGTCAAACAGAGTAATATTTGCTTTGCTACTCCTTTGCGTTTGATTTTGAAGATGTCAGGAGACTATCAATGGGCTTAAACCATCATCGGTTGTTCGCCAAAGCTTGGTCATGTGGTTCACTTCGCTGTCATTGGTTATGGTGCCGTTTGTTTCCCCTACTCTGTTTCTTTTCGCCTCTTTTCTCTTCGCTCATCTCAATTAGCTCTTTCTACACAGTGAACAAATCCAACTAAATTGTTCTTAACGCAACTCTCATTTGACCTTTGGTTTCTCTTGTTCTTGCATTCAGTAAAGTTCTTCCTATACGACCTGTATCGATTGACTGGCTTGCGGAAAATTCTTTCTGCCCACCGGTTAAAGTACTGGACCATCCACTGATCATTTCCAATACGCTCCTACCCTCTGCTCTGCAATAGACATTTCTTCTACAATTGCCAAATTGCACCTGAGAACCTTCTCTATACCTTGTAGGAAATTAGGCAGTATTTCTTGAATCGTCGCTCTAAACGCGAGTCGGTCAGACACTGTCCATCGGGGTGAGGGGAGAGGTCAGGTCATGGATAGCCTATCGGCTGGGAAAGAGCAAGACAGAGCGTGATACGCATGGACGGGGGGTCATTGCAAATTATAGGGTAGTTGTAAGGTGTACGTGTACTTATTCTAATCAACCACTTTTACCCATTTACGGGTGGCGAGGGCGATTAACTGTTGACCCGATGAGGAGAGTTTCTAGATTATGGAAGATTGTGGACTTTTCACTGTTATCCTCAGCGTTCTCAATAGTCTGGCCGGGTCAAGTCTTTGAGGCAGGGCCAGGCGCATCAGTCCTGCTGGATGTCAATGACAGGACCTGACTAACTCGGGTGGTCCGTTCCGGTGCAGACTCTTCCCAGACCGGTCTTTATAAAGATTGCCTAGTCATGTAATATCACTCACCGCCCGCAGAGGAAAATTATTGGAATTTGGCCACATGTGCGGAAGTGAAATCGTGAAGACTTTTGCGTAACTTCAACTCGCAGTGATATTCTTCTGCTCGCTTGCTTAACCAAAACGAAGAGAGGGCCAAACGGCCAAACATATATAGGGAACTTCAGTGACCTCATCTCTCATGAGAAAGAACCTGTTCCCCTCATCAGCCCATAACACATGATGACTTTCAGCCCAGTGGTATGCGCCTCCAAACCTGGAGAGCGCTAAGAAGCCTAGCCGATGCGAAATAGCCGCCGTATAATCAAGAACCAATCAAGTATGTCTCACCACCACATAAGAGACCCATAGGACAGAATGACATAGGAAAGAAATGCTTGTGACAAAGCTGTGGTTTGAGGACAATGAAAGACTTGGACAGTGACACGAAATTCAGCAAAATTTTTGATACTCGTGAACCTATTTCCGCCGCCCCTAATCGAAGCGATGCACTATCTCTATTCCGACTCTCCTGCTTCTACGGTATAATCTATGGAAACGATGGGTTGAATTAAGAAAAGCTTTATTTGTACGGGATATAAGACTACTCTACTGCCAAGCCCCCACGACCATTCTTCCAAAGAAATCCATGAAAGGGAAAGTCCACAGCTTCACTCGTTCTACACCACAAACCACCCAACAAATAAGGCCACAACCTCATACACGAAAATGGGGAAGAGCAAACTTGTCTGTCCTTCCTTCCCTCCCTTTCCAGATGGCAGTTGCCCAATCAACAGCTAATGTAACGGCACAGAAAACCGCCCTGCTCAGGCACCAAGGCCACGGCCCTGTCCGCGAAAGGCGAATGAAATGGTTTACGCAGGCAGAGCGGCGATGCGGAGGAGGGTTCAGGAAGCAGTAAGGTGCCTGAATTGGTTGAGATAAGTAGTTTGGCACCGGAGGAGGGCTTGAGGTCTGCTTTGAAGGAGGTGAAGCTTGCCGAGCCTGATTCTGCCGAGGAGGAGGAAGCCGATGACTCCAATTCCGCCGTCGGTGGAATTGAAGCAGAGGAAGAGAGGTCCCCGACATCCCCACCCCCGGCATCTCTCCCTCAGACCTAGACTAAGACGCAGACAACCCCCCACCAAAAACTAACCACAAACAACACTCTCGACCTCACCGCCTCCCTGGCAGGTATATACCTCCCGCATATTCTCCCCTTCTCCGAAACCCTGCTCACTACCATCCTGGAACCCGCCGTCATCCCAGACATCCACAACGACCTAGCCCCTGAGTTCACATATACAGGCAAGCCCACAGCGCCGCCAACGAGTGTCGCGCCAAGATCCTGGCGGAGGGTGGACGGCTCAGCCGCCCGGTGGGCTACCTCGCTGAGATGCTGAAAGACGATGAGAACATGGGCAAGATACGGTAGAAGCTACTAGATGAAGCTGCGGGGGAGCGCCAGGCGCGGGAGGCGCCTAAGTAGTGAGTTTTGAAAAGGTTTGGGAAGAAGGTGCAGATAGCAAAGTTGCAGGAGCGGGAGGGGGGGAAGAAGGAGATGTTGGAGAGGGATAAGGTTTTGAAGAGGAGTATGCTCCCTTTCCCCTCACTTTCATTACCTGATGGGTGATAATTGACGGGGGAGTACGTGTAGAAAGTCAAGGTGTGGAATTAGAAACAACCGCTGAGGCAGATATGTTTGATGTAGCCCTTGAAGAGGTTGTCAAGGGCCGTCGCGGTACCACTGGGGGCGGCATCAACCACAAGCGCCAGGAGAAGGATCAAAAGTACGGCTTTGGCGATAGGAAGAAGTTTGCGATGAGCACCGATGCCAAATCTTCCAGTGACCTTTCCGGCTTCCCGTATAAGAACAAGGCTCAATTCACCGGCACTAAGAACATGAAACCCACTATAAGGCTAGGGAAGAGCAAGCGTGCCGGTGGCGGCGGCCGTCGGAGGAGGCAGATAGATCACGGATGGACGGATGAATGGATGGATAATTAATTGAACAGCGTCCCGGCTTCCGGATTTTGAAATTAAAAAAGTTTGAATAGAACAGAATTGTATCTCCCATCATTGGAACTATTACGGAAAGGCTCAAGTCCTCACTCAACCGCCTCTCTCCTACCCTCTACGAAAACCCAATTTTACAAACCCAAATCCTACACAATCAAGAGGGGAACACTGCTACTCCGGTGGCAAGAGAGCTGCGAACAAAACCCCCTGAACAAGAGCGTAACAAACCATCCACCCCACAATCCACTTAGCACGGGCATCGCCAGCACAAATCATGTACGCAACCCACCAGTACTAGACTCAGCTCCCACTACTCAACCGTGTGATGATCATTACGTGGTATGCCGAGAGCGCCATGGCAGCTAGCAACACCTGGGGGATAGCCAATTTCCCACCAACGGGCCCAGCGCCGCCGTAGATAGCCTATATACCGGGGCAGATGAGGACGATCAGCGCCGGCATCGCGAGGAGGAATAGCGGGATGTTGGAGATTGACCAGGATCGGAAGATGCCCACGTTCCTGACTTAGTTAATCTCGGGCCAGAAAGTGGGAGGAGGAAGACTGGAAAACAAACCAATACCGCTCCTGAAAAAAGATGTAAATTCTAGGGACAGTGTCGTCATACCAACTCCTAACCTCCCCCGCACCCGCATCAGTAAGACAGTACCTCCCGTAAGCAACCCGCTGCAGAAACGCCAATCCAACCCCCAATCCCCAACCCAACCAACCTCCCCACCGCCCCCCACCTCTCACCCACCCCTCCCTCCTCCCCAACCCTCAAAAAATCCAGCAGAAACGCCGCACCGTTCAACCGCCCATTGCTCCACGCCATGGTGGCCAAGAACACCCATGTGCTGGCGACAACCTCGAAGCCATGCACATAGCAGTACAACCCGGGAGGAGGTTAGGAGGGCAAACAATAACTCGCTGTATGACGCTGAAAGGAACAGCCCAGCGGGTGAGATGGTGTGCAAGAGCCCCACTACCAGTGATTATTTTTTATTTAAAGGGGAGACTTCGGACGTAAGGCGTAGAGCACCGCTGTTGCGCGAGGTTGGCCAGGTGGACGGCAGGGAGGGCGTAATCATAGGACTGCGGTAGATCTAACCTACCTACCCCAAGAGATGCGAGACCGGGTAACCCACTAGTAACATAAGAGAAAAAAAGGTAAGTTAACTCTGTTGCCAAGAAAATATGGTAGGCCTTCAACCACCAAAGCATTTTCAACCACCAGTCTAACGAGAATCATGGCTCTATTAGGTGATAGATGGGTTATTCTCTATACACTAATAGAGAGAAAATATAAATATCACAAGTTTTTTCACAGAGATATAAGGGTTTAAAATGTTTAAAATTTTGATGGAAAAAGACCAATGCCCACAATAGGTTAATGACAGTTAACTCCTATAGTGAGGACAGTTAATTCAATATTTGCAAGCACCTTAACCTGTGAGTGAAGCCAGTCTTGGCAAATTGACCTCCTATTAATGCCTATCAATGAATGTCCGCTCGTTCCGACCAGAGAGAGCGGACCAACAAGCAAACCAAAATACCGCAAAAACTCGATAGACCCACTATCGGGGATCTTAACATGAGTCACCTTCTAAACCGCAATGGGTTTAGGAGAGTAGGTTAACAAAATTGCGAATACAAGTTAACGAGATTCTGTAAGCTTGACTACCCTGTCTGGATAACACTATTCCTTCTCGGGGTGTTTTGCCTCTGATCAGGGTGATCCGAGGTCGATGGGCTTTAGTGGATCTATCGAGTTTTTGCGGTACTCCAGCGATAGTGACCTGCATAGCGCGCACCGTGCAAAGTGCCCCATGTGGACGAATTCCACCCCCGACAGTTACCGCAGGCTTCTCCTTCCCGCCAAGGCAGGGACATGGCGCATACGGTACCGTACCGTTGTGCCCTGAGGTGTTTGATAGGGTAGTGAGAGCAGTCATGTCGCTCGATCGGGCCCACGGAAAAACTCTGTTTAGTAGTTAGCTTGGCGCACACACTTTAGCACATAAGCCGCCTCTCATGTAGACTAGCCTAACAACGAACAACCATACCGAGAAAAGCAAGCCAATCAACAACCTTTTCTTTCCTTCTTAATTCGTTCAAGCGCATAGCTCCCTACTTCACCCTTGTCAAGGCCTTTAGGCAATTCATCGTCTGGTCAACTTTCCACCTGTTTGTCTTCCGGTATATCAATAGGTCACACATACGCACAGGAGGGTGATTTCGGCACGCGCGACACACCATCCAAACTAAACGGGTCCTGCGAAATCAGCCCAACACCGTAAAAACTCGAATAATTGGCCCATGTGCTATGTAGTCCGAAATTTCCTCCCTTGGAAAAGGGGCGAAAAAACACACCAGAAATCTGCCCCCCGAGACAGATAAAAAAGAAAAAAATTCAGACCTTACTAGGAGAGGCAACTCCAACGTCCTATCACAGTGCAGGGGCCAATTATTCGAGTTTCTACGGTACTTACTCGCTAGATCCACCATCGGGAACCTGGACTTGGCACAGGTCTCAGGAGCAATATGCCAAAACAATGGGTGACCGGACGTGATGCCGAAATTAAAAGAGAAAAACCTTCAAATATGATACCATGGAAAACATGGGGGGCACCTTTAGAATACCATTCTTGGCGAAAGCATACCATCACAAGGTTTGATGTTACGAAGAACCGCAAAATATTTACCAATGCACACACTTTCCCCTCTCTTTTTATTCACCATGTGATGCAAAAGTAATTTAAAAAATCAGATAAAAAATTCAAAAATCACTTGAGACCTGCTGGTATTTTTCTGAATTTTCTCCATGACTTTTTGATATAAACTGAGGGGTAGAAGGAGGTTGTTTATTGTGGGCCGGTGGCATGGTAGTTCTTTGAATAGGTTTCACTTTTTGGATGGCATATTTCTCAGTGCACGGTATCCGGAAGGGTTTCACGCCAAGAGCATGGTATTGAAGAGGTTCACCCCTGTGGAAAAATAAATCTAAGGCCGTGTTCGGTTGTAATGGGACCGTTCTGGTGGGCGACGGGTTTCGACCGTTTCTGCTCTGAAAATGACCTTCTCCCCGTTTTTTCAAAGGGTCATCTATATAGGACAACAGAAAGGTCCCATCACAACCAAACAAGGCCTCAGACATTATCGAGTAAATTTACCCATTTATCACTTTATTTGTTAATCTTTCTTCACTATTTAATAATGCCCAATGAGAGTAATAGTTCCATACAATGGTTTCACTTTTTCAATGGCATATTTCTCGGTCAATGGCATCCGGAATTTTTTCTAGTTTCTAGAAATTCTAGCCAAGAGCATGGTAGTAAAAAGGTTCACCCCTCAGACGAACATCAGGCCGTCTCTATGGAAATATCCTTCATGAAGTGCAGGATCTTTGCATACTGCCAAGGAGGGAAACCTATTAATATATTACCTGACTCAACTGGACCTCACGCAAGGATGTTGGAGTTGCCTTGCTGGTAAGGCCTAACTTTTTTCTTTCTTTTCTGGTGGGTTTTCGCTGTGTGCTCGCCCCCCCTATGCTTTTTTTTTTTTTGTTAATTCCGTGGATTGTTTTTAGGTGCTACCTAAGGTACATCCGCTGCATTCGGGAAGTATCCCATGGCAAAGAAACCCTACCCCCTCCAGCCAAGGG
>Ga0307513_10008897_pt1 | contig 12770 bp, 7 predicted proteins | sample 15_EM_MG_FD_202174 | JGI IMG/M metagenome (GOLD analysis project Ga0307513, IMG submission 202174) | Populus trichocarpa ectomycorrhiza microbial communities from riparian zone in the Pacific Northwest, United States - 15_EM | ecosystem: Host-associated > Plants > Roots > Unclassified | place...
GTCATTTTCTAAAGTTGCCCGACAAGTAGGAATGAAAGACGAGGACGGACCACGTTTTGCCGTCCCGTCTCGTCCCGGGCTCTTGGCAGTCCCCCCACCGGGCCCCACGGGGGCCCCGGACGGCTGCGAACACTGGTTAGAGGAGACAGACACTAGGCAAGATAAGGATGAAATAATCGATAATTCTCGAATAGGGGCAGAGGCAAAGGCATAAAAGTACTAGGGGTAGGAGCGAAGTATTGGGACAAGCAGGGGCAGCAGAGGTCTGAGCATCTACCTTGGAAGGAGTATCAAAGAACCGGGGGGTAAGATGACCACCAATTCGAGTAATTCCACCACCCCCTACTTGCCCCAATATTTTCCCCCTCCCCCGAGTACGAGTACCCGAACACAGGGATCAAGAATTTGTGTGGGGAATTGTCCGTGCGCAGCTGAACGCCCATACTAATCTCGGGCTCAGATGTTTGGGTACCTCACTGGATACTTGTAAGCTCATCAATCCTTTTTGATGGCCACCAGAACATGTTAAATTTGTTGACGAGCTCCGCGTTGATTGTCAAGACTCGCAGCTACGATGTGCATAAGGAGTACTTATGTCAAAACGCAAGAGCTTCGTCAGCCTAAGGACCCATAGGGCGATGACCGATATATGACCCCAAGGATATTCGACCCCCTCTAACCCACCGGACGCACCGTCACTAGTGTCCAGCCCGAGGCCTCGGCCTCAGTCAGGCATCAGACAGCGCGTTTTCAGAGGTGGAGACCTCCACTATTCTTGATTACCCACTGTCCCAATGTTCGCAATTCCCAGGCCAGTTTCCTAAAGACACCAAATCAGCGGTCAACCACTCTTTCCACAAACCAATAACCATCACTATTTTTTTCCGCTGATCCCTCACTTTTTCATCACTCCTACCAAAGGCTTACCAAAGGGTTAGAAAAAGCATTCAAAAATGATAAGGAGTCCACTACCCTTATGTTCTCAAACTCTTTCTCGGCTTCTAGAGAAATTCACATTTCACATTCTCGAACTGCCGTGTCAAATGCACCCAGTAGCCGGGATGCAGAAAGCGGTTGCCGATCTCAAGTCATGTGAACTTAGCGAGGGAAATTCGTGGCATGAGGCTGCTGGGCCACCACGAAAAAGCCACACCCGAACATCTTCCCTTTTTCTCCCTCTCTTTTTTTTATCTCGAGAAATAAAATAAATAATGTACCCCTGAGCTCCAAGCCAACAGATGTAAGCCTTGAGCTCAGGGGAACAAGAACGGTACGGCAGGAATTCCGTATCAGTGGGATGTGTCAAAATAAGAAAAATACCGGTGCGCAAGGAGGTTTACCCCAATTAAGCACCACGCTTGGACGATATCCCTTGCTTCCAACCGCCACAGGTTATATACTCGAGTACGAGTATGATACTGGCAAACCATCCCTCCTTCCCGCTCTCAAGAAAAAAACAGGGCCCGAACCACCACTGGCGAATGATATGCAGCCCAGAGTCAATATGTATGCAACCTCTAATTCGCTCAACATTTTGGAATCTAAATGTCAATTCGTCAGGGAAAGGTTCCGGCAGAATTGAAATCGCTCACCCCTGACGGAAGCGAGCACAGGACTTCCGCACCTGCACAATTGTTGTTATTTTCATCCCTCCAGTTTTTTCTCACTTCACTTTTCCTCCTCTGCTGGCCTCCTCCCCTTGGATGACGCGGTGCTATAAATCAACTCGTTAGTAACAACAAATCAAATCATTTCCTCCTATCAGAGCAGTGAGCGAGCGAACTAGCAAATAGGAAAACTTCAATCCCACCAACTCTCTACTAGTAATAGCTGTGTCCCGCGGTTTGTGCAGCAAGTAACTAGTTCTGGCCCGCAACTGCCAAATTCCCGCAATCCCAACAGACAGACAGACAATAAGACCAAGAAAGAGTGAGGGGGCTCGGAAAGAGAGTATCGACAGAAACCTACGTAGGAAAAAGCAGTACTTCACATTGGAGGTGCTGAACGGCTGGACCCCGAACTTATAATACCGTGACCCCTTTCCAGCATAATGAGCAGTACGCTAGCATCTTCTCTAACACCTTCCAAACGACTATTCCTTCCGCAAAACGTCAAGCCTCAAACCGCACTCCACAGCACGATTAGGAATCTTTATTACCGGTAATTCTCTCATCCCCGGAAGATTCTGCCATGGAAGAATTATCCTTTGGCGGCCTCAGACGGTAAGATTGGCATCCAGGCATGCTCAGTCCAGATCAGTCAGCGGTAGCTATCTGAGGTTCGAGATTTCGGCGTTTCAACCCCAAAGTGACTTGGCATCATAGAAAACAATTAATCCCGAACGAATTACAGCACGGGAATGACCCTGAAATAGGATTAGCGTGCCTGGTTGTAAATTTCACGTTCTTGGACCGTCTAAGGGATAATACGAATGTCAGCCGTCTCAACCAGGCAGCTCAGCAAGAAATAATACTACCGGAGCCCACGGTCTTGCGCCGGGAACGAGTAGGTGGTTTGGATAATGCTGGTCTCATCCTGATGTGGAAAAAAAGTGGCACCTACCCCCAGATCTCCTTCCGACAGGACATGGTGCCGGCCGCCCAGAATTCCCCACTCTAGAGTCTAGATAAAGGGGGGAGTCGCCCCGATAAAAAACTTGCTTCAGCCCTTCGCTGAGACAGATAAAAAGAAAAATACAAAGAGAAGCAATTCCAACACTCTGGCGTGGGGTTCAATTATTCTTGTTCTTACTTGCACAGCCGCCTCCGCAAAGCTCCCATGCCGGTACCCTTCCAAGTACTGCTCGCCCTTGGAAACGCTTCGTTGGCCCTCCCGTCCCACTGTTCAGTAAAAACAAATTGTGATAAAGGATTACGATGTCCCTAGAGGCATATCTGAAAGCAGTTATCTGAAAGGCTCCTGCTGGCGTGTTGTCATTGTAGGGAGGCATTATTCTTGTGACACACGGAAAACCCATGAGCGTGGCTGTATCTAACACGAGCAGCGTTTTGAGGTGCACGGCGCATGATCCGGTAGTTCATTGCTCGAGTGCCGGTACCGATACCCGCTGCTCCCAATGTTCATCCCGGTAGGTCAATGAGACACCACTGGATATTCCTTTTTTTCATTTTCCTCCTCTTTTTTTCTTCACTTTCACATTCACCCATCGTCACATACGGGGAATCCCCTGCCTTTTTTTTACAGAGTGGTTGTCTTTTTTTTTGCACTTTCTGCAAAGCTAAGAACCTACCACATGCCTCACTGCTCATCAGCTGGCCAATGGCCCTCTGCCCCCCCCCCCCCGAGTGAGAGTATGTGACGTCCGATTAACATTACCTATAGGAGATATTTCGCGAACTGAGGGACATCTGTCTCTACGATAACCGTGTTTACTACGCCAACGAATGAACCCGGGAAGCAGGGATTTCCTGAGTTCGTGAAGAACCTCCCCCCATCCCGTCTGCTTGCTTCTATGTGGGCTAGGGTGACATATGCGAGGAACAATGCCGCTGTTCACCCCACCAAGTGAACTCCCGAGTTTGACTATCGGAATTATAAGCGCACGCTATCTTTTAGGCGAAGCGCGAACCTTAACCTGCAAACCTTGATCCACCACCGCTGCCACGAACTTGAATTAATCAAATTACAGCTTCCGAATCCTTCTGGTGGACAGGTGGTGGGAATGGGTGAACGAATCCCTTACATGCTAAAAGCTATAATGGAGGAACCATTCACCAATGAATGCCTTTCTCCTCGCAGAAGAAAAGAAGGTCCATTCTTGCATCATCCATATTTCCTTCTTTTTCAAAAAAAAAAATTATTAAAAAAAACTAAGTTCATATCTACCGTGCCTCACAGTACTAGCAAACTGGTAGTAGTACAATACCGATAAGGCCAAAACCCAACTCCAATCATATTATCCTGTATTGCACCAGCGCACTACAGTACCGCACCTCAGTACGGCACAGAGCGGCACTGCAGAAGCACAACACCACAACACCACCCTGGGGTGTCATGGAGGGAGGGAAGAAAACAAAGTCGCACAATCCCGCACCACCACCACTACCACCACCACCTCCACCATCTCCACCGCAGGTGCCGTAGGCAGGGCACAAGTTAATATGCCGAGTGACACGCACCTGAGCTGAGACGTCAAGACAAGCTTTCGTTTGCACTACGCTATCATACTTGTACTCTGGTGCGCCCATCCACACAAGTATTATAAAAATATGGAACCAACCAACCAACTTGGCGAGCTTAGGAGATGGGGAGCGCAAGTACTCTGCCTAGGGGGAGATTCTCGCAAGAGATAAGGGACCATCCCACCGGCTAGCTGAATTGTCCCTATCTCGCACAATACGAAAACATCTCCCCCATCACTCGCACCCGTAACGCCGATGCACTTTCAAAAAAAAAGAGAGAGAGAGAAGAAAAAGAAGGGAGAATAGAAAAGACCCTCCAACATTACTAGACCCGGTGAGTAATAATTCTAATCATGATACCCAAATAATGTCGTTATAAACCACGATAGGAATTCGCTATTTATAGTAATGGCAACAAAAAAAAAAGAAAACATTTTACAAAACCTTTGGGGCTCATGGAATGGCCTTGAGTGGTGTCTTTTTATTATTATTTATAAGGTACTCGAGCACGGTACACGTACAAGTACTGTACCATGGTTACACTGGTCCAGGTTTCAATATTTATCCTACCCAATTGCCTTCTTTCCTTGCAGATAACTTTCTCCTCCGATGGAGGGGCTGTTTCCAACATTCCTGCACTTTGGCATCCGGTCTTACAGATCCACGTTGATATGAGTTACCGGTAGTACCGGTGGCAGCAGGGTTACCAATAACATAAGTATGATAGTGCAAGAGGATGAGCCGTGTAAATGAAGCGTCCTCCAAGACAGATTTTGATTTAGGGAGGGAGGGAGGGAGATGGAAGTTTTTTAGATATCATACCAGTCAGGGCCTCTAGACCGGGTTCCGGTGGCCAATCGGAAAATTCACTCGGAGGGGTTTTTTTTTATTACCAGTTCAAAAACAACCCCTCGGAGGATTTTCCCACACAGTATGATACTACTGATGCTCTGGTTCTCGTAGGCCGTTGTGGGCTCGCTGCCTCCTCTGTTCACGATTAATATTGGCATTACCATCGTCACTTCAGGGGATTCGGAAAAGGACCGCTCGAGAATCCTCATGCGAATGAATAACCTTACTGAACAGGCCGTAGTGAGAGGTCGTGATGGCCTTCTGGAAGCACTGGTGCTCTCATGATACAATTACTAACTAATTTACCATAATATTACACTCTGGATGCGCCCGTTGCAAGCAAAGAAGCGCACTTAAGCGCACTTACCTTCACTTCCTGAGCGCCGAACAAATCTTCACATGAGTGAGTATTCAAGCCAATCCAATATCTAATTACTTGCAGTTGTCGAAGGGGGTTATTTTTTAATTTTTTAATTTTTATTCTTATTTTTTAAAAAAGATGAATGGAAGACTAATAATGCATACCGCCAAATCTGGCCCTTTCCCTCTTCTCTTGGATCTGGGTGACATGCAATGGTGGTTCTTTATTTATTTATTTTAGGAAGAGACGCTTGGACACTACGAGGAAGCACCGTACCGTACAGTACAGGGCGGTATAGAACAGTATAATGCACTTTCAACGGAAAAACAAAACAAAACAAAACAAAAACTCGTAGTGCAAAAAACCCAACAACTAGAATACCACCATATACTGGTAAACACACAAAACTCGCTCACACACCAAACCAAAAAAAACAAAAACACACCCACCACCACCACCTAGAATATTCCTGATCCTCGCGGACCTAAAAAGCATACGAAAACGAAGAAACCAACCCAACAACCCCCCCCCCCCCCCCTTCTCTCACTTCCTCTCCTCTCCCTCTTCACTCCTTTCCTCCGCAACTCATCCACTTTTATTATATACATGATAGTTAGCTAAATCAATGGGCCAGTTGGTCAGTTTCACTTCACTGCTGTTAGTATGCAAGGCAAAAGAAAAACAAACACACGAAACTCCCGGTATGCTAGTATAAGGTAAACCTTATTCGATAATTCCCCATGTTATGCATGCAAAAAAAGAAATGAATAGCTGGAGAAAGAGGAAACACCAAAATATGCACGTTCCACTTAGACATAGGCTGATGCTCTCATCCATCTCATCGTGAATGAATCAATGAAAAACAAGTGATGGAATTTTTTTTGCGGTTGAGAGGTATTTGGCTGCGCTACTGTACCGGTATAAGACGCATGACATGCATGTAAGAAAGAAATAAAGAAGAAAGAAAAGGAGTGGGGAAGAACAAGGGCGGAGGGTGAAAGGACGACCATTCTTCGTGCATGTATGAATTGGGCTGACCCGTAAACTTTGAAATTGTCGATGATAAGATAGAAACTCGACGATTTGTTGCTAGTCGTTTAAACGGAGCCCCCCCTCACCCAAACTCATTCATCTCCCCCCCTTTCCCCAGGTTCCTAATCCTGATCTACCGAATAGTCATCTGCTTCGCCATCTTATTCCCTTTCCCAGTAATACTCGACCCCTCACGAGCGCTGCCAGAAGAACCAGGGCGCTTCTCAAACAACTTCCAGAACTTGAGATTCTCGTCACTAGCGCAGGTCGCCAAGGTCTGGCCGTCGGGGCTGAGAGCAGAATGTAGGATTCTCGTCTCGTGGGCAGGGATCTCTACGTTGCGGACAAGGTTTGGGTAGCTCCAGATGTTGAGTTGGTTGTCAGGCATTCCATGGCAGGAGACTAGTTCTCGGTAACTATAATAGAGGGAATTAGCTATGCAACAAAGAAAAATAGATGACGAAGTGAGCTCGCAGGGAGGAAGCCCTTACTTGGTGCTCCACTTCAAACTGGTAACCTGGCTACCAGTATCGATCGAGTTGACCCTGGCGCCAGTAGTTGAATTCCAGAAGTGGATGCAACGGTCGTAGTTGCCGCCCCCGGTAGAAAGAAGGTTGAGTTGCCAGGGGCACCAAGCGAGGGCTTTAACCGCAGCCTTGTGGTTGGTCTTAGTCCACTTGGGTGTCTGAATGGACCTGGCGTCCCAGATATTGACAAGGTTATCGTTACCACCACTCGCGAGTTGTGCGCCATCAGACCTCCACTCCAAACCGCAGACTTCAGAGGTGTGCGAGAGGAGCTCGGCAGTTTTGTGCTCCGCGATGCGGACGTCATGGTTAAAGATGTTGCCGGAGCGAGAGCCGGTGGAAAGGATGGCCTTGTTCCAACTCATGACCCCTACGCGAGATTGATGGCCGCTCATGGTGCGAAGCTTAGCCTGGTCTTCCACGTCCCAGATCTGAACGTCGCCAGAGTCGAGCCCGAGAGCGATGTAGGCACCGTCTCCTGACCACTTGACAGATGTAACGTAGGTGTCTGGCGAGGTCTCGCACAGGGCATTAACGTTTCCGGTGTCGGCATTCCAGACGTATACGTGACGCTCGAGGCCGATGGCGACCTGGTTGCTCGAAGACCAATCGAGAAGGTTGAGGTAATAGTCATCGATAAGGCCAGGAGCGTCAAGAACACGCTCTGGCGCAGTCAAGATACGGCGGCGGAATTGAGCTGCCGAGGCGACTGGCTTGAGCGGGCGATTGTATTGCGATCTCAGATCAATTGGCTTGGACGACTCCGGCGCCGAAGGCTTGAAGGCCAAGATACGAGTAGCAAGGTTAACACCACAAGCGGCGGCAATTGAAGACTCATACTCCCTAGAATCGGTATTGGGACGCTGGTAAAGCTCGCTGGTATCATCGCTAGAGGTAGAATTGGTTGAATCGATATCATCGCTACCAAACACGCCACCGCTCAAAACAGAATTAGACCGGCCATGGGCAGTACCCGGACGGGAAGGGTGTTCAATCTTCGAGGAAGCAGTCGGAGAAGATGCCCCACGGGTGGGAATGAAACGATCGCCGTTGATCCGGATAGTGGTCTTTCCAGTCCCAGATCTAGTCTTCCTCTTGACAGGGGTCTGACCCGCAGTAGTACCAGTTCCAGTTAATGCCCAATCGCTAACACCAAGATCAAGGCGAAGCGGGGAGGCAGCCGATCTAGCGATATTCGACTTCGGTGAAGGAGCGACTCTCGACGAGCGAGACTTTGATGAACCCGAAACATTCAATGAAGCAAAGGCAGAAGTCAACGAGCTACTAGCCCGGGAAGGAGCATCTCCAAAGAGATTGGCCTTGCGGGGAGGATCGGCATGCCATGAAGGGTCGTGATGACGACGGCGAGCAGGAGGGGTGAAAGGAGAGACGTTGTTTGGGCTATTCCTTCCCCGAGGGGAGGGAGTAAGCGGCATACGACCACCCGCGGCCCTGGTGGAGAAAATTTTGGAGTGAGATCTCACTGGTGTCTGCACAGCTGTAGTAGCCATTTCGAATTAAAACGATATCTAAACCGAGTTATATATAGGAGATATAATATAGTTGCTGGTGAATCGTTGTATCTTGAACAGGATCTCAACCAAATGATTCCTGAACGCCGATGGCTGTCTCTGAGAATTGTGCTGTTCGAAAAGAAAAAGTGAAGTAGCAAGATGAACTATCCAGCAGTTATTGTGTAATAAGAGCGGATGGAGGGTTTCTTATATGAGGAGAAGCAGTGTGGAAGATGGAGATGGTAGGAAGGAGAAATTCATAGAGAGAGCGAGCTCCAAGTAGCTTTTGTAGGTTGAAAGTGCCAAGACGTAAACAACAAAATAGTGTAATGGTCGTCAAGACAACGCAAATTAGCCGACAGCAAGTTCTAAATTTGAAAGCGGTTGCGGCACGCTGGGACATCACGGTAACCTCACTAGAACCCAACCAAACTCTACAGTTTATTTGCCATCCGCATCACAGAACAAAAGCGGCCAAGTTCTGATATCTTTCTTCGCGGGCCAGCCAGGGCCCGAATATCTTATACTCGAGTATTCGCTCTGAGCGCTCACTCTCCGATGCTTTCGCTGCACCATTCTTTCAAGAGCTCACATGCCCCCCCCCCAAAAGAAAACCGGCCCCCGCAAAACTCCAGTATAGGCAAGCCCGTATGACTTCCCTTCCCCTCCCTCCCTCACCATAGCAACGCCCTTGTATTATTATTTTTTCCAAAAGAAGGAAAAAGGTTTTTGTCACAGACTCACAGTAGGGTTATGAACAACCCTGCGGCTGTGGGTGGATGTTTCAGACGTCCCCAGGCCCTCAGACCGCCTGCCCCCGCTTCACTTCACTTCACTTCCTCTTCTCTGACCTACGGCTATGGTATGATATCTCTTTTTCATCGCGTGCCGCTTCGCTAAACTACAGTTCATGAAGATCTTGGTTAGCTAGGTACAGTATGGTAACAGCCAACTGATACGGACTGAACTGTACTGGTTGGCGTCACGGTAGCAGAATAACGAAGAAGGGAGTTAGGTGGTATGGTACAATCTCGGATTGTGATATTCTCCATTGCTTTGATTACAATACGTTTCTCTTTCTTTGAGGGATGAATACCAACCTACAGTGTGATAATGTGATACAGTACGATGGGCAAAGCCATCGCTGGATCGACGTTTTCCTTTGGACGGAACATCCCAGGCTCCGGTGTAATGCGATACGCTCATAGTAACCAACCCCGTGAGCTCATTGCGGAGGCTAAGGATGCTTTGTAACTAGCACGAACGATTCCTTTTTATTTGTTTAAATTATGTCTTTCCCAATTGCTAGTGAATATTCTCCAATCAGGTCCCCGCCAGAGCAAGAATACTAAAACATAAAGCGTAAAAGGTGAAGTAGGACGAATCGAACGAAGTGTGATAGAGCATGAAAATGAAAATAAAGGATAAAAAAATAAAAACAGAGAAATAGAAAATGAAGAAAAAACGCCCCTAGTTACAAGATCATATCGTAAAGAGAAATTAATCTCTTTTTAAAAAGATGAAACGGGAAGTGATTGAAAAAAATAAAACAAAGTGGCAAACGTTGAATAAAACCCCAGAACCCATTTTTCCCCAGAAATAATGTCGTAAGTATGATAGAAAGAATTTTTTTTTGAAAAAAAACGTCTGTCGGCCTCTTCTGTAGTTAACCCCCTCCTCTTTTTCCACCTCCGGAAGGATATAATAGAAAAAATAGAAAACGATATCAAGAAAATCAATGGTACGCCAAACAACACCATATCAAACAAGGGGGAGAGGAAAAAAAAGACAAGAAAGGGGGAGAATTGTATGCAATAGACAAAGGTGGGCACCATCGGCCGATTCCTTTAATTACCACCGTTAACAATTAATTTGAGGGGGTCTTGATAGTCCGGTTCAAGTCGACTTTTAGCAGGCGGTCCAGTACGCTACAATGAAAGGAATCAAAAACTCCGGTCTAGAGAATTGAGATCGAGAAGAAAGATCACTATTTCGTTATCACCCGCTTGATGCTGGAAATTTTCTTATCTTCGACGCCCCAGTCCGGCCTTCGAGCTATCCAGATGTGCCTAAGGAATAAGCGTTAGTGAGTTTTCAAAAGGTTGTCTGGAAAGCAAACACATACATATCACTATACGCGTGTATCCGTCGGTTGTTGATATCTTTCTGTACTGGCCCAAGTAGATTTTTCACATCGTCGACCGACCACCCTCCTACCCTGGTCATAGGCGCTAATGTATACCCCTCAAGGGCCTCTGAGAGTCCAAGATTGTACCAGCGTCCGCAGTCTCTGAGATATGGATCCGACGGCCAGGGGCTCAATGGAAGCTTCAGCACTACCTCTTGGACGTCTACAAAACCCGCTTCCCTAAGCAATTGGCCCGTCCGTGCCTCGTATCTCAGCGGTTTGCCTGCGCGCTCTGTGGTTTCAAGCAAGTATTGCTGCCACTGATACAAAGCATGGCCAGTGGTGAGTGTACCGTCATCAGTACGAGCCTGAATATCGATGTCGACGTATTCAATCCAGCCGTAGCCGGGCTTGAGATGCCTAAAAGTAATGTTCATTAGCTTTGGGTTATGTATGCTAGATTGGTGTAGAGACGTACTCAAACGCTCGACGAAAGAGCGTAGGCCAACTAGAGACGCTCCCACAGCCGGCTCGAAGATGAATCAAGTCAAAAGAGTCTTTCCCTAATGTCCATTCGCTTTCAAAATCGCTAATTTGGAATCGAAGGTTACGTGGAATCCTATGCAACATTAAGTTAGCAAGATAATTCTTCCTGTAATTGGGTTTCGTTTGCCTACCATTTCGGCTGTATTAATGATAAATCGATGCCGATGACCTGTCGCGAGTTAGGCGTTAGAACGGTTCAACTGTGATGTTATTAAAAGAATCCTTTCTACCTCTGCATCAGGATATTTGCTGGTTGATAAATTAGTAGCCATTTTTGTGGTAAGAGCACGAGGAAAACTTACTCGGCCATATCAATTGCCCAAATGCCGGTTCCGGTACCGAGATCCAGGATTCTGGGTGGGGAATAGTTTCTAGTGATTGGGGCACGGTGAAGTTCGTCCTGTCGTGTCACAAGAAACATCTTGTGGTAAATGTCAAGGCGATCCTGCTCTTTCTTTAGAGACGTTAGTATTAAATTCACGACCTCCTTGATATTTCGTAAAATATATAAAAAGGCTCGTTCATGGTATTTGAAGGAAAAAATTGCGCAAACCTCATCATTCGGATACATGTAGGCACCACCTCGGTAGCCGTGAAACCGTCGACCATTCTCAAATTGGTGCGTGTTGCTGTCAATTGATACTGATGTGAGCGAAATCCACATCTCTGATTTGAATTTTTTTTATATTTTTGCTTCGACCATTTGAGTCACGAAGCGAGAGAGAGAGAGGGTCTCTTACAGGTTAAAAGTCATGATTATTATTATTTACTCTTTATTCAAGCCGGGGACAATCGAGCAAGACTCGCAGCAGCGAGTTGGCCTCGGCGTGGGAGGGTCAGTGAGGGCCAAGGGGTGGAAAAGCTGAGGGTAGACGAAGAGCGAAGTATGGTAGCGAAGACAGGTCGAAGATTGCAATTTAGCAGACGAAGGGAGAGGCGGGGGGAGGGAGGCAAGTGATAGGAGATATGGAGATGGAAAGGGTGAGAGAGAGAAGGAGGAGGAGGAGAGGTGAGAGAAGGGAGAGATGGCGGTAAAGGAACTGGGGGGATCAAGAGGGCAGCAAAAGTATTTTTTTTGACGGGCGGGTGCTAAAATCGGGTGGGGGAGAAGGGGAAAAGAAGAGAGGAAGGGGCGATGCGTAAATATACTTTTATGAGCAGAGCAGAGAGGGTGGTAAGGAACCCGAACCAGACTGCTGGGATCCCCTTTCCCAGTAGTGTTGATGCTGCTTGGTTAGTGCTGAGTGGATGGGCGAGCGGGTGAGCGTCCTGGGATGGGATATCATACCATAACTGAGCGCTCGCTCCCCATACCCCATCGACTAGGACCCTTTTGTGGTATGTGTGCGTGTGTGTCTCCGCGTGTGTGCATCAAGGAGGGTGTGGTGGGTTGATGAATTATGCGTATGCATAACTGGATGGGCTCCTGATCAACCTGAACGAACCATCTGCCACCCATGATCCACCCCACTGCTTCCTATGTTATGTATGTTATGCGGGTGAGGATATTATACCAATTCCTCCCTACCGTGCAGCGCAGCTCTTCTCCTCTTCTTGAAATGCCCCCCCCCCCCCGGGGCCCCACCCAACCCCACCCCCCCCCGGCCCCGGGGGCCTCATGTGGGGGGGGGAGATGGGGGGTGAAGACGAGCCCCCCGGGGGGGGGGT
>Ga0307513_10008898_pt1 | contig 12768 bp, 14 predicted proteins | sample 15_EM_MG_FD_202174 | JGI IMG/M metagenome (GOLD analysis project Ga0307513, IMG submission 202174) | Populus trichocarpa ectomycorrhiza microbial communities from riparian zone in the Pacific Northwest, United States - 15_EM | ecosystem: Host-associated > Plants > Roots > Unclassified | place...
ATATTCTTCAACTTGTATTGAGGGGCTGTTGATTCATAGCGTGACAAGTGACTTTAAGATCCTATCTTTTTATAAAGACTGGTCTGGGACCAGTTCAAACCGGACCAGACCACCCAAGTTAGTCGGGTCCAGTCATCGCCATCACCAGGACTGGCCAGCCCGGTCCTGCCTCCAAACTTGACCGGTCGGACTATTCGGAACCCTGCTGGGGAGAGAAGAGGTCAATCCCGATAAGCAGGATAACGATGGCGACACACCGCTCTCATGTGCTGCCTACGATGGACATGAAGGTGTGGCTAAAATGCTACTCAAGACGAAACGGGTTAACCCGGACAATACAAATCATGCTGGCCGAACACCACTCATGTGCGCAGTAAGGAATGTCCACAAGGGGGTCGTTGAGCTTCTGCAGCTTCACCAAGCGGCCGCCCATGTAGCACCCTTAGACCCAGAAGACACCATCCAATAGAGATCTTCTCCTCCCCTCCCCCTTTTCGAGCCCCTCGCTCATCGAAGCTGTCTTTGAACATCATTCCTTCCAGCGAAGGGAAATTCCCTGTCACGCGAATACATACGTTATATGTTACCACCCCAGCCCGAGACTCCATGGCTAACCTAGCCGTGTGAGGATACGAGTTTCTGCTTACAAGGTGCAGTAGTGTCTGGCCAGGGAGGAGAAATGTTATAGCTTCATTATTGTGAGAATGTTCGGTTATGCCCTGCAGTTTTCATCAAGCTCTATTCAATCTTCCCCTCCTACAGGCTACAGCCGTGGGTTCTTGCGTTCACCGCTTTTATTATTCGCCCGTAGCCTTTCTCCCCTCTCCTTTCCTTTGTCTGATAGAATACCTGAGTCGTGGATGGATTGCAGATAAATTGCTTTTTAAAAGGGTTTCGATAGATGAGAAGTGGCGTATGATAGCCCGAGGATTCATGAGGCAATTGTGAACTATATCCCAACCTCACCCACAATTGGGAACCAGTTACCGTAATCGCTATTTATTAGTTGGTGGTGCGCGGTTTCTGTCTTAGCCCATATCTAAGAGCTACCTCCTCTACAGACCTTAGTATAGGGGGTTAGAGAGCCTACCAGAGAAGCTTGTTGTGCCACTCAGCAATCTTGGCGGGAGGGTGTAGTTGATTTCAGAAGCCACGGGAATCCGACAGATCGTTCAGGAGTGTTGCAGATTATTCGAGGGAGTGGTGGATTGGATTAGTTATTTCGTCGTGTATGAAGAAGCCTTCCCCGAAACGTTTTTTCTTTGCCATTTAGGGAATGCATGGAGGAAAAAGGAGACATCTGGGGTGATACGGAGCCGGTTGGGGAAATCCATTGAAGGATTAGGATATGTTGTTTTTGTTTTACATATGCACCCATCTTTACTGTTGCTTTCGTTTTCGATGATAGCGAATGAAGTTGTGGAAGTCAAATCTCACCCCCTTCCGTCACCCGCCCCAAGGGCGACATATATACTCTCACTCTACCGCCTAATTATTCAGTGCAACCCACTTTCTCACTTTGGGATATCTCCCTCACCTAGGGATCGACATGCTAGCACGGAGCACGCCAACTGAGACCACAAAGAAGATGACAAAATAGATGAAAGAAAATGTGCACTGGTTTGACTGGAAGGCGTTTGGGGAGAGAACGAGTATATCAAAAACACACTTATAATTCCGTGACCTGCCCTTCCTACAACTCTGACCACATGGCCATCTTTAAATAAAAAAACCAATGTCAACTCTTCCGGGAGTCTCTTGAACATAATCACGCCATTTCCCTTCCTTCTTGCATCATTTCCTTACCCCTCATACCCGGCTTCCTATCCCTACTTCGGTGTTCCTTCGGCCCCACAATGTCGCATACTTCACCGAGTTCCGAACTGCGGTGAATCCTCCGATAGTCTTCTCGCATGTTCTAGAAGAGGGGTCTGTAGGCATTGTGTCCGGGTGAGCGCTGGTAATCAACAGAAGAGACATTATAGCGGATACAATAAGAAGAGGTTATTGTTCTCTCTGGGCAGAAGTCGCCCTAAGGTCGAATGTCGAACACCACAATTACATGAGTCAAAAGATGGATGAGAGAGAACATCTCCTAACTACTTCCAAAAGGGGTCACCCAGAAATACTGGAGCTCTCTCCTAATCGCTATGTGAATTTTGATAAATCTAATGTATGGCCTCCCGGGTAAACCTTTCCCCCCCCCACACCCGGGAGAGAGTTCGCGCGCTTTGCCCAATTGCCAACGAGTTGCTCCAACCCACCATTCAACTCAATTATCTAGCCGGTGTTTAAGCTCGATGAAGACGGGCTTCGGCAATTGGGAGGACACCGCGAGCGACCACAGGAGTAAGTTACAGAGCAAATCACCTAAAAGCTGAGCCAGTGTTAAAACGGAATGAATATCAGCCTCACTAGATCGCTGCTTACTTAACACTATGAGAGTCCATAAAATGAGAACCCTGCCAGTCAACAAAGTACCTAGCACCTTTACTTAGTATCCTATGCTGTGAATATCTAGGAACTTGTTTCTTTTCAACAAATTGATCGGTGCACGGCGGTTCCAATCCCTAATGGCCGGAGAACCAAATGTTTTATAGAAACAAACAGGTATGGTGACAAGAGAACAAATCCGAGAAATAATAAATAAGCAACAAGTGGCTGATAGCCGGCACACAGAAGGTAGAGTGGGGAGAAAAGCGACAGTCTGATGGATGATGAAAAAATAATGAACAAAAGGAAAACAGGAATCCTTTTATCCTCCTCAAATCATGAGCTCCCTCTCTCACTTGCCCATGCCGAATATCTTATCTCATTTCCTCCACTCTACATCTTTTCCCGAATCTCCTCCAACTTTTAACTGAGGTGAAATCCTATTGACTCAGGGCATGGTTAGGTGTTCTGCTCTCCGTAGCATGAGTCTTTCTCGCGTTCGAGATATTGTCTATTCTTGCAAGATTTCGTCGATATTTAAGAAAACCACTAGAAACCTAAATATATTTATTGCCGGATAGCCGAAGATGGATATGCAGCATTATTGTGCTACATATATTTCTTATACAGAGTCGCACCCCCTTTTCCGTGATGGTCAAATCAGGAGTTGACTATCCGGGACAATGAAACATCCTGGATGTTGAAATTCTTTGTATATTTCCTATGTATATTCAACACACTACCAAGTATTCTTTTACGTAGTTTGTGTTTCGGCTTCGCCTGTCCACCGCTTACATTACTACAGCTAAAATATATATTATGGTGTTTGATTGTTTATTTCAGGATAATATCTCAGGATTTAACATGTGCTTTCCAATCAGGTGTTTAGGATTTTACGGTTGTTTATGCATCTCCTATGCACCATTCTTGGTCATGATATTTCTAATAATCGCTCCACACCCTTTTGTTTTCATGCAGATTATTTGGGATTTACTTGGTTGGATTTCAGGGTCAAACATGTTCGCACTTATGTTTGTTACATTGTTTTTCCTATAATTCTCTTGCACATATGGACACACACTTTTTTATAAATAAGGTGCTACTGCCCACCTGGCTTGGAAGAATTAAGAACCGGAACTCCTACCAATTCCTTCTTTGCCTCCTTGCTAAGCGTGCCTCGCAACCCCCCTCGTACTTGCGAAGTATTATCCACCTAGAATAGATTGTGCCACATTCACATATTGAACACTGGAGAGTGAAATGGTTGATAAAAATGGTTGATAAAAATGAAAAACGAGTGATAATTGTGTACCAATTTTCAAAAGCCATGCAAATACATTGAGAAAGTAGACAATATGCACGAATGAAAACCCAATCAGTACAAAGAAATATGAAACCAAAACCATCCAGGCAATCCATTCCATCAATCGACCTTTTTCGGTAGGTCCACTGGTGGAGGCATTGGGGGAGATGTCGCTACCCTTATCACTTGAGATCGTTGCCACCGATAAATCCCTAGTTGACAATGAGGGCGCAGTGAGAAACATATGGGCGGTGGGTGGGAACAAAAAACGTGAGCTGTAGCGCGAGCTTCGAGGATCTCAACGGGTGGAAGTCCATGGTCCTATATGTGCTGGTGGCTCTGGGGTCCGTGGGTAGTGAGCTATGACCTCTGGGCAACCAGCTGGACCTTCCTCCCATAACCTCCAGGTGGTTCTTCCAAGCTTCGCCCAATTGGCAATGGGTTGTTCCGACCCTACATTATATCACTTTCCATATAAGGTTTGGATGCGGGGTCAAGTGGGAAATACAAGACCTGAAATTTTAAGGAAACCATCCAATACTGAACTTGAATTGAAGGATTTCCTCTCAAACAATCAAGTAAAATTACTGACTCGGAGACTTCCGGCAATGCCACCATCAAGCCTTGCATACGGAAGCAAAACGAGGACAGCACCATAGAAGCTTGGCCTAACACAGCTGCTGAAATATGAGCTTTGTTGCCTCCTTAGTGGATCACAGGCTGTATCAATAGTGCCTTTGAGCGCTGTGATATGATATTTGAGGCTAGGAGTAGGAGAAAATCCGGAACAATGAATATACTTTGTATGTGGACAGGGGTTAGAGATATATAAGTTTGTATCCGGTCCGAAAACCCCCATAATCCGGGACAGTGAGGTGTATTTCTATGCAGCTGACACAAATCTCGAGAAATCGTCCTGCCAACGAAGAATCCGGGAGAGTAAGGTCGGGGTCAACGGGGTGCGACTGTATGTGGCGAGCATCCTAAAATGGTTAATCTCCAACAAAACTCACCACTTTTAAGTGAGGCCAGACCAACCTACATGAATCCTTTTAAAGAAAATAAAAAATCTAATTGATTATGCTTATTCGGGCTTTTTTTGGTTTATTTTTGGAATTTTCCTCTCCCATTTTATGATGATCCGAAAGTGAAGTAATTATTTTCAAATGTTTCACTTCTCCGATGGTAGTCGCCCCGCTGCCGGTATCCGGGGGGGATTGCTGCCAAGTGCACGGTATTGAAAGAGTTCGCCCGCTTCAGCAAGGAACCCAACCTACTCACAGTACCGCAAAAACTCGAATAATCGAACCGTATGCTATGTCGTGAGAGTTACCTCCTCTGGTAAGGTCCTGTATTTTTTGTTTTTTTATAGCCCCCAGAGGGGCTGAGCAGCTCTCTTTTTGCTATGTTTTCCTTCCATATTCTAAGTAGGGAATTCTCAACTACATAGAACACCGGTCGATTATTCGAGTCCCTGCGGTCGCCTGCTCCTCCCGCGGTGCCAAATCGAAGCGGGACCAATAGAGAGTGTATTTTATCCTCTAGCTTCACCGTGCAATCTATCTGCCAACAGAGAGCTAACATCCCGCCTTGTTAGGACTAATTCTCACTTTTCTCTCACGAGATTAATCATTTTTTCCATTATTAATGTCTTGCCGACCGCCGAATTTCCATAGCAAAACAAGACCGCAATATCACCCCCCCCGTCCCGCCCCTCTGGTCATGCCACCTTCTATATTCTTCATTTGTACAAGCCATTCTCCCGAATCGACATGGCGCTCTTGAATGTCGCAATATCGCCTGGCACATTTTCTGACTTCTTAAAGAAATTCCCTATCTGCTCTACCTATATCAGGAGCGAACAATATGAGCAAAGGACATAGTAGTGGGTGTTCTGTCAAAAAAGAAATTCGCAAGGGTATTCTGGTAAACAATGCTATGCAATGGCATCCTAGGGGTATCCGAGAACCGGTTCTGTAATGATAAAACCGCTTTAATAATTCAATCGCTTCCAGTCAATTCCTCTCCATATATGACCCCATTTTCCTGCGTGCTTTCGTAATAATAATCTAGGAATAACATAGCCGTAAATACTTCCGTCAATCTTTTCGACTCCACAAAAAAATGAAATCACTAAAGCCAGTTTCTATCCTTGTCCGTCGGCCCGGGAAATTATCCGCCTTCATCATCCCTGTCGTCTATCCGCTCCCGTCTCATCTGACATTTTCTATCTACTAGTGCTAAGGTAGTAAACGCTCTATCGACAAGATAAGCACACCGTAAAATGGCCTCCTACGGGGCGGGGATACCAGGGATAAGACATCGAGTCTATTGAATAGGAAAAGACCGAAGCGCTCTGCCGCACTGCCACGCCCCCCCGGTGTTCTTGCTTCCCCTACCACTGCTAAAAAGCTTACTTGGAAGCCCATGTACGGAGACATCTTTCCTGGTGCTTGTACTAGCGGATGTTTTTTCCTTTCGTTGTCAACAAAAATGTCTGTGACCCCCTTTCCTCTCTTGTACTCGTGTAGTACGAGGCTGGCAACAGAAATCACCAGGAGAATAACTTATACTATAAGTTACCACCTAAACTAGTCAACTCCGCACTTTACATTTAATACATTCTGGGGCTGAAGAAAGAGTCAATAATTGATAGTGTCGTCCAAAATTCCTTCAAATACTTCCTCAGGTGCTCGCAGATCGTCAAAGGATTGCTAGCTGCTTTAACCCTCGATATTGTAAAGTTAAAGTCAGAGTTGGTGCCCCGCGTTACGAAATCCCACACAAAATAGTCAAAATTGCGCAAAGCCCAATGTTGGTGCCTCAACAGAATTAACCGTACAGGGGCCGGTAAGAGGTAATGAAACAGTTATTTAAAGTTAACCAGCCAAATATATCCCTCTTCTCTTCAGGTTAACAGTTCCCTACCTTTGTACTTCAACGAACAGGAAAAACTATAGCCATGATAATAGTACAATGCTCCCCCGCTAATCTTACTATCATGAAAATCAAAAAAAAAGAGACATAAAATGTAAACACACTGTAGAATGCATAGTAGGAATTAATATTTGATGTAGAGGAATATCTTTAGGTGGTGTTGAAAATGCGATGTCGCGAGGTTGCGTTGCCATAGATCCTTTGTTTACCGTCAATTTTGTTAAAGGACAATACCAACCATAGCCCTCTTGATAATTTCTCAGTCACAGAGTTCTAAAGGTCTAGAAAAATTAGAATCCACGCAATTGTGTCACAATATCATGTAGATGGAGACTGTTGGATTGCTTTACTAGGTGAGCTGTTGGCGGGTCGTTGATATTAAAAGATTTTGGGCTATGATCTTTGGTGAGAGTCTTGGGATTCTTATTCTTTCTACGTCGCCGGACGTGTCCTATATATACACAATCTTGACTTTACAGAAAGAACCCTTCGTCCACACACCCTCTAGTATTATCTCGAATCTTCTCTCACCATCCAACGGCTCAGAAGTTTCCTGAAACTTCTTTCCCCCTAGTTCTATCCCTTGTGTCTCATCCTCTAACACCACTTCTCCATCTTCGGCGATCCTTCGCAGTCTTGATACTGCCATCCGTTTCCTAACCATCATAGTGTGACACTTATGCATTCCAACTCCTGGTAAACTTTAATCTCTAACCTCTGGTCTTCCCTTGTGCCAATTCCTAAAACACCCCACATGTCCCTCCTTGAGCTAACGTCTCAACCAAACATTCCATCACTCATCTGATACCATACTAGTCAATCGTGCAACCACTACCAGACCCAATTCCTTTCCGCCACGTCCCATAGGTGTTCCAGCTATCTCGTGGATATGGAACCTTCGTGAATTTCAACAAATATGGCTATTTTCTATGGAAAACCTTACACTACCGGTAGTATTTGTCGACAATCTAATACAGTACCAGAGGAGCGGCGGTGCCTCTTGTAGCAAAAGCTGTCATCCTATTGGTGTTTTATGTTTAGGTTTTTGCTATCTACGGTGTATCTAGGTACTTGGGGGATGCATTGCTGACTGGGCATCGTACTGTGTGGTAACGGGTTTATCGCTACACCTGACTTAAACATGTATGGGCTTACTAGAGCTGCCCGAAAAGGGTTCTATCTCACCCCTACTGGGATTTGCAGGTCTTTGGGTATTTTCTTTGACAGGTTGGGAACCAGCCTCCTGCCTCTTGTAGATCAACAGACAAACTGGTGGCCCGGGCTGGGTTGCGAGGATAACTTACTCTTTTTTTTAACAGCTGGGTGATCATGAGCCCTCGGTTACAGGGGTTGGGATCTATTAACCGGAAGCGACAGGGATATATTTTGCTGGTTAGCCTAACAAACATTTCATAACTTCTCGCGTGGGTTTGTACCCGGGGGTATGGTCCTGGCAGCCGCTCACGAGATCCCAAGGCTAGGTTGAGAACTGACCATCCAACTGATATGCATATTCCAGGACCCGCTGCAACCCCCAAAGCATGGGTTCGGAGTTAGATCCAAATTGCCTGAATACCACTCTTGGATTGAGGGAAAGCTATTACCCAATCTCGACATTCGGGGGGGGGGGGGTCGGTACTGTGCCATTTTTTGCTCCCGGGGTTTAGATTATCGGTTCTCAGCGCTTCCAGGGGTCTTATACCCTCAACTAACTTCTATTATGCTCTCACTTGCACTGCCAAGGACAGCACTCGGAGGCCATATTGGAATCGGCTTTTCACTACCGGCGGGCCCTCTCACTGGGCGTGGTAGCTCAGCTTGGGAATTTGTTGTGCTGTGAATTTTATTTAGCCTCTAAGTTAGGATCCGTAGATCCTCCGGGGGAACGACATATATTGCTTCAGCTGGGGTGGGTAGATTGTAAAATGCCGGGTTTAGTGAAAGCGAATGAAGAGGTACCAGTCTATGGTTTTGCTAGTTGCGAGTCCGAGATCACGAAAAAAGTACACAGCTGTGGTGTAGCTCTCGGGGGAATAGTAATTTTGCGCACTCAGTAATACACTCTCAGCCATAAGCAACGTTGTTTAGCCAGAAGAGGATCTGAATCTTGGGGATGCGCCTTATCCGCATGGGTATTTCATATACTGCTTTCGTTTTACAGCAGATTATTACAATTTTCCGACTCGCTCCTACTCTTAGAGTTGCCAGCCTCGGCAAAGACTGTTGGGAAGGTCCACAGCTCTTCCCTCTTCGGCGACATGATTATTCATTGCCACGAGGGCATGGGTCGCAAGGATTTAATGGCAAACCCAATCCCCCTTCAAGAGCGTTTAGTTTTCCCATACTTACGAGTTGCCTATAGCAAAGTGACAGGCTTGAAAAATGTTGAAACAACAGGTGATAGGGTTGATGTGTTGAAATTTTGCTGCTCACCACATGCAGATTCTTCGACGGAAAACTACTACTACGAGGATGACATCTTATCGAATGGTTACTAGAACGAACTAGTTTCCGACTACTATTGTTTGATGCCGACTGCACCACTGTTAGCTTCATACAGATAACGCACAACCCTGCATACCTAGTTCATCACGATCAACAGCAACGAAACACCTTAAGTCAAAGGTGCGACAACATCGAAACACTAAACACAACATCCCTCGGTCTATCGTGATACCGACAGCAGCGTACCATCCCCGACCCTTGGTAAACTAGATTTCGCCTTGGTTATGAGTCGGAGGAGATTCAGCAAAGATGGGTAGTGGAGGAAATACGAGGAGAGAACCGGCATACGCAGGTCGTACTTTCCAAAGGGAGCTTGCACTTTGAGGAGGATAAAAGGAGTTCTGTTTTCCCTTTGTTCGTTGTTTTGACGATCCATCAGACATTCGCTTTTCTTTTCGCTCTATCTTCTGTACACAGAGTATCAGTCTCTCGTTTCTTTATTCTTTATTGGATTTGTTTCCTTGTCACCTTACTTGTTCGTATTGATAAAGGTCTTTGGTTCTCCAACCGGCCGTGATCGAATCAGCTGTGCACCAAACCATTTTGTTCAAAAGGTTATGAGCCCAGTGCCCAACATGACCTAAACAGAACCACCTCCGCCAACGATCAGCCTCAAGTATCCACAATGTCTACCTCTGCCACTGAGTACAAATTGTTAGCGGGTACAGGAATTCGTCCTCTATCCGGTGGAACCCAATACCGCCAATGGCGATTAGCCGTAATCGATATCCTTGCCGAGAAAGGATACTGGGACATTGTATCCAAAGCAGAGACCACCACCAGTAGCGACACCTCTACCAAGGAGAAGGCAGCCAAGGCAAGAGGCCTATTAGGGCGCCTAATGGACAGCAACCATCGTCAACTATACGCAACTGAGCGTGATGCGAGCAAGCTGTGGACCAAACTGGAGAGCCGTTATGCGGAAAAGGACCAGGCAAGGATCTGGTACTTAAATGGAGAATTGTCCCAAATACGATACGATAATGAACCCATGGTTGACTAAATAGCCAAACTGGAAAAGCTTTTTCATCAGCTTGCTGGTGCAGGCGAAACACAATCCGAGAAGGACAAACTGTATGTACTCCTTTCAAACCTCCCAATACAATACCACCCGTTCCGAACCTCGATATCCAACACCTCCGACTTGAAGGACCTCAAATAAGATGATGTATGTGACCGACTTATTCTTGAACACCAGCAATTAATCGTAGAACCTGGGAAACCAAGCAGGAGTTCTGGACAAACCAACCGTGCATTCCTGTCAAGCAGGAATGGGCAGGCACGAAGAGGTACCTGCGGCGGCCGAGGTGGTACACAGTATCAGGTACGAGGAGGAGGAGGAACAGGGGGATCCAACGCAGCTCGAAGCTTCCGAGAACGATACCGACAGCCTGCAGGAAACCGATTCCCCACGGTAGACAATGACACTTGCCTGTACAGCCACGAGAAAGGCCATTGGGCAAAGGAATGCCCAGTGAAGATGGACACCAGAACAGGGTCTGCTAGCGAAGCCAAAAGTCAGGCGATTGGTGCCTGGATGGCTGCTAGCAAACAGGAAGGAGAAAGCGGCCATTGGCTACTTGACTCCGGAGCGACACATCATATGAGCTCACAGCGGGAGCTATTTACCGACTTCAAAACCCATAAAGTATCAATTAGTATAGCGAACGGAAGAACAATTAAAGCGACAGGAATTGGGAAAATCTGGATTACCGTTTGGAACGGCAAAGGAGATGGGACCCCCATTTGCCTGCAAGAGGTATTGTATGTTCCAGAACTGGGCGCTAACAATTTAGTATCGGTAAGATGTATTCAACAGGCTGGAACGACAGTGCTATTCGGGAGTGGGCTGAAGCAGGAAGCCAGTATCCGTTTTGACGAAGATGAAATCGCTATCGCCTAACTTCGGAGAAACTCCTATCTACTATTAGCGGAAGCACAAGAAACTGGAAGGAGCTGTGTGGCAGATAGTACAGCAAACACAGCAGGGCAGGCGAAAGGTGCAGGAACCTTGATGCAGTAGCATCAGCGCTTAGGTCACCAAGGATGTGACGATGTCAAAAGGTTAGCTAAAGTAAAGCCCGAGATTGAAATGCTGGGTATTTCATCAAAAAACGAAACTTGCGAAGCTTGTCAGATTGGCAAGCAGACGAGAAAGCGGAACCGAAATCCAGCAACCCACCGAGCCACAGAGCCACTTGGGCTGATCCATAGCGATGTAGCTGGACCAATGGCCTCTCCCTCCCTTGGCGGCGCCAAGTACTTCGTCCTCTTCAGCGATGATCTTTCAAGGTATACGGAGACTTATACTATAAAGAGGAAGTTTGAAGTAATAGACTGCTTCCGTCAGTTCAAGGCCAAAGTCGAAAACCAACAAGGGCGGAAGGTCAAACGTTTTCGGAGCAATGGCGGAGGTGAGTATACGGGCCAAGAGTTCACTAAACTATTAGAACACGCCGGCATTGTGCGAGAAGTAACTGCCCCGTATACGCCAGAGCAAAATGGAGTCGTAGAGCGTGCAAACAGAACGACTATCGGACGGGCAAAAGCGATGCTTCACGAGGCGGGATTAGCAGACACTTTATGGGGAGAGGCGGTACATACAGCTATGTATTTAAAGAATCGAAGTCCGACCAGTACACTTGAAACTGGAATAACACCAGGGGAGGCATTCACTGGGGAAAGGCCAAACCTTGCGGACCTGATTCCCTTCGGTGCGAAAGGATTCAAACATGTGGCCAAGGAACTACGGACCAAGTGGGAGCCCAATAGTATTCCCTGCACCTTCGTGGGATATGCGGGAATGAACCAATTTCGAGTATTGGTTGATCGAAAGATTCAGATAACAAGAGATCTGGTTCTAACAAATGATATACGAGATAATCAGCACAGGAAGCCTTCCGTGAGTGACGACACTGAGCTGGTGCCTATTACCTCATCAGATGACGAGTCTGAGGATATGTCAACGTCATCACGCGAGCGCATGCAGGAACCCACATCTCAACAACCAGAGTTTTTAGAGGCTGAGAATATTACGCCAACACCCCAGACCCCAAGCCGCAACTATACTCCAGGAGAGTTCATCAGCAAAAATTAATTCTGCGTCTGAGGCGCGGGCGCCGCGTCCGGACGCATTCGACGTCCTTTTTCCGTCCTCTGCGTCCCCAGCGTCCGGACGCCATTCCCAACGCCGATTGCGTCCTGACGTGACGTCGGACCTTACCCACATCCCGCCGCCACCCCACATCTCCTGCTCTTCTCCCTCCCCTTATCCCACGTCCTGACGTCTCTTTTCCTGCCTCGCATCTCCGCAGCATCCGGACACCTCCCCAAGGTACCCCCTTTTCCTTCTGCTTCCGGGCGTGCTCATAACAACTTGCCGCCGATATCACCCTAGTCATTCAAGTTCCTGCCGGTGTGCCTCCTACTACTACTACTATTGTGCATAATTTGTTTGTTTCTGGATGTTTCTATTCCTCTATGTCTATATCTCTACTATATACTTGTCTATTATACACGTTTATCGTCTAGTCGTGATCGTGACGCTACATCTCCGTCGGGGAGCGATGTAGCCCTCATCTAGGCTACGT
>Ga0307513_10008899_pt1 | contig 12768 bp, 12 predicted proteins | sample 15_EM_MG_FD_202174 | JGI IMG/M metagenome (GOLD analysis project Ga0307513, IMG submission 202174) | Populus trichocarpa ectomycorrhiza microbial communities from riparian zone in the Pacific Northwest, United States - 15_EM | ecosystem: Host-associated > Plants > Roots > Unclassified | place...
ATTTATCAATCTATAATTGGCCTATTTATATCATTTTTTTCATTCTTATCTTCATTCTTTTGTAATTTTTTCTCCTTTTTTTTTTGAAAAAATATTATACAAAACTAAAGGTAAATGTTGTTTCACTGTAACAATTGCAATAATTTTTCATTTTTCCATTATGTTAAAAATTAATTTGAGATCTTACACGTCTTTATTAACACATATAATATTTACCTTATTTTATTACATATAAGTATCAGCTTTTTGATTCACAATTATATTTATACTCGATGTCAAAAGGCACGTTAATAATTCCTACACATTTATTCTTTTGCGTTAGAAAATAATTGTTCGACCCACAGCAAGACGAGTTTAATAGAAGTGTTACATTTTTTATCTCATTTATTAATATAAATAATTCTTAATTTATTTAATTAAATGCATATATAGGCTTTTCGATTTATAATTAGGATGTTTTTGTTTTTAAAAAAAACATGTTGTAAAAGCCTATATATTTATTTATTTTCTCAAAACAAATAAATATTATACTTTCATTGAAGTGCGGATCGAAAGCTAGTGCACACTATCTTTCATTTTCAATTAGGGTCTGTTTGGAAACATGTGAACTAGCGTATCTGGTTATATTAAAGATTATATCACCCCTTTAATTGAACAGGAAAGGTGTACCAAATAGGAAGCTCAACATGGATGCTACATAACGATGCTGTCTAATATCATATCATTGTAAAAGATGAAGTTTGCTTGGTTGCGCATGGAGATAAGGGAAAAGGAGTCCTTCTATACCATGATGGAACCATCAATCGAGCATTATTGCGAAGTCAAGAGCGAGCAGATTTTGATCTCCCTCAACTGTTGTGTTACTATTGTTGTGACCGACATCAACATATCTAAGGGAGACTGTTGTTTGTTGCCGAAACAAAAGGGGAAAGGTTGCTGGTGTGTTGTAGTAGTTGTCGCTGGCCTGAGAAGATCTAAAGTGTTGGAGGCGTTAGCTGAACAACTCTTGTGGTAGCGCTATTGGAGAAACCTGATCTACTCTCTAATGGTTGCACAAGGGCAACGTCCTCTGCGATTAGTGGATGACCTTCGATGGCTCTCATAGCAGTAGACCTGTCTGTGTTGGTTGCAGCTGGTGGATGGTGGATGTTTGGCTTAGAAAGTACTACGTCTAGAGTTTAGGGGTGCTAGGTCTGTGTTAGAAGATGAACACGCAAATTTTATTCAAATTTTATCAAAAACTATCCAACATTAAAACAAAAAAACATATATATTCTTAAATCCTAACTAGAACAAACAATTAAGTTTATAATCCACTAAATAAAAGATCCAATAATAACTAAATTAAATCTAATAAATAAACCTAAATAAAATCCAATAACACAAGGATTAGATTATCATCCATCATCTAAATCATACGAACATATAAACCATAGCTCAGGTACGATGTCCCCTTCATCAGGCCTCCATAAAGGCTTTCCAAACCTAGCTTTGTCCATATTACCAAGAAAATGTTCCGAAGGTATCTCAAATCATACGATTATTTCATCACAAATTTGGGAAAAACAATCTTCCTCGCAAGCAAATACCATAAGCAAAACCTACTCGTTTGTTACTGTTATTCAGCAACATAACACACGGTTATGGGAAAGCATGAATAATGAGAGGATAGGTACAAGGCTGCCACAGCAAGCCAGAAATCAGTATCAACTACTACTAGGAAACCTGGGAGGGAAGAATTGGCAATTACCTCTCCTGCATTGACCACTTACAAAAACAGGATAACAGCAAGCTGAAGTTTATTTCATTAACAGAAATCGAAACCACTTTCTTAGGCAAGCATTCAAGGTGATCTTGTAGATCATTCAATAAATTTTGTTCTATGCCAAGATGATATGCTCTGAACGCCTACTGCATGATTATGTAGATCATTCGATAGGCACATTCACTTATACTATGGTTGCAGCACTGCAGTACTTTTAAGAAGGCTCAACAATATAATTTTCCCACGGCTCCCAATTGAGGCAACACATTCTTGGCAACGATTTATGTTTGTAAAGCTGAACAAAAATCCATAAACATGGGAGAAGTAATGTGCGGGTAGAATTTCGAGCAAACTAGTTCGAAGTCTGACTCAATAAATCCAATTGCAAATAAGAAAATAGCAAACCACAAGAGCCTGCCACAACCTAGTCCATTATTTTGCAAGAGAAGTAATAAAAATTAAGATGCAATTGAGTAAGATTTAGAACGTCGTCTCATCCATTTGTAGCTGAAAAGAGGTGAAAATACCAGCAAAAGTATAATTATCAACCCACAATTAAGCAGTAATTCCGTTGATTTTGACGTTGTTTAAACACAAGACACAAATCTCATAGATGAAATGGAGTTCGATAAAACCAAAGGGACTGGTATGGTAATTCACTGATACGCCGGGGCATAAAGAGGACGCCTGCCTTCATCAAAATACTCATCCCGGTCGATAAACACAATTGCATAGAGAGCATAAATTATTCCAGGAACGTAGCCTAAAATAGTGAGTAACAAGCAAATCCAAAATTCCACCTGAAAAAAAAAAGTATTGATAAGAACCCATTAAAATTATCCATCAAGTATATCCAAATTTTCAGATCTCTAAAAAGAAGAAGAAGAAAAATGGAGAGGCGTACACTGCAGCAGCCATGCCTGAAGCAAACACCGAGAGGAGGGAGCAAGATGGCGATGATGATCTCGCAGCAGATCTCACAACGACTTGGCATTTTCTCTCGGCAATATTTGCAAAGGCTGATGATTCTAATCTAACAGTTGTAGTTGACTGTTGGGCTCCTAATGAAGAAGCAAACAAAGATGGGGGGCCTCATAAATTTGTGGTGGGTTATCTGGGAATTCAAGGAAAACTGTATCACCGTCAGAAAAAAAAAAAAAATTCGTGGACACAAACTTTTTAAGCGTAATGTCGGTTTTGCCGTTGATCATTAGAATGCTGAGCTCTGCTTTGGAGGTCGTTTTTGGTTTTTTGCTTAAATTTCAAGTTTTCAACAGTTGAGAAAAAACAATCCTATTTTTTCTCTCTTTTGTTGGGCGACGTGGCTGCGTGGCAACCATATTTCTCTTTTGACCTTTTGACTTCTTCCAGGAGTTACATTCTTTCACTCCACACGTGAGAGAGGCGACGTTGGAGAAGAGGAAGCCGCAGAGGGAGCTCCTTGCCATCGCGTCGGTCATGGTGAAGATTGTTACTGAAGGTGGCGCTTTTAGGATAGGGTGGAGGCCGTGAAAAAAACAGGAAAGAAAAAGGTGGATCCTTTGAAACCCTCTTTCTTTTATGGTCTTTTTCGATTCCCTGTTAGATATGGTGCATGCTTTTTTTTTTTGTTGCCATCCTTTTTAATTTTAATTGTTAGCTTCTGAGAATTAGGGTTAGGTTCTTGGTTTTCCTGGGTTGTTCGTCCCCTTTGACAGCCCCTATACTTTGCAGAGCTTTGGCTTCCTCTCACTTCCAATCTTTTATCTCCTCCTCTACATAGTGTTAGTGTTACTCGAGTTCATATTTCCTTTTTTTCAGATTTTCATGGAGGGCTAGATCATGGCCGACCTCTCCCCTGTTCGATGCCAACTCCCAATTCTTTCATTTTTTATGAAATCGTGTTTCTTTGCATATTCAATTAGGCTCAAGATTGGCATAATTTGAATCATAACTATTCGTTTCAACAACTTAAGCACATTAGTGATGGTTTTTCATGAATAATAAGGGGTCATTTTTATTTATTTATATAAATCATTCTTTTGAGTGTAAATCTGAAGGGTTTTGAATGTTTTTTGTGATCAGTATTTGTGAAAGATATGGCTCCTCCGAAGGTTTACTTATTTGATGAGATTGCCAAGCACAAGAAAACCGAGGATTGCTGTCCGAATATCTCTGGAAAGGTCAGATCTTTTTCTAAAAGTTTCAATTTTTTGTAGTGTTGAGATTAAAAGGGGGCAATTCTGTTTGGTTGCTGAGAAAATTTGGTGTGAGATACAAGATGAGAACTTTGACTTGTTGTGGTTAGTTTTATTTACCCTTTTGGATTTTTTGTGTATTGAAAATTAAATATGTATCAGTGCTATCAATTTTATTGCATGATTAAGCTGTTAGAAGTTTATTTTTAATGCCTAAGACTGGAGAAGTTTGTTAAAATTAAAGGACTGCCTTATCTAATGCCTTCTCTCGGTAAACACTGAACCAGCAATATCAATACTGCATAAAGTTGCTAGAAAATATGCCTAAGTTTATGGCGATTCACTTATTATTCTCATGTCCATTGTCTGCAGACTAGCTCCATTACAAAATCGAATCCCGGCAGCATGCTCTCTTAAGTAATTTTTAGATGTTTTTCGAAGTAAAAACTGAACAGCACGGCGCATTTAAAAATTAGCCTTTTTGTTAGCATTGCAGTGCTGTCCATTGGTCTTCATTCATTTTTCTTGCATCTAATCTTATAACAACGCATGTAAAAATAAGCTCCTTTCACTCCTTTTCATCTTATATTTCCAGATATTATAAACAACATTTTTTAACTCTTTTTGCTGCTACAACTCATCTATGAATTGCTTGGCTGTTTAAAAATCAGGTTGCTTTTTTTCCCTCCTCCGTTTGCATCACCAATAGCTCTTCACAAGATTTGACATTGTCAATGCAACCTTTTAATTTTCCAGGAAACTTGCTCTCCATCCAGTAAGTGCGCAGGCAAGGGAAAACAAAAACAACTTGCAGAGGATTGACAGAATTTATACAAGCTGAAACATTTTGCTCCTTCAACTCTGATCATTTTGCCCCCCCACTTTCTTTCTTTTTTTTGCTTTTCACTGCCAATGAGAATTCTGCCAGTACCTATTCAAAGAGTTCTGTCTAGGCCAAGCATGGCTTCTCCAGCATATTTTGTTTTTGTTGCATATTATGCTTTTAAGTTGTATGATACAGCCAATGTCTCACAGATTGCCTTGACGCTTCATTGAAATCCTGTTTTGCTGTTGCGCTTTCACATTAATTAATTAATTAATTACTAACAATACACTAAACATACATGTGGGGAAAAGTATTGTAGCATATTTTCTTTCTAATTTGGTGCGGGCCTATAAAAAAAAAAAATTCTTTGATTTTTTATCAATCAATGTTTTTATTTTTTCAATTTAGTCCTTGAATATTAAATTTGTATTTTGTCAGGTTATTTCACTTTTATAATCATAGTTATTAAAACCCTAGCGGGTTGACCTGAAACTCGTGAGATCCAGGGTCCTAACCAGGTCTGAAGAAGAAAACAGGGGTTGTAGTTAGCTCAGGGAGGACCGGGTGACTTGTCGATCAACTATCTGCATGATTTATTTTGAAATAAATAAAAAAAAAATAATTTTTAAATACCTATGGTTAAGAGTGAAGAGGTGGGATAAATTTTTTTGAGTGATTGTTTCCAAAACAAATAAAATAATTTGCAAAACGCAAGACTAGATAAACTAATTTTTTTGGCCTAGCAAGCCAAAAAAATTAATGTATGACCAGATAAAGTAATTTTTTTTTTGCCAGCTAAACAAAAATTAATGTACAAAGCATAGTGGTTTTATTTTAAGAATAAAAAATAAATTATTATTGAAGATAATATGTGGATAATATGTGGATAATCAAGGATTTTTCTATTGTTTGACTCAATCTTATGAGTGTGAGCATATCATTTTTTATTTTTTAGTTACTAGTTTATATCAAAGTTTATTATATAAATACTAGAAAAAAAATTTATTTTTTTAATGTGAGATGGGAAGTCCATTAGTATATATATTCTATATTCACAAGAAGAAAGTTATGTTTTTTAATGTGGGATAAAAAAACTTGGTTTAAATACTTCAATTTAAAAGAATAAAATAATATCTTTCAAATATGAGATAAAAAAACAATTTCAAATAATCTCTTAAACTTTATTATTTACAACATATATAGTCTACATCCATATAAATTGGTTCTTAACTTTTTCATGTAAAATATTAAAACCTTAAATATATTTTTTTAATTTTCTCGGGTCAACCCATGTGACCCGACCCCTTGTCCATGTCAACCCTCGGGGTGGATTTAATGAATATGCTCATGACACGGATCGCAGGTGTAGCGAATTAACCCGGTTGGCTAGGTTTTTTTTCTTATTTAACTTTTTTTTTCAATTTCATCCTTTAGTATTTGATTAATTAGAAATTAGACTCCATTATTTGTTTTATTTGCTTTCTATTAAGTTATTCTAATCTCATGACCTGGAATAGTACTTAACAATTTAACTCGAGTTGACTTAGGTTGTTTTTTATGTTTTTTTAATTGAATTTTTTTTTAATTTTATCATTCAATATTGGGTCGGTTAAAAATTAAGCTTTATAATCTGTTTTGATTTGTTTTCTATGGGAATATCTTGGTATAATGATCAGGGTCACGGGTTTTGGTATTTTAACCCATGTTAAATCAAGTTATTTTTTTTTATTTTTTTTAAAAGGTTATCTCGGTCTCATGTCCTTCAACATTATATTTGTTTTTTATTAGGTTGTCTTTGTCTCATGACTTGGGTTGTGGATTTAGCAAGATAACTCAATTGACTTAATTTTTTTTTTTTACAAATTTTATCGTTCAACATTAGGTCCAACATGATCGACTGAGAATTGAGTTTCATAATTTATTTTGATTTTCTTTTTATATGGTTATCTTAGTCTCATAAACCATGTTATGGGCCTAACGGATTGACTTTGGTCATTTTTTATGTTTTTTTAATCGGTTTTTTTTAGTCTCATCCTTCAACATTAGACTGATAGGGAATTGAACTTTATAATTTGTTTTGATTTTCTTTTCATGGAGTTATCTCGGTCTTATGACCCGAGTTACAAGTCTAGTACGGTTACTCAAATCAATCCAATATGTTATTATCTTAATATTAAAAAAGATGTTATCTTGAAAAAAATAAGCAATTTATATTTTTACTAGTCGTCCGGATTATTTTTAAAGCCGCAAAGTCAATCAAATCATATCAAGTCAATTATACATGATTTAATTTTTTTTCTATTAAAAAAATTATTGAATAATTTTTTTAACATCTAAAAAAATATCCAACTCCCAACTTAATGCGAGTAATGCCATTTTATTTTACGTTCGCTAATTATACCTTTTATGTTATCATCTTCTACAAGAAAAAGAAAAAAAAAACATCAAACACCGCAGAATAGTTGAAAGGGCTCACGCGATAAGTTCGCCACTACATTAAAACTTTGACATGTTCAATGGCCATTGTTCTTCCACCGAAAGCGACAATGATAAGCGTATTGCTTGCTCTCTCCATCTCCATTCTCCACCCATTATCATTATGCATGACTTGTGGCGTTGGTCTTTAGTCTAACCCCCAAAGAACTTCCCAAATCAAACAACAGAGCAGGCCCCATCAATTCTATCTCTGAAGGCATTTCCCTTCCTGGCCACCAGGCCGGATAACGTAGGTGAAAGGTAACATCTACTCTAGCAGATTACAGGCCTACCATATCTTGTCCTATTTCAAACTATTGGCTGTTGCAAACACCATGATTACTAGTCCACGTTTCTTCATTTAAATATGGATGCCGCTGCCGGCCAAGAAAGACTAAAACGATGAAATTGTACAAGCCTGTTCCACAACCAAATACAAGAGGCAAAGAAACAAAAATTGGGAACCTCAAGTCAAGCAACCAAAACTAAAAGCAACTTTATGCAAGATTCCAAACAGACTGCTAGTTTTCCTTGAGGGCAACTGAGAGAAATGCTTATTAAATCTAATTAAGGGACGTTGAACGAGCACAAGTTTTGATTTCTGTGCAATTGACACCAATTTCTTCTTTTCATCTATAATCATAATATATGGGGCTATTTTTTTTCTTTACAACGAGAACCAGGAAAACGAGAATTAACCATTACAAGTTGAGGCAAGGGATACTTTTCAGACTAGCGAAAATATAGGTACCTACAACTGCAATAATAAGAATGGACTCAAACCCTCAACGCTACCTGATCCTGCCATATAATCTTCCTCATCCCTGCCCAGCCTGATCCATTCCCGACATTCCTACAAGCTGATAACTTCATATCATTATGTAGCTCAGCACTACCACCTCTCATTGAACTAATCTTTAGCTCCTCTGTTCTCAACATGTCACCATTAACCTTTCATCCTCCCTCTGCAATGAAGTTAAATTACGCCATTAGCCCAAGACAGAAAGGAAATGCACGGTTTCAAAGCACTGTAGTTGATGACATTTGCTAAACAAATACCGAGATTTCATTCAAGTCAAAAATTGGAGTATTATTTCGAACTGTGGCTTCCTTTCCTCTGTAAATCCTTTCCTTCTGGTTCAGGTCAGGGATTGGTGCTGTCTTTCGCAAAGCAGCCTCCTTTCCAATGTGAGTCATTTGCTTCTGGTTTAAGTCAAAAATTGGAGTGGAATTTCGCAAAGTGGCTTCCCTTTCAATGTAAAGCTTTCCCTTCTGGTTTAAATCAAAACGAGGAACTGGTGGTCTCAGAGCAGCATTATTTCCACTATAGCTCTTTTCCTTCTTTAAATTTTTACTAGCAGGTACTAAGTTCTGTGGTTGCACAAAACTTCGCTCCATAGGGGCTTTCTTAGGCTTGTTTTGTGTCAAGTATTTGTATCGTCGTCTCAAAAACCTACAGTTCACAAGATAAACACGACCCAAATTTCAACTTTAAAATCTGATTACAAGTCTATACAAATCTAAAAGCATTTAAAGGCACGATAGTGTGTGCTATACCTGACTTCAGCCATCAAGGTTAATTTTTTCTGTCTCACCATCTGCAATTTCCTTTTCTTCGCTTCTGTTTCCTGAGAAATGCTTAAAAGTATGAATCCATCTATCATTAACAGTTCTATGTTGAAACCTAAGGGTTTCAACACATGAAGTAACTAAAAGAGAAACAAAGGGATCCAAAAAGGTTTTTCTATTCAACATCAAAAGGAAAGGTAAGGAACCCATAAGATGGGAATTATCCTACCAGACATAAACTGGGGTAAAAGCATGTTCCAATAAACCACACAAATTATCAGTGTGAAAGCCAAAACGCATACAAGCAAAGAAAAGAGATAAAACCACAGACACCAAGAATTCATGAATTAAACTCAGGAACAGTTGCCGCATAATAAGTCAACTGATCTGTATGGAAGCTGATAAATGGCAAGAAGCATTCGAGATCATGAAAAGATCCCAAAATGCCACAAATCCACCCTCAGGGAGGCCTTAAACAAGTATTTGGCTTCATTGAGCTGCCTACTTATCCTCTATAGCCAAACAGAGAGTATAAACCAAAGGAAAGAGAAGGTTTTAAGACTTCCCAATTTCTAGCTTAGGTAAGACAAATTTCACATAAACACTGGAACAAATCAAAGAATCAACGAAGTAAGTTCCTGTCTCTTGGTGTTCTTGTTTTCCCCAGAAACCCAAAAAGCATATGAGCAAAGCCCAACAAAGGAGATCTAAAAAAACACCAGATCTAGAAACCCACAAAGAAATAAGAATTCTTTGAAACCCCAGAAAAGCTATTACCTTGTATAATTCCTCGTAGTCCTGCATAAGACTCTGATGCTTGAACATGATCCTTGGATCTTCATACATGGTAGCATATGAAGGAGGAGGAGAGTCCGCAGCAGCAGCAACCCCTTTCATCTTCTTCATGGTGTGATAGGAAAAAAAACTAGTGCCCGAAACTGAAAACAAAGAGCTTTGTGTGTTTTATGGACAGGAGGAGAGGAATGGGAAGGAGAAAGAAGGGCAAGGGAGAGGAAATATAGGTAGGAAGAAGGCTAAGAGAGAATTATAATGAGAAGAAAGAAAGAGAGAGTGATGGACAAGATGAGATCGAGGAGGGTGATAAAGAAAGATGAGAGAGAGAGATGGGAAGGTTCTTGCTTTCCTGTTCTCTCTGTGAAACTCTGACCAAGACAAAGAAAACCCAAAGAAGCCCACATAATTCGGTGAGAAAAATGTTTTCTTTAGAGAGTTGAGACTTGAGACAGTGATGAAGATTGGATTTTTTTGGGGGGTTGCAGAAGGGTATTTCAGGCATACTGAATAATGGGTTTGTGAGGTAAGGTGGGTTTGGTTGGAGGACAACATTTGAAGACATCTACTACTACCACTACTAATCTTCCTATGATATCTTCTCTTTTCTTTTTTGTTTTTCTTCTTAACATAAATTTTGGTCCAGCTGGGCCATTGAAGAAAGAGAGAGAGAGAGTTGGGTGGTGTGGACTCTTCATTGTTTTTGAGTATGGGGTGCGTGGAGTTTCCATGTCTCTTCTTTCTTATTTGGATGACTTGTGTTTCTTTAGCTTCTGTATAGAGAGACAGTGAAAGGGTCCTTGCGAGTTTTTTCTTCTTTTCCTTCCCTCGCAGTGAGAGAGAGAGAGAGAGAGAGAGAGAGAGAAGGGTGTGCGAGAGAGAGGGTGAGATCAATGAGAATTGGTGGGGGTTGGGCTGAAAAGGCAAAGCAAAGAGATAAATGAGATGATGCTGTTTTTCTGATGTGCTGCTGCTGCTGCTGTTTCGTGTTGTTGCAGTTGTTGCTAGTACCTTATTTTTGGCTTTGGATTGTGGCCATCCTCTCTCTCTCTCTCTCTTTCTCTTTCAATGTGAGAGATGCTTTTCATTTCCCCCATTATTAATATCACAAGCACCATGTCTATTCCTAGCGCATTTACTCACATGCCCCTTGAAGGCTCCTCTGTTGTCGAGGATTCCCCCTCCTTCTCTCCCTTCCTCCTGTTTTTCTTCCCCCACAGCCTGCCAGAACCTTGTTGTGTTAAAAAGTAAAAGATGGAACAAAGCCCCAAATTTGTCTTCCAAGTCGATCGCTTTATCAATTCTCTAGCCCTCCAACACGAACTGTGTTATAAATGGGTTCCTGTGGCAATTCTGAAAAATCCTTTTCTTATTATCCAAATTTAATTCCAGCATAAATGAAATTGCTCATTTTGACCTCGGTTAGATTCAGTTTTTTGGATAAACTCGAATACTGCTCACCCACCCATTATCCCACCTGCCTAAGCCGACTACATTTGGCATGGAAAAACCTTCATGGCCTTTGGTAATTTCCACCAGCTAGAGCCTCCATGGTTGAAATGATGCTGCACCATATTCCCACTTTCACACAAGTTTTTTTCTCTTTATTGAATCAACAATCATGTGATTTACCACCCAAAAACAAATGATGACCACATCCTTTTCTTTCCCATAAATGTGTACCCGTTAGAAGCTTGAACGCCACCCACCATAATAGAAGAGCAGGTAAACATGCAGAGGTCACGTGCCTGCTTTGGTTGCTGTAGATAGATAACCTAGTTTTATTAGCAGGGGTGAAAAGAAAGCGAGAAAAGCTGCATCTGAGCTGTGGTTAGCTTAGCTCCCTCCCTTCTGCTACAATTTTGTCGGTGACCAGATAACCTTTTCTTTTCCAATAAAAAAAATTTCGATCCACAGAGAGATTTTTGACAGGGGGGTGAGGTCCATCATCCATCGCTGTTGCCTTTTTCCTTTGTCTTTTCTATCGGCCCGTGTTAATTTAATTCCCTGGCGAGGTTGTTGAGTGAACTTCCTATGTGATATAGACATGTGAATATGATATATTTTACTTGAATCGATTCAAAGGGCCTAAAAATCAAAATACATTGAGGCTAATATACTATTTTATTGTTGACATTTCCCATTTCCCATTTCCCAGCTCAAAAAAAAAAAAAAAATCGTGTGTTCATGGCGATGTTTTGAACCTTGTGATTCGTATCTCTATTTGGGAAGCCATAAGGAAGCAGTAATGGTTCTGAATTCCTTTCTTTTTCTTATCTTAATGGAGGGAATTATGGAGAATAAATAAATTTGCTGGAATTGTGGATTGAGATTGAAAATATTGATTGGGAAAGAAGAAAATAGAAAGAACTGGAGTTGTGACATACACCTACTAACCCGTCTTTATGTCTTTGCAGGTGCTTGTCTCCTTCGTTGCCTGTCATTTCTCCTTCGAGAGCTACTGACCACACCTCCATGGCAGAAATAATTACCCAGTTCTTGCTAGACCATCACAGAACCAGTGATCCCAGATTAGTGTCGGCTCGGAAGGAACAAAAGGTAGCCAGTAGATAACACAGCGTGGTGGCAAATTATAAGCCAAAGCCACTAGATTGTCAAGTTGCCTGCCCAGAAATTGGGTTCTGCCTCCTAGGTTGCACAGCCCTCTTGTAAAAGATGTGCCCAGCAAAGAAGCACAAGTTACAAAGGGAAAGTCCCATGAACTGAAAGGGCAAAGTAGCCGCTTCATGTCTTATCATGTGTCAGTGTCTGCGGGTTTTTTTCCTGGTAGATACAAGTTGTTTGGCATTGTTGAATACGGTAGTGTTTACTTGTGCTCTTTTTTAAAAGTTGTATTTTTAGATTATTTTTTATTGAATTAATATTTATTGATATATTTTTATAGTTTTGATATATTAATATTTAAAATAAAATATATTATAAAATATTTTTTATTAAATTAATATACCGTGTTATTAAAGGGTTTTTTTTGAAAATATAAGATAGATTAGATTTTAGATTGAGAAGTTAAAATTATTTTAAATATCATTATATTAAAATTATTTAAATATATTAAAAAATTAATTTAAAAAAATCAAATTTGATTGAATCCAAATCCAAACAGGAACCAATCAAAACTACAGGCTTGTTTGGAATTTTGATAG
>Ga0307513_10008900_pt1 | contig 12767 bp, 9 predicted proteins | sample 15_EM_MG_FD_202174 | JGI IMG/M metagenome (GOLD analysis project Ga0307513, IMG submission 202174) | Populus trichocarpa ectomycorrhiza microbial communities from riparian zone in the Pacific Northwest, United States - 15_EM | ecosystem: Host-associated > Plants > Roots > Unclassified | place...
AACGTTATGTATGTCGCTCACCTATTCGTGGGGTCGGGGTCGCTGACGCGATATCTTCAAGGATCGAAAATGTTGTCATGGTAAGCTCCCGTCATCACGGGCGATTTCCAGCCCAAGATTTACCAATCTGGGGAAGGAAAATTCCATGTACGGAGCCAGGTTCAAGAGTTGGACCGGCGGTGGCGGTGGTCTCACCAAGAAGTACGACGATCACCTGCTTCCTGAGCAGCTCTGATACAATCCAATTACCTAGCATCACCTGGAAGGACATTACTCTGAAAAAGGTTCTACTCCCTGTGAGTTCACTCCACCGCCCCCAGACCCAGCCGTACTGACCTGCCCGATCCAGATCTTCATTACCCAAAAGTATGTCGCCGTTCAGCTTCTGAGACTACAAGTGACCTGACGTTGTGGTCAATCCAGCTACTGGGACTCAAGCGTACGGCACACTTGCTTCGATGTTGATGGACATTCATCAAAGCATTTGATCTTCTAGCTCTGCCAGAAACCGACCTCAACTTCCACGAACACCCAGATCGATACCTTCACCTTCCAGAACTTCCATGGCACCATCGATAAGTGGGTCCAACTCTTCACCTAACCTAAGGATCTGGATAACACTGAACTTCCAGTCTCGCAAACTACACCTGTGCGCGCGATCCTTGCTGGTGAGTATTCGAGGAAAGGGACCCAAATGGACGAGCTGAGCAGCCCCTCACATTAGGTTCGGCATAGCGGGGGGGACCGGCGAAGAGGTTGCGGTCTTTGACCTATATGCGGGTACAGGTGGGGACTATCCCGAACGGGGGAGATGTGGAACGAAAGCTTACGCGTTGGTTCACACAGCCAAATCCATCGTCGCCAAGAACATCGCTGCAACCACGCTGAGTGGTGCGTCTGTGAGGGTCATGTGCAATTCTGCTGCGGTGCGTTCTTGCCTTCCCGCTTGGTGCCCTTGAACGTTAGGAAAGGTTCGATTTTCTGATTGTGTGTATGCGGTGACCGAATGTGTAGATCTCGACCGACGTGGGGTTCAAATGTTGGAACGGACTCTTCCAGGCCACTTCAGCGGGGAAATGAGCCAGAGATGAGAACAAGGGTGCGATGGAAAGGTGGACGATCCCAACGCCGATAGTGTCGAGTAGGTTGTTTATATAGGAGTCGTCAGGGCTCCCGGTCCAGTAGGGACTTCTGGGAATAAGTAAACCTGCTTGCCGCACCGGAAACATCCAAGGGTGGATTGCCGACCACGCTCTATCCCCAATTAAGTCTCCCTCAAACTCCCGATAGCCGCGGCGGCACACTGAAATCGAGGGGCACAATTAACACACGTGGGATGAAAGGTGGCTTGGACTGGAGGTGACCCGAAGGACACGACGACATTTGTTTCCGGCTACTCTCGCACGCGACTCGCCGACAAACGAACTCACGAAGTTGGCAAAAGGGTCGCATAGGTGGGGCTGCAACAGTTCTGATCCAACAGATGCTACATTGTGACCGAAAAACGTTCGTATGACTGACGGTTTGTGCCGGCCCGCCGAGAAGCCGACAGCTCCAAATTAAGAAGAAACTCTTCGAGGGGGTCTTCCCACGGTGCGTCTCGCCTGAATTCCACCTCCTGAAGTAACAACACGATGTCGCTAAGGAAGACCCCGACATCCTCGTTATCAGGTAGCCACACTACCCATGCTTCTCCGCTCCATTTAACCACATGTGATCGCTACAGTGATTGAGTTGCTCGTCAAGCGAATTTGGTACCGAACCCCAGCCAGAATCCGGAAAATGTGGTCAGGGGGAGCTTCTCCAGAGACCCCTACGGCATCTTCGTCCCCTGCCACCAGACTCCCCCAGGAAATCATCAATATCACAATCGCCTATCTTACCTATGATACACACACCCTCCGTGCATGCACCCTGACCTGCTACTCTTGGTATATTGCCGCCGTTCCTCATCTCCACTACGCCCTCTCAATCGAAACACGCACTTTGGACCAAATGTTTTGGCGGGCCAATCCCCTCTGGCACATGCACACACTCGGCTTGCTCCCTTTGGTCAGGAAGTTACGAGTCGTTGACAAAAACTACCCCAATTTCTGGTTTTCCAAAAAGTTGTTCAATTTCCGTGTCCTACGCCCGTTTCTCACATTCACCAATGTCCGGAAACTCGAGATCGACTTCCTTGACATCCCCAGCTTCTTACCAAGCATCCGACGGTACTTTGGACATTTCCCACCCACCGTCCAATCTCTCACTCTAAGGGAACCCAGAGGGTCCCGTCGGGAGATCATATACTTCATCGGATTGTTTCAGCATCTGCAGAACCTGAAGTTCAGCTACGACAAGCCCAAGCTTGAGGAGGAGTCAGCAGATGACCCAACCCTGACTCCACTCTTCATCCCTCCGCTGCGGGGATGGCTCGAGCTATCTTGTTTCACAAGGGTGGATCTTCTAAAGGACATGATCGACCTGTTTGGGGGAATCAGGTTTTGCTACATGTATCTTTACAACGTGGACGGGATGAGGCTCCTGTTAGACGCTTGTGCAAAAACTTTGAAGATCTTGGTGTTGAATCCAGCTGACCCTCGTGGTGAGTAACTTCCCTTGATATGCATCCGAGCTCTGGCCAACGGGTTTGCAGCTCAATCCTCTCTTCGGGACTTCGACCTATCACAGAACAAGATGCTTTGTACACTCCGATTCCCGGCGTCGTCCATCGGCTGCGCCACGGATAGTGGCCAACCAGACACTGCCTTGAGTTTCCTCAAATACGTGCTCTCGACCATCAAATCCTTCGCATCCTTCCGGATCGTTGTCCTTTATTGGAACCGCGATTTTTCTGGTATTAAACCCCGTGGCTCAGACTGGCCTCCTTTCCGCGAGCTGTCAAAAGCTGCGAGAGCAAAGGAAGCCTCACAACACCGTCTGCGATTCAAGGTATTACGCGAACTGCACAAGGTACGGGACTTTCGGTTGGTGTTAAGTGCGACTGTCTCGGGTTGTGTGGCAGAGTACTCGACGCGAATGTTAGAAGAGGTGGTAGCGGTGGAGAAAGCGAAAAATGGATTCGACGATCACTTCCCCGAGCCGGTGGTGAGGTACAGTCCTCGAAGGTTCTAGTGTCCTGACTGAGGTTGAGGAGCGAGTGTAGTGTCCCGGTGTGGACTGCATCGGACCCGCGGATCATTTTGACCTGACTGTAAACATTACATAGTGACCGAGATTCAGCTGGAGACGTTACGGTAGGGAAGCGAGAGAATTCTTCCACCATACGAAAGCGAAGGGTGCGCATCCCCCCAGATTCAGATTGTCCTTGAAATGCTGTCGGGTCACCTGCAGTCTCTTCTGAAAATGAATCTCGGGTCGTGGTTTGATATGAGGCGCCGGCCTCTCCGTTCTCGTGTAAAGATCCCGGCCAGGGTAGGGAATGGAGTAGACCTGTATCCTCAGGCCTCACATCACACGATCGTAGCAGTGCCCGGTTTCCTGTTCACAAGGGGTCGGTTTTGAAGGTGCGGCGTGGCTGGCTGGGACTCCCGCCATTGACTTTCTGTACTCCGTCTCGATCTCTTCTCTGGGACCTCACGCGCACGATCAGGGAGAGGTCATCTCACAAACACCCTCATGCAGGTGGAACCACCCAACAGACGTTTCCGATCATCCTCGTTCTGCAGGATCGCGCCTCTACGCTTCTTCCGCCGATGTTGCTCTCGCCTCCGCACTTGTCCGCTCTATCTGTGAGGGATGTATGAACGAGTCCTCGAATGGTCTGGACCCAGAACCTTGTTCACCTTGACCACAAATTACTGAGTACTGAGCCGCGTTTACTCGTCTTGACCTGGCTGGCTCTGGGTAAATGATAACTGCAAACGGAAGGCGGCACTCGTGTTTAAAGACCCTCCCCAGGGATGAATGGCTCTAGGTTGAGGGTGGCGAAAACGTCAAACACTGGTACCGATGTTATACCCCCCCCCCGGGCCCGCGGTAACCCGCGTAATATAAATATCTTGAAACTGGGATACACAGAATAACGCCGGGATGACGCCACTGGGTTGGGTTCTAACCACTGGGACATTCTAACACCGGTATATTCACATTTTGTTGTTACAACAGTAAGGAAGACCCTGGTCCCGATACAATACACGTTTTAAGCACGTATCCTTACAATTCTGATGATGGCATATAGTATCAGTATCTCGGTTGCAGCTATATTTAGGGGGATAAAACTCACTCTGCATGGCAGCGATATCAGTGCTCTGGATGTAGTCCTCGAATTCGGCGATCTTCTCCTGGAGTTCATCGAGGGAGACAAGCTCATCCTCAATGACGAGGGTGATTTGGAGTTTCTTGATCCCGTAGCCGACGGCGACAAACTTGGAGCTACCCCAAACGAGACCTTCCTGTTCGACCGAACGAACGCACTTCTCGAGCGCCTCCAGGTCGGTTTCATCGTCCCAAGGCTTAACCTCAAGTGTCACAACAGACTGCATATCATTATATCAATGCAACAGCACCAACGAGGCCTGAACACCACATACTTTAGCGATGGTCTTGGGTTTGTTGGCCTTTTTGGCGTTATATGCAGCAACACGTTCGGCTTTGAGCTTCTCGGCTTCAGCATCATCCTCCTCATCGGATCCGAAGAGATCGATATCGTCGTCACCGGCCTCCTCTTCCTTCTTGGCGGGAGCAGGGGCAGCCTCACCGGTGAAAACAGCACCGGCACTACTAGAACCGGGGAGGGTGGAGAACTCAGTCTCGTAGGATTTGATGTGCTTGTACCAGCGGGCTACATTGGGGTATCCCAAATCCTGGGAAAGAGCCTTGAAGACGGCAACATCGGCCTGAGATGGGGTGTACCTGATAAGCAGGGGCGAGGATCGAGTCAGTTCTAATCGGTGCGGTGATCAATGGATGTGAACGCGATCGTTGAAAGGATAGGTCAGAAGTATCGGAAAGGGTTTGTCGGCATGTTTGGAGCGGCGGTGTCTAGTCGCCTAGCTTGGAAACACGGACCAATAAAAATTTCATCTCTCGAGGCGGAGGTCGCGAAAATACTCTACAAAAGAAGAGGGGATGGGGATCGAGGCTCACCCCTCAACATAGGACCTCTTGGAGAGGTGCTCCTCAAGCTTGGAGAGTTCGACTGGCATTTTGGACAGGGAGGGGAGAGGTTGGATGAAGAGGATAAAGAGTTATCTTGAGTGATCTAAAAAATTACGAAGAGTGTGGTCGTTTAGGGCAGTTCAGAATCACACGATGATCATGATGCATCGGGATCGGGGTTCCGCAGAAATACAGTCAAAAATCGACAAAAAAATACAGTGCATCCAAGAGAAGGGTCAGTCATAGTATCTTCGACTTCCGCAACTCATTCTGTGTGTTGAGGAGGGTTTCGAGCCTTTGAGAGTGAATCGGGACAACCTGGGGACGGCCGTCAATCACTGCCATGGGTGGTTTGCATCGGACTTACGTGGTGGAGTTCTTCGCAGGTGTTGTTGGTTTCCACTGCAAGGTCATCCAAGTGGGGCGGAATCAAAGCTGATGCCGCACGTCAGCAAAAAGTTTGTCCAGGTGACAGATACCTCACCGTCTTCGTTGACGTCTACTTCGGTGTCTTCTTCCATCAGCTCGTCCTCATCTGAGCGAGAGAGCAGGTCCTTCATGAGCCTTTCCACCTCCACTGGACGTTCACGGCGTTTCTTTGATACGTCGACGTCCCATTGCATACACTGCTCAGAGAGAGACCAGATGCGACGGTCTAACCCCTCGTCGAATGTCTCGGAGTCTGAGGGCCGTCATTAATAAGGCTTCGAACCAACGACAACTGAAGGACGACACACCCTCTTCTGCTTCTGGGATTTCGTCCAAATTGCGACCGTTCACGCGGACATTGGCACGTGCAATCTCGAACGTCTTCTGGATAAACTACCCTGGCCGGTGACATGTAAGTGAGCGCCACAAAGCCCGAGTACAAGATACAGCCAAACCTGGTCAATGTGGGGGAGTAAAGTATCCTTGTCGACTGAACTGCCGCTGGATTCGAGGATCTCGTCCAAAGTGTCAAAGGCTGCAGAAGAAAAGTTTGACCTGATCCTCTTCCAGTCGCTGACAGTGTCGATGGACACGCGCTGAACCTCTTCCCGCGCCGCCGTTGCCGAGTTCATCGCCACTCGCCCGAGTCAGCCAAAGTGAACGCAAAGTCGTGTTAAAGTCGAGTCGCGACGTCACGGTCACACTGACCGTCACCAAAGAAAGGGACGCGACCACGTGACCCATTGCCCATGTCTTCCTCTTCCACCCAGGTCATCGGCGCTCTTGAGGCTCAGGTGAGTCTCGTCTTAGCATTGTCAGAGAGGATTGTGTATAACCAACAGAACCCCGTTATTTTGCCACAGGTCCGAAGACTGAAATGGTCAAACGATGACTTACGCTCAAAGCTCTTCGATGCTGATCAGAGAGCATCCCGCCTTGCTCAGAACTTTGGTTTCAAAACCATTCAAGAGGCGGAAGACTCTGCTCGCTCCCCAGATTTTCAGACCAACGTCGTGAGGCTCAATGAAAGGCTGGGCCTTCTTGAAGACGAGCTGCGAAAACATATCGAGACAAGCAAGGAGGCACTGCAGGTCAACCTGAAACTTAGAGAAGACCTCAAACGGTCCCAAAATGAGGTTTTCGCCCTCAAGACCGAGCTCAGGGGCTCCACTTTGAAGAGCGGTGTTGCGACAACGGTGGCGAACGACGACCCAGACAAGGAGAATTGGTTGGTTACTATCACATCCCCCATTCAATTTTTCGCTAACCACCCGTAGCCCACCCATCCCAAGAAAATTCGAAACCGAAAACGCAAAAAAACCCTCTCCGCTACCCACTTTATTGCCCCCCGCTTTAATCGCCCCTTCATCATCATCATCATCATCTGACTCAAACACCGCTGATCCCCAGGCGACAATATCCTCTCTACAGACGCAGGTCGCTGAGCTCCAATCTCGTTACGACCGCCTCTCCGAGGCCAAGGTCAAGGCCGCTGCTCGACACCGTGCGGACTATAAGAAATGGAAAGACTTCAAAGACTGGCTGTACAAATCGAGCACAAGTGGTCCATTGACACCAGTGAAGAGCGAGTTGAACATTTCGCCAAGAAAACGAAAGGCAATCATGGCTGGAATCACAGAGAGAAAAGCGAACCCGAAGAAGTCTAGGAACCAGACAGGGGCCAGCCTAGATTTCTTATCAACAGCCACTTCAACAACCTCAGAACCCCCAACCCCCGGACCGTCGAATACGAAAACATCTGACCCGTCCGATACCGACGATTACGAGATGGACGTCACAGATGAGTTAGTTTGCCGTCCCCAGTCCGTTTCGTCCTGAATCTCATTCTCTTTTTTATAGCTCCAAGTCTGACCCGGCAACAGAAGCGGAGACCACCTTGGTGAACAAGGAGGATCCCGAGGATGGTGCGCTGGATCCATGTATTGGAATCCTCACGTCTAATCGTCTCTGCAGTCATCGATCTCACAGGCCCGGACCACCACAACAGTAATTACCCTCTTATATGCGCCCAATTTTCGGCTAAACCCCTCCCAGATGACAACGAGGATAAGAGGAAGCACCCCCCAGACACTTATGTACAGTTCAAAGGTCGTGGGCGGTATAAACCAGCAAAGTGCGTCTAGCACTGTTGGCGCAGGTTACCTGCCTCGCTGACCCCGCACTCTAGGTCCAAGACTGAAGCAATCAATGCCACGTTTGAGATCAATCCGGATGCGAACGACGGATTGAATTACGCATACGATGTTGTGGTGCGGAATAAGGAAGAACGACGGAAGATGCATGGTGGTGATTGCGAGTGTTGCAAAGAGGTGAGTTTCCCCTTCCCTACTCACGATCTACACTGAATTACTTATGTTCCAGTACTATCGCACTGTGGGCCCGTTGCCTCCCCGTCTTCAAGCCCCGCTCTGGCGTACACCCCCCTCTTCGCCAAAATTCAAGGCGGCGATGCTCGCATCACCTATGAACGTCGACCAGGATAACGAAAAGGAGATAGAAAGGCACAAACAGGAGATATCGAGACACAGACACAACTGGGCACCCCCATCTACACCTCCAAAATATTGGAGCATCGGATTCCCTGATACCCAGGAGGTACGGGAAATTAATCGGGAAGCGGAGGAGATGATTGAGGCGAAAAAGGCCAGGGTCGAGGTGGAAGCAAGGTAGGGACTAATGAACTGGAGCTATCGTTGGCTGACTGCTCCCGCTAGCACCTCCGGAGGACGATATAGGAAGAGACAAGGGTGATAAGTAATCTAGACCAAATCGCAGGACGTCGTTGACCCCAACTCACAACACACTCACAACTACTTACAGCATGCTGCTCATCAACTTCCATCGTTTCAAACCCCCTTTGCAATTCCCCGAGTGGGTTCATGTACTCAAGATGTATTATATTGTGCAATTTACTGTATGCAAAACAATGGGCGTTTTAGAGGACTCTCGGAGGCTCACGAACAAGCGAAACGGCCAAAGCTTCGATCACTTTCAAAATGCTGAAAGTGACGGGAACTGCACAGACTCGGAAGCGTGCTCCCGAAATCCAAGTCTCTAGTACTTCGCAGGAGTGAAGTGATCCCAAGTGCCAAAATTTGGTGGGGGAAATTATCGCAAGGAATTGCTTTCCCACGATCCGTTGAGTCAGACCCAACCAGCTTTGAATAGGTGATTTTGCTAGTACGTGGGTATGGCATATACAAAGGGTACAACTGCGTGACGTGGACACACCATACATAGTACATGGGGGGGGAGGTAGAAAGTCGATGTAGTGAACTACCGTGGTGAAATCTCACAGCAGCTCGAATCTAGAACCACGGTAAAAGTACATGAGGAACAAAGTGCCGATGACCAGGTACAACACCCACGCCTGAACCGAACGAACGCTGAATGACGACCGTGAGGAGTTCCCCGTGGGTTTTCCGGAGAGGACGTTTTCGTCGGGTTTCACCTCCGTCTCGCGTGGACGCAACTTCACGATCCGTGTTCGCTTGACGTCCTCGTTGGAGGACCCAAAGTAACGTCGACTTTCAAAACTCCAACAGAGGTTGCCAACAACCCAACCGCCGATGGCGTCGACGTAACGGCTGACGTCTCGGTCGAGGTCTGGTCCCCAGGACGGCAGCTTCTTTCTCTCCGCGATGAAGCGGTTCATGAGATCGCCGAAGAGCACGCCAGCGCGGTCGGCCGCTTCCTGGAGGTTGGAACTATTTGTCGCCATCAACACCGTCAAGATGTTGTTCCCCTCCAGACCCCTTGACTGTTCTAGGTCGTAGCTGTAGATGTCCTGGGAAGGAAGAAGATCAATTGGCAAGCCAGAGACGGGATCGGGACGACGGAGACTCACGTTGGCCCAGCACACGAAATCACAACCCCAGTCCCGGAGATTCTTGATCGTCGGGTGTTCGATCACTTCGTCGGGGAGATCGATGTCCAGAGCGTACTCGAACAGCCCAAAGGCAGTGTAAGTTCCGCTATTGTCCCGTCGAAGTTTCTTGTACGAGGCAAGGTCTAGGACCTTGCCTTGTACCCTGTACTCGGCCTCCTTTCCAACGGCATCGAGATAGTCTGCGCAAATCCGGTAGAACCGGCGCTGGTAATTGGGCTTGGCGTATTTGTATAGACGGGCTCTAAACCTGGAAGGGGACAGTCATTAATATGGTGGCGATGAAGGGTACGAAATCACCGACTCTCTGGTGATTTGAGCAAGTTTAGATCCGTTGTCCCAAGACGGATCATTGAGGACGTTGAGGAAAGTCATCCCCGTGTTGATGGCGCCCTCGCGGTTCTGTACGTCGCTCATCTCATCGAGGGTAAACAGTATGTTGATGAAGTCGCAACAGGTTCGGAAACGTTCGTATGGGGCGAATGGATAGGCATGAGAGGCCAGGAGTTCGCTGCCGCCCGCGGTAAGCTCGGCCCGCTTTTCTTCACTGAATACTTGGAAGCTGTTGATCCAAGCACGAGATTCTGCCGCGGCGGATTCATAGTGGGGGTTGTTTGCGATCTTCAGAGGGCACATGGAATGAAGATCGGGAAGGGTAAACTGCCGCATGGTCGCAGAGGTCTCCATAGGGAAGATACTGGGAGAGCAGGGAGGAGAGAAGGGTACTGGGGAGTCCCAGTGTGATCCCCGAACCACCTTATGAACACATACCTCGCATGAGTTCCAAACCAGCGCCCGGGAGTGTGGCCTCGGGGTCTTCGGGTTTTGGCTCACAAAACAGTTAGACGGGGCGCTCACACAGGAACGTGCCGGATTTGCATCCGGAGGGTGGCTAGTACGCGAGCGTCACGCGTGGCGCTATCAGCATTATATGCATGTTACGAACGGCTGGCAGCATAAAATATGCAGCCGATGAGAGGCGGTGGTTGGCCGATGAAGTGAGGCATAATGATATTTGCCGGCAGGGCGGGGGGGGGTTCCGAGCCGCTCGCACACCTAGTTTTCGCGTTGTTGTCCCGCCTTACTCGATATGGCGACATTTCCGAGGTAATGAATAGACAAACCGGAAAAGCACGCCGAGCGACTAAGTCTCCTGGATGAACGCACGACCTAGAGAACGGAGGCCCACGACCGTCCCCCTCAGGTCTACGGCGAGTGTCGCTGCGGCAGCCGTTGCGGTTAAAATGTTAAACGTCGACGCGTGACGGGCGTCGCAGGTTGAACGTTGATGGTCTGGGCCACCAGATCACACAACGTAACGGAGATAAAGTGAAGGAAAAGAAAGATGTAACCCTTCGGGACTAGCAGGCTGAGACGGCGTTCGACCTGTTGACCGTTACCAAGGCCGCCAGCACCGCCTTCCTTTCAATGCGACCTCGAGGCGGTGAGACTAGTGACTCCCAAGTCAGATGATTGAGGCACAAAGGCCAGGATCGAGGCGAAAGCCGGGTAGGTTAAGGGTATCATTGGCCAACTACTCGCTCCAATTGGTATCTCCGGAGGACAGTGTGAGAAAATGTAGGGTTGATGACTACAGCGGTGTAAGCAAACCGCAGGACATAGTTAACCCCAACTCCGGACAACACGCTTAGTACACCCACCTACCTGAGCATACTGCTTATCGAGTTCTATCACCAGCACACCCCTCTTTGCGATTTTTCGAATGGATCGGTGTACACAAGATGTATCACATCATGCGACTCACTGCGTGCGAAACAATGGACGTTCTAGAGGGCTCTCCGACCCAGGGTCACGAACGAGCGCCATCGACATTTAAAGTGTCGATCAAGTCGGATTCGCCTTGTAAAGGGGTTCATCGAAGGGCTTACTCGCTACCCCAGCCTGTCCTGAATGGTTCCATTTACTTCCCAATGATACATGGCACCCCACCGGTCCGATATGGCGTCATAGTGAGTTGTTGCGCGACGACGATCCCACGCTATTGGGTTAATGGCATCAGGAGGATGCCCATCGACTTTTTTTGACGTGCGCTTTCCCCCGCTTTTCTGGCACTTTATTACTATTTTTGGGTGTTAGATCTTCCAGGATCACGGCATAGCTTCTAGAAGTTACGTACTCTTCCCCTCTTGTCGCCTTTTCTTACAAAAAGATTGGGAAGTGACGGGAACTGCACTTCCGAAAGCCAGGTCCCCACTTCACAGAAGCGACTCAGCGCCCAGGTTTGGTGGAATCATAAGAAACTCTTTTCCCACACCGTTACATCCAATCAGCTTCAAACACGGATTCTTGCTAGTACATGGGTACGCGCCAAAAGTACAACAGGCATGCCATGGACGCATACCATACATAATACATAGGGTGGAGAAAGTTGACGCAATGGATGACTGGGTGATATCTTACAGCGGTTCGAATCTGGGACCGTGGTAGAGGTACGTGAGGAGCAACGTGCAGATGACCAGGTACAACATTGACGTCTGGACCGAATCAACGCTGAATGACGACCACAAGTGGTTCCCCGTTGGTTTTCCGTAGAGGACGTTTTCGTCGGTTTTCGTCTCCGTCTTGCGCGGACGCAACTTCACGACCCCTGTTCGCCGTACGTCCTCGAGGGAGGACCCGAAGTAACGTCGAGTTTCGAAACTCCAACAGAGGTTGCCAACAATCCAATCGCCGATGGCGTCGACGTAACGGCTGACGTCTCGGTCGAGGTCTGGTCCCCAGGACGGCAGCTGCTCTCTCTCCGCGATGAAGCGGTTCATGATATCGCCGAATAGCACGCCAGCGCGGTCAGCCGCTTCCTGGAGGTTGGAACCGTTCTCCGCCATCAACACCGTCAGGATGTTGTTCCCCTCCAGACCTCTTGACCGCTCGATGTCGTAGCTGTAGATATCCTGGAAAGGAGGAGGGTCGATCGGTAAATCAGGGATAAGGTCGGGACGACGGAGACTCACGTTAGCCCACCAGATGAGATCGCAGCCCCAGTTCTGAAGATTCTTGAACGTCGGGTGTTCGACCACCTCGTCGGGGAGGTCGATGTCCAGAGCGTATTCGAACAGCTCAAAGCAAGTGTAAGCTGCACTGTTGTCCCGTCGAAGTTCCCTGTACGAGGCAAGGTCGAGGACCTTGCCTTGTACCCTGTACTCGGCCACTCTTCCTACGGCGTCGATATAATCGGCGCAAATGTGGTAGAACCGGCGCCGGCAATTGGGCTTGGCGCGTTTGTACAGACGGGCTCTAAATCTGGAAGGGGACAGGTCGTTAATATGAGTGGAGATGAAGGGCATGAAATCACCGACTCTCTGGTGAT
>Ga0307513_10008902_pt1 | contig 12767 bp, 9 predicted proteins | sample 15_EM_MG_FD_202174 | JGI IMG/M metagenome (GOLD analysis project Ga0307513, IMG submission 202174) | Populus trichocarpa ectomycorrhiza microbial communities from riparian zone in the Pacific Northwest, United States - 15_EM | ecosystem: Host-associated > Plants > Roots > Unclassified | place...
AGAAGTGGGCATCCTGCCAGGGACAATCTGGGTACCTGGAGCAGGGGAAGGGAAACGAGGAGGGGGGGCAGCAGAGTCACCCATCGTGAAAGTTCACCTGTAGCAAAGGCCAGGCGAGCCACCAAAAAAGGAGGAGGAAGGAAAAAATACGCCGCCCGGAGGGGAGGTAAACAACCAACCGAACGTAACAAAATCACCGGTAATAAAAGCCCGGCGAGCCACCAAAAGAATACTGCCCGAAGGCCAAAAAGCTCCGACCGCCCGAAGGCAAAAATTCCCACCAAGGCCCGAAGGCAAAAGACGCGACCGTCAACGAAAGGTTCTCACGATAAAAGCGTGGTGTTGAGGGTGGCGAAACCGTGTGTTCTGATTGGTTGCAACAGACGGTGAGGTAAATCGGGGGGAAGAAGCATGGGGAAGCAAATACCGACATTCCACTAATTTTATACCGGTACCCTCAGTAGCCACTGGCCAAGGTGGGTTCTTACAATTATGATAGCAAGTATACGGCCACTTTGTGCAACAACCAGGGTTTAAGATGTTTCGGAACTGATCGCCCCCCATGCATCACCACATCGATCATCCCCGTATCCGCTGTTTGGCCACCATAACTTTTCCGATTTTTTCATTCCTGCTCGAGTAGTATAATCACGCCCTCAGATTGTTCTGCAGTTCCTATTATGGAATCGCTCACCTCTGGATAATTATTTTTTTCCAATAAAATACTCTGGGAAAAAATAGTTGCGTGCTACCGGTAGCTCAGAAAGCTCCACTCCTCAGGAACCAAGACTATCCGACCTCAGTGCTCCGGCAAGGCAACAGCCTGACCAGCAAGCCAAAAGTCATCCCAGAGAAAGAGTTCGAAATACCCAGGCCCCTGAATCCGCCGATCATATTCTGATTCTAAAGAGAGCCATAATCCCAGCATCAAATTAGCATGCTGGACTTGGTTTGATACCATAGCTATCAAAATTCTCATTAATAGTGGAAACAATACTTCATGGGCTTAAGTTAGGTCTCTTTACTCGATTTACATATTCAAACACATACAATATATGCAACCAGAGTCATGGCTTTGTTTTAAGGTGTCATTTCCCATTTCATTATTGTTGCAGTATACAAATAAGAAAAATTGTGGGACAACTGGATTCCCGACCAGAAGACGGGGGAGGTATTGGGGTATTGTGAACAACCGAAAAATATTTAAAATTCAATTGATTTGATCAATAGCTTCAATTATCTCTGGGAATCACCTGTTCAGATTTTAGTTTAGAAAGCTCCTGCTAAAAGAATGCCTATCTATTACTGCTTGATTTGAAATTGCCTCCCACAACAGCCCAACAGGTACTCTTCTAGTGTAGAAATGAGAAGATTTCCAAGTCCCAACCCTACCGTAAAAACTTGGATAATTGGACGGTGAGCTATGAAGTCCAGAATTCCCTTCTCTGGAAAGGAAAGTCCAACTACATTGCCCACCTTCCAATTATTCAAGTTTTTACGGTATTCAAATATACAGTTGCACCTGGCTATAATGAACGCCAAGAATTAGTGTCTCAAACCAGTTCCTGCGAGCATGAAAGTCAATTTACACCGGAAAATAACTTGCTATATAATGAACACCCCATACTGTAGTAAAAATTAGTGAACGCAGCCCGAAGTACTGATTCTTGGCGTTCATTATAGCCAGGTGCAACTGTAACTAGTAGAGCAGAAATTCCCTCCGCATTACCGTAGAAGCTCGAATAATAATTGGACCAAGTGCTCCGTCTTTGGAGTTGCCTCATCAGGTAAGGTTTGGAGCTGTTTTTCCCTCTTCACAGACTTTTCATTTCGGGCACTCAACTATCTGAAGTACCGTACTCGTATAATACATTGGCCCACAACCCTCCAGCCCAATCTCCACCAAGCAAAAGAAAACCCCCCTAATCCCCGCCAAACTTCTTCCTGCTCTCCTCAAGGTTTTGAGCCTTTCCATTTCTCCGTCTCCCAGAAGGGACGGCCAGCCGTTTGCTGCGTTCTTCGCCCCATTTCCAGAGCGGGGGGTTTTCCGACTGCCAGAGCACATAGCACATGGTCCAACTACCGGTACCGCATCATCTGGTAAGATTCGCCTACCGCTGGGACTCGACCACTCGCACGTTGAGATAAAGTAGGGGCCGAAGCAAAACATCCGATTCAGTCAAGGAGAGTCCAGAATAGACCTTGCCTCCGCCGGAAAAGGTCAAGAGAAGGCGTTCTGTTGCGAATCCGAGACAGAGCACAAAGAAAACTCTTGTTTCAACGTACGCATGAGCACTCTGGGGTGGAGGGTCGTGATAGGATGGACAGGGGTTCGAGGTGTCAAAGCTTTTCACCTTTCCGACAATTACGGCATGCCTACCAAACTACAAGTAAATCATTTTTCACCTCCAGGAGTAATGAACACGGGGACTTCAAACCCGTATCTATCCCCACCCCCGAGTACTAGGGCCAGGTGGATCCTGCCACTTCCAGCGGTACCCGAGTACGGTACCCGCAGTCGGGGGAGTGGATAGCACCCGAGTGACGAATAGTGAACAAACGGAGGGGGGGGGGCGCCGAGAACGGGCCACCGCAGCAGGCACCGCGCTCCTCTAATTTAAAGAGTGAAGAATCTTCCACGCCATCATCATTCGGTAATATACTTGTAAGCTCCCGCACCGGTACGAACTGAAAACACACAAAACCCACGACTCGATCTCGGGAGAGGTGGCGAGAACCGGGTACCGGTATGGTACCGTAAGTTATGTGACAACTTATTCGTTGGCCTCAACCACGGTTAAACCTTAGCCCAAGGCTTTCCCCTCCCATCCAGGCCTCTAAAGATGTTGTCTCCTCCGTACGAGTACAGCTCGAGCCCTGGACAGTACGAATCAATTGACATCAAGCTACACAAGCACGACACTCATATTACGGGCACACAGGTACGAGTACACTACAAGTATGAGTTGCACAATCCCTTCCATAGCACTCATTTTTTTATTTTTATTTTTCACCGAAATGATCGGCTCGGTCCGAGATTAATGAATATTTCGAGTTTTTGCCAGGTTGAATTTGGCTGTTGGGCGGCCCAGGGGTTTAATTGAATTATTGCAGCATATCGGTTCGGACGCCGTGCGGTATGGAGTGGGGCGGCACTAAAAAATTCCCCTTACTAGTTTCTGGCCCCCCCCCGCAGGTGATACAAGTCCGGTACCCGGGGATATCAATACGAGTTTTTCAGTGTGACCGACGAGTCTGTTCCTGGGTTTGGGTAAAGAAGGTGCTAGTGCCGGTACATCACCGGTATCGTATCACGGTGCGACATATCGGTACTTGAGCCTAAGGAGGGTGAAATCTTGCCCGTGGAACGAACGAAAGCACAATATAAGTGTCCACTGGGAAGGTAGTAAGTATCATAGTTAATTTAGTTTTTACTACCACTTCTCCAGCGGCGGTTAGTCTTTGGTTCTACCGACCACACCTTTCGAAAAACTTTTTCTCTCGTCTCGACACCACCACCACCGGTATGGTGCTTAAATTGGGTTTGTAAAGTTGGTAGCTGAAGGGAGGAAAGTGGGCAAATGGGAAAATTGTGCTTGAGAAGGAAAAAAGGTCCTCGAGAGATTCCAACACCATGAGCCTCGGTAATGGATAGATATTCGGATGAATATTTAACAACAGCATTAGCGCAAGTGCTACGGTAGGGACGTTGTCGCATAAGACAGGGATTATTCCGCGGGTTTGCCCAAATTGACTGTTCGCCAGCCTTCCAGCCGGTACTCGTACTTGCGCTCGACCGTGAGTCCCCGGGGAGATGCTTTTGCGAAAGGCAGGGATTGTTTTTGCGGGCCAACCTGGATCAACTGTCCACTGACTTTCTGATGGGTACTTGTGACTCACGAATACTTTGGGTACGAGTATTCCAGCGGCTCTAGGGTAAGTACGCTCCACTCTCATGAGGGCCAAGTATCGGGTCTTGTCCATAATAGCAGGTAGTTACCGTAGTCGTCTAGGGCAGACGGCGAAGAATTTCAAACGGAGAGAGGAGTGCGGTACGGTACAGTACTGTAGGGAAAAAAGTAATGGAGACATCAAATTGCCCTTCTATCAACAAGTCAAGCGGCCTGAAATGGCACCAATTACAACATGCCAGAAAGATTCAACCCAAACTTAGAAATAAGATTTATGCCCCCCCCTTCGATCCTGTTATCCTGACAGGAAATTGGCGAAATTTGCTGAGCCGCAGAGTTGTATGGATACCAAGAGATGTCCGCTGGCAAGGCTGCCGCAATTTCTACTTCTACTTTAATCTGCATGATCCTTAAAACCTGAATCTCTATCGCTCACGGTATGATCGTGGCGCTAGGCAGGCGTATTCGGACCTGTTTTACTGGCTATTATTTGTTCGTTATAGGGGATTAAATTTGTATGGGAACGGCGGTTAAACATCTGAAAGATCGATTATAATTTGTTCGCTTGAACAATTCGTTCCACAACGGGGGGGATTTGGATGAGGAATCATACCCGGGCTATTCGTTCGCAATATCAGTTTTTTTTTTCTTTCACCAGAAGTTAATTTGTAGCGGGGGTGCGACCGTATTATAAACACTGTCCCAAAACATCACCCCCCCTTACTTTCTGGAACAATTTTCGCTTCATAACTGGGGTTGGTATACGAGCACCGCACAAGCAATTTCCACTAATGTTTCACTCACACAGGCTTTCAGCCGAGTCACGCATCGTTCTGGTCGCGATTGCGATGAACGGTGCCGGAGTAGGGAGTGCCGTTACCGTATCTGGCAAAACTTTATCCAGGAAATTCTGGGGTATTAGCACTGTCAGCAAGTTGATTACTAGCCAGGAATGTCCTAGACACACACCCTCGAAATAATTTCAAGGCTGGGGTACACGAGCGCGTGAGTTAACCTACCAGAACTGGTTGTTCCTCAAAGAAACATCGTGCGATCTGCGAAGAATGCTTGACAACCACACCAGCACCGGTAGAATACCGTCCCATCCGCATTTAGGGGTAGAATTTTCCTTCGAACGCGTAATATGGAGGGCTGTTGAAATACTGGCATCCCGAACAGAAATATCATTCTTGCACTTGAGCCTGACATGAAAGCTCCAAATGGCTGAGGATGTGTTGCACAACATGTGCCATTTTTCATCTCGAGGGGACTGATGGAGCGCTGGCAAGGATCATTTGACAATGAGAGCAACTCAACTTGACCAGTCACGGAGACAGTCCGTGTCCGTGCACTTGATAGCCAGCTTTTGACGAGAAAACACCGCCCCCATGGCAGGCTCCCCAGGCTTGAATGAGAGAGAGTACCGTACGGTAGGGGAAACAAAAAACGAGGGAGCTTGCGAGTCGATGCATTGTCGGCGCGTGTCATGCGGCCATGCACATTGACAGATAGCATTTTTTGGAAACCGGTTGAAGTAGCCAAAGTGACATTGCGGTAGCCCCGGCGAGCAACAGAAGGGAGGGTAAGAGAGATGAGAGAGAGAACTCGAAAGGAAAAAGAAAAAAAAGAAGAAAAGAAGAAAAGCACAGGAGAGGTCGATTTCGGATGCACGGTTGTGGGCAAGCTTAATGCCTCCTGTTACAGAACTGTCCCGGCTTTCTGCTAGCCCACAGGTGTTAGGTAAATCCAAAATTATATCAACATGTGGTTAGCCCGCCGGTACAATGGGTGTTGGTGCTTGCCCCTCTGTCGTTTCTTTGTTGTTTTTTTCTTCGGTAAATGGGCGGTTTTCTGATCGCTCATTTCGCTTTTCCAAGCCCTGCTCGTGGTGGGCCGTGCGATAATTCCCAAGAGAAACTCAGTCACCTTACCCCTTGCCCACCCCCTTTCTTCCACCCCTCTTCCCTTTATATATCCTGTCCTACGGACGGTTATCCTCCACCACCGTCTTCTTCCTTCCTCCCACACGCCAACCAATCTTCCCTTTCGACCATATCCATCTCACCACCTAAACACTACAAATCATCATGTCTGCTCCCGCCCCCGTTGATCCTGCCGCTCAGAACACTGGTGTAAGTTTATCATGTTTAATCCGTGGTCGACCCTACTAATTTGAATATGTTAGGCCAATAACAACGCCGCAAATATGGATAAAGCAAAGAAGTTTGCCGAGAAGCATGGCATTGTCGCTAAAATGTAAGAGCGTGTTTATATTACACTCTTCAAAATTTTTGCTAACCGTAGTTTGTGGAAATAGTAAGGCAATGGTCATGAAGAAGCTCGGCATTAACAAGATGGTATAATGGATAGCTCGAGGGCAGGATGATCGGTTTTCTTGGGGATATTCTGGATGTCTTTTCGGCGGGATTCATTAATATTTGTTTTTCATGGTTCTTGTTAATGTTTGGTGTTTGCTCGGAATTGCTACCAGATAGTAATAGAAAGTGGGGATTATCCTCGTCATCGCTTCTAATTTTGAAATGTGAACTGTCAAGAATGTTCCTCAGCTGCCGGTAGGCATCCCTTTAGATGTCAAGGCACCTTCCGATCAAACTTCAGAATTCGTATCTTATTTGGGAGAGCAGGCCGTGGCTATTGACGGTATGGTATCTTTTGACACAGTTGGACCTCTCTCCTAAACCGATAGCCGACAGAATAAATAAGCCTTTTCTCCGTTTAAAATATGCGCATCCAACACCAAGCCTCTCCTGCCGGTTTGGTTAGCATGATTGCTACTGTATTTTACCGCAGAACCAAGGGGGCCTGAACCCCTATTGACGAAAAGCGAAGGTGCACGTCGATCTTGGGCTCGGGAAGTTCCCTTTCAGTTCAACTCAAGCGGGGATGGGCAGGTTTTAAATCCTTAACTCGAGGTGAAACCGGCGATGCAAAACATCGGCTTACTTCTCTTTCCGTTGGCCTCTCGCGAACTGTTTGGACATCTTGAGATTGTATTATAGGTCGCGTAGGTCGTGAAGTATATTTGATCAATTAGCGGTAGCCCTAGCTTGGACACTCACCGAATCTTAGCTTTTCTCGATGGGAGTCGACGGCCTTCACCGATAAAGAGTGTCTGGATGGGGTCTTCCAGTATCGAGCCGCTGTTGGGTCGGAATTAGCAGATTTGGGGTCACGACTCTACCACCATACTCTAGTTGGATTCCCCATTTTGTTCCGTCGAAAATGACTGGTCCTCCCATCACTGTGTTCGTAGTTATGGTACCTGTACAAGTACCGATACTAATCTTCAGCGAGCACCGAGGAAAGAAAAGGAAATGACCATCACTCAAGCTCTCCTGGTGTAGAGCCAATATCCTTGCGAAGCAGTGGGAAGGGAGAAAGGGGGGAGTACTCGTAGAGCAGAATGAGGGGGATAAACAGTTGCAAGGAGAAAGAAAATAGTGATTCTACGCAAAGGCTTCGCTTTTCCGGCGATAGTGCATTGCGTCTAAAACGCGCACCAAGGCCGTTGCATCATGTGACACTCAGCCCTCCGAGGATCCAGGGCTACCGTACCCCATGAAAATCATAAATTTTTCGAGATCCTATCATACGCTAAATTCCCGGTCACTTCTCTTACTCCAGAATTTCGATTTGGATGCCCGGGGGACTGTGCTCGGGATGCTAATTTTTCTCGCTTTTTTAACACTTTTGACTGCTCTTGATCCAGTCCAAGAATTATTTACAAGACACTGCATGAGCCGCCGGGGAACAAACCTAAAGTCTAAAGTAATTAGTAAAGAAGATAGGAATTAAGAAAAAAAAAGTGGACCTGTGTGAATTGATCAGGTCTTCCAAAATTGTAATTCTGATGGGATAACCCTTATTTCTCACAGGGCTGAATGTCAACCTATATGATTCAACGGGGTTGATGCGGACCTTGGGCGCAAAGCACCATGTGAATTTTGCATCCTAGCCGATGGTATCCAAAATGCTCCCTGGTCAATAACTCCACCGGCGGCAGTCACGTGCTTTCGGTCTCAGGGGTTGGGAGCTCGTGGTTGAGGGGCCCGGGTGCTCCGGCATCTTGCAATCCTAGCCCCCGCGGAATGCCGCGTGCGGGGTGAAATCGAGTGTCATACGTTTAGACCTCAAACCACCCGTATAATCCTTGGATTGGGGGGGGGGGTGCCGGTATGATAGTTGAACTTTTTATGAAAACGGTTAAAAAAGAGGCAAATGCGAGTGACCTCCCGTGATGGCTGGGGGGGATCGCATACATCCCTACGGAATTGTCCTGGAGTAGGACAAGCTACGGGGAGGAGAATCGGGATCCATGATAGTAGGATGAGGTAGGTTGATCGCTGCCAAACAGAAGATATTGGGTCAAGGACGAGGGAGGGATGATGCACGCCGTTGGAGAATGTTGCGGCAGACGGCGACGGTGCATATGCACAATTTACAACGGCATAGTCACCACGCCTGACTCGAATTCCCCCATGCAGACACCGGATGCGGTATTTTTTTCTGCACCCGCTGGAGAAGTTTGAGGGCGCGGGCGGTAAATCTGGACTCGGATTTGCACAACCTTGCTATCTCCCCAGTGTATTTGCTGTTGGCATCGATATGGTACTGAATGGTGCCCTGGTTAGGTTGGGTTCAAAAACTTGGTGATCCGGGGGCAGGGTACGACACGGGTTTAGCTTTTTCTGGGCTCTCTACCGGACTCCACCGTTGCTCCTGGCCGATGAGGTTTTTTTTTGCTGGGGTTGTTATCTTTGTTTGGCCGAGAAGTTTTCTTTGGGGATGGGGGGGTGGGCTTGTGGTGTGCCGAACTGCATGCTGGATTGGGAGTTTGGGCCCAGAGGGAGGTCTTCAAGGGGGGGGGGGGGGTGAGCTTTTGGCGGATGGCGTGCCATAGAGCTGTGAATGTTGATTCGAAGAATCAAGTATGAATAAGGCGGTACAATATATGCATATGAGATTAAATAAACGGATAGAATGGTGACCCGCGGCGACCATAGCGGTAAGCAACAGTAATATAATATAGGGCTGGAATGCAAGTATCTGCTCCCGCAGATATCACGTGGAGGGATTGCCTGATAAAATCACACCAACCTATTACTGGTATCCGAATCCAAGTTTTGAGTCTCTAGCAACCTACATTCTCCGTGTAAGCTCTTCCGCCTCCTCTACCCAAATTATGCCGAGCCAGTACGGTGGTGTTATTGTATCCCATGCGCCACCGTCCCACCGGTGAGCCGATCTTCCATAAAATTCACCTCTTCCGCCCACATCAACCATCCCAGGCCGGTGCACTATCCTCAACCGAGACCGTACAAACACGCCATCCATTGCACCCCTCCCTCCCTTCCTTCAGAGTATTTAAATTTGATCTGCATCTCTACCCACACCCAGATATGGGTGGATCATCCCGAGTCACTCGTATAAGTGTTCGGAAAGCTCGATATGCCGCAGGATCTCGAACAAAGGGACCATGTACTAAGTAGTTCAAAGTTTCATCCTGGGGAGAGGGCGGAGAAATCCGCTAAAGGTCTTCCTCTCGAGACAAACAAAAAAGAAAAAAACGTCGGACCTTACTAAGAGAGGCAGTGCCGAACTCGTGGCATAGGTCCGTTTGTTCGCGCTCTTATAGAAACAATCCCGGTGCCCAGTTCCCGGAAATGCCAGGATTTCACACTACTTGAGGCCGCGGTTTCCGCTTAGGGTAGGGATCTAGTGGTGTATGAAAAGTCGTGGAGTCAAGTGAGGTGGTAGGGAGTGAATGCATGGACAGAGTGTCATATCTTACCGTGTTGAATACCCTATGATACGATATGATGTGATAAGATAAAATGCGATAACGGAGGCGACGGATAACGACGGAAAAACGGCGGCAATGGTCTAGGCAGCAAACCTTTACCCAGGCCAGGGGTGCTTCTAAAGTGCAGTGTAAGGTCCTTCTCTGATAGTATCATATCATACCGTAGGTTGGTAGGGGTAAGCCAGTCAACCCCTCACCAGACACCAGCAAAAAGCACCCAATCCCCCCAAGCACGCTCCAACCAGCCCCACAAATCACCCGACAGAGTCACCCGCCACTCTCCCCAGAAAAGCATAGACAATCCCAAGACCCCAAGACCCGGAACTGTGGAAAACCGGTTTTGTGGTGCCGTACGCGAATCGCCCGGAGCGAAGCCCGGATTTAACTCATCGCTCATTACTGTGCTCGAGTACAGTAGTCAAAAGGAGGAAAAATAAAAATAAATAAAAAGAGTTTTCCCGGGCTAGGGGTTAGGGCGCTGGAGACTTGGACACAGCAATTATCTTTATTAATTTTAAATTAATTTAATGCTAACCGGACGGGAGGCGAGGCAGGGGCCAATGGGAGAGATTTTTGGCTAAACTGGGCTCCGGTATTGGTACTATAGGTTATTGCCTACTCCATCGTGCTCGGGGGTGGCGGTTGGTTGCGGGCAAGGAGAAAGGGAGAGGAAGGACTCTAAGTTTTAGCCTAAAGGATGAGTACTAGTACTGGGGGCTCGGACCATCCATCCCAGCTCCCGGTAGTAGCGTTTGAATAGCTGGGAGGCTCCTAATTTCTTTTTGGTTTCATCTTGGATTTTGGGATGATGACTAACTAGCCTGAGATGTGGTCGAGTGAGGAAACGTGACTGTTTGGATTTTTTTGGATTTTTTTTCGGGGAAGTAGGTAGATAGCTAGGTATCGTAGGTTTTAGTAATTATCGTTCAAACAAACAAACAAGTTTTCTCGGGATAACTGGTCATACGCTTCCAGCGGTGAATGGATGAATGACCGAGGATAAATGAAGGTAAAGAGAATAAAAAGAGAGCGGTGCAGAAGAAATATGGCTGACAGGTATAAGAAAGGAAATATTAATTAATCCATGCCTCCCCCCCATTGCCGAATTACTCTCCCTTCGGTTTTCGCCCCTGCTCTGCTTGGCTAGTTGGTTGGATTTGGCTTCGTGCAGTATTATACTACCGTATAGGGCAGGATGACATTGGGATTGCTTGACAGGGCTGGTGGGCGAAAGGAGTTTGTTTGCGTGTTTAATCAACGGGGCCGTACTTGAGCCATCGGCCACTAAGATAGTTAGCAAGGCTTAACCTTATAGGCATTGTGAGCTGTTTGACCTACACTTTCTGTGCAAAGCTTCTCTTCTTATCAGGTCCTTGGTCTGGCATGATTGATTTAAACTAAGAAATTATTATTATTAGTTGAAGGAAGCTTTAGACAAGGAAGGAGAGGGCAACAGACAGAAGCAACCCCCAAAGCTTGCGATCCTGGAGGAGCTCTTCCGGTGTTGGTGGCGCTCCCAGCTTGACTGATTGGTGGATCAATGTCTTTCTGGGGCTCTGAACCGGAGTCGCGTTCCGACATTGTTCAGCCGGGGATATTTTTGTGATTCGGGTGAAGACAGAGACCGACAGTGAGATGGAGGGATAGGAAGGGGGAACTGTGAAGTTATATGAAGAGGAAGAGGAGTAGCGGGGGTGATGGTTAGCTCGGAGGAGAAGCTGGGGGGACTGGGTTTATATTTTGCCTCCGTCCCTAATAATTTCTCGGCTTCTTAATGTCGATATCTCACACGCAGAGGGCATAATATAAGATAGCATCTGCCGTGCTGTTGATTTCCGAAAGGGATATGGAGAAAAGCTGGGCCCTGACTTTGGCCCCCCCAGAATGGCGGGGTAACTGTGGGTGTCCAGCCCTTTCGCTTCGGGGACTGTCGCCTAGGGGGGAATTGGGACATGGTATGGGGAAACCCGCCAAAGGATTGATGCTGGCGGGAGATTACGCACCAAGTATGATACCGGTGCTCGAGTAATAGCATATTATGTGACAGGAATATTTCTCTATTGGCACCCCTGCCGGTGAGACGAAGATTTCAACCAGGTTTATCCTGCAGTAAACCTCGTTAGGGCTGCTCATCCGGCTATCTTACTGCTTGTGGGAAAGGAATTGATTGCGATTACACTAGAATACAACGTGTGATATAAAAAAAACGGAAAACGGAGATCGGGCTTCCGGGGGTTTGATTGGAGCGTTCGGAGCTCGAGCCAATTGAGCAACCGTGTTTCCGACTTTTCGTTTCCACATGTTCTGATCTTTTTTATATACCGAGGCTGTATGCACAATCGAGATCAGAAGTTTGGCGTTTCATGATCCTCAGACTCAGTGAACACAGCCTTCAACGGAAACACGGAGAAAACTGGCGGTGGCGAAAGTGGGCATTTGGCAGCTGATAGGCAAACCACTGGGTTCAGGAACGCAGGGTAACAAAAATAATAATACTGTGACAGGTCTCTATTCGCCATTCGCCGGTTTGCGTCGTGTATTATACTTACGCAGGCTAGAAATGCACCTTACTGTGCTCGTGGTTTTCTGACGTTTGCGGACACAGCTGCTATCGCATATGGGCAAAAGGTGCGCCGGAGCCGTAGGATTTTGGTTGTATGCAATAGCAGTCGTGTTCACAAACGTCAGAAAATTACGAGTACGCAAAAGGATGATTGTGTTGCTGCCCCTGACCGTAAGTACCCTTGGAAGGGTGTATGATAAAAAAACCTGTGCGTATCTGCGCGGAAATACAAAATATACCTCCCTTTTTTTCTGGCACTTAGGGCCTGGGACGAGTAGAACTTCCAATATCGACTAGATTTCCCATGGAGTGCTGGAGGTGTGCTGTATTAGTACCGGTACATGTACTCGGGGGTAGGTAAAAGTCGGGCGCGCCCCATATACGGTAACTATGGTTCTCCACCATACAAACCCGTTTTCTTGGCACATTTTGTAAGGGCAGCAAAAGTCGGGCGCACCCCCAGAATAGG
>Ga0307513_10008903_pt1 | contig 12766 bp, 19 predicted proteins | sample 15_EM_MG_FD_202174 | JGI IMG/M metagenome (GOLD analysis project Ga0307513, IMG submission 202174) | Populus trichocarpa ectomycorrhiza microbial communities from riparian zone in the Pacific Northwest, United States - 15_EM | ecosystem: Host-associated > Plants > Roots > Unclassified | place...
TTGGCACCGACATATCAGAAGAGTCTAAGCAAGGTCATCTGGACAAAAGAAAGCGCCTTCTTAAAGAGCTTTCTGCGAGACTTGACAGAGATCGACAACTCCGACACAGTCAAAGAGAGTTTGAGATGCAGCGGCAACTTATGGGAAAAGGCGGCCGTAAAAAAGTTCTTGAGGTTGAAAGGGTAGAGGGGGACGACGAGGAAAACGAGGACGAGATAGATGCCCGGCGTGGAAGGAGACGAAAACCATCATCACGTCAGGTAGACGAAGAAACTTACCGGCCTCGGGTATACAAGTGGCGCTTAGAACGTAAACGATAGTTCATAGTGGAATTAATATATATAGAATATCCTTGGGGGAACTAAAGTTCATGCAGGGAGATTGTCCGCGGAAGTGCAAATGCGTAGAAAACATCCTTAAATGACGATGAATGATCCAATCATGAACGAGGAAAAGGTTACAAGTAAACCAAAAAGTTGGTTGGCGATCATAGAGTGAGGAATAGTAGATAGTCCACCAGAGAGAGGTTTAGAGGTAGTAGAAACCGTTGAGCCTCCTGCGGTGCCAGTTCCCGTGGATGTAACAGGGGTTGCTACTGGCGTAGCCGGAGAATAGGGAACACCATTTATGTCGGCGGCAACTTGGAAAACAGAACCACCTCCATACTCGTAGAACTGGGAATTATGTCAGATATCGAAACCAGGGAAAGGTTTTCAAACCCACATCGACGAGCATAAAGTTCGGCGGTCGACCATAGGACGCAACGCAAGTTTCCACCTGAGTACCAAGAGAACCAGACCCGCTGGCTGCGTTCGTCTGATTGAGTTTGTCAATGTAGGGCACAGGTTGGCCCAGAACAAGCTGGTCAAGGAAATGGTTAATGAGGTACATCTGGGTTGATGTATCACCCTTTGTCCTATTGACGTTACAATCAAAACTGGGGTCAATAACATTGTACGCCGTTTCCCAGATATTGGTGAATTCTTCAGCGTATTATGTGAGTTCGCAGAAATGGAATTGTGGATAAACCATACCATCGATCAGATATGGAACAGTTGTGAGGTCTGCTTGATTGTCAAGGAATGTCAAAAGACGTTTATTAGAATCAATTAATGTTCCAAGCGTTGGCCAGCCAGAAGCTGGGATGGGAGAGCTGGATGGGGCATAGGAAATGGTGTCAAGGCCAGCTGCTTTGAAAACAGGATCATAACTGGTCGCAGGCAGGTTGTCGATGTTGACAATAAGTAATGAAAGAACTGAGTATTGGAGGATGGAAATTAGAAATTGTCATATATGAAGTTGAGGTCACGCAAAACTACCTTCGGTTGGGTTGGTGTCCATCCATTGCTTCACTACTCATCAGAAAGAATATGAAATCTGTTTTTGATGGGGAGAAAGAACTTCCGAACCTGTCTTCAGATAATCCTCCAAAGTCCCACCATCGTAGAGAGACTGTATATAACGTAAGAATGCATATATCTTCATGCAATTATATAGACCCTCACACAAGATGTATGACAGAGCTTGATGGTCCCGCTCGCATTATGCGCCTGCATCTGGAGCATTCGAATTCCATCGTTCAGTTGCTGGGTGACTTGAGCGGTCTCAGTTTAAGGTCCTTTCGATAAAGCAGCTAGGACAACGTACTTGATTGATCCTGATTCACCACGACTAGAGTAAAAGAATTCAGGATTGAGGAATGCGCAGCACTTATACATTATGATCCAGAACGTACGACTATTGACGCCAATCGCATAGGAGTCGTGTGCACCAACAAAGGTGATATTTCCAAAACTACGGTTGCAAAGTTCAGCATGCCCGTTGCATGTGGTTGCGCGTGGTATCAAGATTGTCGGCGCTAGCGCCGATCCGAAAGGAGACGGGTGTGCGTTGGCATATAATACCGCTGACACGAAGGTAAGTGTTGCAGAGTACCGGAGAAGCATCCTAGATGAGAGAAAAGAAAACAAGGAAACGAGAGTCGGATTATTATAGGTTGTAGTTAGAACAATATTCCGAAAGAAACAGAAAGCCAAAATGTGAATTGCACGTGGGACTTTCACGTGACCTTCCTCCGGCGAGCAGTTAATCCCGTCCCGGTCAAGCATGCCGGCCGGTACAATGAATTATGCAAAAATCCCCATTATTATAAATAAAACCTTAATTAAAGCTTGTTTCTAAGGGGGTTTTTAAGGGGTTATTAAGACACCAGCTAAAAATAGCCGAATTCCGTTAACCATCGAAATTGCTAGTCTAATTTCCCTCTTTCTTCATCCAGCTTGCGTCCATGTCTTCGTCTACCAGCAACTAGCCTCGCCTCCTCTATATACGTTTGACGTCGGTGCCACTGGCCATTTTGTGCCATCTACTTCAACTCATACATTAAGGCTTAATTACATAAGGGTTAACCTTAGAATGTAATTAACGACAACACTGATGCGAACAGCAGTAGCAACCTGCAGGATCATCGCACCCTGGAGACATCGATAGAAAAAGAGCGCTGATGGCCTCGTCTCAGGTCCCCTCCGTCTCGCTCGGTCATCTCTGACTTTCCTGAGAACCTGAAACCTCGAGACGGAACAACGAAATTTTATACAAACCACTTTGAGCGGTATGCGGGTCGAAGGGTTGAGGCACAAAGAGTAAACTAGAGTAAAATGGAGATGAATTCCAGGTCAGTTCTTTCATAAAGGGTGATTTCGTGCGAGAATCAGACAATGGAAGGTATATTGTGGATCGCGGGTCACAATTGGACGGCGACACGGATTGGACGGCGACACGATTGGACGGCGACACGGTCCACAAGCTACCAGAAGAGACTCCCATGGCGACACAATTCTGACTGGTCGTAAATGCGTAAACAAGCAAGGATTCAAGAATAAACAGTGGATGCGCGTGGTGGACAAAGAGCGGGTGGATTTGTACAGGGATAAAATTAGATACGTAACGACGCTGACATTGGGTATGTTAGCAGACGGACAATGCGGAAGCACGGGATTTGGCAGATCAGCGATGGAAGCGTATGGTTGGTTGTTGATAGGCCAAATGAGGTATTTATATAAAGGCACGCAGCTCAAACTCCTCTTTCCACCCTTTCGACCGCTCCCCCCTTTCATTTCCTTGCCAGAGGCACTTGCCTAGTGTTCCCCGACACCGGTGTCGTTTCCCTTCTTTTTCAACGTCTGAAGAACTTTGATAGTACCAAGCCCTCAACGCCCACCATTCTTTTTTTTCCCATCTGGCCAACATGTTTTCAAGATCCATTTTCATTGCCTTCCTTACTCTCGCTCTTTCCGTTCAGGCCCTTCCCCAACGCCAAGAACAATGTCCAGTATGCTTCTTCACTCTTTCTCACACCAGCCCACTATTTATACGCGATCATTCTAGGCCGCTCCTACCGTAACTCAACTTCGCACCGTTACCGTAACTGCCCGCGGGGCTGCACCCACTCTAATTCAGAACGGTGGAAATAAGGACGGTGAAAGTACGTTCTTCCCTGAGAACTCTAAGAACTCGTCTTAATATTTTTCTTATCTGCAGATAGCAACACAAAACCATCTTCATCGTCTCGGGCTGCAGCAACTGCAGCTAAACAAGGTGGCAACAATAATAACGGTGGAGGTGTGAAGACGGCGACTTCTGCTAAACCTGCGGCGACCACTCCCACCCGTGGTGGAAACAAGAACACTGCAATTGCAGCTACAACGACTGCCCCTGGTAATAACAACAACGGAAAGGGTGCCAAAACCTCTTCTGCTGCGGCTACAGCTACTCAGCGTGGAAATGGAGGGGGAGGTAACAACAACAACGGGTCCAAGACCTCCTCCGCTGCTGCTGCTGCTTCCACAACTGCTGCTGCAAACAATGCAAACAATGGCGGGAAGAACAATGGCAATGCTCAGAAGTCTACCAGTGTGTATCAATTTATCAATATATCCGACGAACAGAGAGCATCTGACATGTATTTCGCCCCCCAGCGCTTGACCCTCGTGTAATTGCACCAGGTTTTGCGAACAACGGTCAAGACGTTCCTACTGCTGGTCAAGTTGCCTCTTTGACCTCGACAAACAACTTCATCAACTTCTGTCTCACGGTTCCCAATCTGCCGATCACCAATGGCAAACAGATAGCGACGGGTTCTTGCAACCCGGCACCGATCGGCGTTATTCCATCCACCGACAACATGCCATCTTCAAAGTTCACTTTCCCTCCGAACTTTGGGACGATCAAGTCTGGACAAACTTTCACTATCCAGATGGCAATCAAGAACATGCAGACAGGTTTCTTCGTCAATGCGCAGGCCAACTACTTCGCAGCTCCTCAGCAGCTCAACGGGCAGGGTCAGATCCAAGGCCACTCGCACGTCGTCATTGAGCAACTGAGTGCCCTCGACCAGACAACACCCACCGACCCCAAGAAGTTTGCCTTCTTCAAGGGCCTGAATGCTGCTGCTCAAGGTGGTAAATTAACTGCGGATGTCCCCGATGGTCTCCAACCCGGGTTCTACAAGCTATCGTCTATCAACACGGCGGCTAACCATCAACCAGTCATCGTACCCGTTGCTCAGCACGGATCCCTCGATGATGCTATCTACGTAAGTATTTATATCAAAATGATGTATATGATTATTGACCTTATTTCTTTTTTTAGTTTACTGTCACTGCTGATGGCAAGCCTTTGGCTGGTGCGGGTGGTGGCAAAAAGAACTCTCCACCTGCTGCACAAGCTCCCCCCGCTGCGTCCGCCGCCACTTCTGCGACCGCTTCTGATAAGGCGTCTGCTAAGGCTTCTGCCACCGCCGTTGTGAAGGGTGCTCCTCCCGTTAAAGGTGCCGCCTCCACCCCCGCCCCTACTGCAACCGGAAAAGCTGCATTACCGAATGCTCCTGCTGCTTCGGCCACAGGTGCCCCGGCCAAGACGGGCAACAACGCGGACAACAACTCGGGCAAGAAAAATGCAAGCAACGTATCCTCTGCCCCCCAAGCATCTTCGACAGCTGCTGCGAAAGGAGGACGACGACGACGGGCCCTGAGTAGAATGGCCTGAAAATTTTTTGAACCTATCATTATTTTGGGCAGAAACTGCGACATCCTGGCAGCTTTCTGGTCATTGCATGGCTGAGCTGATTGATTTCAAAGTTTTCTAACATGTTGTAATTTTTCTTACTCCCTTTCTATGGATTTTCTTCTCGCTCGCATTGCCTCTGAATCCCTGTCGGCGACTGGGGTTCTTAGGCCTCCAATTTTACGCCTTGACGATACCAGTCCGACGATTATTCCCCTGGGCCACGGTTACTTTCCTGCGTTTGTTCTTTCTTCTTTCGATCCGAGAACTGGGGTACCTGCGAGTTTTTTTTCCTTCCTATTTTCATCTTTCCGGGGCGTTCTTCAATTGTATATTGTATACTGAATAGTCTTTCCTTAATGTATTCCCCACCGCACCAGGCAGAGCAATGGAATTGAAAGGTCAAAACATACTTATGGAAATGGAAGCCCACTGTAAGTTGGCTGAGAGAACCGTGCTCAAACCATTACACCAAAAGGTAGAATAACTGAACAAGTAATAGTTCAGCCACTCAGTTCTATATATGGTGTTGGACCCTGATCCAGAAGCAGTAGGTTATAGCACAGTAAGCCAACCAGGATTACACCTAATTAGATCTTGAGATCCACAGTGTATGTGTGCCAAGACATCAATTGCTTGGGTTGCTTGGTTTCCCTTGGTATCTTGGAATGGCTTGGAGCCTTAAATACTCTTGGCCTTCTGGGTTTCCACTAACACAGCACGTCATTGTCAGATGAGGTAAACATCCTCGAATTTGGGGGGAAGATACTGGAGGACAGTGTTCCGAGAAGCCCATGGAGTCGGCGCATTGCAGGTGATTGGAAATCATAAGGTCAATTTACCGATTCACTGTGATGGGGTTTGTCATGATCAGCCCATATGTCGCCCACATGATTGCACAGTATCGAGTTACCTAGAACTCGCGGTGGCCTTCCCGGAAGTTAGACCGATTGACTTGATTTTCCATAATGCTCTTGGTCCGCCGACAATCGCGACCCCAAAATATAGCATTGTGTCATGATGCTGGAAACGATACTACGCAATAGATGAACGATCGCTGCTTCCATGACATTTGAAATTATTTGCGAGGCGACATGATGATTTAAACTTAAAGGAGTGAATATGATGTGGTGGAGCCTGGTCTGCATGTAGCATTCAGTCCATTCAAAATCCGACCGAGGTGTGTCCAGATATCACAGCAAGGCTACAAGAGGAGCGAGCAGTAGACCCCCTAGCCCCACACGCAAGTCGAAATTCCATCCCCTCACGGAGTGGGATGTGGACGACGGCGTCGGCGTAGTAGTCGCCAAGAAAGTTGTAGGAACCGTAGAAGTGGACGATGACGTGTTAGGAACAGGCGCCTTGGAGGCATTGTCTCTAAATGCAGCCGCAGATTGTGCCTCTGTGGGATTTACAGCCAAGACACCCCCTTTACTGCAATTGCCACCTGCTTCATCAAAGAACCTGTTGGGAAGACTTTAAGAAAGACTTTGGCTTGAATGTGGTGTAAATTTTTACCAGAGAGGGTTTGTGTCGTTCACGGTCAATCGAACAGTAGGAAGGCCTGGTGCATCTACGGCAAGATCATCTGATACCTATTGAGGGAGAAAGAAATTCAAGCACAAAGATATTCGGGGAACGATATGAATTGCTACCGTTTGAACGCCGCTGTTAAATCCGCCATTGCGAACACATGGATTATCGAAAGTCGACTCTGTTGAAGAACACATATACTCAATTTCGAAGAAGCCAGATGTGGTGGGGAGATATGGTCTTGAATAAATTACTCACGAACAACGCTGTGCTGCCCACTCCGGAATTCGAAAACAATTACATCCCCAACGGCAGGGTGGATGGCAGAGGGATCGAAGCCTATGCCCTTCTTTCTGAGAAGGATACTTGAGGCATAATTGTAACACCAGATGACTCCTACTGTTACTCACCCAGTCGTTTCGTCTTTGCCGACACCCACAAGGTACTCAGCTGCCAGCACACCACGGAATAGAAGACAAGCCACTAGGAGGGCCTGGGTGAGGCATGTTATCATGCCGTCTATATTTTTGGGTATATCTGAGATTAAAGAACGGAATGGAGCGCCGTTTGCAACCAATATTTTTGGACGTTGGTTTTCGGCGTTTGAATGGTGCTGCTTTGAATACAGGAGGTGAAATACCCAAAAGGGATGTTTTCCCGACAATCCCGATCATAATAGTGCCGTTTCCGGGCAGTCATATAGCCGGGTCACTTTCACTCATTCCTGAAGTTCCCATGTTGAATACATGTCGCTATTTTTGCAACAAGTGACAAATCCAAGTGTGGTTTCAGCTTTGTTCATCCTACCACGTCTCTGCCTTCACACCACGAGTTAACGCTTGATCCATGACCCGCGTTGTTTTGGTAACGGGATGCTCGACTGGAGGAATTGGCTACTCACTGTATGTATATATATATATATATCCCCACACGCTACCCCACGACTTACAAGCCCGACATAGATGTGAAGAGTTCGCGCGGCAGGGGTGTAAAGTCTACGCAACTTCGCGGCGGGTTGAAACCATTGCAGACTTTGCTGATGGGAGCAATATCGAGAAGTTCGCACTCGATGTGAACAGCGACGAAAGTGTCGCGAAAATTATCGAACATATCGCGGAAACGGACGGAAAGATCGATGTCCTTGTCAATAATGCGGGGGTGATTGCTCCAGGTATATCAATCTTAAGATTCCGTATTCTATGTCACTACAACATTCCATCCCAGGACCTCTTATTGAGATGCCTATTGAAGATGTTAAACAAATATTCGAAACGAATACATTTGCCGTGCTTCGTCTATGCCAGGCCGTTGTACCCATTATGACGAAACGCCGCTCTGGGACTATCGTCAATATTGGATCGATTGTCGGAGAAATGTAAGCTTCCGGAATCGAATCGACTCGCATACTCACACCACCTTCCGTCAGATCGACCCCGTGGAATGGTGTTTACAGTGCATCGAAGGCTGCTGTCACGCGCATCAGCGAAGTTCTGTTCATGGAACTCAAGCCCTTCAATATTTCTGTGCTCCATGTATCGCCGGGGGCTGTCCAGTCGAACATTGCAAGAAGTGGCGCAGCCAGATTCTCACTTGCAGCGAATACGCTGTACAGCGATTATTTGCCGGACATTATGAAACGAATCAACGCCAGCCAAGGAGCTAACAGCATGCCGGGGACGGCATTCGCAAAGAAAGTCGTGGCGGGCGCGTTAAGCAGGAGGGTCCCGCGATACATGACTCTCGGTGGGAGTTCAGGGCTGTTCTTGATCTTCAAATGGTTGCCAAGGAGTCTAGTGCTGTTACTTTTGTGGAGAAAGTTCTCACAGAAGTAACGTTTATAATTTACGTGCTTCTATTTTGCGCAAGTATCTACTTTGATCAATACAGATCAGTACATGTCCCTGTGAATGCCAAGGTTTCTTGGGGAGTTTGTTGAATGCAAACGTGTGAACTCACTTGGGTTCTGAATTCCGAGTCGCGGATGTAAAATGGGGCTTGGACTGTCCTTGAACCCGAAATTTCCGCGCTGCAACCTGCTGATGTTGGAGACAAGGTCGAATCGACTGGCCGTGAGATGGAAGAGTCCAAGGCATTCTCTTGTGCGATCGAGATTGGCGGTTGCTTAAAGTGCACCGCCACAATGGAAGCTTTGTTGATTGACACAAACACCAACTGGGGCAGCTTTGATGTTGAAGCGGGTGCGAGTCTTGAACCTGACCACAACCTCTAAACTGTGGGCCCAGAAATGTCACGATATCCCGACTATCTTACACCGAATGCGACCCCGAAACTAACAAAGGCACAAAAGTCTCGCGCGCGACGAGAGCCATCAGGGGTGTTTTCGTTGTTCCAAGCCCCTCAGATCCAGCAGTTCAAAGAAGCATTTCAGCTGATTGACCACGACAAGGATGGGTGGGTTAACGAAGGGGATTTAAAGGAGATCTTCACGAGTTTGGGTGGGTAGAGGTATTTACGCAGGTTGTATTTGGAAAGCTAATTTGGGATGGGCTCAGGTATCTCACCTTCGAAACGTATGATGGACGATCTACTGAGCGCTCGACCGGGTGGACACAATCGGACGGGGTCATACGAAGAGGGGGGGAGTGAGCGGGGAATCAACTTTACGATGTTTCTGACGATGATGAGTGAGAGGCTGTTTGAATTTGATACGGAGGCTGAGTTGTTGGAGGCGTTTGGATCGTTTGACGAGAATGATTCGGGGATGGTGCGTGTAGATGAGATGAAGAAGTGGTTGGGTGAGGTGGGGGAACGGATGGATGAGAAGGAGGTGAGTTGAAAAACAAAAAACAAAAAGGTCAAGTTCCTAATGAATATCGTAGATGGATCGACTGCTGAAGGGACCGTTCACGGACAGACAAGGGCAGTTCAATTACCGGGAGTGGGTCAAGGTGCTGCGTGTGAATGATGCCGAGGAAACAGAAAATACATTGTAGGCAGTACAGTAGAATGCCAAGAGTAGCCGGCCGTGTGTTCCGTACCGCGGCGGACTTGGCGGGGGCTTGGCGGCCAAGAGAGTCTTGGCTTGACCTAATCATCTTGGCAACAAAAGTGTCCTTTTAAAACATCATGTACTCCCAAGACTTCCTCCTGCCCCTCAACATGTCCCCGACTGCTCTTCCTCCCTCTCCCTCCGCTTCCCCCGCTCGTCCCTCCGCTACCCCTCCCCCTTCCCACAAATGTCTCTGGAACGACTGTGCTCAGGCCTTTGTCGACCCAGAGGCCCTCTATAACCATCTCTGCAATGACCATATTGGCCGCAAGAGCACCAACAACCTCTGCCTCACCTGCAAGTGGAAGGACTGCGGCACAACCTGTGCCAAGCGTGATCACATCACCAGCCATCTCAGAGGTATTACTCTTTTGTCTGACTTTGCCTCCCATATATCTCATTCTCCCGATTTCCAGTCCACACACCCCTCAAGCCCCACATCTGCGAGGTCATTGATCACCATCCCATCGCTCTCCTTATTCTTATTCTCTATATTAGATCTGCAAGAAATCTTTCAAACGGCCTCAAGACCTCAAGAAGCACGAAAAGATCCACACAGAAGAACACCACCAGCAACATAAACATTCAAAGGCCATCACCGTCGTCGATCCTGCATATGTCTCTCGAGTTCGCGGAGATTCAGCCCGTGCTGACAGGCTTGCCCCAAAGTCTTCTTCCGGTGATCAAAGGTCCAGAGCAAAATCCCACACCTCTTCCGGTTCTGAAGGTCGGTCTCACTCCCAATGCGTAAAGTCGCCCCCATAGACTCAATTCGTACTAACAGCTGCCCATTTTTCTCTCTTACCTACGCCCTCTCCAGAATTAGCACATCCCTCCGCTCATCATCACCACTCCTCCCATGACCCATTCATCCCCAACCACGTTCCCTCTTGGGTCGACCAGTCCTCCATTCCCACAGGCACAAAGCGCGCCCATGACTATAACGTAGACGATTTTTTCTCTGACATGAAAAAACGCCGTGTCAACCCTTCCTATGACCCTCGTTAGTCTTGGCTTATTCCTTCTTCTTCCAGATCCCCTCTCTAATGCTATCTGTCCATCAGGTATGGCGGAGCGTCTTGATAACATCGCTTACCAGCAGCAGTCCGCCACTGGTGTTCAGCATCCCAACTTTAATCCTCGTTCGGTTTCTGTCGACATCCGCACTCCCGAAGAGCTTGCCGCCGTCAACGAATTTCTTTTAACCCTTGGCCGTGACGTTTCCGGTGGTCGTCAACAGCAGCCCTCTTCTTCCCCCCATTCCAACTTTTCCCCGCCGGATCCTTATTTCGATCCTGCCAACTTGAGCCAGCTCGGTCTCACAGGCATGCCAGGCTTGCCCGGCGCCAATTCCAACTTTTCAGAGAATCCCTATTCACAGTACCCCAACAACGGCGGCGCCAACTACCACTCTTCTCGTTCCACACATGCCTCTGTACAGCCCAATCAATACAACACTATTTACTCTGGCATCAACGAATCACCCATAGGTTACAACAACCCCAATGACTACAGCAACGGTCGTCGCCAGTCCAAGTATTCTGCCACCAACTCGTCCTTCTCCAATCAGCACTACCACCACCCTACCCCCCCGCTTGAGAGCGGCTCCCCGCACTCGACCGTATCCACGCCCGTCACAACCACACCACCGCAAGTGCCCATTTCCATGCCTGATACCTTTGACTACCTCCGCCCTACACGGGGTGCCTCCACCGTCGCCCATCTCGCACCGCCAGAGTATCTCGGCAAGTCCATGCGGCCCATGATCCCGCTCAAATCTCTTCCCTCCGCCGGCCCATCACATCAGCCATTGCCCGTCGAGCCCAAACTGCCCCTCGCGCTTCATCGCAAGGCTGCATTATCAACGACCCCGCTGTCCAAGCCGGGTTCCTTGTACCCCTCGCTCGTCACTGGTGATATTCAGTTCAAACTTCCTCCTCTGAACAAGATGTACAGGTCGCCGTCGCCTCCATCCCGAGAGTCCTCCCCCTGCAGCTCGGCGCACTCGTCCCCCCGTGCCCAACCAACTACCCTACCGGGCATCTCATCGTTCGCGGGTGGGCCGCTCTCTCCGGACTCGGAAGACCTGACGCACAATATTGGGCGCATCGAGATCGACCACACCCGGGATTCCATCCCACCGGACGAGCGGAAACGACATGCAGAGTTGATCTTGAATTTACTTGTCAGCATTAACGCCAACTTCAAGAACCGTTTTTCGAGTGAGCCGCGGGATGTGGAGATGACCGCCGTCTGAATTTTCCTCTTTCATTTATTTAATTATTCGTTCAATGCTTCATCTCATTATATACTATGGTCGTGAAAATTCTTACTGTAATCATCCTGACTCGTTGATGTATGTACCGTACCCCCCTGATTGTCTTGCGTAGTGTACGTACGGCGTACCTTTTTTTTTTTCGGGCATCTGAACAACCAGCAAACCAATACACGCAAATCATCTTTTTGACTGCACAGGTTCGATAGAATAAGATGGGTAACAGACAGCATAGCAGAAAGCAAACAACACAGATGGAGTATACAAAGAATCGCCCGTCATGTCCGTTTCAAGGTCAGCTTAATTTTAGGCCCCGAGGCAGACGGAGTAGGTGGGATGATATCATCGTCCGTGGCCATGGCTGACATGGGAGGACTCGTGGCAAGCGGAGAAGGAACTGCTGCGGGGTGGCCAAATGCAGTAGTGGAAGGACCTCGGTTAAAACCCAGGTTCGGCAGATTCGCAGCAGGCAGTGGGGTCGGGCCAGACCCGGACGGCGTCGCTGGGGCTGCACCGCTGTTGAATTCCGCCCAGCGAGGACATTTTCGGTTGGTTTCTGAAAAGAAACGCGTGAAAAGGAAGAACGTCAGCCAGAATTACAAAGTTATGTGAAAGTGCTCGTACTCATATGACCCATTTGCCCACAGTGGCCACATCGTCGCTGAAGATAACACGGCCGTTAGAATAACCACGCACTCTCGCGTATTAAAAATACGACTTACTGTGGTATCCGGCTTGACTGGCCGGTTGAGCTGCATGGGGACTCCCCCTTCTTTCACAATCTTCGCGTTCTTCCGATGCAGTCGTCTCTCCTGATTCTTCTTCATACGCGCTATTTCTTCCTCGAGCCTGTAATAAACATTGATGTAACCATTTTGGGGGGG
>Ga0307513_10008904_pt1 | contig 12763 bp, 7 predicted proteins | sample 15_EM_MG_FD_202174 | JGI IMG/M metagenome (GOLD analysis project Ga0307513, IMG submission 202174) | Populus trichocarpa ectomycorrhiza microbial communities from riparian zone in the Pacific Northwest, United States - 15_EM | ecosystem: Host-associated > Plants > Roots > Unclassified | place...
GGCCATAGTCGAGCGCATCTTCCAGCGGGTCGAAGCCGCGAATGAGGAAGGTGGTGACACCGAGGTCGTAGTAGTCGAGCAAGGCATCGGCCACCTGCTCGGGTGTACCGACGAGCGCGGTGCTGTTGGAGCGTGCGCCGGTCTCTTGCGCGATGGCCGTCCAGAGGCGTTTGTCGGCGCGGTCGCCATTCGTGGCCGCGGCGAGCAGGCGCTTGGCGCCCTCGCTCTGCTGCGGCCCGCCGCGCGCGAAGCCCTGATCGACACGCAGCCGCTTCGTCTCCGCAAGAATGTTCTCGGCGCGTTCCCACGCGGCCGATTCGGTGGCCGCGAGGATGGGACGGAACGACACGCTGAAGCGCACGTTGCGTCCATGGCTCGCCGCTTCGGCGCGCACGCGCGAGGTCAGCTCGCGCGCTTGGGTCTGGCTCTCGCCCCACAGCGCGTACACATCGGCGTGCTTGCCGGCCACGCGAATGGCCGCGTCGGAGGCCCCGCCGAAATAGATCGGCACGTGCGGCTGCTGCAAGGGCTTGATGTCGGAGAAGGCCTTGTCGAACCGGTAGTGGCGGCCGAAGTGGTCGAACGGCGCGTCGCTCGCCCACACGCGGCGCAAGATGTCGAGGTACTCGTCGGTGCGCTCGTAGCGCTGGTCGTGGTCGAGGTAGTCGCCATCGCGGCGCTGCTCTTCGTCGGAGCCGCCGGAGATGAAGTGCACCGCGAGCCGCCCGCCGGTGTAGTGGTCGAGCGTGGCGAACTGGCGCGCTGCCAGTGTCGGCGCCACGAAGCCCGGGCGATGCGCGAGCATGTAGTGCACGCGATCGGTGACCGAGGCGGCATAGGCCACCGTCAGCATCGCATCGGGGCTGGTGGAGTGATACGGCACGAGCACGCGGTCGAAGCCGGCGAACTCATGCGCCTGCGCAAAGTCGCGCACGTAGCCGCGGTCGATGACGGGGCCGCTGGCGGGGTGGGTCTCGGAGACCTTCTGCGGCTGGATCATGCCGATGAATTCGATGCTCATGGGGCGCCTCGTCCGGTTGAAAAACGATGATGGGGCTAAGGTATCGGCGCGTACTGCAGCGGCATACGAATGAAAGCGAGCATGCTTATTCGCTGCAGATTTGCGAGACTGCAGCCTCTCAGGCGCCAAGGAGCATCGATGAGCACCACCCCACTCCCCAACACCGCACCGTTGCGCCGTTTCGTCGGTTCAGTCACGGCCCTGGTCGGCCGCAGCCAGGACGAAGCCGTGCTCGTGCGCGAAGGCGGTGCGCTGTTGCGCGAGCTGATCGCGCATGACGATTGGCTGCCCGAGGAGCTGACGAAACCCCACCCGCAGTACTACCAGCAGTACCTGCTGCATGCCGATGCGCAGGAGCGCTTCAGCGTGGTGAGCTTCGTGTGGGGGCCGGGGCAGGCCACGCCGATTCACGACCACACGGTGTGGGGGCTGATCGGCATGCTGCGCGGCGGCGAGGTCGCACAAGACTACCGGCCCGAGCCGGGCGGCGCGATGGCGGCGCACGGCATGCCGCGCACGCTGAGGCCGGGCGATGTGGAAGCGGTGTCGCCGACGATCGGCGACGTGCACCGCGTGAGTAACCTCTATGCCGACCAGGTGTCGATCAGCATCCACGTCTACGGCGCCAACATCGGCGCGGTGCACCGCCATGTCTACACCGAAGACGGCCAGCGCAAGCCTTTCGTCTCGGGCTACTCGAACGCGTGGCTCCCAAACCTGTGGGATCGATCGAAGGAACCGGTCCTGTGACCACCTATCACGACGTGCGTGCCGCGCTGCTGGCACGCGAAGAGATCGCGCTGCTCGATGTGCGCGAGGAAGACCCGTTCGCCCAAGCCCATCCGCTGTTCGCGGCCAATCTGCCGTGGTCGCGGCTGGAGCTCGATGCGTGGCAGCGCATTCCGCGGCGCGACATCCGTGTGGTCCTGTATGACAACGCCAGCGACGACGGCGAAGGCCTGGCTGCCGATGCCGCCGAGCGCTTGCGCGCGCTCGGCTACACCGACGTGAGCCTGCTCGACGGCGGCCTGGCCGGCTGGCGCGACGCGGGCGGCGAGCTGTTCCGCGACGTCAACGTGCCGAGCAAGTCTTTCGGCGAACTGGTGGAGTCGCAGCGCCACACGCCCTCGCTCGCCGCCGAGGAAGTGAAGGCCTTGATCGACGCCGGTACCGACATGGTGGTGCTCGATGCGCGGCGCTTCGATGAATACAACACCATGAGCATCCCGGGTGCGATCAGCGTACCGGGTGCCGAGCTGGTGCTGCGTGCGCGGGCACTCGCGCCGAACCCGAGCACGCGCGTCATCGTCAACTGCGCGGGGCGCACGCGCAGCATCATCGGCACGCAGTCGCTGGTGAATGCGGGCTTGCCCAACCCGGTGGCCGCGCTGCGCAACGGCACCATCGGCTGGACGCTCGCCGGCCAGACGCTGGACCATGGGCAGTCGCGGCGCGCCGGGCTTGTCGACGAAACCACGCACCGATCGGCCCTGGCCCAAGCGAAACACGTGGCCGATGCAGCCGGCGCGCGCCGCATTGCGCTGCACGCGCTCGCCACGCTGGAAGAACCGGGCCGCACGCTCTACCGCTTCGACGTGCGCCACCCCGAGGAATACGCCGCAGGCCACGTGCGCGGCTTCAGCAGTGCGCCGGGCGGGCAGCTGGTGCAGGAGACCGACGTGTTCGCGCCGGTGCGCGGCGCGCGCATCGCGTTGGTCGACGACGACGGCGTGCGCGCATCGATGACGGCCTCGTGGCTGGCGCAGATGGGCTGGGAGGTCTACGTGGTCGACGGCGCAGAAGCGAAAGACTTCGACGAAGCGCACTCATCGAAGCGGCAACCCGTCGCACCGGCCTCGCGCATGGTGACGCCGGCACAGCTATTCCAGTGGCGCGCTGACAGCGGCGATGCCACGCTGGTGATCGACCTCGGCCCCAGCATCCGCTACGTGAAGCAGCACGTGCCCGGCGCCTGGTTCGCGCTACGCTCTCAATTGGCCACCGCGCTGAAGACCTTGGCGCCGCACGACCGCATCGTGCTCACCGACGAAACCGGCGAGCTGAGCGCCTTTGCCACGAGCGACGACAGCCTGCAGCACGAAGCCGAAGTCTGGTCGCTCGAAGGCGGCAACGCCGCGTGGATCGCCGCTGGCCACCACACCGAGAAAGGCGACACGCGACTGGCCTCGCCGCGCATCGATCGCTATCGCCGGCCTTACGAGGGGACCGACAACCCGCGCGAAGCGATGCAGGGCTACCTGGACTGGGAGTTCGGCCTCGTCGCACAACTCGGGCGCGATGGCACGCACGGATTCAAGGTGCTGAGCGCCGAAGCGATCGCCGCGGCAGGCTGAACATGGCGCTCATTGCCGAAGCTCTGCCGCCAGCACTCCGTTCGCGCCGATCAACCGCGATGCTGAGCGGTGCAACGAGCCTGTTCATGCGCGAATGACGCGTTCGTTCGGCGGCTCGGCATGGAGCGCTTGCACGTCGGCACTGCGCCGCGTCAAAGTCGCTCGTTGATTGACGTAGCCCTTGTCGGTGATCTCGCCGGCATCGGCACTTGGTGGCTCGCTCAGCAGCAGCACGCGCGCAGGGAACTGCGACGAACCGCCGCCCTGCGCGCGCAGGGTTTGCAGTGCATCGCGAATCTTGCCGGCGAGCGCATCGGCGGAGAGCTGGCTGGCCGCCGCGCTGGGGAACAGCAGTGCGCCGACTTCGTCGCGGTCATGTCCGGTGATCACCGCGTCTTGCACATAGGGTGCGAGCGCAGAGACCAGGCTCACGCGCAGGTTGCCCACCGACACCCAGGTGCCGGTCGTGAGCTTGAAGTCTTCGGCCACACGGCCGTTGAACACCACGCCGCATTCGGGTCGCTCGGTGTCAGCGAGCAAACCGGCGTCGCCGATCTTGTAGAAGCCTTCTTCGTCGAAGGCATCGGCGCTGAGCTGCGGTGCGTCGCGGTAGCCGGGGAACACGGTGACGCCGCGCACGCGCATCTCGTGCTTCTCCCCGTTGGGCACGAGCTTCAATTCGATGCCCGGCATCGGCAGGCCGATGCAGCCGGCGCCATCGAGCCGCCAGTGCGCGCTGGTGACCGCGGGAGACGTCTCCGTCGAGCCCCACGAGGTGGTGAGCCACAGCGGTTGGTCGGAGACCCGTGCGGCCAACGCTTCTAGCCGCCGCCAGGTGGAAGGCGGCAGTGCGGCGCCAGCGTAGAACACCAGGCGCAGGCGGGAGAGCACATCACGCGCGAGATCGTCGTCGGCTTCGAGGAAGGGAAGCAGCATGTCGAGGCCGCGGGGCACGTTGAAGTGCAAGGTCGGCCGCACCTCCCGCAGGTTGCGCACCGTGCGCTCGACCAGGCCGGGCGCGGGCCGGCCGTCGTCGATGTAGAGGCTACCGCCGTTGCGCAGCACGAGGTTGAGGTTGTGGTTGCCGCCGAAGGTGTGGCTCCACGGCAGCCAGTCGAGCAGCACGGTCTTCTCGCGCTGCAAGAAGCGCCATGTCTGCGCAATCATCTGCTGGTTGGCGCAGAGCATGCGGTGCGTGTTGATCACGACCTTGGGCGTGCCGGTCGAGCCCGAGGTGAGCAGGTACTTGGCGTGGTCGTCGGGCGCGATGGCGTCGAACGCGCGCTGCACATTCGGGCCTTCTTCGGTCTGCGTCAGGCTTTCAAAATTCAGGGCGCCCGGCACGCGCTCGGTCGCACGGCCCAGCACCACCACGGCGTCGGGGTGAGAAGCCGTGATGGCAGCACCGTAAGCGTCGCCGTCAGATGCGTAGACCAGCGCCGGCTTGAGCGCTTGCAGAATGCCGCGAATCTTGCTGTGGTCCTGTGTCTGGCGGCAATAGGCGCTCGACACCGTGCACACCGGGCGGCCGACGTGCATGGACGCAAGCATCAACAGCACGTGGTCGATGGCGTTGTCTGACAGCACCACGACAGGGCGTTGCGGCGGCAGGTCGAGATCGAGCAGGCTTTGCGCGATGCGGCCGACAAGTCGACGCACCTCGCGCCAACCGAGCCGTCGCCAGCCTTCCGCACCGTCGCGTTCGGCCAGTGCCAAGGCATCGGGCGTTTCAGTGGCCCAGTGTTCAAGCCATTCACCGATGCAGCGGGCGTACTCGCCCAGCGGCTCGGGTGATCGCAGCACGAAGCTGCCATCGGCACGCAGCGACTTCAGTACCCGGGGCGGTGCCAACGAATCGGGTTCCTCGAACAGTGCAGGCATCACGTCATCCCGAGATCAGCAGGCAGAAATCAACATACAGCGCTGTATGTTTGAATCGTGCCCGACCCAGAAGAATCCCGCATCCTGGTTTGCCCCGAGGCCCATACACTGCTGTCTTGACGAGCCGCGCTTTCGCTGGAACCCATGCCCTCACCGATACCGCAAGCCACCCGAAAACTGACTGTCCCGGACGCTGTGCGCAGCTCGCTCACGCCCGGGCAATGGGTGCAAAGCGCCACGGAGCTGTTGGTCGACGGCGGCATCGATCACGTGCGCGTCGACGTGGTGGCCAAGCGCATCGGCGTCACGCGTGGCAGCTTCTATTGGCACTTCAAGGACCGCAACGACTTGCTGATGCACGTGCTCGACAGCTGGCGCGGCGCAGCCACCGAGCAGATCATCGAGCGCTTCGACCGCAAACGCGACCAGCCGCGCGAGCTGATCAAGGAATTGTTGTCGCTGCCGTTTCGCGGCCGTGCGGCGCAGCGGGCGGCACGCGTCGAGTTGGCCATTCGCTCGTGGGCGCGGCGCGACCCGATGGCACGGCATGCCGTCGACGACGTCGACTCGCGGCGCATCTCGTACATCGCGCAATGCTTCTCGGCGCTTGGCTTCGACCTTGCCGAAGCGCGCTCGCGGGCCTTCTTGCTGTACGCCTACGAAGTGGCGGAGTCGCTGCTCGGCAATCAGGGCACAGCCTCGCAGAAGCGTGAACGAGGCGCCCTTGCGGAGCGGCTGCTGCTCACTCGCTTGGAGTGAGACGCCGGTTGAGTGATGGGTGCCCAGGTCGCTGACTGCGGCCTGAACATATATAGAATGCGAACAATTCGCATTTGTATCGGCGCTCTTGGCGCCCATTTCGTTCCCCATGACATCGCCCATTTTTCGACTCTGGGGCTGGCCCATCGCGCTCGGCCTTCTCATTGCGAGCGGGTTGACCACCGCTCTCGTTTCCGACGGCTGGGGGGACGCCTGGTCCTGGCTGGCGCTGGGCCTGCCGGTCGTCGTCATGGCCTGGTATGGCCTGCGACGTTCGGGTGAGGTCGCAAAACCATCGGACCCCCGTCATCTTTCCAGAGAAACACAATGAGAAAACTCACTCCCGTCGCCTTGGCGGCCATGCTGGCCTGCTCGCTTCCTGCGGCCTATGGCCAGATTCCAGCCAGCGCGCCCGCCGCATCAGCGTCAGCATCCGCACCGACTGCCACCCTGCCCGGCGTGACCGTCACGGCGAGCGCCGACGCATCGGCTGTCGGCTTGTCACGGCCGTATGCCGGTGGCCAAGTGGCGCGTGGCGGCCGGGCGGGCATCCTGGGCACCAAGGACAACCTCGACACGCCTTTCAGCATCACCAGCTACACCAACGAACTGATCCAGGATCGCCAGGCGCGCAGCGTGGGTGACGTGCTGCAGAACGACCCAGGCGTGCGCATGGCACGGGGCTTTGGCAACTTCCAGGAGTCGTACTTCATTCGCGGCTTCATCCTCAACTCCGATGACGTCGCCTACAACGGCCTGTACAGCCTGCTGCCGCGCCAGTACATCGCCACCGAGTTGTTTGAACGCGTGGAGGTGCTGCGCGGCGCTTCGTCTTTCCTGAGCGGTGTCACGCCCGGCGGGAGCGGGTTGGGTGGCAGCATCAACCTGCTGCCCAAGCGCGCCCCCAATGAAGATCTGAACCGCGTGACGGTGGGTGTGGGCAGCGGGTCGCAGGGCAATGCGGCTGCCGACATCTCACGCCGCTTCGGGCCCGACAAGGCCACCGGCATCCGCTTCAATGCCGCTTATCGCGACGGCGGCACGGCCATCGACGATGAGAAGGCGAAGCTTGGCTTGGTCGCTCTGGGCGCCGACTGGCACAGCCGCGATGTGCGCCTCTCCGGTGATATCGGCTGGCAGGACAACCGCCTCAGGCGAACGCGCACCAGCGTGACGCTGGGTGCTAGCGTCACGAGCCTGCCCGAGTTGCCCGACACCCAGAGCAATTTCGCCCAGCCCTGGTCGTACTCGAACGAGCGCGATCTTTTCAGCACCTTGCGCGGCGAGGTTGACGTCGCCGAAGGCGTGACGGCCTGGGCCGCGTATGGCCTACGCCGCAGCAAGGAAGACAACTCGCTGGCCAACTTCACCCTCACCGATGCCACCACGGGTGATGGCAACACCTCGCGCTTCGACAACACGCGCGAGGACAGCGTCGACACCGGCGAACTCGGTATTCGCGGCAAGCTGCGCACCGGCTTGGTGGGTCACGAGTGGGTGGCCTCGGCCTCGTACTTCAAGCTAAACAAGAAGGCGGCTTATGCCTGGGACTTCTTCAACACCCAGAACACCAACCTGTACCGCCCTGTCGAATCATCTCAGCTGCCGTTCAGCGGCACGGCCTTCCATGGCAACAACCTCGACTCGCCAGCACTCACCGGGCGCACCACCCTGACCAGCTTTGCGCTCGGCGACACGCTCTCGCTGCTGGACGACACCGTGCTGGTCACATTGGGCGCGCGCCATCAGTCGCTGCACATCCAGAGCTATGCATACGACACCGGTGCGTTGCAGGATCCTGAGTACGACGACAGCCGTGTCAGCCCGATGCTCGGCGTGGTCTGGAAAGCGAGCCGGCAGCTGTCGCTCTATGGCAACTACATCGAAGGCCTGACCCAGGGCGAAACGCCGCCAGGGACTGCTTCCAACAAGGCACCGCTGGCTCCGTATGTGTCGAAGCAGAAGGAGGTGGGCATCAAGTACGAAGCCGGCCAGCTGGGCGTCGGAGCAGCCTTCTTCGCAACCGACAAGCCACGTGGGGTGGGGGGTGCCGGCAACACGCCGTTCACGGCAGCCGGTTTCGACCGCCACCAGGGCGTTGAGCTTACCGCCTATGGTGAGGCCATGTCCGGCCTGCGCGTGCTGGGCGGCCTGACCTGGCTGAATGCCAAGCAGAAGGAAACCGGCCTGCCCGCTACCGAGGGCAAACGCACACTGGGCATCCCGAAGACGCAGGCCAATCTCGGTTCCGAATGGGATGTGGCCGGCGTCGACGGCCTCGCTATTGATGGCCGGGTGATCTACACCGGCTCGGTCTACGCCGACAGCGCCAACACCATCGCAGTGCCGTCTTGGACGCGCTTGGATATTGGTGCGCGTTATATGTTCGACCTGCAAGGTCGCTTCGTGACGCTTCGCGCACGGGTCGACAACCTCGCAGATCGCAAGTACTGGGCTTCCTCGGGCGGTTTCCCGGACAACGGCTACCTCGTGATCGGCGCACCCCGCACCTTCACGCTCAGCGCCAGCGTCGACTTCTGACGGAGTCCAACATGCTGAGCGCCGGCGCCATCAGAACCTGGTCATGGCTGCACAAGTGGAGCAGCCTGGTGTGCACGGCGTTCATGCTGTTGCTGTGCCTCACCGGCCTGCCGCTGATCTTCCACGAAGAGATCGGCCATTTGCTGGGCACCGCGATCGAGGCGCCAACGATGTCTGCGGACACGCCGCACGCACCGCTCGACCGCGTGCTGGAGGCGGCGCACGCGCTGTACCCCGAGCGCGTGGTGCAGTTCGCGTCGCAGCCTAAAGACAGCGACAAGCTGTGGTTCGTGACCCTCACCCCAACGCCGGCACCGACCGAGGATTACAAGTCCATCGCAGTCGACGCGCGCACGGCCAAGGTGCTCGGCCAACCGCCCACCGACGAGGGCTTCATGTACGTGATGTTCAAGTTGCACGTCGACCTGTTCGCAGGACTGCCGGGCAAGCTGTTCCTCGGCTTCATGGGGCTGCTGCTGGTTCTGGCCATCGTCTCCGGCGTGGTGCTGTATGCGCCCTTCATGCGCAAGCTGCGCTTCGGCGAGGTTCGCCGTGAGCGTTCGGCTCGCATCAAGTGGCTGGATCTGCACAACCTGCTCGGCGTCGTCACGCTGGTGTGGGCGCTCGTGGTCGGCGCCACCGGCGTGATCAACACCTGGGCCGACCTGCTGATCAAGTACTGGCAGTACGACCAACTCACCGCCCTGCTCGCGCCCTACAAGGACCAACCCATCGTGCCCACGGCCGAACGCGGCTCGCTTCAACGCTCTATGGAGGCGGCGCTCGAGCATGCGCCTGGCATGAAGATCTCGTTCACCGCCTTCCCTGGCACGGCCTTCTCGAGCCCGCACCACAACACGTTCTTCTTGCGAGGCAACGAACCGCTCACCGCTCGATTACTGAAGCCGGTGATGATCGACGCCAAGACGACCACACTCACCGCCGCACCGGAATTACCCTGGTACCTCACTGCGCTGCTGGTGTCGCAACCGCTGCACTTCGGTGACTACGGCGGCATGCCGATGAAGGTCATCTGGGCCCTGCTCGACATCGCGACCATCGTGGTACTAGGCAGCGGCCTGTACCTGTGGCTCAAGCGCAAACAACCGAAGACGCTGGCCGAGGATGCCGGAGCAGTGGCACCCGACATCGCGCCTGCCAAATGACAAACCCCGCGTCCACCCGAATCAAGACATCTGCAAGGATGACCGTGTGTCACATGGCTTCGGCAAAGATGCGAAGCTTGTCCGAAAGGCTGGGGTGCTTGAGTTTGCGCAAGGCCTGCGCTTCGATCTGACGCACCCGTTCGCGGGTCACATCGCACTGCTTGCCGACTTCGTCCACGGTGTGGTCACTGCTCATGTCGATACCGAAGCGCATCCGCAGGATCTTCGCTTCGTGAGGCGTCAGGCCATCCAGAAGCTCGCCAACGACCGATCGGAGGTTCGACTGCATGGCCGCTTCCATCGGGGCAACGCTGCTGGCGTCTTCAATCATGTCGCCCAGCGTGGTGTCACCGTCGTCGCCGATCTGCAATTCCAGCGAAATCGGCTCCTTCGCGATCTTCATGATCTGGCGAATCTTGGCTTCCGGAATTTCGAGCTTGGCGGCGAGCGTTGCAGCATCCGCCTCGAAGCCGAACTGCTGCAAGTGCTCCCGACTCGCGCGATTCATCTTGTTGATCGACTCGATCATGTGAACCGGCACGCGGATCGTCCGCGCCTGATCGGCGATCGCGCGTGTGATGGCTTGCCGGATCCACCATGTCGCGTAGGTCGAGAATTTGAAACCGCGCCGGTATTCGAACTTCTCGACTGCCTTCATCAGGCCGACGTTGCCCTCTTGGATCAGATCGAGGAACTGCATACCGCGGTTGGTGTACTTCTTGGCGATGGAAATCACCAAGCGCAGGTTCGCCTCGATCATCTCCGCCTTGGCGTCGCGCATCGCGCGTTCACCTTCGCTCATTCTCTTGTTGATGGCCTTCAGCTCATCGAGCGGGACAACGCTCCGGGCCTGAATCTCGGCCAGCTTGACCTGGTGTTCCTGAATTGCAGGCACGCTGCGGCCCAATGCTGCGCCATAGGACGTGCGATCCGCAGCTTCGTCGATCGCCCATTGAAGGTTCAGGGTGTTGGCCGGGAAACACTCTGCGAAATGCTGCTGCGGCATGCGGCACTTGTCGACCGCGAGCTTGCGAATCTCTCGTTCATGGCGCCGAATCTCTTCGACTTGCAAGCGTGACATGGCGCAGAGCTTGTCGATCGTCTTGACGGTGAAGCGCAACGTCATCAGCTGCTCGCTCAGCGCTTTCTGCGCCTTGCGGTAGGCGGTTGATCCATGGCCGCTCTTTTCGAAGGCCTTGCGCAACGATTTGAAGGATGCATTGATCAGTTCAAACCGATCGAGCGCGGCGGCCTTCATCTCCTCCAGGCGCCGGGTGGTCGCTCGGCTGCCGCCGCCCGCGTCATCCGCCTCCTCGTCGTCATCGAACGAATCGACATCTTCTTCGGCCACGTAGTCGTCGGCTTCGTCGGCAACGACCAGGCCATCGACAACGTCGGAGATCGACAGTTCGCCTGCCGCCACCTGCGCACCGTAGTCCAGGATCTCCGCGACGACCGCGGGGCTGGCAGAAATGGCCAGCAGCATCGATTGCAAACCGCCTTCGATGCGCTTGGCGATCTCGATCTCACCTTCACGGGTGAGCAATTCGAACGAGCTCATTTCTCGCATGTACATGCGCACAGGATCGGTCGTGCGACCGAACTCGGAATCGACCGTCGAGAGCGCACCCTCTGCAGCTTCTTCGGCTTCTTCATCGGTAGCAGCGGTTCCCGCCCCCCCGGCAACCAGGAGCGTGGCCGCGTCGGGCGCCTGCTCGTAGACGGCGATGCCCATGTCGACGAGCAGCTTGACGGTGGCCTCTATCGATTCAGCGTCGACGAGCCTTTCCGGCAGGTGATCATTGATCTCCTGGTGAGTCAGGAACCCGCGGCTCTTGCCCATCTTGATCAACGCCGTCAACTCGACGCGGCGCTTTTCAAGCTCAGCCTCGGTCAGGGTCGTGACGTCCAGGCCGAACTCGCGGATCAGCGCGCGTTCCTTGGATTTCGGCACTTTCACGCGCAGAGGTTTGGCCTTGGGTTCGACCTTGGCGGCTGCAACGGCTGCAGAGGAGCCGGTGATGGCGAGCGAGGAGGTGCGGGTCTTGGCGGTCATGCGGTTCCTGGACGAGAAAGTGAGCCGGTGAGAGCCCAAATAGATGGGGAGGTTTCGTTCGTTTGAAACCCGCCCGAAGGCGCTTCGAAGTGGCCCCGGCACGCATCTCGTGGTCGGGTGGCCGGTGGCGGCGCCAGGGCTTGCTTATCGAAGGCCCACTTCGATTCGAGATGCTGTCCCATGCGCTTGTTCCGAGCGGGCCGGTGATTCGTTCCTGAAGGTTGCCCGACACCAGGTAGCAAGCAGCGCCGGATGATTGGCATCGCGAAAGAAAAGTCAGCAATCAGATCTCGACACAAGATCATGGGTCACACCGCCATTGGAAATGACGCGTCGGTGCCGTCACAGACCTCGTCACAGTGACGAGTAAAGCCCTTGAATGCAAAAGGCCCGCATTCGGCGGGCCTTTTATCTTCTTGTTTTTTTGTGAGAATTTTGGTTGCGGGGGCTGGATTTGAACCAACGACCTTTGGGTTATGAGCCCAACGAGCTACCAGACTGCTCCACCCCGCGACTGAGCCTATGAGTATAGCAGAGTTGCTGTCTCACGTCGCCTTTTTCGCTGGGCCACTTGAGGAGCAAGTGCATCGATGCACTTGAACCTGAGCCTCAATGAAAAGGGCCAGCTAACGCTGACCCTTTTCAGAATGCCCGTGGTGACAGCAGCCGCTATTCGGCCTTGTCACCAGCAGCCTCTTCAGCCACTTCCGGGCGGTCGACCAGCTCGACGAACGCCATCGGCGCGTTGTCGCCAACGCGGAACCCCATTTTCAGGATGCGGGTGTAGCCACCTGGGCGGGCCTTGTAACGCGGGCCGAGTTCGTTGAAGAGCTTGGCGACGATGTCGCGATCGCGGGTGCGATCGAAAGCCAGGCGGCGATTGGCCAGGGTGGCTTCCTTGGCGAGCGTGATCAGCGGCTCGACGACGCGGCGCAGTTCCTTGGCCTTGGGGACCGTGGTCTTGATGGCTTCGTGCTGCAGCAGC
>Ga0307513_10008905_pt1 | contig 12762 bp, 9 predicted proteins | sample 15_EM_MG_FD_202174 | JGI IMG/M metagenome (GOLD analysis project Ga0307513, IMG submission 202174) | Populus trichocarpa ectomycorrhiza microbial communities from riparian zone in the Pacific Northwest, United States - 15_EM | ecosystem: Host-associated > Plants > Roots > Unclassified | place...
GACATGCTCGCTCTAATACCTGCGGCGGAGCCGGATCCGAAGGGCATCGACACCCAGGGCATCGTCACCTTCTTCGCGAGCAACATCGCGCCGATCCTGCTCGCCGTACTGGGCGTGATCTTTATCGGCCGAGCGAGCAAGGGCGAGATATCGAAGGTTCTTACCAGTTCGGCGATCGCGATCGTTGGTCTCGCGTTCATCGCCGGAGCGGCGACCTTGTTCTTCGTCGGTGACTACATCATCAACCTGATCTTCGAGTAGGTTCGCGGGTTCACTTATGCGGCTGCGCACCGACGACGACATCTACCGGGCTCGCCTGGTCTACCTGGGCCCGCCCGGATACACGCTGCCCATCCACCTTCCGTACGCCCAGTACGGCGTCTTCATGCTGCTCGTTCCGCTCTTCATATTCATTCACTACTTGTTCACGTTCGACGTGGAACTGTTCCCGGCATGGGAGATCGCCCTAGCAGTCGTCATGACGTCCTTTATCTTCCGATACGTCGATCCCGATCGCCCGGCGCGCATGGTGGTGCGCACCGCACTTACCGACTGGCGGCGCACTCGCGAGCCCGCCACAGAGCAGCGCGATCCTCGCCTGGTCGCGACCCGGATCCGGATCCGGGAGGAGCTGGTATGAGCGAGCGGAGCAAGCGAATCGTCAGGCACAGCGCATGGAGCCTCGTGGCCGTCCGCAGCACGGCGAGGACCGCCATGAGCGTCATCCACAGCCACATGTGCGGAGCGATGGCATGACCCCACCCTCCACACCGGGCACCCCTCGTCCGGTCGGTAAGCCGGCCGACACGCGTAGTAACGGTGCGCGATCGTCTGACTACCCGGTGTCCGATCCAGACGAGGACGCCGACGATCTGATCCCCAGCCCCGACCACGGTGCTGTCGCGGTTTTCCAAGCGCCGCAGACCCCGCGTCGACCCGCTGGCGGACCCGGCCCACACGGCCGCGGCGATGGCGAGCACGCCGACATCGACTCGCCCTTCCTCGACCTCTTCTCCGGCTCCGCGGCGCGGCCCGCGTCACCCCGTTCGGCCACCCGCCCGCCGACCGCCCGCCGCGTGGCCGAGCCCCTGCGCCGGCCGGTGGAGGCACCCCCCGCCGAGTCCTCGCGGCGGCCGGTCGAGCCCCCGCCCACCGAGCACGCACGGCGACCGGTCGAGGCACCCCCACATGGGCCCGCCCGGCCCCCGGCCGATCCCTCGCCCGCCGACCGCACACGACGGCCGGTCGAGCCGCCGCCCGCCGAGCCTTCGCGGCCGGTCACACCGCCGCCAGCCGCCGAGCCGGTCACCAACGGTGTGGGCGGGCACGGGATCGGGTTGGAGTCGATCGGGGCAGCTGAGCGAGGCGGGGAGGCACCGCCCGTACCAAATGTGGAAGCTGCACCGCCGCTCGCCGCGCGGTCGCCCGCGCGCGCTGACCGGATCCCACGCCACGCGGCTGCCGAGTCCGAGCTTGAGCCGGTCAACCTGCCCGCGGTGCGCGAGCCCGTGGAGGCGCCGGCGCGGCGACCGGTGCCCGAGCCCGCCGCCCGGCGGCGGCCGGAGGAGCGACGGCCGCGCCAGGAACAGCCGCCGCGCCCCCGCAAGGAGGTCAGGAAGCGGCAGGACGTCGCGCCCCGCATCAAGCCGGTGCGACCGCCGAAGATCAAGTTCGCGGACCGCGACCCCGCCGTCAACCTGGCGATCACCGAGATCGCCGGCCACCTCACCTTCACGCCGAATACCGTGACCGCCTGGTACTGGCTGCCCGAGGTGCGGTGGGCGTTCCGGCCGGACGCCGAGCGTGAGGCGCTGCTCTCCGCGATCTCCGAGCAGTACGCGGGCCTCGCCGGCTTCCGCCTCCACCTCCGCCGCACCACCCGGCCCTTCCCGGCCGACGAGTGGGCCCGCACGCTCGACACGCACACGCCGCACCCGCTCGGCGCCGTCCCCGGCGCGGCCTCCTGGTCCGATCACCTGGTCAACGCCCAGCGCCACCTCCTCTCCGTGAACCATGCCGAGGGGCAGACCTACCTCGGCGTGACCTTCGCCCGCCGCAAGCTCGGCGACTCGCTGGTGGAGCGGCTCCTGCGCGCGTTCGGCAGGGGCGTCCCCGAGGGCGAGCGCCGCAAGCTGGGCCGCACGGTCGAGCAGTTCGACGAGGTGCTCGGCGCGTTCGGCATGCGCGGGCGCCAGGTCACGCCGCACGAGCTGGAGTGGCTGCTCTACCGCTCGGTCGCGCTCTGCATGGTGCCGCCCACCACGCTCTCCCCGGTGACCGGCGGCGAGTGGGAGCGCGGAGACCTGCTCGCGCTGACCGAGCAGATCGAGCGCTACCGCACGCCGTACGGGTCGACGGTCAAGCTGGTCAACCGCATGACCGGCGAGGAACGGCACGTCGCTGTCCTCGCGGTCGGCCGGATGGAGCCGCTGGAGATCCCCGAGCGGCACGAGCCTTGGATGCACTTCCACGAGCGGCTGCCCTGGCCGATGGAGCTCTCCTCCAGGGTGGACGTGCTGGGCTCCGGCGACTCGTTCAAGAATCTCGAGCACCGCCTGCGGATGATCCGCTCGCAGCAGCTCGACTACGCCGAGCACGGCATCGACGCCCCACCCGAGCTGGAGCGGCTGGCCAAGCGTGCCCTCGTCATCGGCGACGAGATGACCACCGGCCTGCCCGTCGAGTCGGCCCGCGCGCACGGCTGGCACCGCATCGCGGTCGGCGGCCGCACCCGCGAAGAGTGCCTGGAGCGGGCCCGCCGGCTCATCCAGCTGTACTCCCGCGAGCTGCGCATCTCGCTGCAGCACCCGAAAAACCAGGACTGGCTGGCCCGCGAGTTCATCCCCGGCGAGCCGGTGGCGAATACGGGCTACATCCGCCGCATGCCGGTCAAGCTGCTCGCCGCGGCGCTGCCCCAGGCGGCGTCCAATGTGGGCGACCGCCGCGGCGACCTCATCGGGCGCACCGCCGGCACCTGCCGCCGCCCGGTCTTCCTCGACCTCCACTTCCCGATGGAGGTCCGTGAGCGTTCCGGGCTCGGCGTCTTCGTCGCCGAGCCAGGCGGTGGTAAGTCCACACTGCTCGGCGCGCTGGGCTACCTCAACGCCCGCCGCGGGGTACAGGTCACGCTGCTCGACCCGTCCGGCCCGCTCGCCCGACTCTGCTCGATGCCCGAGCTGCGCCCGTACTCCCGCGTGCTCAACCTGACCGGCTCGGAGCACGGCACGCTGGCGCCGTACTCGCTGATCCCGACGCCGTCGCGCTCGGAGTTCGCGAACGGGCCGTCCGGCGACCGGGAGTTCGAGATCGCGGTGTCGAACGCTCGGGCCGAGCGGCGGATGCTCGTACAGGACATCTGCTCGATGCTCGTACCACCCCAGGTCGCCCGCGAGGCCTCCACGGCGACGCTGCTGCGCCACGCCGTACGGCAGGTGCCAGCCGAGGAGACGTCCACGCTGGACGACGTGGTCGCCTGCCTCTCCTCGCTCGACAACGACAACGGCAGGGAGCTGGCCAACCTGCTGCTCGACACCGCCGAGATGCCGCTCGCGCTGCTCTTCTTCGGCCGCCCGCCCGAGGGCCTGCTCGGTGCGGACGCCGCGCTCACCGTCATCACGATGGCCGGCCTCCGCCTGCCCGACCTGAAGATCGAGCGCGAGTACTGGTCGGCCGAGGAGGCGCTCGCACTGCCGATGCTGCACACCGCGCACCGGCTGGCCGTACGACGCTGCTACGGCGGCTCGATGTCTTCCCGCAAGATGGTCGGCCTGGACGAGGCACACTTCATGGAGGGCTGGCGGTCGGGCCGGTCGTTCCTGGTCCGCCTCGCCCGCGACTCCCGAAAATGGAACCTGGCGGCGCTCGTGGCCTCGCAGAACCCCCGCGACATCCTCGGGCTCGACGTGCAGAACCTTGTCTCCACCGTCTTCGTCGGCCGGATCGCCGAAGACGCGGAGATCGCTTCTGAGGCCCTGCGACTGCTGCGGGTGCCGGTCAACGACGGGTACGAGGCGACCCTGGCGTCACTGTCCAACGTGGACACGTCGTCAGCGTCTCGGCTGGGCTTCCGGGAGTTCGTGATGCGAGACGTGGATGGGCGCGTGCAGAAGGTACGAGTCGACGTGTCGTACGTGGAGGGGCTGCTCGACCACTTGGACACGACGCCAACAGGCGCTCCGGCACCCCAGAACAACCTGCCGACGAGCACGCCCGACGTGGAGGTGTGAAGTGGTACGGCGGGCTACCGCGCTACTTCTCACCGTACTAGTCGCGGCGGCGACCTCACTGGTATGGCCAACGCCGGCCGGTGCCGCTCCGGTGCCGGTGGCACAAGCCCCAGGCGACCTCTGCACCACCCAAGAATGGCAAGTCGACTTCCGCGCCTGCGTGGCCAAGCTCGGCGATGTGGCGGCGGAGCGCAAGCAGTGCTTGAAGGCGCCAACACCCGGCACGCCCGACGCAGGGCTCGCGGGCTGGTTCGCCAGCCGCCCCGAGGCGTCCAAGATGAACGGTCCCACCGGCCTTTATACCGACTACGGATACGCCGGGTACAGCTACACCACGTACGACGTGGACAACGGGTGCCTTGCGACACTTACCCATCCGGAGTACAAGTTCACAACCACCGTCGCGAACGGCGAGTTCATGGTCGCGACGGCGATCATCGGTGCGTCGAACGCCCTGCGTGAGCGCTCCTGGAATCCGGAGTCGATGTGGGGCTGGGCCGACCCGCTGGTCGAGCAGGCCACGAAGGCCGTCTACGAAAAGGTGTTCAGCGTCTTCGGCATCGTGACGCTCGCTGTGGTGGGGCTCTACCTGCTTTGGCGTTCCCGGCAGGCGGACATGAGCAACGCGATGACCACCGCCGGGTGGGCGGTGCTCGTCATGGTGGCGGTGACCGCGCTGGCGGCTTGGCCAGTGAAATCGGCGAACGTGGCGGACGCGACGCTCGTGGGCACCCTGGGCGTCGTCCATGACGCCGTGGGCCCACGGGCCAAGGATCGGCCGCCGGGCGAGTGCCGGCTGGGCAACCCGGAGGCCTGTACCGACCACCGGCCACCGGCGGTGCGGGCCAGCGACACGGCCACGGAGACGATGCTGTACCGCAACTGGTTGCGTGGTGTGCTCGGATCCGCGGACAGCGAGACGGCAAAGAAGTACGGTGCGGCTCTCTATGACGCCAAGTCGCTCAGCTGGCGGGAGGCCGAGCGTCTCCGTGCGAACTCGAAGGATCGTGACGCCACCTTCGCCGCCAAGAACGACCAATGGATGAAGGTCGCCGAGCAGATCAAGAATGAGGACCCAGAGGCGTACGAGTACCTGCAGGGCACGAAGGACATGGAACGGATTGGCGCGGGCTTTATCGCGGTGCTTGCCGCCCTCCTGTTCGCCATGTTTGATCTCACCGCGTCGCTGCTGGTCCTGCTCGGTTTCTTGATCTTCAGGTGGGCGGTCATCGCCGCGCCGATCCTGGGCACGGTCGGCCTGATGCGTCCGGCCAGCGGTGGTCTGCGCCGCCTCGCGAACGCCGTGGTCGCCGCCGTTTTCAACATCGCCATATTCGGCACAGGTGCGGCGATCTACCTGTTCGCCGTCGATCTGATCATGAGCACTCCCACCCTGCCCGGTTGGCTCCAGGTAGTGCTGGTCTGGCTGTGTGGGGTCGTGGGCTGGCTCCTGCTCCGCCCGTACCGGCGAATCACCCAGCTTGGCGGCAAGGACAGCACCGCCGCGATCACCTCGGCCGGCTCGTGGCACCGCAAGTTCTTCCGGGATGTCCGGGAGGCGGCCAAGCTCAACGTCGCGGAACCCGGCGGCGCGGCGGATGCCTCGGTCGGCAAGCGCCGGCAGGTCGTTGCCGAACAGACGCGCCTCCGGCCGGAGGCGCGCGACGAGGACCCTTCGCACTCCAGCACCCCGCGCCCGGATGGCCGGGAACGGGCGGACGAAGCGACCGGGCCGGAGCCGTCCCGCACCGCCAAGCCCTCGCCGTCGCGCACGCGCCGCACTACCGAGTGGGTCGAGCCGGATCTGCCCGAGCGCCCGCCGTCGTACACGATCTACCGTCCGGGCGGCGAGCCGAGCACCGAGCCCGCGCCCGCACCTCGGGTACGCGCCGAGGCGAGGTGACGGATGCGCCGGGTCGCCCAGCTCGTCGCACGTGGGCTCCTTCGCTCTCGCGTTGGGGTGGCCCTCGTGCTCGCGATCGTCGTGCTCGGCGTGGTTGGAGCCGCGAAGGTCTTCTCTGGCTCGGCCGGCGCCGAACCAGGGCTGAACGGCGCGCCGGATCGGCCGATCCTGACCGTCTCCACCACGATCCCGAATGACGGCCTAGCCTCGCCCGAACCGACTCCGTCGCCGACGCTCAGCCCTGGGACACCCGTGCCGGCGAGCGTGGCCAAGGCGTTCGGCCGCGCCTGGGTGAACCATCACGACGTGACCGCCGACGAGTGGTACGCGAAGCTCCTCCCACATTGCACTGAGACACTGGCCGAGAAGCTGGAGGGCGTGGACCCAGCGGGTGTGCCGGCGGACCGCCTCACCGGCGAGCCGGTGTTGATCCCCTATGCGGACCAGATCGTGGACGCGACGATCCGGGTCGACTCCGGCCTGCTCCGCCTGCGTCTCACCGCGGTCGACGGTCGCTGGTTGGTGGACGGGATCGACTGGGAGCGCGCATGACCGACGCGTTCGTGGGGGGCGCCGGCGGAGTACGACGACCCGCTCGCCGCGCGGGTTTGGCGGTAGCCATCCTGGCCGCGCTGGCGCTGATCTGCTGCGGCGGTGGCGTGGGGTCGTACCTCCTGACTGACAATGGCGGCGCCGACGAAAACCTCCTCAACAACGCCTTCGGCTGCGGCGAGGGTGGGATCGTCGACGCGTCGAAACGGCTGCCCAGCGTCGGCGCCTACGGTGACGCCCAAATCCGCAACGCCGCGGTCGTCGTGAATGTCGGCTCGGATATGCGCGTGCCGTTCCGCGGGTGGGTCATCGCGATCGCCACGGCCATGCAGGAATCGTCGTTGTCCAACCTGCCCCACCTCGGCGCCAACAACGACCATGACTCGGTCGGCCTGTTTCAGCAGCGTCCCAGCCAAGGCTGGGGGTCGGCGCAGCAGCTTCAGGATCCCAAGTACGCGTCCCGGAAGTTCTACGAGAAGTTGGTCCAGATCAACGGATGGCAGAATATGGCGCTGACCGACGCTGCACAGCGCGTGCAGGTGAGCGCCTACCCCGATGCCTACGCCAAGCATGAGCCGATCGCCACCCAGATCGTGAACCTCCTGACCGGTGGAGCCGCGCGTGCGGTGGGTAATAGCACCAAAGCACGGTGCGCCACCGGCGGCGAGATAACGGCCTCCGGCTGGACGGTACCGGTGAAGGCTTTGATCGTCTCTGGCTTCCGCACAGCGGAGCGCCCCGACCACGACGGCGTGGATCTGGGCGCCGGCCGTCACACGCCCATCCGCGCCGCCGCTGGCGGCCAGGTGATCACGTCTCGCTGCGACGTCGACCCGTCCGGCCAACTGTGCGAGCACGACGGCTCACCGTCCACACCGGGTTGTGGTTGGTACGTCAAAATCCGACACGCGGGTAACCATGTGACCATGTACTGCCACATGATCCAGCGCCCGAAAGTCAGGGTCGGTCAGATGGTCGCCGCCGGCCAGGAGCTGGGGTTCGTCGGCACGAGCGGCCACTCCTCCGGCCCACACCTACACTTCGAGGTCTACGACTCGAGCAGGGGCGACAAGATCGATCCCGTCAACTTCATGCGCGGCGTCGGCGCCCCCCTCGGCGGCAACCCATGAGCCGTGACCGCCGGCCGGACCCGTTCGCGGAGAGGCCTGACCAATCAGTGCATCCACCAAAGCCAATCACGCCAGCTCCCGCGTTGAGCCAGGATGACCTACGCGGCCGGCGAGTCGTCGTGGGAGCACCGGGCCTTGGATGGCGGTACGACCTTCGGGCCGACGAAAAGGTGGTCCAGGGAAGCCGCACATACGTCCCGGTGATACCGGAGCAGGATTGGTATCGGGCGGAGTTGGAGCAAGTGGAGGTCTTCGCTCCACTCGTGCCGGCAGAACGTGTATGGATAGAGAGACTTGGCGTCCACCGCGACGGCGACGGACCATTAGGCGCCGAGGGCCGGCGCCTCGTGTCACTCGACGCCCCACCCGAACAGCACCCCATTCGTGCCGTTGAGGCGATACGCATCTCGGGTCGTCGCGTAGTGCAGGTCGTCGATGGTGTCGAGCGGCGGGACCTGCGCGCCGTCACTGAGACCTACACGAGTGCGGAAGGGGCAGTTTGTATTAGGGTCGCCACGGAACTCGAATGGTACCGCTGGGTCTGGAGTGGACAGTATCCTAAGACACTCGAGCTCCGATCAAAGCCTAGTGGCAGCACAGACACGCCACCCATCCTCGTCGACGAGTTCGAATCCCCAATTCTGCAAGTCCCTTTCGCTACCGTCAGAAATAGTACGGCTTATCTCGGTAGTGACAGTGCTACGTCCTGACGATTCTTGGACCGCCAAGGCACCCCAAGAGACAACAATTCGTATTGAATGCTCGCTTTCGCGCGCTTCCACCTCGTCCCGAAAGGCTTGGATCGCGGCAAGCCCGCCGTCGTTGCTGCATGAGTAGAGGTCCGCTCGGATGTCGTTGCGTTCGACTAGGAGGGCTCTGAGGTAGTTGGAGACGGCGAGGTCAGGAGCACTGCGGTCGGGTTCGGTGGCGTCGCGGTAGGCAATGAAGGCTACGCCGGCGACGCCGGTGCAGAGGAGGGCTAAGGCGCCACCTATCAGCATTACGACTAGGCGGCCTACGCGGACGCGGGCGCCGCTGTTGCCCAAGGGTGCCGCTGGCGTGAGGGCCGATGGTGGGGCCGGCGGCGGGGAAGGGCTGATGGCGTCCACGCACCGAGGTTAGCTGGCTACGCACACGGGTGCCTGAAAGGCTTACCGGGGGTCCGGATCGGAGCCGCCGTCTCTGGCCGGATGTGCCACCAACACGGCCTTCGGTCGCTGGTCACAAGGTTAGACGGCGCTGTGCGTGACGACGCGGCCGTCGCGAACCGCAAGAGCGGACCATTCGGGCATTGAAACCTGTCCGAGCGGAGCGTGACCGACAACAGGCCCAACCGCGTTCGCAAGGAAGGGGGCGGGCTGGGATACCGTCTCTGTCCGAGGGAGGTGAGCGGCGGTGCCGAACGCGAAAGCTCAGCTGAGCCAGGCCGCCGCCTTGCATCGGCAGGCTGCCGCCACCGTCGCGGCCGCGGCCGGGGCTTTGGAACGGTTTCGGCCGGCAACGCCGGACCTGCGCGAGCAGTACGAGCTTGCCGAGCGGCTGCGTGCCTCGGCCGCATCGCTCGTGCCGGGCTGGCTGGGTGCGCCGCTTGACGCGCAGTCGGAGGAGACTCCGCTCGGCGGGCCGCGCCTGCCACAGTTTGTGCGGGTCGGGATGGCGCAACCCCTCGACGACGCACGGTTTCCGGCGATCGTTCCGCTGCTGGGCACCGGGCATCTGACCGTCAACGCGGATGCTCGCGACCCGCGCGTGGCGGGCCTGCTTCGTTCATTGTTGCTGCGGCTTCTGGCCGCGTCGCCTGCGGGCTCCTTGCTGGTACGTGCCGTCGACGCGGCGGGCGCGGGCCTTGTCTTCACGCCGTTCGCGGCGCTCGCCGACGCCGGCCTGATGCCGCCGCCGGTCACCGATCGCAACGGGCTGCGGGCCGTCTTGGCCGAGGCCGAGCAGTGGGTACGCCCGGCACGCCCGGCCACCGCACGACACTCGCGCCGGGATCGCACGCTGCTCCTGGCAATCGCCTCTCTGCCGGAGCTCACCGAGGGGTCTGACCTGGCACGGATCGCCGGGCTGGCGCAGCACGGGCCGGAGGCGGGCCTGCACCTGATCGTGGCGGGCTGGCCGCCGCCGCCCTTGACCGAGGACACCACGCAGCCGCCGTTGCCGCGGACCACGATGATCACTCTGCGCAACCCGTACGCGATCGTTGGAGATCCGCCCGCCGCGCGGTACGGCAGCAGCACCGAGAACAAGGGGCTCAACGCGCCGGTCTTTCTCGACGACGACCCGCCGCCGCACCTCTTCGAGCGGGTCTGCCAGGAGTTGGCCGAGAGGTCGGCGACGCAGTCCCGGCTCACGCTCCGCGACGTGCTGCCCGAGGGTGACCTGTGGACCGAGGACTCCGCCGAGGGGATCGCGACGACGGTCGGGCAGGACGGGGATACGCCGGTAACGCTGCGGTTCAACGACCTCACTCCACACTGGATGGTCGGTGGACGGTCCGGCGCGGGTAAGACCGCGTTCCTGATCAACGTGCTCTACGGCCTCGGCCACCGGTACCCGCCCACCGAGCTGGCCCTCTACCTGCTCGACTTCAAGGAAGGCGTGTCGTTCGCCGAGTTCGTGCCGAGCGCCCGGGACGACACGTGGCTGCCGCACGCCCGCGCGGTCGGCGTCGAGTCCGACCGGGAGTACGGGGTCGCCGTGCTGCGCGAGCTGGACGCCGAGATGACCCGGCGCTCCGTGGCGTACAAGCGGGCCGGCGTGACGCGGTTCAGCGATCTCCGCCAGCAGCGGAGCATGCCGCGGATCATCTGTGTGGTCGACGAGTTTCAGGTGCTGCTGACCGGCGGCGGCTCGCTGACCACCGAGGCGGTCGGCCTGCTGGAGTCGCTGGCCCGCAAGGGCCGGTCGTACGGCATCCACCTCGTGCTCGCCAGCCAGACCGCGCTCGGCGTCGAGGCGCTGTACGACAAGCGGGACTCGATCTTCGGCCAGTTCCCGGTGCGGGTGGCGCTGCCCGGCGGCGGTGACGTGCTCGAGCCGACCAACGACGCGGCGGCCGGCCTGCCGCTCGGCACCGCGGTCGTCAACACGGCGGGTGGACTGGGTGGCCCGCGCGGCGCTACGCGCGGCCACGAGCGGACCATCCGCTTCCCCGACCCGCTCGCCGACCGCGTGACGCTCGACGCGACGCGACGCCGGCTGTGGGAGGCCCGCCCGAAGGGTGCCAAGGCGCCGTCGGTGTTCGAGGGCTACGCGCACCAGTACCTGGACGACGACCCCGCCTACAAAGCCGCGCTCGCGACGACACCGGCACGGCCGGCAGCGCTGGTGGGGCGGGTCATCGACGTTCCACTGTCGACGGCGGCGTTCCCGCTGGACGCCTCGCCAGGGCGGCACCTGGCGATCCTGGGGCCGAGCACGTTCGGTGCCGACGTGCTGGACGCCGCGGCGCGCAGCCTCGCCGCCCACCACCCGGCGGGGACGGTACGTTTCGTGGTCTCCTCGCTGGTGGCCGACGGCGACGCGATGGCCCGGGCGCTGGTCGACCACCTCGCCGAGACCCAGGTCGCCGAGCATGTGCAAGCCAAGCGGCTGGGCCAGGCGTTCGAGGTGGAGGAGCCGGCCTACCTGGTCGTCTTCGGCATGGACGCGATCGGCCGCGGGGTGCTGCCAAGAGATCTCTTGCGCGAGGGGCCGGGGCGGGGCGTGCACCTGCTCTCGTGGTGGCGCGGGCTGCGCCGTTTCACCGAAGAAGTGGGCGGCAGCGCGGCCCGGGAGGAGGTGGCCGGGATGGTCTTCCTCAATGTGCCTGGATCCGAGGTGTCGCTGCTGCTCGGCCAGCAGGTCGACTGGCAGCCGCGTGCCAACCGTGCCCTGCTGCACGACCGCCACGCCGACCGCACCACGGTGATCGTCCCCTTCGTCCGACCGGAGCGCGACGAATGACGACCAACAACGAGGCACGGCGGTCAGCACGCCGCATGACCACCAACGACAAAGCCCGGCCGGCAGCACGACGAAAGACAACCCGCGATGCAGCGCGACGGTTAGGGCCCGGCGAGGGCCGGTCGGAGCGGCGCGCATGACGACCGACGACCAGGCCTGGAGTGAGTACCTCGCCGCCGCGCAGCGCCTTGACGCCGTCCGGCGGGGGGTGGCCGCCACCGCGGGCGAGCAGGCCCAGGCGGCGCGGACCGCACATGACGAGCTCGCCGGGGTACGCGCTCGGCTCGCACCGCAGCGGGCCAAGTTACTGGCCCAGGGGGTACCAGATGCGGCCCTGCAGCCATCGCCCGCGGACGTGGCCGTTGCCGCGCAGGCCATGGCGGGTGGGCCACCCACGGTGCTGACCGCGCTGCGGCAGGCCCGGGCCACCGCGGACGCCGCGGATGGTGCCGAGATGGGCACGCTGCGGATCGCCCGTCCGCGCGGGGAGACGCCGGCGTGGTTGCGCAATTTGATCGTCTATGGGCCGTTCGCGGTCGTGGTGCTGATCGTGCAGGTGGCCCTCTACCTCACCGCCGACACCGACCTGGTGCTCTACGCCGTCCTCTGTGGACTGACGATGCCGGCGGCCGCGTTCGGGCTGGGGTGGTTGACGCTCGGCCTGGCCTTCGTGCCGCCATCCGGCGAAAAGGTCGACCGCACGCCGATCTTCGGGTTGGCGGTGTGCTTCGCGCCCATCGTCGCCACCTGTATGGGCGTTGGCCTGCTCAACCTGGTGAGATAGGCACTATGCCGAGTATCGAAGAGGTCAAGGCGCAGGTGTCGGCGTCGGTCGACCAGACCAACCGGGCGATGGCCACGCTGCGCGGCGCTACCGACCAGCTCGACGAGGCGCTGGCCCGGCTGCGGCTGACCGCCGTGGGCGCTGTGCACCCGACGGTGCTGGACGCGATCTCCCGGCTCGAGCAGGCGAAGCAGCGGCTGGACGAGGCGCACACTCTGG
>Ga0307513_10008906_pt1 | contig 12760 bp, 6 predicted proteins | sample 15_EM_MG_FD_202174 | JGI IMG/M metagenome (GOLD analysis project Ga0307513, IMG submission 202174) | Populus trichocarpa ectomycorrhiza microbial communities from riparian zone in the Pacific Northwest, United States - 15_EM | ecosystem: Host-associated > Plants > Roots > Unclassified | place...
AGATCGCGCCTCCTGCTCGACCTACTCGATCTAGACGTTCGGCGTGGTCGGTCTTTCTGGCGTAGCAGGCGGGTTTGGCATCTGCGAAGGCGCGAGGTGCTGCCGCTCACGCCAAGTGGGGCGCCGCCAGCTCGAGTGGATCGAGCCGGCGGCATGGGAGCGTGCAGAACCCCGCTCGGCCATGGCTGCAATGGCCCCCCGCACGCCGGCTAAAAACGCCATCTTCACGGATTTGTTCCGTCCAATGTGCGTTGCAAAGAAAGTGAGTGCAGCACGATGACGAACGCGGGGGCACGAGGGAAGTGGGAGCGGCTGTTGCTGACAGCGCGGCGATTGGCCGGTGCTGAATGTTAAGCTGCCGATCGGCCCACCGTTGCGACGGGCAGAGTCGCGGGTGAAACTGGTCATCAATCTTGAACCCTAGAGCCGGTCTTCGCTGCGTTGGCTGGACTTATGGAGAGGGCATAGACATCGAACGGGCGGAACGCTTGCCTCGCCCGCCACTCTCGTTATCACACCCGTTCACAGGGCCGTGAACCTCCTCTTAAACATCCGCGAGGGTTGCCTACCTTTCCAACTTCGGAAGGCAAAAGTGGCCTCCGATGAGAACCCTGGAAAGGAGACGATCGTGAACAAGATCGCACGTTCGATCCTCCTCGCCGCGGCTCTGGCGGCGGGCGCGTCGGCGGCGATAGCCGCGCCGCAGAAGATCCCGGATAAATCGGATCAATATGGCGGCTATAGCCCCAACAGCCAGCAGGGCCAACGCGCATTCTGGGAGCACCAGCAAAATAAGGGCGGTAATTAAGCGCCCAGGCCGGCCATCACTGGCCGGCCTTTCCTCCGCTCGCGCCGCCCGTCATGGCGTCCAGACTGCGGCAAAACTCGCAACGGCGGCTTCGAGGCGGGAGGCCGCCGGCTCATCGGCACGCCGATGCTGAATGTTAAGCCCCGAGCAGTCAATCTTCGCCATTAGCGGTCGCTGACGCGCGCCTTGTATTTCCCCACTCGCGAATATCTGGTCTTGCCTGCCAGCTCATAAAGAGCCGCTGCTGGAACCAGTGGCGGCCCTCGGCATTAGCTAGAACAATGTCAGGAGGGTTTGATATGAGAAGCGATGCGCAATCTCTTGCGGACAGGGCGGAGAGCCTATTGAGTTGGGCGCGCGAGAGGAAATTGACCTTGGCAACCGCGGAGTCCTGCACAGCCGGAGCGCTGGCCGACTTGCTCGCCAACGCGCCTGGAGCAAGCGAGGTGTTTCACGGCGGCGTTGTGGCATACACCAAAGAGAGTAAGGCGATCGCGCTCGGTGTGCCCCAAGAGCTTATTGCCGAACATACTGCCGTCAGCCCGGAGGTCGCCGCGGCCATGGCGCAAGGAGTGCTGCGCCACCTGCCGGCCAATATTGCCGTATCCATCACTGGCGTGTTGGGACCGGAGCCGGACGAAGACGGCAACCCGGTCGGGTTGGTGTACTTCGGAATGGCCAAGCGAGAGGGGTTCATTCGAGTCCACGAGGGGTGGTTTGACAATCAGTCTAGGGATGCGATTTGTGCTGCGGTTCTGGAAACGGCGCTGCTCCTCTTGGACGAGGGTCTCGTCAGGGCGACGAGCGCGCCCGGCGCTTATGAGAGCAAAGCCGCCTGATTACCGCATCGACCACATTGCCGAGCAGTTACGACCGCTCTACTGGGCGCCTTCGAGGGGCGAGGGCAAGGCGCCAAAATTAGACCGCGGCGCCTGCTCCACGGCCAGCGCCAACTCCCGTATAATCTTTGCCGGATCTGAGGGTTTTTCAATGCGCGCGATCTGGCGAAGCGATTCAGGAATTGTGTCCATGTCATAACCGGTGGTGAAAACGAACGGCACACCGCGATGCATCAGATCCTCGGCGAGGGGATAGACGCTCACGCCGGACACATTGATATCTAGAACGGCTCCATCAACGGGTTGCTTTTCTCTAAGCCGTTCGATGGCCTCACCTACATTACAAATCGGTCCGATGACCTCGACGCCAACTTCCGTCAAGGCTTGCGCCAAGTCTTCGGCGATCCAAAATTCATCCTCGACGACCATGATACGCAGTCCTAGGATATTTGACACAGAACTCTCCACCGTAAGCTTGTTACTGTCGGGGCAGCGGTATCTCGATCGAGCAGCGAACACCATCCTCGCTTAATTCATACTCCGTTTTTGCGCGAAGCTGAAAGGGCAATGCACGTTCGATCAGTGTCCGACCGAATCCCTTGGGCGCGGCGTTGCGCGCTGACCGCGAAATGGCAACGCCAGCTTCGGTCCATTGAATCTTTAGCCAGCGCCCGGCTCCATTTACAACCTCGGCCCAAGTGACATGGAGGGAGCCATCCTCATTTGCCAGAGCGCCATATTTGGCTGCATTGGTGGCAAGCTCGTGCAATGCGAGTGCCAAAGTCCTGATCAGGTTCTCCGGCAGGATAATCTCCGGACCTTCGGCGACAATGATCTTACCGTCGTGCGAGGCGTTCAGTGCTTCCAGCTCCAAATGGACGAGCTTCCCGATGGTGAGGTCGCCGGAGCGCGACATCGATAAAAGACCCTGCACACGCGATAATGCGGCGAGCCGGTCGGTAAAACGAGGCTTGAATTCGCTCAGACTTTGACTCGTGGCGATGGTCTGATTTGCGATCCCCTGGATCACGGCCAGCAGATTGCGGGTTCGGTGCTGCAGTTCGGCGATGAGAACGCGCTGATTCTCCTCCGCTTCGGTGAGCGTGGTGACGTCGATGAAGGTCAAGATAACACCGTCGGTCCGCTGCTCGGCAGATCTATATGGGATCAGCCGCAGCAAATAATGTGACCCGTCTTCCGAGTGGATGATCTGTCTTTCCTGCATGGTCCCATCGCGGAATACCGCGCTAATGTCCGCCTCCAATTCGGGTAGCTCTAGCTTGCTCGATAGATCGGTAATCGGCCGGCCACGATCGGTGTAAAGGATATTGAAGATATCGCTCGCCGCGGGCGTGAAACTGCGGATGACGAGTGTATTGTCGAGGAAGATCGTCGCAACCCGCGTGCTCTCAAAAAGATTCTGCAGGTCGTTATTCGCCAGATCGAGCGCCTCCACCTTGACGGCAAGCTCGGCGTTGATCGTGTGCATCTCTTCGTTAAGGGACTGCATTTCCTCTTTTGAGGCTTCGAGTTCCTCATTGGTGGATTGCAGCTCTTCATTGACGGAGACATGCTCCTCGTTGGAGGATTTCAGCTCTTCCAGAGCGGTTTCATACTCCTCCATCATCGATTGCAAGCGATCGCGCGTGTCGCGCAATTCCCGTTCGAGATGGACGGCATCCGCATCGATTCGCCGCTCAAGGCTGGTGGCCGCTTCGGCCGGGCTTAGCGCCAACCCATCATCGCTGAATAGGACGAGATAGAGCGGATCACCGTCCGGGGCGTGCCAGACTGGTTCAATGGTGAGCGTTACCATTTGCACCCGGCCATCATCGCCGTCGACGGGAATCCGTTCGCGGATGATGCGGTCATTCAAGTGAACGGCCTCGCGGAACGCGATGCGTAAATCGTGGCGCAGTCCCTTTCTAGCCATTGCCGGAAGCTGCCGGTTCGGGGCTCCGATCGGCGCTTCAAGATATTTGCCCGTCTTGCCGGAATAATGGATGATCTCGCCTTCGCGATTGACGACGACATGCGCCGGGGCAAAACGCTCCAGAACTTGCGCCTCAATGGTATTACGCAACGCCATGCTGGATGAGCGGAGACTGGGTCGAGGTAAATCCCCCCGCTGCATCGGTTTGAAGTCGAGCAGGTGTGGCAGCCGGACAGTCCGCGCGCCGCTTTCGCGGCTGCGGAAGATACGGTGCTTCTTGTCGAGTGGCGCGAACAGATCATCGAACTGGCTAACATTCTCGGATGTCCCGAGAAACAGATAACCGCCCGGCCTCAAGCAGTAATGAAAAATTGGAATAACCTGGTTCTGCACCTCCGGTCCAAAATAGATCAATAGGTTCCGGCAGGAGACCATGTCGATGCGCGAGAAGGGCGGATCGCGAATGATGCTGTGCGGCGAGAAGATGCAGAGATCCCGAATGTCCTTCGTTAGCACGAAGCTCCCGCCATCGGCGATGAAGAACCGCTGGCGGCGTTCCTGCGACACGCTTTCCAGCAGCGCCTCCGGATAGCGCCCGGAGCGAGCGGCGCCGAGCGCTACTTCGTCAATATCGGTGGCGAATATCTGCACCCGTGGAATGGCGGTGAGGCCATCCATATACTCGCGCATCAGTATCGCAATGGAGAACACTTCCTCCCCTGTCGCACAGCCCGGCACCCATATGCGGACCGTCTCATCGGCACCCCGCCCCTCAAATAGCTTCGGCACAACTGCTTGCTTGAGCTGTTCGAAAGCGGCCGCATCACGGAAAAAATTGGTCACACTGATCAGCAAATCGCGAAAGAGCGCGTTGATCTCCTTAGGGTCCTGCCTCAGCTTCTCGAGATAGGCCTCGACGGTCAAGATTTGTGTGACCTGCATCCGCCTGCGGACCCGCCGCAGAAAGGTCTTGGGTTTATATCCGGAAAAATCATGCCCTATCTGATTGCGGATGATGGCGTAGATCTCATCCCGCGCGTGGCGCAACGAAGTCTCCCCATCCATTTCCGATGCAATCGCCACGAGATCGTCAAGCATGCCGAAGCTGCGGGCGAATTCATAGAGCTTGGTACCCATTTCCGAAGCGGGCAATGCGTAGTCGATCAACCCGGTGGAAATTGCGCTTCGGGGCATGTCGGGTTGGGCAGGGCCGTGCCCATCCGCTATCTGTGCAAGCGTCAGTCCACCGCGTTCCTTGATCGCCTTGGTACCGAGCGTGCCGTCGCTATCGCCGCCCGACAGCACGACCGACACGGCGTATTCGCCTTGATCCTTGGCGAGTGCGCTAAGAAAAATGTCGATCGGCTTGCGTTCGAGGCGGGTGCGGTTCTGCTTTTCGATTTTGAGACGGCCGCCATGGATGCTGAGAATTGCGTCGGCAGGCAGAACATAGACGCAGTCCGGCTTTACAGCGGTCCCATCCGTCGCGATCACCACATCCAGAGACGTATAGCGGCTGACGACCTCGTGCAGGTGGCTTTCGCGGTCCGGGCTAAGATGGGTGACGATGACGAAGGCCATGCCCGGCTTATCCGGCATGCCCTGGAAAAAACCTTCAAGCGCAGCGATCCCCCCGGCTGAAGCGCCTATTCCAACAATCGGAAAGCTTTGGGATTTCCGTGTCACCTTACAATCTCTTTTCCTGCGCCAAAATCCTCGGGACGTGCCCTCCTGTTATCGAGGACTACAGTTCGCGCGTACACATGTCTCAGCATAGTTGTAAACAACAACCCGTATCTAAGTTCCGGCTGCGGGTGTTTCCGTGTTGGGTGAGCGGCGGCCTCAGTCGCTAGGTGCGTGCATCGGGCAGCAATTGGTCGTTGCTCGTCTTAAGGGCGACGACCGGTGCCCGATTAGCAGCGGTCGCGCGGGATACAGAGGAGGGCATTTCCCCTTTGCGGCGAAAGGGGTTGTGCCGCCTGCGAGCAGCGACGACCGGTTGTGGCCCCGTGCAGAAATGAGCGGTCGCGCGAGGAGCCTTTATCCGCGCCGCACGGGCCACGCTCGCCGCAGTGAGGCGCACGGCAGCTCAACCCTCAGCACCAGTCGGAGGGTGCCGCGCGCGGCACGACGCCAATCGCTTCTGGGCGAACAGCAAGCCCCCGCGTGCTCGCAGCTTGATCCGCCGCCGAGCCGACTCTCTCGTCTATTTGGCGATCGGCCACAAAGCGGTTATTGCCGACCTCAGCGCATTGCGCGTGGCGGCGACGTACGTGGCTCAGAAAGGCATCAGATCCCGGCCGAACTCGGCGACGAAGCTCTGCACATCGCCGCGCTCCGCATAGTCCTCAAGTCCAGGAAATCCGGCCCAGGCGAAGGCCAGTCTCAGATAATCGACGAATGGCAGGCGGTGCCGCTCGTTCCTGAACAAGGGATCGGCGCCGAGAAAGGGAACATGGATCGTATAGGGCGAACCGCCGCTGACGTTTGCCTTGTGGTATCCATCCGGCGCGAGGTCGATCGCGAATGGCTCGACTAAATCGGGATCGTGCTCCGGTTCACGTTCGATCCATTCTTCGAGGAGATAACCCAAATCACCAGGCGGATCGATGCAAAGCGGATCCATTTCAACCATCGTGAAGTCGCCCGGCGGGGCCATATCGTCCAGAGTGAAGGACAGGCCGAGATCCGGCGCGCCGGGATCCGCGTCGTAATCCCAAACCCAATTGATGCCGCCGACTGTCCTCCAAAAGGTGAGTAGCGAAGGTGGAAGCGGTGCGCCGCTGATCTCAGCGATCCGTGCGAAGGTCGTCTCATCCGCTGGCGATGGTGTGGTTCTCAGATCGGAATATTTGGAATATTTGGCCGATAGTGCTCTCCAGCCGCGCGCACGCAAACGGTCGGCTAGCAGATCAGCATTGTGGGCGACCCGCCGCATCGTGACGGTGGCGACCTCTAGCACCTCCTCCCGAAAATCGCCATCGATACGCGGATGAGATCTCAGCTCTCGCCATACAGGCTCGAAGGCACCGGCATTGTAGCGCTTGAGCAGCGTTCCGTCGCGATGCAAGCGGACCGGCACGGGCCAGTAGAACTCCGCCTCAGCAGCGCGCGCGTGGACAAGAGCCGCATCCCTCATTGCCGGCGGAGCATATCGCAGCACCCGCCGAGCGTCCCAGCCCAGATGGTCATGATGGCGCAGCTTGGCGCAAAGCTGCAGCCAGCGTTTGTCGCGCGCCAAAATGTTCTGTGCGCCCTCGTGCCATGTGGGGCTGCCACGGGAAAAGCCCGCTGGCGCCAAAAATCTCAGCACGTCATAAGGAACGGGATCGTCCTTGTCCGGAGCGTCGAAGCGCGGCTCGAACGCGCTATAGCTCTGTTTGCCGTCCATGGCGAAGGTAGCCTTGATCGCCAGGAAGCGCGAAAGATGGTCGCTATCATCCAGCAGCGCCTTCAGGGCCGTCCATGCCTCGGGCGTGCCAATTTCATACAGCGCGTGGCCGACCTTCACTCTGACGGGGACGAGCGCGCATTCCCGCCAGAGCTGAATCAGCGTGGCGGTCGCGGGCTCGTACCGGTACTTGCCGAGCGTGCTGACTAGACCTTCGAGATGCCGGCGAACAGGCCGCGCCTTCTCAATCGCCTTAAGCGAGGGGCGATGCAAGGGATATCGCTTTTTATCGGACAGCACCGCCCACGCCTTGCCGGTCATGCAAACCCGCTTCGGAAAGTCAGCCTGGAAAAGAATAGAGGCCAGTAGTTCTTCAAGTGCCTGTTTTGCGGCGTCGCTCATGAGTGCCCACTCTTGGCGGTCGTGTGCGACCTCGCAGATGCTGGAGCAACTTCGCCCGCCGTTGATGGCGGCTTCGAGGCGTATGCGGTTGCGTGGCCCATGAGCCGCGATGGCCGGTTGTAATGCTGTGGACGGCTCCTCCCCCCGGCGCAAAGGCGTCAAAGAATCGGTTGCCGTTGAGGTGACCACGATCTGGCGGCGGTGAAGATGCGGACGATCACAACAATCGGTCTCGATATTGCGAAGTCGGTGTTTCAGGTTCATGGCGTCGATGCACAAGGCGCTGTTATCGTGCGTCGGCAGTTGCGGCGGGCGCGGGTGCTAGCCTTCTTCCAGAAACTGCCGCCTTGTCTTGTGTTAAACGCCAGAAGAATGACGCGGCCGATGCCGAGGCGATCTGCGAGGCGGTGCAGCGGCCGAGCATGCGCTTCGTGCCGGTGAAAACGCCCGACCAGCAGGCGTGTCTGATGCTGCACCGGACCCGGCATCTGTTCATCCGCCAGCAGACCGCGGTGATCAATTCGATCCGCGCGCATCTGGCTGAGTTCGGCATTGTGTCGGCGGTCGGCCGCGGCGGCGTCAAGGAGCTGCTCGAGATCGCCGCCGATCCCGATGAGGCGCGCATCCCTGACTTTGCTCGGCAATGCGTGCTGGCCCTTGGCGATCAGCTCCAGCAGTTGCGCATGCAAATCCTGGAGTTCGACCGGCGGATCAACGCCTGGCATCGCTCGAATGAGCTGAGCCGGCGTCTCGATGAGCTGCCGGGCGTCGGACCGGCCTTGGCCACCGCGCTGGTGGCCAGCGTTCCCGATGCCAAGGTCTTCAAATCCGGCCGCGATTTCTCCGCCTGGATCGGCTTAGTGCCGAAGCAAAGCTCGAGCGGCGGCAAGGAACGGCTTGGCAGTATCACCAAGCAGGGCGACCGCTATCTGCGCAGCCTGTTTACCACCGGCGCGCTCGCCGTGATCCAGTTTGTCAAAACAGTTCCACTTGCCCCAGTTGCGACGGCGGCGCAGAATGTCTCCATTCGCATCATCGCATGGGGACATGTGTTGCGCGCCTCCCTCGTTTGGCCCGTCAGCTTCTTTTTGGCTGCATGGATCTTGGTGCAGCCTGTGCCTACAGCAGCGCAGGCGCAAAGCGAGCGTGATATCAAGGCCCTCAGCCAACAGGCCGTCCAGCTCTATGCTCAAGGGAAATACAGCGAGGCAACCGTGCTTGCCGAGCAGACCTTGCAGCGCGCGGAGCTGGTGTTAGGCCGAGAGCATCTCGATACGGTAGAAAGCGCCTACAATCTGGGAACGCTGTATTTGGCGCAGGGGCGCTATGGCGAGGCAGAGCCGCTTCTCAGGGGCACACTTGAGGCATTTGAGCGCGCGCTGGGCCCAGAGGCTCCCGAGACGCTGGCGAATATCAACAATCTAGCCGCAGCCTATGACTCTCAAAGACGCTTCGGTGAATCGGAGCCGCTTCACCTCCGTGCACTCGAAGCGAAGGAGCGGGTGCTGGGCCGGGAGCACCCGGAAACGCTGGCGACCCTGAGCAATCTGGGGATGCGGTATTATTTCCTGGGGCAGTATCGCGAGGCCGAGCCGCTTTTCCGCCGAGTGCTGGAGACGCGTGAGCGGATTCTCGGCCGCGAGCATCTTGATACGGTGAAAAGCGTCTACAACCTGGGAGGGATGTACTTGGCGCAGGGGCGCTATGGCGAGGCCGAGCCGCTTCTCATGCACGCGCTTGAAGCATTTGAACGCGTGTTCGGCCCGGAGGCCCGCGAGACGCTAGCCAATGTCAGCAACCTGGCCGAACTCTACCACAATCAGGGCCGCTACGATGAATCGGAGCGGCTTCAGCGCCGTGCGCTCGAAGTGAATGAGCGGATATTGGGGCGCGATCATCCGGAGACCCTGACGAGCCTCAACAATATAGCCGGGCTATATCAGACATTGGGCCGTTACGACGACGCCGAACCGCTGTATCGCCGTGTGATAGAGGCGAGCGACCGGGTGCGGGGCAAGGACCACCCGGATACGCTGACGGCCCTGAACAATCTGGCTTCGCTCTATGAGGCTCAGGGGCGGTATAGCGAGGCCGAGCTGCTGAGTCGCCGGGTGCTGGAGACAGGTGAACGAGCGCTCGGCGTCGAACACCCGGACACGTTGAGGAACCTCAACAATCTGGCCGCACTTCTTGACGCTCGGGGGCGATCCAGCGAGGCAGAAGCGCTCTACCGCCGGGCTTTGGAGGCCAGTGAGCGAGTGCTAGGCCGCGAGCATCCGCACACGCTGTCAAGCGTCGATAATCTCGCCCTACTGTATCAGACCATGGGGCGCTACAGTGATGCAGAGCGGCTTTTTGGGCGCGCCTTGGAGGCCAGTGAGCGAGTGCTCGGCCGCGAGCACCCGGATACGCTGAGATGTCTCAGCAATCTGGCGCTTCTCTATGAAGCCCAGGGGAACTACGATCAGGCCGAGACGATTTTTCTTCAGGTCTTGACGGCGATGGAGCGCGTGCTAGGCCGCGAGCACCCGGCCACGCTCTTGAGCGTCAATAATCTGGCTGCGCTCTATGAGATCGGAGGGCGTTATGCTGAGGCGGAGCCACTCTATCTTCGCGCTCTTGAGGCGGAGGAGCGCGTGCTGGGGCGCACGCATCCCCAAACGTTGGCGAGCATCAACAATCTGGCGTTCTTATATCAGGTTCAGGGACGCTATATCGATGCCGAGCCACTCCATCATCGTGCGCTGGAAGACAATGAGCGGCTGCTGGGCCGCGAGCACCCGAATACGCTGATGAGCGTCAACAGTCTGGCCGGACTCTATCAGGCCGCGGGGCGTCATAACGAGGCGGAGCCGCTCTATCGGCGTGCTCTTGAGGTGAGCGAGCGGTTGCGGGGCAAGGAGCATCCCGACACGCTGACTACGATGAACAATCTGGGCACACTGTATCAGGTGCAAGGACGCTATAGCGAGGCCGAACCACTTCTCCATCGTGCACTTGAGGCGAAGGAGCGTGTCTTGGGCAGCGAACATCCAGATGTGCTGTCGACCGTCAACAACTTGGCCCTGCTCCATTCCGCGCAGGGCGGCTGGCTTAGAGCGACGCAATACTGGCAGCGGAGCACCGCCGTGATCGCCGCTCGAACGCGAAGGGGAGCGCTGAACCCCCAACAACCGCGGGGGGCAAAGAAAAGTGAAGTGGATCGATCGAGTTGGCAATTTCGGCAGCTCGTGAAGGCCATGCATCAACTCGTCCGGCGGAGCGATGATCCCGGCGACGTGACGGCATCGGCGGCTTTCATGACCGCGCAGTGGGCGCTCGGCTCGGAAGCCGCGCAATCGATGAAACAGATGGCGGCGCGCAGCGCCAAAGGCGATCCGGCGCTTGCGGCCCTGGCGCGGGAGCGCCAAGACAAGCTCGGTGAATGGCAGGCGCTCGATGTTTGGCGCAGTGCGATGCTCGGTAAGGGCGCTAGTAAGCGTGACACTAAGGCGGAAGCTGAGGTTTCGGCCAAGCTCGCCGCCCTCGATCGGCGGATTGAGGAGATCGATGCGCTGTTCACGGCGAAGTTCCCCGATTACTTCGCAGTCATTAATCCGGAGCCTGTTTCCGTGAAGGACGTTCAAGCGCAACTCGGCGCGGATGAAGCGCTGGTGCTGTTCCTCGATACAGTGAACTTGCTCGACGTCCCGGAAGAGACGTTCGTCTGGGTGGTCACGAGGACGCAGATGCGCTGGGTCCGTTCCGAGCTTGGCACGGTGGCGCTCGCCCGCGAGGTTGATGCCCTGCGCTGCGGGCTTGACACCGCCGCATGGTCCCAACCATCCGATTGCCCGCAGCTGACCGGTCAGAGCAGAGCTGGTGAGCGGCTTCCTTTTGATCAGGCCCGTGCCCACCGGCTCTACACAACGCTATTCGGCGGGGCGGAAGACATAATTCGAGGCAAGCATTTACTCATAGTGCCCTCTGGCGCGCTGACACAATTGCCCTTTGCCGTGCTGGTGACGGCTCCACCCCAAGGCCGTGACCACCGACTCGCGGCATGGCTCGTCCGCGATCACGCCATCACCGTGCTGCCGGCGGTCTCCTCCCTCAAGGCGCTGAGAGTGACGGGCCATACAAGCGCCGCTACAAAGCCGCTGACGGGCTTCGGCAATCCGCTGCTTGATGGAGCCGATTCCCGGTCCAAATCCGCCGCGCTTGCCCGTCAGACGCAGAGCTGTCCGAAATCGCTGCTGCGGCAGGCGGTAGAGTTCCTCGGCGTGCGCCGGGGCACCGCTCCGGTTCGGATGCGCAATGGGCTTGCCGAGCCTGCCGACCTGCGCCGCCTCGAACCGCTTCCCGAAACCGCCGACGAGTTGTGCGCGGTGGCGCGCGCTTTCGGCGCCGAGGACAGCGACATTCATCTGGGTATCCGTGCCAGTGAGCGGGAGGTGAAAGAGATGAGCCAGCGCGGCGAACTCGCCCAGTATCGCATCGTGCATTTTGCTACGCACGGCGCGATGGCGGGAGAATTGAAGAGCTCCAACGAGCCGGGTCTCGTGCTGACGCCACCGGAGCAGGCGAGCGAGACGGACGACGGCTATCTGACGGCCTCGGAGATCACCGGCCTCAAACTCGACGCCGATTGGGTGATCCTATCGGCTTGCAACACCGCCGCCGGCCAGGCGACGAGCGCTGAAGCCCTGTCGGGGCTTGCGCGCGCCTTCATATATGCCCAGGCGCGCGCCCTGCTCGTGTCGCATTGGGCGGTCGACTCCAATGCAACGGTGAAGCTGATCACCTTTGCCATGCGCGAGATGCCCCGTGATAAGACGGTAGGACGCGCCGAGGCGCTGCGTCGTGCCATGCTGGCGCTGATCGACAAGGGCGAGGCGCATGAGGCCCATCCCGCGTATTGGGCGCCGTTCATCGTGGTCGGCGAGGGGGCAAGCTGATCCAGCATGAGGGCCATGCTCGGTCCGCCAGCAAGAGTGCTTTCCAATTGCCTGACGGCCGCTGTTGGCCCAGGCTGTGTGAAAACCCTCGCAGATGATAGCTTCGCTGCATGATTCGGCGGAGAGACTGATGGTCGGATTTGTTGCAGGGTTGGAGCGCAGCCAGAGCACCTTGTTCCCGGCGTCGCTTGATGAATACATCACCGAAGACAATCCGGTGCGCGTCGTCGATGCCTTCGTCGACGGCCTGGACTTGCGCAAACTCGGCTTCACAAGCATCGATCCGTTCGAGACCGGCCGTCCGGGCTATCACCCGGCGATGATGCTTAAGCTTTACATTTACGGCTATCTCAATCGCATCCCGTCGAGCCGTCGGCTTGAGCGCGAATGCCAGCGCAATCTCGAGCTGATCTGGCTGACGGGGAAGCTCGCGCCAGACTTCAAAACCAT